>Ga0209747_1000116_pt1 | contig 38647 bp, 31 predicted proteins | sample BarGraNGADG00311_FD_184498 | JGI IMG/M metagenome (GOLD analysis project Ga0209747, IMG submission 184498) | Arctic peat soil microbial communities from Barrow, Alaska - Barrow Graham LP Ref core NGADG0011-311 (SPAdes) (version 2) | ecosystem: Environmental > Terrestrial > Soil > Wetlands > Peat...
GTGGGGGATATCGCGCTTATGTGGGGTTTCACCTTGAAGGTCTTGGCGTTGGAGGTCCCGGCCCAGGTTGTTACCTTTACGTCCCTGGTCCAGTAGCAGCCCGAGGGGACCTTCACCTTTATCTGGGTGGAGGTCCAGGAGGTATATGAGGTGGCCTTCTTGCTCCCGAAGGAGACGTAGGAGGTCCCCCTCGTGGAGCCGAAGTTGGACCCCGATATCGTGACCAGCTCGCCGTAAGGTCCGGTATCTGGAGAGGTCGATTCGATGAACGGTACTGCAGACTTGCTCCACACCTGAAAGCCGCCCTGGTTGCCCACACCCGCGACGTACTGACCCCTGAACTCGGATGCCACGATGACCATGTTGCCCGGGTCATCGAACTGGTCTATCCACAGGGAGAAAGAGCCGTCCGGGTTCTGCAGGTAGACCTGGGCCGGGCCTACCATCATGCCCTCGGTGCTGGACATCGATGTGCACACCTCGAGCTGGTCCCCTAGGGCGGCAGGGACGACGAGGTTGGACTGGGCGGGGTTGATGCCGCCGGTTGGTACCCTGTTCCACCCCGAGCCGTCCAGCTTCCAGAGCTGGCCTCCCGAATTGTTCTGGGTCCCGGCGTAAGCCGCGCCGCCGACCGTCGCCATCAAGGAGACACCATTGATGTTGTTCGCGTCTCCGAAGTTGTTCTGCGCGGTCTGCACCCATGTCGTACCGCCCCTGTACTCCAGGGCCGCGAAGCTAATCATGTTCCCGTTGCTGGCGTTGTAGAGGTTGGCACAAACCTGGACACGGCCGTTGAACTGTGCACCATTCGAGGTCTCGGAGCATCTCACGCTGGAGCTGACGTTCAGGCCGAAGCCGTCGTTGTTGGCCCTGGTAAAGGCGGAGGGAGAGCTAGGGTCAGTCCCGTCGTAGGCCCATACCTTAACCCCGACGTTGTAGTCGTTGAATTCGATGATAAGCTTGCCACCCTGTTCCCCGAGAAGCTGGGCACTCGGTTCGTTCGGGTCCGTGAATGTGGTCTCGCCTACTCTCTCCCACGTAGTCCCGTCCGCCGTCCTCCAGACCTGGCCGCCAGAGCCATTCGCGGTGCCCATGTAGAGATAACCCTGGTACACGATACCGCCGTTCAGAGCTATGTTATTGGGGTCGCCGAAGCCGTCCGCCACGCCCTGCTTGGAGAAGGTTGTCCCGTCATATGACCAGACAGGCGCCGCGTCAGTTCCTCCGAAATAGGGGACCCAGAAATAGAGCTTCCCCTGGAACTCGACGGAGGGGACCATGAGCGGGATGTTCGGGTTGTCTATCCCCTTGTCCGCAATCTTCGTCCACCCGGTCGGTGTCGCGGCCCCGGCCCCTGGTGCCAGCGCGAGCAGCGAGACGAGCACGGAAACCGCGATTACGAGTGACAGGACTCTACGCATCTTTATCCTCCCATAGTAAAGCCCACCGGAGGGCGGGCATCCTCCCCTGGTAAAACCAAATGAACGCCAGTGGATTCGGTTCATCTGTAAGACCCGAGATTCTCCATACACCTTTCAGCACCATCTCTTTTACACCATCCCCTGAAGAGATATTCGGGAAATAATGTTGAAAACATTAAACCGACATACTCCATTTGCCTTCTCCAACGCCGACAGCCTAACACGAACCTGGCCTTTCAGACATGGAACAATGACGACTCTTCACCCTCCAAACTTCTGCCTTTTCATCAAATCCTATCCGTCTCTGCACTTCTCGAGTCCCATCAGCGGAAAGAAATCAGCCTTAGGGCCGACCTGCGAAGCGATAGCCGCTGCCGCATACCCGAGTATTCATGGAACGAGTTCTCGGGCTAGGTCTGCGTCTGGGGACCCACCTGGCACAAATGGCGGCATCTTAACGACCAACCAGTGGATGGGATAACCGCATCCTAGGGCAACCTTGTCCACAACCAAAACAAGCAAGTCGCATAGGTCCACGAAATGTGAGCAATTTGTGAGCAGAACGCCATTTATGGAGATTTCCGACTTGGAATTCCAGTACCTTCCAGCTCGATAAATGCGATGGTTGTGCGGAAAACTGGCGGAGAGGGTGGGATTCGAACCCACGGTGGACTAAAGCAATCCGGCAGGGGGGTTCCCCTGGGTTTTGTCGTAGAAAGTTGACAAGCGACAATGACAATATTTATCTAACATGAAAGAATGCAACGCGACACAGCAGCATGGAAGGAGGGGTCACGTTGAAGAGGTATATGGTACCGCGGTGCGCGCACTGCAGCGAGGGCTGTAAAGTCCGGTCCCGGGCATGACTTAAAACTGCCCGATAGAAGAATCTGAGGCCCGGGGCTCCCGGGCCTCTTTTTTTCGCCTGCTACGGGTCGATGCGCTTGGCCAGGTTCCAGAGGAAGGCGCGGGCGTTCTCTATGTTCGACATGTCCACGTTGTCGGCGGTGTCGGTCTCCCAATGCCAGTTCGGCAGCATGCCCTCGTCATCGAACGCCATCACGCTCATCGCCCGGTACCCTCGCGCGAGGGCCGGGGTCCCGTCGGTCGACAGCAGCCTGTAGCCGCGCCGCTCGAGCGGCAGGCCTTTTTTCTCGACGACCTTGTCGGCGAGCCAGAGCAGGGCAGGATCGCTGGGGTGACCCAGGAGCATCCCCTCGCAGTCGATGTAGTAGAGGTGGCCAGCACCGAGGTTGTCCAGGTTCACGATGAACGCGTCCCTGACCTCCTCGCCGTGCGATCTCAAGAACGCCATCATGCCCGCGGTGCCTACCTCCTCGGCCCCCGTCGCCACGAACATTGCTCCGCGCGCCGGGGACTCGGGGTCCGTCATCTTGTCCATCAGTGCGAGCATGGTCACCACGCCGGACCCGTTGTCGTTGGCTCCGGGGGTGTGCTGCATGGCGGCCTCCCGGTGGATCATTATCGCCAGCGGGACGAACAGGTAGACCGAGGCGGCTACGGTCGCGATCCATACCCAGAAGCTGGTGTTGCCGGTCGCGAGCCTCACAACGAAGTTCGCGGTCGCCAACGCCGCCACCCCGAATATGCAGCCGATCATGAGCGTGAAGGTGTTCCTGAACCCGCTCACCAGCCTGGGGTGAAACGACAGCGCCGCGCGCGAGCTGTCGTAGTGGGCCACTACCACCAGGCCGACCTTCCCGCTTTCATCGGCCTGTTCGCCTATCACGTTGCGACTCGCAACGTGTGGAAGGACCTTCGATATCAACGGGTAAGTCTCGAGGTCGAACGCGAACAGGACCGCGTTCAAGACAGCGATAGGAGCCACCACCAGCACGAACCAGAACGAGAGCCAGGCGCTGAGGATGGCGAGGCCGAGGTAGACGATGTAAAGGTAAGAGTAGGTGCTGATAGTCGAGAACTCGTCTACCGAGACCTCGAGGCCGCGCTGCTCGAACCGCCCTTTAATGAAGTCCGCCGCGGCCTGTTCGGCTTCGGTGCCGGCCCCGCGCGGCCCTATCTCGACCGCGAGCTTCCTCAGGTCTTCCCTCGCTCCCACCTCGTCCTCCTTTCCAGCACCCGCGTCCACCCGTCCCGCTCTCCGGCCGGGCCCGAGGCCGCCGGGCTCCGACGCGGGCCGGCTGCCTGTCCCGTGACCGGCGAACCGCTCAAACTCCCAGCAGCAGCCTGGAGATGATGAGTTGCTGTATCTCCGAGGTCCCGTCCCAGATGCGGCCCAGCCTCGCATCCCGGTAGAACCTCTCGACCTGAAGGTCCTTCATGTAACCCTGCCCGCCGTGGACCTGCACCGCCATGTCGGCGACCCGGTCCGCGGCCTCGGTAGCGAGCAGCTTGACCATTGCGGACTCGAGCGTGACCGGGCGCAGAGCGTCGACCTTCCTGGCGGCGTCGTAGACCACCAGCCGCGCAGCGTGTGTCTCGACCGCCATCCGGGCAAGCATGAACCCGACGCCCTCGAAGGTGCCGATCCTCTTGCCGAACTGCCGCCGCTCCCGTGCGTGGCTCACCGACATCTCGAGAAGGCGCTGTGCGTTCCCGACCGACGCGGCCCCGTTATAGCGGATCCTGGCCAGGTCAAGCAGCCGCATGGCGACGAGGAAGCCTTCGCCCACCTCGCCCAGCACGTTCTCGGAGGGGACCAGGCAGTCTTTGAACGCGATCTGCGCCGTATGGATCCCGCGCAGACCCATCTTGGGCTCGACGCGTGCCACCTCGAAACCGGGGAACGCCTGCTCCACCACGAAGGCGGTCATACCCCCGGGCCCGTTGCCGCCCTCGACGACGGCGAACACCAGGAGCAGGCCCGCGGCGTCGCCGCCGGTCACCATCACCTTCTCCCCGTTCAGCCTGAAGCCCTCCGGGGTCGGCACGGCCGAGCACTTTATCGCGGCAGCGTCCGACCCGGCGTCGCGCTCGGTGAGCGAGAACGCGATAACGAACTCGCCGCTCGCCAGCCGCGGCAGGTACTTGTCCATCAAGGACCTGCTCCCGAAGAGACCTATGCCAAGCGCGTCCCCGCCCACCAGCCTGACGAGTGCCTGCGACGACCACGCGAGTTCCTCGGTGACGACACATCCAGCGAACATCCCGAGCCCCATCCCACCGTACTCGCGGGGGATCTGCAGGCCGGGAAGCCCCGATCCCGCGACGATGGTCGCTACCTCGTCGGGAATGGAATCCGTCTCCTCGATCTCGCGCTCGAACGGAAGGATCTCTTCCCGGACCATCCTCCTCACCCGCATCCGCAGCTCTTGCAGCTCGGCGGGTATCTCGAACGATGTCGGCAGGTTCAGCATCGCGTTGTCGGTATCCAAGTCATCTCCCCTTCAGCCAGCCGGCCAGCCTGTCGAGCACTTCCTGTGCGACCGCCGGGTGGGCCCGGTACGGCTTCGCCTCGGCCTCTCCCACCCGTGGGCCGAACTGGTGGTCGAGACCTTTGAACATCGCCAGCTCCTGGCCGCCACGGCCCCGCGCCTGCAGGGTCGCCATCAGGGACGCCGCCTGGTCGGGGGTCACCGTCGTATCCGCGGCACCCTGCATGACCAGCACGGGCACGTCGAGGGCGGCGGCGGCCGCCAGCTGTTCGTGGTCCATGTAGCCGCGCATCCAGCCAAGGAACATCTGGTGCCCGAGCACGTCGACCAGGTCGGAGTTGAACGTATCGACGATCTGCACGAGACCGTCGATCTGCGCCTGTATGAACTTCACGTCGGCGGCGTCGATCTGACCCGCGGCGGCGGCCTCTTCCACCTTGTGCCTCGCCAGTTCGGGGAAAAGCCTGACGGTCGGGGTCGCCATGAAGACGCAGGCCGACACATACGGGTTGGCCGATGCGCAGGCCGTCGCCACCACCCCGCCCCCGTCGTACCCGACAACGTATATGTGGTCCGTGTCGATGTCGCTCCGAAGTATGAGGTAATCCAGTTCGCTGTTGAGATCTTCAACCGCGGTCTGCAAGGTGTACTTTCCGAAGTCCCCCTGGCTCGGCCGCACCCCTCTCTTGTCGCACACCAGCACGGCGATGCCGGAGTCAGCGAGCCTGTCCGCCAGCTGCGAAAGCATTCCCAGCCCCGTCCGGTCCTGCGGTCCCTCCCCCCCGACGAGGACCGCCACCCGGTAGGGCGGCTTGCCCGTTGGAACGTAGAACGCGCCAGCGAGCTGTAGCTTGTCGAGGGTAGGGACGCGAACCTCTCTCACCTGGCGCGTGGTCGGGGCGTACGGTCTGGAACTAAGGCGGCCTCCGCCGTCCCTCTCGAAGCTCAAACCCGAACTCTTGTCCGCGAGTTCGTCTATCACGCCGGTCTTCTCTTCGTAGGCGACGTCGAAGACGCCGAAGCCACCCAGGTCCAGCGACCCGCGGCCGGCACCACGGCGGGTGAATACCGCCTGCCTCAAGACCGTGTCCCTCGACGGGACCATTGCCGCGACGGGCTTCGTCCCCGCCGCCGACAGCATCTCGTCGAGAAGGGCCTGGAAGGTGCCTGCCGAGTGTGGCTCCACGGGCAGGAAATCCAGCGGGAATGACTGGCCCGGCAGGTACTGGAACGTTTGCAGGTTGTTCTGCAGGTAGTCGTATTGCGTCGGGTACGCGCCAGTCTGCCCGGCGGCGGCCACCGGCTGCAGGTAGATGGGAAACGTGACGCCGTTCCAGCGCCTGTTGCCCTGGTATTCCTCGATCCTGCGCAGATCGGCCGACAGCCTGAACCGCTGGTAGTAAGAGGTGTCGTACTCGAGGTACGACCGCCTGACGATGCTCGTGTAAAGGCTCGATTGGGCGTCGCGCGATACGCTGACCGACTCGGTGCCGATGACTACCCCGCCCTGCTTGATCGAGTAATGGACGGCGGCCGGTTTGCCGGTCCCGCAGCCGCATGCCAGCAATGCCGCGAGTGTCGCGGCTGCCACGGCGACGGCCGCAGCCGCTACCCGCGCCAGGACGCGCTTCACGCCGCGTGGAGCACGCGGGCCGGGCCGGCGATTACCGGACGGCGCTGGCTGTCGCAACTGCTCACTCCCAGCTGGCCCAGTAATCGAAGTAGCGCCTCATCACGGTCTCGTACCAGTCACGGTCCAGGTACCTGAACATGCAGTGGTTTCCGGCCGGGAGCATCCAGACCTGGACGTTCGGCTTGTCCTCCGCGATCTCCATCAGCGAGTCCATCTCGGAGGGCGGGCACACCGGGTCGTCCGCGGCGTGTATTATCAGGAGCGGCACATCGACGTCGGCGAGGTAGTTCTCACTCGACGAGTTCGCGTATATCTCGCCCGGCGAGACCCCGTAAGTGGGCGCCGCCACGCGGTCGATATAATCCCTGAAGTCCGCGCCCTCGAAGGTGCCCTCGACGTAATCGCGCATCTCCGGGTCCGTGACGTATGCTTTCATGTCCTCCCTGCGAAGCCTGTGCATGACCCGGAACGAGAGGTAAACCGGGTAGAAAGGGTCGCCCACCCCTGGGTTGCGGCTTATGTATTCCACCATCCTGCGTGCGTCGGCGTAGCCGTTCCAGGCGATCGCCCCCCCGGTCAGGTAGGGGTGCTCGCGCGCCATGTAGGCCGCCCTCATCGTCGAGCCGGCCCCCATTGAGAACCCCGCGACGCCGACCGTCGTGACGCCCGGCTGCTCACCGAGGAACCTTGCGGCCGCCAGCAGGTCCTCGCCCTCTTTCCATCCTGCGGTCGTCGGGTGGTGGCCCAGGGACTGGCTGCGCCCAAAGTTCCGCAGGTCGACCGCCACCACGTTATAGCCCCAGCCGGCGAAAGCGGTCAGCGCGGTGTCAACGATGTAATGGTCGTTTTTCGAGCCCATGAAACCGTGCGAGAGGACCAGTCCCGGCCTTGGCCTGCCGTCGCGGTGCAGGCCCATCGCGACCTGGATCGGGCTCCCGTCGAAGCTCTCGATGGTTACCTCCTCGAAGTCATCCGGGTACGGGTAGACTCGGGCCGCGGTGTCACGCCTGGTGTTCAGGAACATCAGCAGCGAGTTGTTGAGTGCGGCCTTCGCAAGGCCCAGCATCATCGGCCTGACGGGCTTGAACGGGACCTCCTCGAGGCGCGCGAATATCTCCGGCATATCGCGGGGTCCGCCGGCTTCCGCGCAATCCTGCGGCCCTACGGGTATGCCGCCCCGCTTCATCTCGTGGAACCTCACCAGCATGTAAGCGAGGGTCAGCGGCACAGACAGCACCAGGGCCGCCAGGAGCAACATTAACGCGAGGACGATCCGCCTGGCCTGCCTGAGGATGAATCTCATGAGCGTCTCCTTGCGAGTTGCAACGGGCATGGGTACACAACATTATATCCACTCGAGAGCAAACAGAACGTGAGGATGCGTCGCGTCAGAGCTCCAGGGCGCGCTCGAGAACCTGGCGGGCTATCGGCGCGGCCGTCGTGCCTCCCTCGCCCCCGTGCTCGACCAGGACCGCGACCGCGACGTCCGGGTCCCCCGCGGGAGCGAAGCATATGAACCACGCGTGCGCCCGAACCCCCGGCTCGCCCGTCTCCGCGGTCCCCGTCTTGCCGGCCACGTCCACCCCGTCTATCCGCGCGGCGGTGCCGGTACCCTCATCTACCACCTTGACCATGATGCCGGTCATCGTGTCCGCCGTCTCAGAATCGATGACGCGGTTCCATTCGGAGGGGCGTAACTGCTGCAGCACCTTCCCGTTGTAGTCGGTGATCTCGCTGACCAGGTAGGGTTTCTGGGCGATCCCGCCGTTAGCCACGGTGGAGGCGACCAGCGCCATCTGCAGCGGCGTGGCAAGGTCCTTCGCCTGCCCGATGCTGCTCGCCGCCAGCGCTACGGGGTCCATGGTAGCCGCCGGCTGGATGCTGCTCCTGGCTACAGGCAGGTCGAACGGGATGACCCGGTTGAAGCCGAACAGCTCGGCGTACCTGACGAGCGACTGCGCCCCGAGCCGGAGCCCTATCTGGGCGAACGCCACGTTGCACGACACGACCAACGCCCGGCTGAAATCGAGGACACCGTGTCCGCCCCGGCTGAAATCGTTGATCGTGAAGCCGTGCACCGTGTAGCTGCCGGCGCAGTCGAACTGCGTATCCGCGCTCACCGCGCCGCTGTCCAGGGCGGCCGAGCCGGTCACGACCTTGAACGACGAGCCGGGCGGGTAGAGGCCGCTGGTGACCCTGTCCAGGAGGGGCTTCCCGGGGTCGGCGTTTATAGCCGCCCACGCCGCCTGCGTGTCGCGGCCCGGCACCGGCACAGTTGCGTTCGGGTCGTAGGTCGGGTTCGTGACCATCGCCAGCACCGCGCCGGTCTTCGGGTTGACCGCGACCACGGCCCCCATTCGCCCGCCGAGCGCCTCGGACGCCGCGCGCTGTAATCTCGAGTCTACGGTCAGCACCAGGGAGTCGCCCCTCTTGTTCGCGCCCAGCAGCCGGTTGGCGAAGCTCCTGAGAGTGTAGGAGGTGCCCCGTCCCAGCAGCTCCGCGTTGTACTCTTTCTCGAGCCCGGTCCGCCCGTATCGCCACGAGTCGTAACCCGTGACGTTCGCGAACAGCGGTCCGAGCGGGTACTCCCTCTGGTACCGGTAGCCGGTCCCCGTTTCCACGCTCCTGGCCAGCACCTGTCCATCCGCCGAGACGATGTCCCCGCGCTCGACGGCGTATTCCTCGACCAGGCGCCGCTTGTTGAAAGAGTTGTCCGATATCTTCTGGGCGCCGAATATCTGGATCCAGGTGAGGTTGGCTATCACCGCGACGAGCAGGACCAGGAACACCACGAGGATTATGCGTATCTGCCTGGTCACCTCCGGGCCACCTCCCGGATGCTCGCGACGTTGGTTGTGGCACCGCGGTGCGAGACGATGAGGAGCAGCCCCAGCAGGATGAAGTTGGCCAGCAGCGAGCTACCCCCGTAGCTGATGAACGGCATGGTGATGCCGGTCAGGGGGATCAACCGGGTGACTCCCCCCATGATGATGAACGACTGGAGGGCGATGATGCTTATGAGGCCGACCGAGAGCAGCTTTCCGAAATCCTCCGGCGCCCTCAGCGCGACGCGTATGCCCCGGGCCACGAACAGGACGTACATCAGCACGACGGAGACGGCGCCGATGAGGCCCAGCTCCTCGCCTATCGCGCTGAAGATGAAGTCGGTTGCCACCGAAGGGATGAAGGTCGGGTGCCCGAGCCCGAGTCCAGTCCCGGAGAGCCCGCCGGAAGAAAGCGCGAACAGGGACTGGGATATCTGGTAGGAGGAGCGCTCTATCGTCCTGGGGTTGAACGGGTTGAGCCAGGTCACGACCCTCACCTCGACGTGGGCGAACGCGAGATAGCACAGGTAGGCGCCGAGGATGAAGAGGGCGGCGCCCACCAGGACGTACGACTTCCTCGCGGTGGAGACGTAGAGCATGCTCACGAAGATCCCGAAGAAGAGCAGCGAAGACCCCAGGTCCTTCTGGTAGATCATGAGAAGGACCGAGAAGCCCCACATCAGCAGCAGGGGCACAAAGTACTTCAACTCGGGAACCGGCACCCCGAACACCTTGTGGGTCGAGATCGACAGGAGCTCGTGCTTCTCCGCGAAGAAAGCGGCCAGGAAGACCACGATCAGTATCTTCGCGATCTCAGATGGCTGAAAGCTCATCGGCCCTATCTGGAGCCAGAGCCTCGCGCCGTTCACCTCCTTGCCGACGATCATCGTCGAGGCCAGGAGCACCAGAGCGATAAGGCCCAGCGTGTACTTGTACCGGGAGAGCACCTCGTAGTTCCGCAGGAAGACCACCACGAGGACGAACGCGGCGGCGGCCACGGCAAGCCAAAGGAGCTGGTCGAAGGCGAGGCTCGAGTCCAGTCTGTATATCATCACGACCCCGAGGCAAGTCAGCCCAGCGGCGATGGGCAGCAGGAGCGGGTCGGCGCGCGGCAGCAGGAAGCGGACCGCGAGGTGCAGGACCAGGAGGACTGCCGCGACCGCCGCCGGGTAGACCAGGGCTCCGGGGTTGATGTGCCCGTCGCGGGCCAACTGCGCAGAGATGAAGCCGACGAACATCAGGATGGTGACAAACGCCAGGAGGAGTAGCTCCCGGTTCCTCTCTCTGATCGCTTCACACCCCCCTGGTGGTCCTGGAACTTACCACCTTGAGCTTGACCCCGGTGCCGCGGCCTGCCCGGGAGAACGCCTCGGGCGATTGCTGAAAGACCGTGCCTATCCTGGCGTTCTCGGAGCTGATGAGCTCGGGCGGCTCGTCGGAGTGCAGACCCGCGTTCTCAAGCAGCTTTTTTGCCTGCCCGTACATCTTCCCTACGACGTTGGGCACCAGAGTGTAGTTTCTGGCTTCCCTCTCCAGCGCCGCCAGCGTGTCGAGGGCACCTTCCCTCGACTCGACTTCCATGTTCCCCGTCACCTTCTGCTGGTTGGCCGCGGTCAGGAGCTTGACGTCGACGCCGGTCTTCTTCTGCACCGAGGCGAGCCCCCAGAACGGAAAACCTTTGTAGAGAACGAGCTCGCCGTCCCTCGCGCCGACAAAATAGGACCGGTTGTAGAAGTAGAAGCCGACCGAGACACACGCGCCGACGAGGAGGATGAGACCTACCGTCAGAGCGATCCAGCCACGCCCGAACCTCCGTGCCCGCGGCGCGGCAGCGCCATCACAGGCCCCCGGCGCGCCCTCCTCTTCCGCGTCGACCACGCCTTGCGGCTCGGTCTCGACGGCGGGCATCGTGGCCGAGGCTTCGTCGAACCGCGCCACCACCGCTGAGACGTTGTCCGCGCCACCCGTGTCCAGCGCTTCGTCGATGAGCCGCCGCACGATCGCGGTCGGCTCCCGCGCCGCCCGGAAAGCCGCCTCGATGGCCCCGTCGTCGACGAGCCCCGTCAGGCCGTCCGTCGCGAGCAGGAACGCGTCGCCAGGCAGTATCTCCACGGCGACGACGTCGGCGTCCACCTGTCGCTCCAGCCCGAGGGCCTTGAGGATGATGTTGCGCTGCGGGTGGCGCCGGGCCTCCTCCTCGGTTATCTCACCCTCCTCCACGAGCCTTGCCACCAGCGAGTGGTCGGCGGTCAACTGTTTGAGCGCGCCATTCCTGAACAGGTAAGCCCTCGAGTCGCCGACGTGCCCGATGAACGCGGTGCGGCCCTCCCTGTAGAGCAACGTCACGGTCGTCCCCATCGAGCGGAACTTTGCGCTCGAGGACGCCTTGGCGAAGACGCTCGCGTTTGCCGCCGCCAGCGCGTTCTCGACCATCTGTTCCCCGGTCAGGAGACCGAGGTTGTCCTCGATGTACTGCTGGATGACGGAGAGGGCCATGGCGCTCGCCACCTCGCCAGCCTGGTGCCCTCCCATCCCGTCGGCCACGCCGAAGAGGTTGCCGGACTCCACTACCGAGTCCTCGTTTATCTCTCGTACCTTCCCGATGTCGGAAAGTGAAGCCGAAATGACTCTTAAGTTGATCGCCTCTCTTGCGGCCCGCGACGCGTCCCGCCCTCAGACGCAGTACTCGAACACGGTCTTGCCGATCTTGATCCGGTCTCCAGGGCGGAGCTCAAGGGCATAGGATATCTTCCTGCCGTTCACGTAGGTGCCGTTGGTGGAGCCGAGGTCCTCCACGAAGAAAGACTCTCCCTGTGAAAAGACCCTGGCGTGCTGCTGGGACGCGTAGGTATCGTCCAGCAGTATCCCGCTGCCCTCGGCCCTTCCGATGACCAGCTCGTCCGACAGCCGGTACCTCGCCCCCAGGTTCCTGTCGGCCGCCAGCACCACCAGTTGGGGCTTGAACTCGCGCTTCTTCCGGCGCGCGCCCCTCTGCGCCGCGTTGTCGGCGCCGGGCGCCCTGGCGTCTTTGTAGATGGCGCGGATGACCAGGATTATGAACACGTACAGCAGGACGAGGAAAAAATACTTGAGCGCTATGAATACGATGTTGGGGATCAATCGGCGGACCTCCGGAAGATGAGCCGCGTTGTTCCCAGGCGTAAGACGTCGTGTTCCTGGAGCTCGTGCTCCCGGACGCGCTGCTCGTTGACCCAGGTGCCGTTCCTGGAGTCGAGGTCCTCCACGAAATACCTGCCGTCCCGGTGTGTGATCCGCGCGTGGACACGGCTCACGTTCGGGTCCGGCAGTATGATGTCGTTGTTCTGCGTGCGGCCTATCTGGGCGGTATCGGCGTCCAGCCGGAAGAACGGCGAGACGTCGCTTCCGTCCATGAGCTCGAGCGTCGGAGGCCCGTCGGCCGGCTCACGCTCGAGTATTCCGCCGGGCGCGGGCTCGGCCCTGCGCTCTTTCGGCAGGTCTCCCTCGATGCGACAGGCGATGGAGAACTCTCCCTCCCGCAGGTGCTCGTCCTCGATGAACCGTATTCTCGGGCGGTCGAGCACCACGTATCCTTTGTCCTTGATGTAGGTTATCAGCAGGTTCTCGAGCTCGGTCGCAAGGACAGCCTGGTACGACTCGAAGCGTGAGTAATCCCGTGGTGACAGGCCGACCTCGAAACGGTTGGGGACGTATACCCTCGACACGCCTATCGTCTTGTGGCCCTCTACCTCGCGGACGAGCTTCTTGCCCAGCTCGATCGGCTGCACCCCGGACCTGAAGGCGCGCAGGAGCACGCCCTCGAAGAGCCCCTCGAGCTTTTTTTCGAAATCCTTGAATATGTTCATCCCGATAATTATATCTATTCGCCAACGGCACCGGTGACGGCGCCTCGCCGCGTCACGAGACGACCAGGGTAGCTATCTCGTACGGTCCGAGCTCGACCGCGAGGCTGCGGCCCTCGAGCGAGACCTCCTTCTTCCTGCGCCCCAGCATGTCCGTCTTCCAGGCCCGCGCCGCGTCCCAGCCCAGCGATAGCACGGCCTTCCCCGCGGAGCCGTCGGTCTCCCACAGGCGGACGACGATCTCTCCGCTGTCTTCCCGCTCGAGGACCGACACCTGGAAATGCCCGCCTGAACAGCCGAGGGCGCCGGACTCGGCCGCAATCCCGTTTTCGCCGCGACCGGCCGGGATCACAAACGACCTGGGCGCGTCGTTGTGCCTGTAGGCTTCGGCGACCGACCCCGCCTCGACGCGATCGCCCCGGTGTGGATAGAGCGCGTAGTGGAAGGTGTGCTCCCCAAGCCCCAGGGCGCCCTGTCCTGCCTTCCAGAGCCAGATCCCGTCGACCCCGCGCAGCAGCGTGAGCGCGATCGTGCCCTCGTCGTCGCACGCGTTTCCCGGGATCCCCGTGTTGATCAGCGTCACTCCCTCGCGCCTGCCGGAGAGGTCTACGAAGTTGATAGCCGGCAGCTCTTCCCCCGGGCGCTCGATGCAGCCGTAGGGTATCTCGTGCGTCCACTTCCCGTCCCGTATCCCGGTCGGAAAGGTGCAGGTCAGCATCGTCCCGCTGTCCCTGTAATCGACGCGCGTCTCGATGTCGATGCGCGGCGAGCCACTGGTAAGCGATATCCTGTGCGCGAAGGCCGTGCGGCCGATCGTCCCCGCGACCTCTATCGTGCCCCTCAACGGCCCCCACTCGACCGCCCGGACAGATCTGACTTTCCTCCTGTATATGGAAGAGGGCCCCAGCGGCATCGACTCGTAGAGGTTGCCGAAGTCGCGTCGCATCGTCAGGCGGTTGCCTCCGGAAAGGTCCAGCCGCGTCCCGCCGGAAAGCAGCACCTCTCCCAGGAGTCCGGTGCTCCCATCCACCCGTAACTCGAGGAGCCCGTTGGCGATGCCCGTATCGCTGACGCGGACGGGTTCGGCGGACGCGGGTTGCTCCGCCGCCCCCGCGCCGAGCTCGAAGATGCGGTACCCGGTCGCCGGCAGCGTGGGCAGGAAACCCGCGCGCACCCGCTTGAAGGTCCCGTCACCGTAGCGCCTCGCGTCGAGGATCTGGACCGGAAGAAACCCCTTCCCGTCGCCTACCGACAGCCCGCTCCAGCCCGGCGGTGGGGCCACCTCGAACTCGACGAAGGAGGTAACGGGCTCAGCGAGCGGGTTGAAGACGAGCAGCGCATCGTCGGGACGTCCGGCCTTGCTCCCGGCCGCCGGCGCCCCCGCGAGGAACCGCGCGCAGCCCTCCATCACTCCCCGGGCAGCCCTCAGCGCCCTGCCGAACCTCTGGCGCATCCCGGTGGCGACCTCGTCAGTGCAGCACCCGCATATCTGGTCGTGGAACTGGTTGTCCATCACGTCCCGCCAGCCGTCCGACAACTCGTCGCGCGGGTAAGGTGCGCCGGCAAGCGTTGCGATCGTCGCGAGCTTCCCGGCGTCGAGCAGGGCGAACTCGCATGCCCGGTCGAGCTGCTTGATCTCTATCCGCGAGCTGTACGTCCCCCACAACTCCCTCTGCAACTCGCCGCGCACGACCGGGAGTCTGTCACGCGGGAGCGACTCGAAGAAGGCGCTCGGTAGAGACGGGCGGAACTCAACGCCGTCCACTTTTTCGTTCCACGCCGTCGCCATCGTCGTCTGTTCCTTCTGGGGCCGGCCGTGATCGACTCCCGCGGGGTAGAACACCTGGTCGGTCGCGGACCTCGACCTCAGGAAGCGGTAGTCTTTGAGCATCTTTCTCAGGGCCCTGGCCTCCTCCACCGGCATGGGATGCCCCACGTTGTACTTGAGCGGCATGGCGGTCGTCACGATGCGGGTCCCGTCGATGCCCTCCCACAGGAACTCGCTGGGCGTCCCCTCGGGGGGCCTGGCCCGCGAGTAGGCGAAAAACTCGACGCCGGTGTCCGCGAATATCTGCGGCAGTTGCCCAGACATGCCGAACGAGTCGATGAGCCAGCCGCACCTGGAAAAAGCTCCGAAATGCTCCATGGCGTATCGCTGCCAGGCGACGGACTGGCGCACCAGGGACTCGCCGCCCACCAGGTTGACGTCGGGCTCGGAGTACATCCCGTCCAGGGGCTCTATCCGTCCCTCGCCGACGAGCTCGACGATCCGCTCGAACGCCTCCGGGTAGGAGCGGCGGAAAGGCTCGAGCTGCGGCACCTGGTCGACCGCGAAAGTCATCCGGGGGTTCTCCTCCATCAGCCGCAGCATCTCGAGCAGGTTGCCCGCCCCGACCTTTTCAAAGACCTCGCGCGTCTGGAGCCACTCGACGTCGTAGTGGATGTGCGGCACCACGTGCACGGTGCCGGGCTCCAGCTCCAGGGGTGGCCAGGCCTGGGCCTGGAAGCGGTCTGCCAGCACGGCGATGTCACCGGCGCCGCCGCGCACCAGTATCGGCAGGATCGGGATTATCTGGGGCGCAAGCTCCATCTCCAGCGTCATCTCGACGAGGTGCAGCCCATCTGCCAGCACCAGACCGCGCGATATGATCTGCATCGCCACGCCCGGCGCGAACTCGAGCGCCACGACGTCCGAGGCCCGGGTGTCAGCGGAATCGCTCCTGAAGACGATACGCTCCGGGGGTATCCGCCTGCCGTCGATGAAGAGCTCTATCCCGTTGATGCGCTGGTCGTACCACGGGTTGGTGACGGTGATACGGAAAGAGTCCTCCGCCCCATCGCCGTCGAGGTCGACGTTTCCCATCATGTCGCGGAAGAACAGGGAGTCGAGCCCCTCGAGCGCGTCCCGCGGTATCAGGTGGCCGTACCTCTCGAATGCGCTGTCGAGGAGGACAAGGGTCGCCTGGTTCAGGGGTCTCGATGTCAGGGTCCTGTCGAGGATCGAGCGTAGAAGACGATTCAAGTCGGTTGCCCCCTTCTGTCGGCCGGTTCGCGCCTTGGGACACGGTTGCGCGTATATCATAATCGCGAGCGTTCCCGGCCGCCACGGGCGCCGCGCGACGCCCGGGCCTGACGCCGCGGGGCGAGGCCTGAAGGGCCGGGCACGTTGAGCGAAGAAAGCAATCTGAGAGGCGCAAGAGTCGGGGGAACAGGAATTGCACGTATTTCTGGCGCTGGTGATAGGCTTTGCCGCCGCCGTGCTCGCCGGCATGTTCGGGATAGGCGGGGCGGGGTTGACGACCCCCGCCCTGCGAGTCTTCCTCGACGCGTCGCCGGGCATCGCCCTGGGCACAACGCTGCCGGTCGTCATCCCGACCGCCATAGCCGGCGCCTACACCTACTACCGGAGCGGGTTCCTCGACACCCGCGTGGCTCTTTACTGCAGCCTGGGCGGCATAGTGGGCAGCGTCGGCGGGGCGCTACTCACCAAGGTCTTGAACCTTCACTTCTTGATGATATTCACAGGGGTGATCGTCCTCTACATGGGCGCGACAACGGCGTACCGCGGTCTGACGGGCAAGGTCCCGGAGGGACCGGAGGAGATCGGTGTCTCGCCGGTCGAGGGCGACGAAGTGGCCGCGGACGAGGCAGCCGTTCCCGCGGGCGGCGGGTTCTGGCACTCGGACGTCGCGTACGTCCTGGTCGGTCTCGGAGGCGGGTTCTTCTCGGGCCTGCTCGGCCTGGGCGGCGGCATCGTCCTCATCCCGGCCTTCCTCTACCTGCTGAGATTGCCCATAAAGAAGGCCTTCGGAACCTCGCTGGCCGTCATTGCGGTGATCGCGATACCGGGAACGATCGTGCACGCTCTGCTGGGTCACATCTCGTGGCTGCTGTTCCTGTACCTGGTCATCGGCGTGGTCCCCGGAGCGTACATCGGCGCGAAGCTGTCGATAAAGGCTAAAGAGCCGTTTCTGTACACCGGGTTCGGCATCCTGGTGTTGGTCTTCGGCGTGATATTCATCGTTAATGAGATAATAGGCCTATGATTGTCTGACAAACAAAACCCCTGCAAGGACGTCTGATAAAGCTTCCCGCCCGTTAATAAGGTGGGGCGTACACGCTCGTCGGAGAGAGAAGGCAGAGATAGACCGCAAGGACAAAGGAACGAAAGCAGGTTGGCGCGCGAAGGCCTCCGTGGCGCTCGTCGCGGTGCTGGCCACGCTGCTGCTGCCCGGGGCCGCCGGCTCGACGGGCGCGGCGCGCGCGGCGACTTCTGAGCGCCCGAAGGTCCAGATCGCCCTTTCCAAGGACGCGTACTGGTACGACCCCGAGGGCACGGCGATACTGCGCGTGACGCTGGACAACAAATCCTCGCAGACGATCAAGGGCGTATCGCTGAGGGTCCGGGCCTTCGCGAAGAACTCGGCCAGGTCGGACCTTGACCAGTCCCTCGACGGGAAACCGGGAAAGTCGTCGCTCTTCACCGAGACGTTCGAGAGAGACAGCACCCTCAAGCCGGGAACCAACAGCTACAGCGTCGAGATGCCGCTTTCCGACCATGGGCTCGGGGACGGCGTCTACCCGCTTGAGATCGCCGCCCTCAATTCCGGCACGGCTCTTGCCTCCACCGTCACCGAGCTGGTGGTCATGTCAAAGCAGGACGGAGCCGACACCAGGCCGCTGAAGCTGTCGGTCGTCTTCGACCTTGCGGAGCCGCCGCACTGCCAGACGTCGGGCTCCTACGGAGACGACGAACTGGCCGCCGAATGCAGCCCTGACGTGCACGGCCCCGGGTGGTTCTCGACTCTTCAGTCGGAGGCGGATAAGTGGCAGAACCTGCACCTCTCGTTCTCGCTGTCCCCGTTGCTCGCCGACGAGATGACGAGCTGCGCGGGCGGATACACCGTCAAGCAGGGCGCCAAAGAGACCAAATATTCGGCCGACTCGACCGGGGCCGCCGACATCTCGAAGGTGAACAACACCTTCAAGCAGATGGCGGCTCAACAGAGGTTCCAGTTCCTGAACACGCCGTACACGTCTCCGGACATGGAGCGGCTGTGGGCCCTCGGGTGGCGGGACGACTTGAAGACCCAGATCTCACGCGGGCAGAAGGTGCTCGACAAGTACCTGGACGACAAGCTGGCGAGCGACTACCTGTTCCCCCCCGCGATGCGCGCGAACACCCGGGTCCTCGCGGGCCTCAGCGGGCAGGTGGGCAAGTACCTCGTGCTGGGCCCCGAGCTCCTCGACAGGAGCAGCCAGGGCAAGAGGTTTCTGAAGGGGTATTCACTCACCTCGCCCGTCGCGGTCAACGGAAAGAAGGGGGCGCCGAAGACGGCTCTCTTCGCGGACTCCCGGCTGCAGGAACTGGCCACCAGGCTGGCCCCCAGCCATGACCCCCACGGGGTGACCCAGGCGCTCGTGAGCGAGCTCACTAACCTCTACCTGGAGCGGCCTTCTCGAGACCGGGTGAGCGTGCTGGCCTGGCCCAGCTCCTGGCGGCCTCCCAGGGCCGTCTTCGACGAGATCATGAAGGCGCTGGCCGTTACCCCATGGGTGCAGACGGTCACGGTCGGCGAAGGGGTTTTCTCGGTCCCGCAGATCCAGGGCGCCGTCCTCGACATCCCCGCGGCCCCCGGGAGCAAGGCGGAAGACGACTACTTCGCGCTGGTCGCGGGGGCTCGCCGCTCCCTGCAGGCATACTCCGAAGCTGTGTTCCGCGGGAACCCGAACATAGCGCCTTTCACGCAGAACCTGATGGTGGCGGAGAGCGACATCTGGCGACAGTACGACCTGCCGAACAAGGGAGCCAGGTTCGCGGGCGCGGTACGCGAGTCCGTCCAGACGGAGCTGGCGAAAGTGACGCTTCCGGCCATGACCGACATCACGCTCACGAGCGAGAGGGCGAAGATCCCGGTGACCGCGATCAACTCCACCGGCTACGAGGTGAAGGCCACGCTGGTGTGCACCAGCAACGGCCTCTCCTTCCCGAGCGGCGCGGCCAGGAGGGTGACCCTTGCCCCGAAGGAGAACATCTTCGAGGTCGGCGTCAAGGTCAAGAAGACCGGCAGGGTCCAATTCACCGCGAGGCTGGACTCGGGAGGGACGAACCTGGGCACCGTCGATGTCTCGGTGCGGACGGGCACGTTCAGCAGCTTCGCGATAATGGTGGTGGCGGGCCTGCTCGGCGTCATACTCCTCTTCTGGGGGATGAGGATGCTGAGGCGCAGGAAGGTGGGAAAGCATAAGAGAGGACAGCTCGGCACAGCCGAAGAAGAAGGATGAGAAGCGTGGCCTGAAACCCGCTTCGTTCGCGCGCGGCGCTTCGGTGATGACTGTGGGCACGGGGATAAGCCGCATCACCGGCTTCGTCCGCACGGCGGCCCTGGCCTCGGTGCTCGGCCTCACCGCGAAGGCGATGGCCGACTCGTTCAACCTCGCCAACATCACCCCCAACATTGTCTACGACCTCATCCTCGGGGGCGTTCTGTCGTCGCTCTTCATACCCGTGTTCATCGAGTACCTGACGACCCGGGACGAGGACGAGGCCTGGCACGTGGCGAACTCCATCTTCAACTTGACGCTGGTGACCGCGGTCGTCGTCGCGGTCGTCCTGTGCGTCACCGCCCCTTACGTGATCAAGGCGCAGACCTTCCTCGCCCACGGAAGGGGGCAGATGGAGGCCGACGCCACGTTCCTGCTGAGGTTCTTCATCTTCGAGGTGGTGTTCTACGGTTTCTGCGCCATATATACCGGGATACTGAACTCGTACAAGCACTTCACCATCCCGGCGTTCGCCCCCATCGCCAACAACGTCGTGGTCATCGCGACTGTCGCCATCTACTACTTCTACCCGAACAAGTTCATCCTGGCCATCGGCGCGACTCTCGGGGTGGTGGCCATGGCCATGGTCCAGATACCGTGGGTCAGGAGGACCGGGTTCAGGTGGCGGCCGGTCCTTGACCTGAAGCACCCGGGTGTCCGCAAGCTGGGTCGGCTCGCTATACCTGTCGTCGCGTACGTGCTCATCAACCAGCTCGGGCTCTGGGTGGTCAACATCCTGGCGGCGCAGGTGCAGGGGGGCATATCGGCCTTCCAGTACGCCTACATATTCTTCCAGCTTCCATACGGCATCGTGGCGGTCTCGATAATAACCGCGCTCTTCCCCACCCTCTCGGAGCAGTCGGTCAGGGCCGACACCCACGAGATGATCAACTCGGTCTCCCTCGGGATAAGGACCACCGCCTTCGTCGTCATCCCGGCATCGGTGGGCTACGCGATACTCAGCACGCCCATAGTGAGGCTCCTCCTCCAGCACCTTAACTTCGGGACCAGCGACACCCGGATGCTGGCAAGCGTGGTCCTGTACTTCGTTCTGGGCCTGTTCTTCTTCTCCATCTTCATGCTGGTGCTGAAGGTGTTCTACTCGATGCAGGATACCAGGACTCCCATGATAATCGCCGCGTTCATAATCGGTTTGAACATCGCGGTCGACTTCATCTACTTCTACTCTTTCTCGGGCAACGTGATGAAGGTTTCGGGCCTGGCGCTCGGCAACACGACGGCCTACGTCGTGGGCGCGGTTGCCCTCGTATGGGTGCTCAGGAAGAGGCTGGGAAGCCTGGACGGGCGCAGGATCGGCGGCTCGTTGTCAAAGATATGCGTCGCATCCGCCGTGATGGGCGGCGCATGTTACGCGGCCGCCTGGCTCGTCGAGTCCACTGTCGGTGTCCAGAGCTTCGGTGCCCAGTTGCTGCAGGTGTCTGTCGCCATACTCGTGTCTGTGGCCGTCTATACCGGGATGGCGTTCCTGCTGAGGTCAGAGGAGATGCGGGCGCTGCGCGGCCTCCTCTCGAGGCTGGCGAAAAGAAAAGAAGGTGATTTATCTCAAGGTGGCACGGAACCGATAGATGATACTAAGATAATAATGTAGCAATCGTTTCGGACCTGGAGGTACACACCCGGTGTTTCGCATCCGCCACTTCTCGGGCGACAGGGGCGACATCATAGCGAGGCAGCTCATCGTCGCGCTCCTGATCGTCGTCGCCATCGGCTTCCTGCTTGCCGAGGGAGGGCTGATAATCTGGGGGCGCCTGTCGGCCGCCCAGTCCGCGGAAGACCTGGCGGGAGCGATCGCCTTCAACTACAAGATGTATCACAACGAGCAGGAGGCAAGGCAGGAAGCCGGCGACAAGATGAGGTTGATGGCCTTCGACGACCAGGAGATCACAGAGAGCGTTGTCCAGTTCCTGCCTGAGGCTGATGCCAACAAGACTACGGTCAGGGTAACCGTGGTCAAGTACATCAATACGCTCTTCACCAGGCACCTGGGGCCTTTGAAGAAATTCTCGCGTGTGGTCGTCTCGAAGGACGCCGATGTCGCGACGGCCAGTCCGAGCCGGAACTGACCCGGGATCAGGCCCTCCGCTCCCGCGTCTCCGCCATCACAGGAGCCTGTCCACCAGCCAGTGCAGGCGATTGAACACCACCAGCTCGGTCAGCACCGCGACCATCGATACCGCCACCAGTACGGAAGCCGGGGGGGAAGCGACCATCGCCCTCACCCGCTCGAGCACCAGTGTCGTCAGGGTGAGGTTAAGCACGACAAGGGTGAAGATGACCGCCCCTACGACCGTAGCCGCCCAGACCCCGTAGGCGCCGCCCCAGCCGGCCGAGGCCACGAGCGTAAGCGAGACGGGGACCAGGAACAGGGTCGGGGCGAATGCCGGGCGGGCGGGCTCCTGGCGAGCAGCCGTCACCTTCGCGAGCTGCCCGGCGGCCAGCGGGAACACCAGCGCGGCGACCGCCGCGCCCGCCAGTCCACCGGTTGCGAGCCGGACCCAGTTGGTAGTCTCCCTGATCCCCGCGTAAGAGGTGATGGCGTCGATGAGGAGCGGCAGCGTGAGTGCCCCGACCACGACCATCGCCACGCGGGAAAGGCGCCTGGCTCCGCCTCCGCCGAACGAGATCGCGAGAGCCAGAAAAGTGATCGTGAAACCGAGGAATATCCCCGTGCACCGCGCGCACACGGGCAGCGCCCTGCCGCCGATCACGAGGGACCTTTCGGGTATCTGGTGGCAGACCGCGTATCCTGCCTGGCGAGCTATCCAGTTGAGAATATTGAATATCATCTTAAACCCGCGCCGCCGCGGGCAAGGTTGACTCCGGCCCGTACCGGCCGCACCCCATAACTATAGCGCATGAGGCGCTGGCCGGTGCATCGGCGCCTGGCACCGGTGTTGCATTGGTGACACGAACCGATCTACCACAGCGATGGAGCGTCGGAGGGGTCTCTCGAGGAGTAATCCGCAGCGACGGGGTTCTGTCTTGATTAGGCATGGGCCCGCGAGGACATCGACGAGGGAGACCTCTCCGAGCAAATGCCGAGCAGTAACGATTGACCTGGCGGCCAAGATGCCGGTTGGGAACCGGCGTTACGGTGTCGCGGGTCAGAGGCACTATAATGAATGCCGACCGCCGCTGCAGCGCGCGGTACTCCCGACGGCGACGATGCCGCGGGGATGACGGTTTTCAAGGAGCGTGGACCCATTGGAGAGACCCCTGCTGTTCGAGAGGCTGCCCGGATTGAAGGGCCGCGTCGACTGGCTGCCTCTCGGCGAGTACCCGACCCCCGTCGAGCGCATGGAGGGCCTGTGCGGAGCCGAGGGGCTGTCGGATTTCTACGTCAAGCGCGACGACCTGAGCTCTCCGCTCTACGGCGGCAACAAGGTAAGGAAGCTCGAGTTCCTGCTGGCCAGGGCCCGGGCGCGCGGCTATAAGACGGTTCTCACTTACGGAGCGGTAGGCTCGAACCACGTGCTTGCGACCATAGTCCACGCCGAGCGCCTGGGGCTGAAGACGATCGCACTGCTCGCGCCTCAGCCCAACGCGGCCTACGTGCGAAAGAACCTCCTCCTCGACCAACTCCACGGCGCCGACTTCGCGGTGGCGAAGACGATGGCCGAGATACCGGTAGCGCTGGTAAAAGGGCTCATCGAGGGCTTTGACAGGGGGTCTGGCAAGTTCCCGTACGTGATACTCCCCGGTGGCTCCGAGGTCTGGGGCACCCTCGGCTACGTCGACGCGGCGCTCGAGCTTGCCGGCCAGGTGCGCGAGGGGCTTCTGCCGGAGCCGGAGTTCATCTTCGTCACCTACGGCAGCGGAAGCACCGCGGCCGGCCTGATAGTGGGCACGCAGCTTGCGGGGCTCTCGAGCCGGGTGGTGGCCGTAAGGGTCGTGGACAAGATCGCGTGCAACAGGCAGATACTCGGGTACCACGTGAACCGCGCCATAAAGTTCATCAACCGGCACTGCCCGGGGACGGGGCTGAGGCGCGTGCCGCCGGGCGAGATACTGTTCGTCGACGACTTCGCTGGACCCACCTACGCCCGCTTCACACCCGAGGGCATGGAGGCGGTAAGGAAGGCCAGGGAGTGCGACGGGATAAAGCTCGACGGCACTTATACGGGCAAGACCATGGCGGCTGCGCTCGATTTCCTGACACGAAACGGGATGTGCGGGCGCCCGGCGCTGTTCTGGAACACCCTCAACTCGGCGGACCTGTGGCCGCAGGTGAAAGACCTGGACTATCACGCTCTTCCGGCCGAGTTCCACAAGTATTTCGAGGAGCCGCTCCAGGAGGAGGAGATGGGCTGCCCCATCGTCTACTGACGACCGGGTCACGGCGCGCGGGTGGCGCGGCAGCGACACCCGGTGAGAGGAGTCTGGGATGGCACGAAATCTGGGCGGGCGGACCGTCAGGGAGTTGCAGTCGGACGTGAACGTCTGGGGCGTCGTGGACGCGTGGGCGGCCGAGAACGGATACGCGCTGGTCGCGGGGGACCAGGTGACGCGGGTCTACAAGAGGGGCACCGGTTTCTGGACGGCGCCGCAGATGTTCCAGATAGGATGGACCGGCAACGCGTACCGCCTCGAGGCGTGGGTCAGCGTGACCGGGTTGAACAGGGTGGTGACGCTCGGGTTGATGCCCGAGGAGATGATGATCGACGGCGGCGGGTTCGTGGGCTCGCTCCCCCGCCAGACCGCCCGCAAGCACGTCAACGCGCTGCTGCCCCGGCTCGGCCTGGCGCCGATAGATTGACCCCGCTCCCGGGTCGAGAGCGGTCGTGACCCGCGCGATCGGATACGACCCGGTGTCATGAGTCCCTGGCGGCGCACTCCCTCACATGGTGGTACCCCGGGACCGCGTGGAAAGCCCCGCTGAGCACCCGGGCGCCGAGGTCCGGCCCAAGTGCGCCGAGCGTATTCGTGAAACCGACGACGGTCCTGCGGCGCGCGCTTTCAGGGAGCCGCTCGTAGATCTTCCTGTTGAGGAGCATCCTGCGCCAGGTCGTCAGGCAGCGCCGGAACTCGACCCACGCGGCGTTCCGGTCCTCCACCGCCATAGCTGCTATCTTCCCGGACACCAGCGCCCCGTGGACCCCGAACAGGGCGAACGGCTCCATCATGCCGGAGATGGTTCCCGCGAGTATCTTGTCCGCGGCGAACAGCCGCGGGTTGGAGAACCGGACCGTCGGGGTGGGCCCGTAGCCGGAAAGCCACTCCGTGACCCCCCTGCCTTCCGTGTGCTCGAGCTCGCGCTCGAAGTCCTTCAGTTCCCCGCTCGATATCGGTCCACGCCGGAAGAGGAATACGAAGTCGATGCCGTTGGTGCTCGACCAGTAGGCGTAGTCGGTCGTGTAGTCGTTGAAATAGACCGCGGCCTCGGCGTCGCGGTCGCTCGTTCCCTTCGAGGCGTAACACCATCCCATCTGGTAGGGGATCCCGAGGGCGTCGAACGGCTCGGCGTACAGGCCCGTCGCTACTATGGTGTCAGGCGGGAGGTTGGCAAGCTGTCCCTGCCCCATCACCGGGGTCTCGAACTCGAATCTCACGCCCAGGCTCTCGGCTATCGAATAGAGGTAGAGATCCAGGGCCGTCCCGCGCGGCCCGCGCTCCACGCAGCAAAGGTTCGACCCCGCGATGGGCAGTTCGAGCCGGTTTCCCCAGAAGTAGCCGTTCAGGAGCTTGCAGGGTTTGACCTGGGGCTCGCCTATCGGGATGTCGAGGTAGCGGCTGATGGCTCCGGATATCATCGGGGTGACGTCCACCGCCGGCCACCGCTCGGGTTGTCCGCCTATGGTGGCGTACTTCTCGAGCACCCGGACCCGTCGGCCCTTTCTCGCAAGCGTTATGGCGGCCACCAGTCCCGAGAGGCCCGCACCGATGATGAGCTGCTCAGGCACCCGCCCGACCCCCTCGCGCGTCCGCCTCCGCCCGCCCGGTCACCAGCCACTCGCCCGCTCGGGCGCAGCTCTCCAGCGCGCCCGGAACCGACGCTATCGCGCCCTCCTCGTCTACGTTGTGGAAGGTGGCGCGGTCCCAGTCCTTTATCTCAAGCATCGCGAAGAAATACTTGACCGTCCTCGAGGCCGGCTCGAACACCGTCGGGTCGTCCATGCCGGCCGCCGACAGCCACAGGCCCCGCCGCCCCGCCCTCAAGGCGTCATCGACGGTGTGCTGCTTCAACACGAACTTCTTCGCCCAGCAGCACTGCAGGCGGTCGATGAGCGTCTTCGCCTGCGCCGCGAGGTTCATGCTGAATATGGGGGCCGCCAGGACCACCGCGTCGGATCCGAGCAGCTTCGGGTACAGTGACTGCATGTCGTCCTTCTGGACGCAGCTCCCGGTCTTGAAGCACGCGTTGCACGCCCGGCAAGGCCCTATGTCCAGTGACGGGACGTCCACCTTCTCGACCGAGCCGCCCGCCCGTGAGGCCCCCGCCAGAGCGCTGTCCAGCATGGTGCTGGTGTTTCCCCTGCGGCGCGGGCTGCACGATAGACCGAGTACGCTGACGGGACCCTGCGTCATTGCTCCTCCCACCGACTGCCTGGCATGCTTAAGGATGGGTCCAATTATATTCCCGTGGCGCGAAAGCGTGCGGCGCATATTGTAGAATCTGCTGGACACCGGGCGGTTCGTGCGGCGTCTGAAACCGGGAAGAGGGAGTGCGAATGAGAGAACAGATAGTGGTCGGCGCCGGGCTCTCCGGCCTTGTCGCGGCCATCAACCTCGCCCGCGAGGGCTACCGCGTGGTCGTGCGCGAGCGCAGGAGCCGCATCGGGGGGGAGGTCGACATCCCGGGCCTCGAGGGAAAGGTCATCAACATCGGGGACGGTACCCCGATGGACCTCGAGCGCATCCGCGCCTACACCGGCATAGACATATCGCCCGCGGCGACAAGGCTCCGCGAGGTCCGCAACCACATGTACGGCCGGACGAGCGACATCCGGTTCTACGAGGGCGTCCCGGCTTACCTGGTGGAGCGCGGCCCCAGGCCCACGTCCCTTGACACCTTTCTCTACGAGTTGGCCCTCTCCGAAGGGGTGGAGGTCTCGCTCGGCGACACCGTCACAGATTTCAGCGACCTGCCGCCGGACACCATCGTGTCGACGGGCCTGTTCGGCGAGGCGTTCGGCGAGCTGGAGGTTCCGCACCTGCCCGTCTACGGCTACCTCGCGATGTCGGAGACAGAGGACACCCGGCCGAGGGTCATCCTCTACTTCGACGAGTACACCCGTGACTACGCGTTCTATTCCCAGGTGAACGGGGCCCGTGGCGCCGTACTCTTCTCGCGCGGTAAGCCGCTCGACGCCTCGGTGAAAGAGCGCTTCGAGCGTGCCCTGGCCGAAAACGACGGGGTCACGTTCGACGTGTGGGACGCGGTGAACATAGGCGCCCTCCCGGTCAGGCAGCCGTCGAATCCCACGCTGTTCGCTCGGAACCTGATACTGGCGGGCACCCTGTCCGGCACCACCGACCCGCTGCTCCTGTTCGGCGTCCACGGCGCCCTGGTCTCGGGGAAGATCGCCGCTACCGCCGTCGTCGACCACCGCCGCGGCCTCGAGGAGTTCCACCGGGTGAACGCTTACTTCAAGATGTCCTTCGCGTCCTCACTCGTCTACCGGCATATGCCGCTCGGCATCCTGAAGCGGCTGACCTGGGCGGGCGTCGCGTCGTACCCCTTCATCGCGCCGGTGCTCAAAGAACGCCTGTTCCTGCTGGTGCCGGGTTTCGGGCGCATCTAGGTGAGTGGTACAACATTGAAGGTCGCCCTGGTCAACACCAACAGGTACCTGCACCCCCCGGTCGTGCCGGCCGGGCTCGAGTACCTGGTCGAGCCGCTGGAGCAGGCCGGCCACCCGGTGGAAGTCCTGGACCTCGCATTCGCGGAGGACCCCGTCGGGGAGCTCGTCCGCTTCCTCGACGCCGTTCGGCCGGGCGTCACCGGCCTCTCCGTGCGGAACGTGGACACGGGCTCCTTCAGCACGAGCCTGTTCTTCCTGGACGATGTCGCCTCGCTGGTCGATGCGGCGAAGCAAAGCACTGGAAAGCCCGTCGTGGTCGGGGGGTCCGCGACCCTGTGCGCCGGCGAGGCCCTGCGAGAATACGTCGGGGCCGACCACCTCGTGACAGGCCCGGGCGAGGTGGCGCTGCCGGAGCTGGTGCGCTCGATCCAGTCCGACCCGGCGTCGGCGCCCGCAATGGTCGACGGGTGGTCCCGGGGCATCATCCCCGGAGCCTGCCACCCCCGGGGGCGCTCGATCGATTACGCGCCGTATCTCGAAGGGGGCCACCCCGTCGGAATAGAGTTCAGGAGAGGTTGCGACTGGGCGTGCCGGTTCTGCGTCGAGAGGAAGACGCCGCGCTTCACGCGGGACCGCGACGCGGTGCTGAGCGAGGCGCTCTCGCTCGCCGAAGCGGGGGTCGGGATGGCGTTCCTCTGCGATACCGAGGTTAACCAGGACCTGGACGGGACGCACGCCTTGCTCTCGGCGATCGCCGATGAAGACCTGGGCCTGAAGTGGAGCGGTTACTTCAAACCCACCCCGTTCGACCCGCTCACAGCCAGGCTGGCGGCCCGCTCGGGCTTCGAGGGCGTCACGCTCTGGGTCGCGAGCGTGGACCTTTCCGGCGGAGACGCGCCATACGGCGCCCGGGAGGTCACCCGGTTCATCGAGCTGTGTAAAGCGGAGGGAACCAGGGTCGCGGTCGACCTGCTGGTTGGCTACCCGGGCGAGTCGGACGAGTCCATCGAGAGGGCGTTTGCCCTGCTGGCGGGCGCGAGGCCGGCCACCGTGGGAGTGACAGCGCACATCCGGCTGTACGAGACAACTCCGGCCGCCGCCGACGCCGCACGGGCGGGCGGGCGGCTGGTGGGTGCGGTCGAGGACAATCCAAGTCTTCTCAAGCCCGTCTTCTACTCGTCGGTCGACCCCGATTGGCTGAAGGAGAAGATAGGGGGGGACAAGCTGTTCGTGATGGAGGGAGAGAGCCGGACGGTCAACTACCAGAGGATCTGACGCTCCGACGCCGCGGCTTTTCGAGCCGCCCTTCAGATGCCCATGGTGGGCGCCGGTTTCGGCAACTGCCCGCTCCGCAGCGTCATCACCATGTACTCCCAGTGGGTCTCGCCGCTCAACTCGAGCCTCTCGTCACCGACCTTCACCCAGCCCTGGTAGTCTGACAGGAAACGGTAGTACGCCGGAGCCGCGACGACCTTGCCGAACAGCCGCGACAGCCCGAGCGGCATCTTCTCCGCCAGGGTGTTTATCATCTCCAGCTCGCGCGAGACCTCGAAGTGGAACTCACCCGCGACGTCCTTCTCGGCGAAGTCGAAATCCACGTGAGTCGGGTAGATCTGGAAGCCCTGGCTGTCCGACTTGTAGGCCGCGACGCTGCACTGGGCCCTGGCCGACTCCAGCACTATCCTGTCGTCGAGGGCGAGGAACACGAGCGGCACCCTGACCCCGCCGCACCTGCGGGAAGTGGTTATGTCGGCGAATATCATCGTGAGGCGGTCGGTGGTCAGGCGACCCCATATCCAGTGGGATACGTATAGCGGGAGGAAGCCGCTTCCCCAGTTGTGGTCGTGGTAGCCGAGGCCCGTCACCTCGTTCTCCACCCCGTCGACCGAGATGGTGCCGGTCACCTGAGCCCTGGGCTGGGCGACCACCCAGCCGAAGACCTGGTTCTTCTCCGGCTTGCCGAACATTATCTCTCCGGTCCCGCGGGTCCAGCCCGGCAAAAGGTTCCTGAACGTCAGGTCGCAGGCCAGGTTCTCGTGCTCGAAGTTGACGCGGTACTCGGGGTAGAAGCCCTTGATGGTGTTCCTTCCGGCGGCGACGTCGCAGGTCTCGCGCGAGGCGCTCCAGACCGAGCCGGGGAAAGGAACGATGTTGTTGTACTGCCTGCCGTCAGGGGTATAGACATTGAACAGCATCGCGCACTCGTCGGCGAACATGTTGACGATGTTGGGGGTCTGCAGCTCCAGCACGCAGCGGTGGCCGTCGTCGAATTGCGCGTCGAAGTACCACCACTCCCAGTAGAACCTGTTCTCGTACGGGTGCAGCGCGTCGTCCCCGGGCTTGAGCCCCCGGTTCAACTCCTCGATACACCTGCTCTCGAACATGCCGACCGGAGCTATCTGGACGGTCCGGTTGCGGCTGTACCACGAGCGCACCGCCGCGGCGACCATCGCGTTCTCGAGGAGTACCCACTTCCAGCGCTTCGAAGCCATCCCCACCACGCTCCCGTTCTGGCCAGCCGTCGCCGGACGCCTTATACCGGCCCCTATGCAGCCACCCCCGGCGCTTGCCCGCGAGTCGCCCTCACCTCGGGGAGCGGGGCTATCGCGCCCCCGACCCGGCGCGCTTCGCCGAAGCCGCCCCCGTCCTGCCCGCCCTGGACGCCGCTTTTTTCTTAGGCGGCTTCGCGTGCTTACCCTCCATCAGGTCCGAGAAGTGATTCTTGAGGAACAGGTCGATGCGGTAGTTGATCATCTGCGGGTTCTCAGCCGGTGTCGCGTGGCTGCCGCCCGGGATGACCGCCAACTCGGAGCCCTTGATACGGCGGTGCAACTCATCCGCGATCTTCTTCGGAGCCCAGGTGTCGCTGTCGCCGCATATGACCAGCGTCGGGACCTTGACGGTCTCGAGGATGTCGCTCCCGTCGTAGACCGACATCGCGGCCAGCGCCTGGAAGCCCGCGTGCCAGTCCATCTTGGCCACGTAATCGAAGTAGAGGGTCATCTCCTGGCTCGGGCACATCGTCGGGTTGATCTCCACCTTCTTGGCGATGGCGACGTTTATCGGCAACACGACCACGGGGCGGAACCATTCCATCAGCCAGGGCTTGTGGGAGAGAAACCTCAGCGCCGTGGTGACACGCTCCTGACCCTTCTTCGTCTCCGCCGCGAACTCGAACCCCTCGCGGTAGGGCCCGTTGATCGGGATGAGCCCCAGCACCTTCCCGGGGAACTGCCGGTAGAACTCGAGTATGGTCATGACCCCCATCGAGTGCCCGGTGTAGACGGCCTTCCCCACGCCAGCGTCGTCCATGACCGCCTTGAGGTCGCGGGCACAGTTCTCGAGCGTGATGGACTCGAGGTTATCGGGGACGTCGCTCTCCGGGTGGCCGCGGTAGTCCCAGAAGACCAGCTTGTGGTTCGGCGAGAAATAGTTCTTCATGTAGTGGAAGAACATGTAAGACGTGAACACCCCGGGGCAGTGGACGATGGCCGGCTCTCCCTCGCCGATCGTCCTGTACGCGATCCTGGTGCCGTCAAAGCTCTCGACGGAGTGCTCCTCGCAGTCGCCGAACAGCTCCTCCATCTTGCAGTCGTACTGTGCGACCTTCTTCTTGATGTACCACTTAGAGAGCATCAAAGGACCTCCATCGAGAAACCGTACCGCCAGCCGGACGCGCGCAAATGATATCACACGCCGATTCGGGGGTTAACCAGGCGAAAGCCCGCCCCCGCGCGGTCTCGGCCGCGACGGGAAGTGAAAAGGACCGTCCGTCCAGGATGACTGTCCACAGTTTCTCGGCCGCCGGGAAAACGGCTACAATTACTCGCACAGGTCGGAATAGCCGGAAGGAGGCCCTCGAGTTGACTGTTCTTACATCACCCCTCGACAGCAAGCTGGCCGAGCGGGCTCGCAAGGAGCTCGTCGAAGCGCTGGGCGAGGACAAGGTCAACACCAACAAGGCGGTGCTGTTCACTTACTCCGGCACGGCCCTGCCGTTCCCCAAGACGATGCCCGATATCGTGGTCCGCCCCGCGACGGTAGAGGACGTCCAGGTGGTTCTGCGCATCGCGGATAAGCTGGTCGTCCCGGTCACCCCGATATCGAGCGGGACGCTCGAGCCCTCGGTGTTCCCCAGGGCGGGCGGCATAGTCCTCGACATGTACGGGATGGACCGGATAATCGAGATAAACACGGACGCGGCCTACGCGGTCGTCGAGCCCGGGGTGTCGATGGGCCAGTTCGTTCGGGCCATCCGTCCCCACGGCTTCCGCGCCACTCTGGGGTCCTTCCCGCCCGGCAACTCGGTGCTGGGCAACTACCACCTCAAGGGGCACGGCACCCACCGGTCATCCGGTATAGACTCGGAGGTGCTGGGCCTCGAGGTGGTGCTGCCGGACGGCACCATCGTGCGGACCGGCTCCAAGGCTTTCGAAGATACCTACCCGGGCCAGGGCTGGCACGCGCAGTGGGGCCCTCTCCCCGACCTTCGCGGGATATTCATGAACGCCTGCGGGACGCTCGGGATCATCACCAAGATGGCGGCCAGGATCTACGCGCTGAACGATGTCCAGGCGCTGCCGATAATGGGGTTCGACTCCTACGGCGACGCGGTCGAGTTCATGAAGATCGCCTCGCGGGCCAACCTGGTCGAGCACACCGTCACCTGGCACTGGGGCCTCTACACCATCATCAACATCCTCGCGCAGGGCGGCGAGATGTCCGACTCCAGCGACTACCTCAAGGTGTTCATGACCGAGCCGTGGAACGACCCCGGGGACCGCCCTTACAACATGGTGCTCAACATCATGACGGGCTACCGGGAGGACATCGACACCCATACCAGACTGCTCGAGAAGATCGCGCACGGACTGGGCGGACGGCGCATGAACGAGGAGGTCGAGGAGCGGTTCCCCGGCGCCTGGGACTACTGGAAGACCTACGGGATGGACCACGAGCCGTGCATCCACTTCATGAAAGGCTTCGCGATGGGCTTCGGCTTCATGCACATCCTGTACGCCGAGCCCCGCAACGTGGTGCCGCTCGAGCGCTTCGGCCTCGAGTTCGTATGGAACCGCGGCCTTCAGTACGGCACCACATACTACAGCCACTGCCTCGACCAGGGGCGCAGCATCTTCCTGAGGCTCACGCCCTTCGTGGACCCTGTGGACAAGGAGGAACACGCGAGGGCGGTCGAGATATACCGCGACTACATCGAGGAAGGGATGAAGCGTTACGGCGCTACCACCATCCGGTACGACGGCATCCACAACTACGTCGACAAGGCGGGCGGGTTCGGCGAGCTGATGCGCCGCATCAAGAAAGGGGTCGACCCCAACAACATCCTCAACCCCGGCTTGAAGATGTACGAGGGGGGGTGGTAGTCATGGCGCTCCCGCTCGAGATGATCATGTACACCTGCCCGAAGTGCAAGGTGTGCACCGCCAACCTCCACCCCGGCGAGACCGAGTTCCTCAAGCTGTGCCCGGCGTTCACCCGGTACGGGTGGTTCGCCTACTCGGGCGGCGGCAAGTGCTACCTGGCGCAGGCGCTGCTCGAGGGCGCCGTCGAGCCGGACGAGGACTTCGCCGACGTGCTCTTCCACTGCACGCTTTGCCGCTCGTGCGCCCAGCAGTGCGGCGCCGACCAGGACCCGACGCAGGTGGCGCGCCTGGTCAGGCGTGAGGTGGTGAAGGCGCTGGGCGGGCCGCCCGGCGACGCGCGGACCGTGGTCAAGAGCACCGTCAACTACCGCAACCCCTACCAGCAGCCCAAGGCCATGCGCTACCGGTGGGCTAAAGGCCTCGGCCTCAAGGACGCCACGAAGGGGAAGGTGGACACCCTCTACTACGTGGGCTGCACCGCCGCGATGATCCCCGCGCGCGCACACTTCGCGCTCAACACGGTCGAGCTGCTGCGGGCGGCCGGCGAAGACTTCGGCACCCTCGGCCAGAAGGAGATATGCTGCGGCTCCACGACTTACAACCTCGGGGAGGAGGACATCTTCAGGGAGATCGTCGCCGAGAACGTCGACATGCTCAACGCGCTCGGGGTCGAGCGCGTGCTCACGAGCTGCTCGGGCTGCTACAGCGTGATGAAAAACGAGTACCCGAAGATAAAGCGGCGCAACTTCGAGGTCGTGCACGTGGTCGAGTACCTCGACAGCCTGATAAGCGAGGGCAGGCTCAAGCCGTCGAAGACGGTCGAGATGAAGGTCACCTACCACGACCCGTGCCACCTGGGCCGGTACAGCGAGATATACGACGCGCCGCGCAGGATACTGGAGGCGATCCCCGGCATAGAGCTGGTCGAGATGCCTCGCAGCCGCGAGAAGAGCTGGTGCTGCGGCGCCGGGGCCGGGGTCAAGACCGCGTACCCCGACTTCGCCATGTGGACCGGGACCGAGCGCGTCAACGAGGCGAAAGAGACCGGCGCGGAGGCCATAGTGACGGCGTGCCCGTTCTGCGAGGGCAACCTGTCCGACGTCATCGCGGCGACAGAGTCCGGCCTCGGCATATACGATATCACCGACCTGCTCCTGCAATCCCTGTAACGCGACAACGGGGTTTGACCCCAATGCGACAGATTGACGAGGAGGAGAGAATGGTTGATGAGGTGGCCTTCGGCTCGAGCGAATGGCTCGACAGGTACGTGGAGATCTACAACGGCAGCCCCGACGTGCAGGTGGCGCTCAAGGACCTCACCGCGAAGGTCGCGTTCCAGTTCGTCGACAGGCCGGACATCCCGGCCAAGTACTTCAGCATCGCGGCGGGCGTCATCGATGACCACGGCGAGGTCACGGACGAGGGCGCCATGGACTTCATCATCAGGGCCAACTATGAGGTCTGGAAGGCCATGACCCTGAACGAGCTAGACCCCATGAACGCCCTGATGTCGAACAAGATCAAGATAACCGGCAACATGGCAGCGCTCCTCAAGCACGCCGAGGGCTTCAAGCAGACCTTCGAGGTCGTCGAGAGGATCCCCACCACGTTCGACTGACCGCCGCACCGATTCGCCACCAGGCGTGCAGGTGTTAGACTGACAGGCCGGACAACCCTATAATTACCTTCTGTCGGGGTGTAGCGCAGTCAGGTTAGCGCGCAGCGTTCGGGACGCTGAGGTCGCCGGTTCGAATCCGGCCACCCCGACCAGCAAAGTCGTGAAACCATCGCTTTGGATGCACCTTGTTCGCGTTTGATTAATTACCCTCCAGAGGAAACGCCGACTGAGTCTGTAGATTACGACCAAGACTCGCGCCGACATTTTCCTTAACCAACACGACGTCAAGTGGATCTGTCACAAACTGGGGATAGATGGACAAGTTCAGGGAGCCGACCAGGGAAGACACGATACGGGCGGTAAAATTCGTCGGGCTGTTCGTTGCGGTCATCGCCGCCTGGGCTTTCCTCCTCCTGCCTGACTACTGGTACACGTGGGTCCTGATGATCATCGCCGGCATCTACCTGCTGGTGGAATGGGACACACAGACGTCCGGCTACCGGTGCCCCAACTGTGGCAAGGTGTTCGAGATATCTTTCCTCCGCAACCTCGTAAGCCCCCACGGGATCAGCGGCGCCGGCCTGACCGGGACCGGCGGGGGCTGGAAGTACCTCAAGTGTCCCGGGTGCGGGAAACGGGCAAGGGCCACCGCGCTCAAGAAGGTCAGGGAAGCGCCTCAGCCTACCGACCCCGGGGGTGGTGCCTGATGAACATCGACGAGGTCATGTCCCGGCTCGAGTCGCTCTCAGACCCGGACGCGGTCGCGGGGATGGCCCGCTACGGCATAAAGCCGGAGCGCGCCCTCGGCATATCCATCCCGAAGCTCCGGAAGCTGGCCGGAGAGCTCCGCGGTGACCACGCGCTGGCGCTCGAGCTCTGGGCGTCCGGCGTCCACGAGGCGCGCATCCTGGCGGGGATGGTCGACGACCCGGCCCTTGTCAGCGAGCGGCAGATGGAGGAATGGACCTCCGACTTCGACTCCTGGGACCTGTGCGACCAGGTCTGCATGAACCTGTACTGGCTCACGCCGTACGCGTACGACAAGTGCTTCGAGTGGAGCGAGCGCGAAGAGGAGTTCGTCAGGCGCGCCGCCTTCGCCCTGATGGCGCGCATCGCCTGGACCGACAGGAAAGCGACCGACGCCGAGATAGAGAAGTTCCTGCCGGTGATAGTGCGGGCCGCGACCGATGAACGAAACTTCGTCAAGAAGGCCGTCAACTGGGCGCTGCGGCAGATAGGGAAGCGCGACCTTCCGTTGAACAAGAGGGCCATAGAAACGGCGCTCGAGATCCAGCGGATGGACTCGCGGAGCGCCAGGTGGATCGCGGCCGACGCTCTGAAAGAGCTCACGGGGGACGCGGTCCAGGCGAGGCTCGCGAACAAGTTTAGCGGGAGGCGCCATGGACGTTCTCTATATCTCGCTCATGGTGCTTGTCGCGAGCTTCGTCGGCACCCTCACCGGCTTCGGCACCTCGACCCTCCTCGTCCCGGTGGTCGCCCTGTTCGTGAGCCTGCCCGAAACCCTGCTGCTGGTAGGCATCATCCACTGGTGCACAGACGTATGGACCCTGGTCCTCTTCAGGGAAGGCGTACGCTGGAGGCTCATCATCGCGTTCGGCGTGCCGGGGATAATACTGGCCGTCATCGGAGCCCGCCTGACCTTCGTCGTGAACACCGTCATCCTCTCCAGGATACTGGGCGGCCTGCTGATCGGTTACGTCGCGCTGCTGCTCGCGATGCCCTCCTTGCGGCTTCCAAGTAACGACGCGACCGCGATATCCGGTGGCGCCGCTTCGGGTTTCCTGGCGGGACTGACCGGCATCGGCGGCCCGGTCAGGAGCGCCTTCCTCTCCGCGTTCGACCTGCCTAAGGCCATCTACCTCGCGACGGGCGGCGCCATAGCGCTCGCGATGGATTCCGTGCGCATCCCTGTCTATGTGGCTGGCGGCACGCGGCTGGGGACACCTCTGTCGCTCGGCCTTATCGCGTTCGTCCCGCTATCGCTGGCGGGCTCGATTGCGGGCCGGCTTGCCGTCGAAAAGGTGCGCCAGGAGAGGTACCGTACGGTGGTCGCGGTCGCCCTGCTCGCGCTCAGCATCAAGCTGCTGGTCGCCCCCTGAATCGCGCCGCGGGTACCGCTGGACGCCGGTAGAAGATTTCACCCTCCCGGGACGAATACGGTACCGACGCTTTGAGGAACCCGGATCCGCACGGAGGTCAGGATGCCCGCGAACTCGTCAAGAATATCGCTCAAGCCGGTGCCGCCGTTCTCGTTCGAGATGTCCACCAGCATCTTCTCGGGCGGCGACCCGCAGTTCCGCGCCTACCAGGACGGGAAGTTCTGGCAGGTGCTTCGCGTCAACGACAGGCTGATGCTGACCACGATAAAGTCGACCGGAACCGTCGAGGAGCCGCGGCTGTCGGCGGTGCTCGATTCGAAAAAGCCGATATCGCCGAGGGACAGTAGAGCGGCAAAGGCGTACGTCGCCCGCATCTTCAACCTGGACATGGACCTCAAGCCATTCTACAAGGCGGTCCGGGGCGACCCCGTGATGTCGAGCATCGTGAAGCAGCTCTACGGGCTCAAGAGCCCGACCACGCCGACGGTCTTCGAGGCGCTGGTCGACTCGATAATCGAGCAGCAGATATCGCTCATCGCCGCGCACGCCATGGAGTTCAGGCTGATCAAGGCATTCGGCGAACCGCTAAACATCGACGGCAGCAAGTATTTCGCCTACCCCACCCCGGAGCGGCTCTCCGCTTCGCGCATCGAGGACCTGAGGGCGTGCGGCCTGAGCGGGCGGAAATCCGAGTACATAAAGGACGTCTCTCTGCTGGTCGCATCGGGGCGCCTGGACCTCGATAAGTTCGAACAGTACGACGACATAGACAAGATCCGCGAGGAGCTGGGGCAGGTCCGCGGCATAGGGGCGTGGACCGCGGAGATGGTGATGATTCGCGGCCTGCACAAGATGGATTCCATCCCCGCCGACGACGTAGGGCTGCAGGCGAAGATATCGCACTTCTACGGCAAGGGCCGGCGCGTCTCGAGCGCCGAGGTCCGGGAGATAGCGAAGAGCTGGGGGCGGTACAGGGGCCTCGGCGGCTTCTACATGATCGCGGCCCACCACCTGGGAATCGGGCCTCAGGCCTCCTGGCCCGAGATGAGGCGCGATGCTTCCAGCAGGTCGGCCGCGGTGAGATCGGGCTGAACATCGTAGCGGGCGTCCGAGCCGCCCATGCCGGTCATCACCAGCACCGAACGACAACCCAGGTTCCTCGCAAGCATCACGTCGGAGGTCTTGTCGCCCACGACGTACGAGTCGACGATGTCTATGTCGTGCTCGCGCGCCGCCAGCAGCGGGAGCATCGGCTCCGGCTTGCGACACTCGCAGGTCTCGTCTTCGCCGTGGATACAGTAGTAGGTGCCTGCCAGCTCCACCCCTTGCCCGGCGAGCATCGACTTGAAGCGGGCGTCGACCTCCTCGACGGCTGAGGCCCCGAAGTAGCCCCTTCCCACGCCCGACTGGTTCGAGACCACCACCAGCAGGAAACCGTTCCGCGCCAGCAGTCGAAGGGCGTCAACGGCGCCAGGGATCAGTTCTATGCCTTCGGGGTCCGAGAGGAAGCCCTTGTCGACGATGATGGTGCCGTCGCGGTCGAGGAAGACGGCCTTATTCATCGCAGTTGCCACTGCCGGAGATCCGCTCGATGAGCTCGGTCGTGGAGATGCCACCGCCGTACAGCGGGACGATCTCGACCCTCCCACCGTATGCCTTCACCACGTGCGCCTCCGGCAGGCCTTCCACGGTGTAATCCCCGCCCTTCACGAAGACGTCCGGTTCGAGCAGTTCGATGAGCTCGATGGGGGTGTCCTGGCCGAAGAGCGTCACGTAATCGACGCACTCGAGCGCGGCGATGAGCTCGGCGCGCTGGCGCTCGGATATGAGAGGCCGCTCCGGCCCCTTGAGCCGGCGCACGGACTCGTCGGTATTGAGGGCGACTACCAGCGCATCGCCCAGCGCGCGCGCGGCACCCAGGTACTGGACGTGCCCCACGTGCAGGAGGTCGAAACAGCCGTTCGTGAAGACCACCGTCCTGCCCGCCGACCTGAGCGCGTCCACGGTCTGCTTCAACCGGGGCCACTCCAGGACCTTGACCGCTCCGCCCGATCTGGCCAGTATCTCGTCCGGAGCGACCGCCGCCGTCCCGAGCCTGGAGACCGCGACACCGGCCGCCTCGTTCGCTATGGCCGCCGACTCGACGAGTCCCAACCCGGCCGCGACCGCCAGCGAGACGCCAGCCGCGACGGTGTCGCCGGCCCCGCTCACATCGAAGACCTCGCTCGCCCTGCTCTCAATATGGACCACCGGCTCGCCGCGGCGGGCGACGAACATGCCGTTCTTTCCATCGGTGAGGACGACGTCGTTGCCGTACCTCTCGAGCAGCATCCGCGCGACTTCCTCCACCGGCGGTTGCGG
>Ga0209747_1000117_pt1 | contig 38584 bp, 35 predicted proteins | sample BarGraNGADG00311_FD_184498 | JGI IMG/M metagenome (GOLD analysis project Ga0209747, IMG submission 184498) | Arctic peat soil microbial communities from Barrow, Alaska - Barrow Graham LP Ref core NGADG0011-311 (SPAdes) (version 2) | ecosystem: Environmental > Terrestrial > Soil > Wetlands > Peat...
GGACAACTGAATTATTTGTTTTGACTGAAGTTCATTTTTATTATAAATGGGAAAAGAAAATATTGAAAAATATTCTGCCAGATACGCTCTCTTAAAGTCAGTCGCTGGTTTTTGGCATAATAAAATTTTTTACAGGAAGGTGATTGTACTTGGTCGCGAAAATATTAATCCCGAACATCACCTGATATTTGCCCCAAACCACCAGAATGCATTGATGGACGCTCTTGCTGTTCTTTTTACCCAGGATGGACAATTGATTTTTCTTGCAAGAGCCGATATCTTCAAAAAGAAAATTGTTGCAGCCATACTCTACTTCCTCAAGATACTTCCTGTTTACAGGATAAGAGATGGATTCAGCAGTCTTAAAGGTAATGATGAGATTTTCACAAAGACCATCGATGTACTTAAGAGCAAGAACGGACTTGTAATACTGCCAGAAGGTGACCATGCCGGTTTCAGAAGGTTGAGACAATTAAAAAAAGGAATCTGCAGAGTTGCCTTTCAGTCAGATGAAGCAACCGGATTTACTTTAAATATAAAACTAATACCTGTTGGAATTGATTATTCAAATTATAGCAGATTCAGACAGGTACTTACAGTTGTTTATGGAAAACCTATAGAGGTATCGGAGTTTTATGAATTGTACAAAGTAAGCCCGGAGAGAGCTCTCAACGAATTGCGATCAAAGCTTTCCACTGAGATGAAAAATAACATGGTGCACATCGAATCTGAAGAGGATTATGATGCTATAGATGAACTGAGAGGTTTGATAAACGGAAAGTTCAGCGATGACATAAAGTCTCCCAAGTTTTTCCGGGACAGAGTGCTCATTTCAAAAATAAATAATCTAAGGGTTTCCAATCCAACTGTTTACGGGAAAATATGTGCACTCAGTCTTAATGTGAAGAAAAGGGCAAAAGATCTGAATATCAATTACAAGCTTTTAGAAAAGAAGAAACATCCTTTAGGTTGGCTGATTGCTGGTTTAATACTACTACTCATTACATTTCCATTGTTCATTTACGGCAATATTTTCAATTTAACTTTTCTTGAAATTCCTAATCTCCAGATAAAGAAAATACGCGATCCTCAGTTTCATTCTTCAATCAGGTATGGTCTTTCTCTGGCACTTGCATTCGTATTTCTCCCAGTTTATCTGATACTGTCTGCGGTCATTTTTGCTTCCTGGTGGATCGGATTCCTTATTTTTCTTACGTTGCCCCTCTCCGGACTGTTCGCCTGGAATTATCACCTCCAGTTTCAAAGAATAATGGGAGGATTCAGGATCAGAAGCTTTGTAAAAAATAAAAACGAAGAATTTGCTCTCCTTAGGAAAGAGCACACTGAACTGATTAATCTGGCGACAATATTATAGAATGAAAAAAGACAAAATGTTTGTGGGCAAGGTGGTCTGGATTACCGGAGCTTCGTCAGGAATTGGAGAGTCACTTGTATATGAATTTATTAAACTTGGCGCCAAAGTCATAGCATCATCAAATGATCTGACAGAGCTGGAAAGAGTTAAAAAAATATGCTCTGATAATGAACATGCTATTCAATGTGTTCCATTTGATCTGGCTGACACTTCCGAAATATCTAAGATTGTTGAAGAACAGGTAAATATCTTTGGAAGAATTGATTTTGTACTTAATATTGGCGGAATAAGCCAGAGAGCAAGAATCGATGAAACACCCTTATGGCTCGACAGAAAAATTTTTGAGATCAATTATTTTGGAACCATTGCATTTACTAAAGCAATACTGCCTTATATGATCAGGCAGCAATCCGGACATATTCTTGCAACAAGCAGTATATCAGGACGTTTTGGATTTCCGCTTCGTTCAGCTTATTCCGCATCGAAACAAGCCCTGCATGGATTCTTCGAAACACTCTATCTTGAAAATAAGAAATTCAATGTGCGATCGTCTGTTATTATACCTGGCCGAGTAAGAACATCTATTTCTCTTCATGCTTTGGATTCTTCAGGAAAAGAACATGGAAAACTTGACGACGGACAGGCAAAAGGTATCTCAGCGGAACATGCCGCCAAAATTATAATCAGAGGAATAGTAAATAATAAACGGGAAATACTTGTTGGTAAAGGTGAACTTATTATGTTGCACATAAGAAGATATTGTCCATGGCTTTTCTTCAGAATTGCAGATAAAATAAAATCAACTTAAAGAAATTAACAACAATTCAAAAACAATTATAAGCTTATTTTATAATTCTTATAACCCCCTTTCTAATTTCCCCCAGGGGGGAAAAGTTTTTCTCCTTCCCATGTGTGGGAAGGTTGGGAAGGTGGTTTTCATGAGAAAGAATAAATTCAAATAATATGAAAATAAAAGGATACGTTATCAGTGGCATTCAGCAGATAGGAATAGGCGTTGAAAATGTTGCCGAAGCCTGGAAATGGTACAGAGATCAATTCGGAATGGATTGCAGGGTTTTTGAAGATGAGGCTGAAGCTAAACTGATGCTGCCATATACAGGTGGGGAACCAAGGAGCAGACATGCCGTACTGGCTCTGAATCTTCAGAGCGGTGGCGGATTTGAGATCTGGCAATATAAAGGCAGAGTGCCTGTTAAAATAAAAGAAGAGATAAGGATAGGCGACCTGGGTATTATTGCCTGCAAGATGAAGGTAAAAAACATTCAGGAAACTTTACGATTGTTTCAAAATAATGGGATATCAGTTCCCTTAAGTACATCTGAAGATCCATCCGGAAAAATGACCTTTTTCATGAAAGATCCCTACGGTAACCTGTTTCAGCTGGTAGAAGCAACAGACTGGTTTATGAATGAAAAGAAACCTACCGGAGGATCATACGGAGCAATTATTGGAGTTTCTGATATTGAAAAATCGAGGGTTGTCTATTCTGAAATCCTGGGGTACAATGAAGTTATTTACGATTCTACCAGCGTATTTTCCGATTTATCAAACTTACCAGGTGGATCTGATGAATTCCGCAGGGTTCTGCTTAAAAGATCGAAACCCTTTACCGGACCCTTTAGTAAAGCTCTTGGACAGAGTGTTATAGAACTCATAAGCACCACCGGGAAACCGGGTAAAAAGATCTATGAAAACAGATTCTGGGGCGATCCGGGTTTCATTCATCTCTGTTACGATATGCGCGGTATGGATGAATTGAAAAGTTTTTGTGAAAGCATCGGATTCCCCTTCACTGTCGATAGCAAAAAGAGTCACGAAGGCAAGAGTTTTGATATGGGTGAAGCGGCAGGCCATTTCTCCTATATTGCCGACCCTGATGGAACATTGATCGAATTTGTGGAGACACACAAAATGCCTATTATGAAAAAATTCGGCTGGTATTTTGATCTGCGGAAACGAGATCCTGATAAATCACTTCCCGACTGGATGGTTAAGACCTTAAGGTTCTCCAGAGTAAAATAACCAAGGATAGTAATAGGAAATACAGGATCAGGCCTTCATGGCCCTCGCCTCTTCTACTTTTCGTAATACTCTCATTACGTTGCCTCCCCAGATCTTGGTAATATCTGCTTTTGTGTAACCCCTGCGAAGCAATTCAACTGTAATATTCTTCATCTCAGCAGCTGTTCTGCAACCTTCAACTCCTCCTCCTCCATCAAAATCGGTGCCGATACCAACATAATCAATACCTATTACCTGTACAACATGATCGATGTGATCAACAACATCCTTTACGGTGGCAGGTTTTTCATATAATTTTTGAATCTCCCTGTATTCTTTACGTACATTTTTCTTAATTGAATCCGAAAGAGTATTATAGTCAACGTATTTGTTCTGAACTTCTTTTAGTTTGTCGTCCATTTCAGGATTTGGTTCAGGTGTTTTAAGATAATTGCTGAGAATGCAAATCTGTATAACCCCGTTATTTTCTTTAAGGGCAAGCAACATATCGTCGGTAAGGTTCCTGGGGCTTCCGCATAACGCTCTGCATGATGAATGAGAAGCAATTACAGGTGAATTTGTAACTTTAAGAACATCATAGAAAGATTTATCCGAAATATGCGACACATCCACCATAACGCCAAGCCGGTTCATTTCTTTTACAACTTCGGTTCCGAAAGGAGAAAGTCCGTTATTCTCAGGACCGGCAGCATCGGTCGAGGAATCACAAATATCATTATTTTTTGAGTGTGCAAGTGTTATATATCTGGCTCCCAGATCATAATATTGTTTAATTCTGGAAATATCTTTACCTAAGGGATAACCATTTTCAACTCCTATGAATGCAGCAATTTTTCCTGATTTCCATATCCTGTATGCATCGTCGGCAGTAAGAGCTATTTCTGCCATTTTCGAATTTTTTGCAACATTTTTATGTATTGCATCGAAAATATTTAGTGCTTTCTCATGCACTTTATTATAAGATGAATCGTTTCTTGATCCCTGACCAATAAAAACGGCAAAGAATTCGGAGTGAAGTCCTCCCTCAATCATCCTCGGAAAGTCAACACAACCTGCATCATGTCTGAGTCCCAGATCAAAAGTTGAATCCGAAAATTCCATTGGAGTATCGCAATGAGTATCAATGGTTAATATTGATGCATGAATTTTATCCGCACGCCTGATCAATTGTTCTTCAGTATTGGAACACCCTGTAAAAACTAACCCGACAAATAAAATACTAATAAATATTTTCATGTTATTTTGGTTATTATCATTGGCAAGATAACTAAAATGACATACCTGATTTTAATTCCAGGGACATTTAACCAATTTTAACAAAGTGAAAAATGGTCTCGTAAAGACGCAAAGAGGTAAAACACTTTTACTTCTTAAAGTGAACCTTAATGTCTATGTTAAATAGAAAATATCAAATTTAAAATCGCTTGAAATCAATTGGGCTCTATGCGTTATTCCAGATTCTCAATAAAACTTAGCGAAATTAAATAACTGCAAAAAAACTCAGTATATCATTCTTATGCTATTTTTGTGGCTTAAAATCTTAAGTGGAAAAGAGGAAAATCTGGCATTGGGGTGTTCTTGCACTTTTATCAATAATCTGGGGGACCAGCTATATTTTGATGAAAAAAGGGCTCGAATCATTCTCAGTTTATCAGGTTGGTTCACTCAGGATATTGATTACCTTCCTTTGTCTTTTACCGACAGCAATCAAAAATCTCTACAAACTAAACAGGGGTAATATCCTATCGGTTTTGATAATCGGGTTTTTCGGCAGTGCAATTCCTGCTTTCCTTTTTCCAATTGCAGAAACTAAAATCAGCAGTTCTTTGGCTGGTATGTTAAACTCACTCAGTCCTGTATTCACGCTGGTAATAGGGGTGGCTTTTTATAACCGAAGGACTATTAAAACACAGATTGCAGGAATATTCCTTGGATTGGTCGGAGCAGCAGGATTGCTTTACAGTGACTCTTTTAACTTTAATTCCTATGGACTTTTTGTTGTTCTGGCAACTCTTCTTTATGGAATAAGTACAAATGAGGTCAGCAAAGTCAAGGGCCTTAGCGGACTTCAATTGACATCCCTTGCATTTTTTGTAATCAGTCCGGTCGCACTTTTATATCTGCCGTTTTCAGATTTCGCTTCCCCTCTTGAAACTGAAAACTGGGCAAGAAATCTTGGTTTTATTGCAATCCTTGCGATAGTTGGTAGTGCTACAGCTCTGGCTCTCTTTTATCTGCTAATAAAAGATACTTCACCGGTGTTTGCTTCGATGACTACATATTTCATTCCCATTGTAGCAACTCTATGGGGGTTTGCAGATAATGAGAAGTTCACAGTATCAATGATTGTTTCCACTATTTTTATCTTTGCCGGAGTTTATATTATAAGCAGACCGGCATTTTTTAGAAAAATAATGCGAAATAAAACAGATGAATAAATACACCCTTGTTACTCTTTCCGTTATAGGAGGGATTCTTTCAGGACTTGCATGGATGGAATGGTGTTCCGGACTTATACTTCTTATTGCTTTTGTGCCATTCTTTCTAATTGAGAATCATCTGTTCGAAAATCGGGAGAGGTACAGTAGAAATGCCTTTTTCATTTATTGCAGTCCCGGGCTTGTGATCTTCAGTTTAATTGCTCTCGGATGGATGAGAGTGGCAAGCATCACAGGCGCAATATGTGTAATTATGGGGTTATCTTTCTTAATGACATTCACATTATGGATGGCACATATAGCCAGAATGAGAGCAGGTAATGTCATTGGGATAGTTTCACTATTCGTATTTTGGCTGAGCTATGAATTTTTAACACTGAATAGTAATATAATATCGCCCTGGATAAATCTGGGCAATGGTTTGGCAAAAGACATTTTGTTTATTCAGTGGTACGACATAACGGGAACGGCAGGAGGTACGCTCTGGATTTTATCCTCCAATCTTTTGCTTGCTATCTTCCTTATAAATTCAGACGGACGAAAAAAAAATAACAGGTTAGCTCTGATTTTGTGGTTATCGGTTATAATCGTACCGTCAGTTGTTGCAATAACAAGGTATTACACAATTAAACAAAACGAGCAAGATCGCACAGAGATTGTAATAATTCAACCCAATACCGACCCCTATACCGAAAAGTTCAAAATTCCATTTGAGGAGCAGCTAAAGAAGGTGATAGCGCTTGCCGGCAGCTCTGTTTCAAATAATACTGCCTGGATTATTACTCCCGAAACCACTGTTGATGATCCTGTTAATCTCGACAACCTTGATGCCAGTATTTATATCGGAATGTTGAAAAAACTTATTTCACAGTATCCGCAAGTATCCATTGCTACGGGTTTTGTAACATATAAATTATATCCTCCGTCTCCAGTGGCACCAACAAACAGTTCAAGAAAAACAGACACATCAGGTTCCTGGTACGATCACTTCAATTCCGCTTTGAAGATTGACTCCGGAAAATCCATCGAAGTATATCATAAGTCGAAACTCGTTCCCGGAATTGAAATGCAGTTTTCAACCGGACCCACAAGATTAATAAGCAAGATCCTTCCCTATCTGGGAGGTACAAAATGGGGCTATGGAATTCAAAAAGACAGAATTTGTTTTGAACAAAAAATACTCTCTGAGAAAATCGCTCCGGTCATTTGCTATGAATCTGTGTTTGGAAAATATGTGACTGAGTATGTAAAAAATGGAGCTGAAGCACTCTTCATAATTACAAACGACGGCTGGTGGAAAGGCACAACCGGCTACAAGCAACACCTTGCTTATGCGTCGCTAAGAGCAATCGAAACCCGTCGGCCGGTTGCGCGTGCAGCCAACACGGGAATTTCATGCATAATCGATATCCGTGGGAAGCGGACCATAGAGACTAAATGGTGGACACAGGACGTATTGAAAGGAGAAATATGTCCGGAAACAAGGATAACAACCTATGTGAAATATGGTGATTATCTGATGCAAATTTCAATGGTTATAAGTATTATTATAGTTTCAGTAATCTTTGTCGCATTACCCATAAGAAAAAAAACAAAGTCTATTTCTTAAGATTCTTAAATGCCGCTGCCCCTTCTTCAAGCCATTTTTTATACTCCGGAACATTAAGATTTGTTGGCATTGGCTTATTCAATGGATTACCCTCATTATCAGTAATAACGTATAGAGGAAGTGCATTGGTTTTAAATTTATATATCTCAAGGTCTTCATTTATTTTTCCTATTGTCTTTTTCTGTTTACCGTCAACAGCCGATACTATCCATTCATTTTCAGCCAACTGAGTTCTGTCATCAACATACAGAGATATAATCACAAAATTATCTCTTAGAATTCTAAGTATTTCCGGATCAGGCCATACTCTGGCTTCCATCAGTTTACAGTTAGCACATGCATGACCTTTAAAATCAAGCAATACCGGCTTTCCCTGTTCTTTAGCGCATGCAAGACCCTGTTTATAATCAAAATAGCCTTTCAGCCCAAGTGGCATATTAAAAATGCTGCTATATTTAGGTTCAGAACACATCAAACTTGTACTGGAAAATTGTACAGAAGGTTCTATTCTGGCAGGACTGTTCGCAACAACTTCAGAAAAGTTGAATCCCGATGATTCCTGTGAAGGTAAAAAAGAGGATAACCCTTTCAGAGATGATCCAAAAAGCCCGGGAATCAGATATATAACAAATGAAAAAACTGCGATTATCAGAAATAATCTGAATGTGCCAATATACTTGATGTCACTATCGTGCGAAAACCTGATCTTTCCCATCAAATACAATCCCAAAAGCGAAAACAGGACAATCCATATCGCAAGGAAGATGTCTCTTGAAAGGATTCCAAGTGAATAGACACTGTCAATTGTCATCAGAAATTTCATACTGAAAGCAAGCATAATAAACCCAAGGACCACTTTTATCGAGTTTAGCCAACCGCCCGATTTAGGTATCCGACTCATAATGGAAGGAAATAGAGCAAAAATTGTAAAAGGAAGAGCAAATGCCACCCCAAAGCCAACCATCCCAATAGTTGGCCTTAACACATCGCCACTCGCAGCTTCCACCAAAAGAGCGCCTACAATTGGTCCGGTACATGAAAATGAGACAATCACTGTTGTTAATCCCATGAAAAAAGCAGCAAGCAGCCCCCCTTTATCAACTCTCGAGTCAGCACCCGTCACCCACTTATTTGGTAAGCCAATTTCAAAAGCGCCAAAAAATGAAATGGCAAAAATTACAAATAACGCAAAGAAGAGAGTATTTGGGATCCAGTGAGTACTCAGAGCATTTGCAAATCCTGCACCAGCGCTTGTAAGTGATACGATAATTCCCAGAGATGAATATATAAGAACTATTGAAATTCCAAATATCAAAGCCTTAAATACAGATTTGCCCCTGTTCTCTGATCCCTGGGAAAAAAAAGCAACAGTCATAGGTATCATAGGGAAGACGCAAGGAGTTAGAACGCCAGCGAATCCGGCAAGCAATGAGATAATAAAAAACTTTAAAAAACCCCTGCTGTTTTGTGATAAATCGGAATCAATTCCGCTGCCAGTGCCGGTTGAGACTATCTTCCCTCCTGCCTGATCTGATATATTAATAGAAAAGGCAACATCTTTTGGCGGAGAACAGGTTGCATTGTTACAGGCCATAAAATTTACTGACCCGGTAACAGTAAATGAAGTTTCAACAGCAACAATTTTCTGACGAAACTCAGCTTTAGTGCTGAATGTCTTGATTTTAAAACCAAATGCCTCATCCTGCATCTCAACAGGTTTTGTAACCTCATAGGGCTTTCCTATAAGCTTAAATACAGGCAGTGAGTCGAATCTGAAGGAAGTAGGAATTGGTCCGCCATCAGGTATGTCCATAGAGTATATATGGGAATCTTTATCAATTGAGGCAACAAATACAAGCTCATATTGCCTTTCACCTTTCTTTTCAAAGCTGAAATCCCATGAAACCGGATCATATATCTGAGCCTGAATGTGTGAAGCAAAAAGTATAAAGAATATAAAAAGTGCAAGTTTTCTCATTTTAATACTGATTTATCTATCTAACTTCTAAATAACAACAAAAATCCAATAACTGTAAATGTCACAAACTATTTTTGCCCCCTGCCCCCTAAAGGGGGTTAATCCTCTGTTTTTGATGAATATTCACTTCATCTCACAGTATTTAAGCCCCCTTTAGGGGGTTGGGGGCCAAAAGAATTGATGCAAAAGTAATAAATCAATAAGAATTATGACAGTTACTTTTGCAAGTTAGTACTTTGAATGGGAAAGTTGTCAGGCCAGATCTATTTCATTATCATAATGATCGTAAAAATGGTATTCGAGCATATGATATGCAGTGACTGCCTGAATCTTAAGACTTATTTTATATTTAAAGTTCCATTTCCTGTAAAGAGGAATGAGACCTTTTTTAAGGTAAGAGGCTACAAATGGATGAACGTTTAGAATAAGCTTACGTGTCTTAATCTTGTCTACAATGAAAGAGAGCCCTCTCTCCAGTTCATCAGTAAATAATATAGTTGGTTTGGTTTCACCGGTACCCTGACAGGAAGGGCACTTTTCGTCGGTAAGAATTGTCATTTCCGGTCTGACTCGTTGCCTTGTAATTTGCATCAGACCAAATTTTGTAAGAGGAAGGATATTATGTTTGGTCCTGTCGTTAGACATCACATCCTTCATTTTATCATAAAGCTGTTGCTTGTTTTCAGTTGTTTGCATATCGATAAAATCGACAACAATAATACCACCCATATCTCTGAGCCTCAACTGTCTGGCTATTTCTGTGGCAGCTTCCATATTTACCTCAAGCGCATTTAGTTCCTGATCATTACCAGTCCTTGACCTGTTTCCGCTGTTGACATCAACAACATGCAGCGCTTCAGTATGTTCTATAATAAGATATGCACCATGTTTGAAAGAGACAGTCTTCCCAAAAAGAGCTTTTATCTGTTTATTAATACCGAAATGATCATATATTGGCAGAGTGCTCTTATATTCTTTAACAATTTTCTCCTTTTCAGGAGCAATTTCCCTGATATATTTCCTGATATCATCAGCTATAACAGGGTCGTTAATATGTATACTGTTAAAAGTAACATTCAGGATATCTCTAAGGATTGTAGAAGTTCTGTTCATCTCACCAATGAACAATTTTGGAGCTTTTACCTCCTTTTTAATCGTTGTGAATGCCTCTTCCCATCTGTGTACAAGTTCCCTTAGTTCTGCATCGAGCACTGCAACTTTTTTACCCTCTGCAACAGTACGGACAATAACACCATAATTCCTGGGCTTAATACTTTGCACAAGAGCTTTAAGACGACTTTTTTCCTCGGAACTTTCAATTTTTGAGGAGATAGAAACCTTATCAGCATAAGGCATAAGTACAAGGTTCCGACCCGCAATTGAAATTTCGGATGAAAGCCTTGGTCCCTTCGTTGAAATTGGTTCTTTTGTTATCTGAACTATGACAGTCTGACCAACAGTTAAAACGTCTGTTATCTTCCCGTCCTTATCAATATCTGGTTCAGGCTTAAACTTATGCAGCGGAGGTACTTTCCCCAGCTTCTGAATAGCTGTTGTATAATATTTATGCTGAGTTCTGCATTGAGCCCCCAGATCGAGATAATGCAGGAAAGCATCGCGTTCGTAACCTACATTAATAAATGCAGCATTCAGTCCGGGCATTATCTTCTTAACTTTTCCAAGATAAATATCCCCAACTGAAAACCTAATATTTCGCTTTTCCTTGTTTAACTCAATTAACTGTTTGTCTTCCAACAACGCTAAAGAAACCTCGGAATCACCAACATCAATGATTAAATCCTTGTTTACCACTTCACTATATCAATCTGAGTTAATATGTCATCAGCAACATCCTACGTATTGATACAATAAACCTAAAGACCAATATATCTTTAGGTTTACTATATTCGTTTAATGACCAAGTGCTGATCTTCTACTTCTTCTTATGTCTGTTCTTCCGCAAACGTTTTTTACGTTTGTGAGTGGCCATTTTATGTCTTTTTCTTTTTTTACCGCTTGGCATGGAGGATTACTTCTTAACGTGTGATTTAACTTTGGTTATGAAAGATTTTGCCGGCTTGAAAGCTGGAATGTTATGGGCAGGAATAATAATTGTAGTATTCTTGGAAATATTCCTTGCAGTTTTTTTGGCTCTCTTCTTTACGATGAAGCTTCCAAATCCCCTGAGATATACGTTACTACCCTTTACCATGGAATCTTTAACAGTTTCCATTAAAGCTTCAACAGTTTTCTGTACTGTTACCTTTTCAATACCAGTGTTCTTGGCAATTTCATTAACGATGTCTGCTTTAGTCATTTTTTGAGAAGTTTAAAATTCAACAAATTATTTTGAGTATGCATTTTTTCAACTGTGCAAATATAAAAATATTATTTGTTTAAATTGGAACACTTACATAATAATTTTTTAAATTAATTAATATTAATGCCTTAATTCCAATGAAATAGATGAATGACTGGCAAATCCGGATAATAAATTTGACTTAAATGATGTAGGAAGTAAAGAGTCGGAAGTCGGAAGTCCGAAGTCCGAAGAAATTTTTATTACCGCTTCTTATTTCCGACTTCATTCTTATGTCTCCCGTCTTCAAAAACCCACCCCTGGCCCCTCCAAGGAGGAGAACTTTACGACCTGTCTTCCGACTTCCGACTCTTGTCTTCCGTCTTCCGACTTTATTAATAATAAATTACATACAAAATTGACAGACTGTATTTTAGTTATAAAATCAATTTTAAGATAGTTTCCTGAGGTTTTTTGCTTATCTTTACATTCCGAAATTAGTATTATTAATTAACATATAACTACATGTCAATCAATAAAGTTATACTTGTAGGTAATGTCGGAAAAGACCCGGCAATACGTTATTTTGACAAGGGGGTTGCCAAAGTAACTTTTCCTCTTGCTACCAGCGAAACCTATACTAATCAGCAGGGAGAAACAATAACTTCAACAGAATGGCATAATATAGTTTTATGGCGTGCTTTGGCCGAAGTTGCTGAAAAAACTGTCAAAAAAGGAGCCCAGGTATATATTGTAGGTAAAATTAAAACCAGATCATATGTCGATAAGGACGGTGTAAATAAGTATATAACTGAAATTCTGGCAGATACTTTCCTACTTATGGAGAAAAAACAGGGTCAGGTAACCACTGCTTCACATTCAGAAACGGTTAGAAATGATGTGCAAAGTAAGGAATCACCAGTATCTGAAGTAAATGAGCCAACTACTCCGTATCAATCAACCAATGAAAATAACAACAAATTATTGGCTGATAAAGGGAGTTCAGGAAGTGATGATTTTGGAATGGAGAGTGGCCAGAGCAATAGTCAGAATGAAGACGATCTGCCTTTTTAGCTGAGATTATTAAAAGGAATTCTATTGGAACCTGAATATACGCTTTCATTTATATTTCCACTTTCAGGAATTACTTTCAATCCTCCTGATCTTAAAATATTTATAGGGTTACTGAGTCTCATTATTCTCCTTTTTGGATCAGCGTTGATGTCTGCAGCTGAAGTTGCTTTTTTTTCATTCAGACCTGAAGACGTTGAAAAGTTTAAGACAACGAAGAACAAACAGTCAAAAATTGCCCTCAAGCTGTATAATAAACCGGAAAAACTTCTTAGTACTGTTCTTGTTGCCAATAATACAATTAATATAGCAATTGTTCTTTTGGCTGCATATCTCAGTTCCAGATTGTTTGATTTCAGCTCGGAACCGGTTATTGGTTTTATAATAAATGCTTGTGTCATAACTTTTTTACTGCTTTTTTTTGGTGAAGTAATGCCAAAGGTTTATGCGTCCAGAAACCACCTTGCCGTAGCTATGTTTTTGGCATACCCGCTGACTGTACTTGAAAAGATTTTTCAACCGGTTACTTCATTATTAATTCTCTCTTCATCATTTGTAAAAAAAAGAGCAGGGACAAGACGTTCAAATATCAGCATGGGAGACCTATCCGATGCCCTTGACCTTACTTCAGATAATTTTGATGAGGATGAAAAAATTCTTAAGGGGATTGTAAATTTCGGGAATATAAACGTCAGTGCTATAATGTGTCCCAGAATAGACGTAACTGCAATAGATATAAAATCAGGTTTCGATTCGATAGTACCTGTAATAATCAGTTCCGGTTTTTCAAGAATACCAGTTTATTCCGGTTCATTCGATACAGTGAAGGGCATCCTGTATGCGAAAGATGTTTTACCCTATACCAATAACCCGGGCAGTTTTAAATGGCAGGCACTGCTTCGTCCACCTTATTTCGTTCCTGAAACAAAAAAAATAAATGACCTTCTAAAAGAATTTCAAATCAGAAAAATACATATGGCGGTGGTTATAGATGAATACGGAGGAACTTCCGGAATAGTTTCTCTTGAAGATATACTTGAAGAAATAGTTGGTGAAATAACTGACGAGAGTGATGAGGATCAGTTCCAGTTTCGTAAGCTTGATGAAAAGACTTATATTTTTGAAGGAAAAATATTGCTGAATGACTTTTGTAAAATTATCGAACTTGAAGAAGATCTCTTTGAAGATGTTAAGGGAGAATCGGAGACGCTTGCCGGGTTGATCCTTGAACTTACAGGAGAAATTCCGCAAAAAGACAAGGTAATAAACTACAGAAATTTTGTCTTCAAGATCGAATCGGCCGATAGAAGAAGAATTAAAGAGGTCCGTGTCGAAATAAATAAAGATAATGTGCATGTTGCGAAAAAGTAGTCTTTGTACACTTATTCTATTTCTGGGTACTTTTTATAGTTGCAGGGAAGTTGCTGTTCCCAAACCAAAAGGTCATTTCCGGATCGATCTTCCTAAAAAAGAATATCTCCTTTATGACTATAAGCAAATAAAGAACGATGGCATGCCATTTTCTTTTGAATATCCTGTATACGGACAACTTTCATTTAAAGTTGAAAACAGGACTCAACCAGGATGGTTTAATATTGAATTCCCTCAATACCGGGCGAAAATATATCTTACATATAAGGACGTTAATAATGATTTTGAAGACCTTATGGACCAAACATACACAATGAACGTAAAAAACCACATTACAAAAGCTGACGCAATTAATGAGCAGGCTTTCAATAATAAGGAAAATAAAGTTTACGGAATTTTGTACGATCTTAAAGGCAATACTGCTTCTGCCGTCCAATTTTATGTTACTGACAGTGTCAGGAATTATCTGAGAGGATCTCTCTATTTTTCTACCGAGCCGGATGCAGATTCATTGGCGCCTGTAATAGAATTTTTCAGAGAGGATATCATTCATCTCATAGAAACTCTGAAGTGGAAAGAATAAAACTTATTAATTATCAATGGGTTGCATTACAAAACATTATCTAAATGAGTTCTCCATCCTGGGGGTGTGGAAAATAGAAGAGGATCTGGAAACTCTATTAAGTCTTGTTGCTCTTGATATTGAAGAGAAAAAAAAGTATAAAGGGTTCATGAGCAACTCCCGGAAACTTGAATTTTTAAGCGTAAGGGCTTTGCTGGCAGAACTAATAGGGAAAGAAACCAGTATCGTTTATAATAAAAACAATAAACCATTTCTTAAAGATGGGTCAAGGTTTATCAGTATCTCACACTCACACAAACTAACTGCTATACTATTAAGCACTAATGAAAAGGTAGGAATAGATCTTGAATACATGCGCTCAAATATTTCAACTTTAGCATTCAAATTTCTTAACCGCAGAGAAAAGATTACAAAGGAGAACAATAATCGAAGATATCATCTCTACCTTCACTGGTGTGCAAAAGAGGCGCTTTATAAAATTTGTGATAAAGAGGGAATAAATTTCAGAGACAACATTACAATTGAACCTTTTCAGCTTAACGAATCAGGGGAAATTAAAGGACAGGTTCATACCAATAAAATTAATGAATCGTTTGATCTGTTTTATTCTAAGTATGATAATTATGCGATAGTATGGACAAAAAAGAATTATGAAAGCATCTGATTTCCCCGGACAAAAGAGTATTGCTCTGCTTCTTGATCCCGACAAGACCAAAGGAGATTCACTTAAGAGCATTCTTAAAATTGCTGAAGAATGCCAGACTGACTTTATCTTGGCAGGAGGAAGCCTTACTTTTAACAAAATTGATAATCTGATCGATTCTGTAAAGCAACTTTCCTCAATACCTGTAATTCTTTTCCCGGGAAACCTTCTTCAACTTACACTAAAAGCAGATGCTATCTTGCTTTTATCACTGATTTCAGGACGAAATCCTGAATTACTGATTGGTAATCATGTTATTGCTGCCCCTCATTTAAAGGATGTTAAGGAAAAACTTATCTCTGTGGGATATATTCTGATAAACTGCGGTAAAAAAACATCGGTCGAATATATAAGCCAGACTGAAGCTATACCTTCCGATAAACCTGATATTGCTGTTGCTACAGCTCTTGCCGGGGAAATGCTGGGTCTTCAGATGATTTATCTCGAGGCTGGTAGTGGCGCCACAAATCCTGTTCCGGTAAATATCGTTAACTCAGTACGGGAAAATATTTCTATCCCTTTAGCTGTAGGCGGGGGAATTAAAAACAAAAATGAGGTAATGGAATTCTTCATGGCCGGCGCCAACCTTATCATTCTCGGTAATGGTGTTGAAAATAATCCAGACTTATTAACCGATGCCTGCAGGATAAGGGACGGATTCAGACTGAAGGGGGTTTAAAACTCAAACATACAACGAATTAGCCCCCTTTCAGGAGGGTTGGGGGGGGGGTTAAAATTACCGGTATAACTCAAACATAGGCTCTCCGGTACATGCATTTGGGTAAGGTACTTTACAAAGCGACGAAAGTGTTGCTGCAATATCTGTCATATTCACTTTTCTTGTAACTGTTGCCCTGTTCACTGTCCATCCATACCAAATTAACGGAACATGAGAATCATACTCATAAGGGGAGTTATGATTTGTAACATATTCTTCTTCCTTTTCAACCCATCCCGGGTTAAGCGTTACAATGACATCGCCTGATCTCTGTGGGTTAAAATTATTTATGATCTTTTTAAGATTCCCATTACCGAAATCGTTTGCTTCAAAAGCTGAATAGGGATATGCAGCTGCTACACCTGTAAACTGTACAAGAAAACGTGCAACTTTCTTCTGCACTTCATCAAGCGAAAGCCTTGCATCTTCGATTAGTGTTCTGTTTAGAAAAATCTGCCTTTCCGAATACCCTTTTATCCAGTCACCCTCACCATAAACCGCATTCAGATAACTTCGCAACAACTGCAAAGCCTGGTTCTGCTTAAAGTACCCTGCAGGAATCCGGTTGTTTTCAAGAACTGACGGAATCTCTGAAATGCCATGAGCAGCGGTAAAGTAGATAAGAATATTCTTCTTTCCAATACTGTCATTTAAATATGTCAGAAGGTTTTTAATCTCGTCATCGAGACGGAATATTGCATCTCCCATTTCAACAGAAGAGGGGCCAAATCTATGACCAATATTATCTGTAGCTGAATAACAAATTGAAAGATAGTCGGTAATATCATCTTTCCCAAGTCCCTCTTTTTCGATTAGCCTGAGCGCAAAATTTGTTGTTAACGAATTACCAAACGGGGTCTCCCTGAGTAAAGAATAATCATTTCTGGCATTAAAAATCCCTTTAGACCTCATCTTCTTAAGATCATATGGAAAATAATTCACTTTGTTAAAACCTCCTTCGAAACTATTTGAATCGGCAAGACAATCCGTATAATATGTTTCTGGTCTGAGCAGACTCCATGAACTATTCAGGTATGAGTCTGCAAACTTCATCGCATTAAAATCGTTAACCCATACGGGAAGAGAATCTAAGTAGTATGTACTCGACATCCAGGTACCGGTAGTATTATCAAACCAGTATGCACCATTTGCTGCATGCCCGGCAGAGAATATGGCTGAACTCTCTTTCAATCCTATTCCAAAAACTTTAGCCTTCTTGTTTGATGCCATCTCAAGTTCGTCCGAGAAGGTTGAAGCCTGAAGGTTTACGGGTGAGTGCATGCCTGATTCGAAACTTCCTCCTACCGGGTTTACCAATGCATCGCCTGTACAATAAATCAGTTCGTTTTTCAGAGGCAGATACCAGCTGTCGGAAGTAATCCCATGAGACGAAGGTTCTGTTCCTGTTGAGATCGTCGCATGTCCCGGAGCAGATTGGGTAAGCATATATTCGAAAGATGCACTCTTAAAATAGGTTCCCTCATTTATAAGTCTTTTTATACCATTCTCCCCAAGTCTGTCTCTGAACTTCTCAAGCTGATCGAACTTCAGTTGCTCCACCACAATGCCGATTACAAGACGCGGTTTGTCAGGTGGCAGATATGCTGCCTGACCTGGTAATTTTAACATAACAGAAACCAGCATAATGATTGCTGCAGATATCTTCTTCGTTACCTCTGTACTCTTCATATTTATCGAACCCTGATTTACTGAATTATGTATACAAATGATTCCCTTAAAAGTAAGGTGCAAAAATACTTGTTTTAATTACAGATACAAATGACGTAGCACTATTTAACAACAATAAACCTTGCCTTAAAGAGACTTTTTGAGGTAGTACTTGTAAAGACAACTGTATATAATCCACCGGACAACTTTTTTACATCAATAATAACAGGGACCTTTGTAAAAGCCTGAGTATTATAATCCGATATTACCATTCCAGCCTGGTTGATTATTCTGATATTTACTGTTCCGGCAATCCCTCCCGGAAGAACTGCCTTAATCTCAGTTGTTGCCGGATTCGGATACAGAATAGGCGTTTCCGGATTTGTAGTATCAACACGATTGATAATTGGCACCAGGTTTACAACCAGATTAGTCTTTTGTTCTGGTGAAACCATGATATTACTGATAGTCATGGGTTGGTAACCAGGGGCAGAAAATGTCAGATTCCACAAGCCAGGGGCCAGAAGTCTGACAAAACTTCCTGTAATTATATCTGAATAGACCTGTGAGCTGTCTATGTCGTGGCCTGAGATAAATACTCTTGCAGATACCGGTGCAGATGAAATGGAATTTAATACAATACCATGAACTCCATATAACGCATTCTCAAGGTAGCCTACCAAAGAGTGCCAGTTATTCTGCCATAGAAGAGTTAATTGTGGAGCAGGAGTAATATACTGGTCATCCAGTTCAATGGTGACTTCGCGCCCCTGCAACTCAGATGTTACAAAATCCTGTCTTCCTCCATAAACTATGTACCAGACAGCACCACGGGTAATGCCATTATTCAAAAAATTCATATAAGCCGAACCAGCATAATAATGTACAGTATCGGCATATGCCCTACTGATATTATAAAACCAGATATCATCTGCATGAAGTTTTGATAACCATCTGTCCCATGGATAATTAACAACCTCTGCACCGGAATGGAAATTAGCAGAAATGACAAACTTATGGTTCCTCATAAATTTTATCATATCCCTTGTTTCTTTTTGCTGAACCTCAAGAGGTTGAAAAGGATCAGGGAAATTCCGGTTGAGATCAACTCCGTTTGCATTATATCTTATTGACGATGTGGATATTACATTACCAACCCTATATGTTCCGTCAGGATTTGCAAGCGGATTTATCCAGATTTCCAGATTATCAACAAGATTTTTAACCCTTGCATTAAGATTGTAATTTTTAAGCAGATAATCCGCGAGCCGGAGCATCAAAATATATCCGCCTGTTTCATCGCCATGTATTGTAGATGAGTAGAAGACTTCAGGTTCGTCTTCGTCTGTGCCGGCATTGTCGGATATTTTAAGAGCAAGGATAAGCCTGCCATTCACACTTGTACCAATTGTATCGAGATGACACAACGTAGGGTAAAGAGTACTGAAACTCTGCATAATGGAATCGTACTGGGAGTAGGTAGGATATTTGTCCCATTCCATAGCTTGATTTAAATTTTCAGCCGTTATAAGACCCTTATTGTCAGCTTTTTTAATTATCTTATAATCAAGCTTTTGAAGTATAAACCATTCAACTGTACCTGGCGACAGGCTAATATGAATTAGTTTATCTTTGACTGATAAAATTGAAATATTACGGGTAAGAAAATCAACAGACTTGTTGTCAGAATATGGAATCGTTACTTCTGCCTGCCCATGCTGACTTACAATTTCTCTTAGCCTGTCATCATTGCTTATGTTCTGAGAGTAGCACCTTAGAGCAAAAAATTCAAGAACTATAAATAATATCAGGTAACGTCCTGTCATAAAGACTTTATACGTTAAACCTTATATGCATGATGTCGCCATCCTCAACTACATAATTTTTTCCTTCAACATAGAATTTCCCTGCTTCTTTACACGCATGCTCAGAACCAAGTGCTACAAAATCTTCATATTTCATCACTTCTGCTCTAATGAACCCTCTTTCAAGATCACTATGAATTACCCCGGCGGCCTTAGGTGCTGTCATTCCCTTTTTGATGGTCCAGGCTCTTATCTCCATTGGTCCGACAGTAAAAAAGGTCTGCAGGTTCAGCATTTTATAAGCAGATCTTACCAGTATATCTACTCCCGGCTCAGTTAAGCCTGCATCTTTAAGAAATGCCAGACGATCTTCTTTGTTTTCAAGCTCAGCGATTTCGGCTTCAATAGCTCCTGCAATAAGTATTATCTCAGCATCTTTCCCCTTTAGAAATTCTTTTACCCTCTCAACATGTTTATTTCCTGACAGCGCTGATTTTTCATCTACATTGCAAACATAGATTACAGGCTTCATGGTCAGAAGAAAAAGGTCGTCGAGATGTTTTTTATCTTCATCACGAATCTCAAGCGTTCGTGCATTATTAAAGTTTTCAAAATGATCTTTATACTGCGAAAGAACCTCTAATCCCTGTTTGGCATCTTTATCTCCAACTTTTGCAGCTCTTTCAAGCCTTTGTATTTTCTTTTCAACCGATTCAAGGTCTTTCACCTGTAATTCCAGGTCGATAGTCTCTAAATCGCGAACAGGATCTACTGAACCTTCAATATGAGGAAGTAATTCATCATCAAAGCATCTGAGAACATGAATCAGAGCATCTGTGTTTCTGATATCGCCAAGGAATTTGTTGCCAACACCTTCACCTTTGTTTGAGCCTTTAGCTAATCCTGGTATATCAACAATCTCTACTGTTACATGTACAATCCTGTCAGTAACCTGATGTTTTTCAAGCTCGTATAGCCTTGGGTCAGGAACCTGGACAATTCCCATATTTGATTTTGTTGCACTATAGGCAAAAGCATTTGTCTCCCCCTTAGTATTTGAGATACAATTAAATATAGTTGTCTTACCAACATTAGTTATTCCTATAATTCCGCATTGAAGAGCCATCGGGTATCAGTTTATTTCGTTTCGTGCAAATTTATCATAAATATGGGGATTATTCAATAGTAGAGTGCCTAGAGTGCCTAAAGTACTTAAAGTACTTAAAGTACTTAAAGTTCTCCTTATCATATTGAAGATCTTTTCTTTTACTTTAGGCACTCTAGGCACTTTAGGCACTCTAAGTACTTTTCTTCTTATCTTTAAACCTTTAATCGATTTTTACATCTAAGAGCAAATATCAACTGCAATTGAGTATCATTAAGCCCGACGATAACATTACTGAAGTACTTAAGGTCGATCTGAATAAGGGATTCCGGCTTGTAGTTGAAAAATACGGTCAAAGGCTTTATTGGCATATAAGGAGGCTGGTAATTCTGCACGAAGATGCCGATGATGCCCTTCAGAACACCTTTATCAATGTGTGGAAAAGCATGGGAGATTTCAGAAATGAAAGCTCGCTTTATACATGGCTTTATACAATTGCCACCAACGAAGCGCTTACATTAATAAATAAAAGAAAAAGAAATGCGGCTATATCAATCGACGATCTTGGAAGCTATTTCGCAAACTCAAAGGAAGGCAGTACATATTTCGATGGTGATGAAGCACAGGTTAAACTGCAAAATGCAATCATGCAGCTTCCTGACAAACAGCGCATTGTATTTAATCTTAAGTATTTCGATGAAATGACATACAAAGAAATGAGTAAGATAACCATGACTTCTGAAGGAGCTCTTAAAGCATCCTATCATCATGCAGTAAAAAAAATTGAAAAAATATTGGGCGAAGATTAAACCTTTCCAGTTCCAAACTATCTAAATTAATAATGAAGAAATTAAGCGAAACAGCAAATAAAAATCCTTTCAAAATTCCTAAAAACTACTTTGAGGATTTTGACCGGAGAATTATCAATTCTATCTCCAGTCTTCCCAACAATGTCAAAAAGATCGGATTCTATGACAGATTCAAGCCCTATCTGCTGATAGCTGCATCTGTTACAATTCTTGTCTTCCTTAGTTTTGCAGCAATAAAACTTCTTGGACCGGATAAATCAAAAATGCAGTTATCGGAGGTTCTCAATACAGAATATTCCCAATCGTATATCAATGATATTGACATTCTTACGCTCGAAGAAAATGCATCATCACTGGTTCTGGCAGACGAAGGACCTGATGTAAATAATACAGATATAATTGATTATCTATTACTTGAAAACATTGAAATAAACGATATTTATGAACAATTATAAATTCCAGACCATGAAAAAAGCACTGATATTTCTCCTGATTATTTTAACGCTGCCCAATATTCGTCTTACAGCTCAGAACACCAATCTTGAAAAACTGAATGCCTATAAGGTCGGTTTTTTTACAAAGAAACTGAATCTTACTTCTGACGAAGCTGAAAAATTCTGGCCGGTATATAATGAATATCAGGCTCAAAAGAATCTAATTCAACTGGAAAAAATAAAGCTTATAAGAACCTTTAATCAGAGTGAGAGTACATTAAGCGATAATCAGGTAGCTGAAATTGGAGATAAATTAATAGCCTGTATCACTCAGGAATCTGCACTTGCAGTATCGCTCCATAAAAAATTAAAAGAGGTACTTCCTCCAGGCAAGGTAATCAGGTTTTACCAGGCTGAAAACCAGTATAAAGTTCAGCTTCTTAATGAGTTGCAAGGCACAAAACAACAACCCGGAGTAAATCAGAGACGTAACTTTTAAATTAAAAACTCATAAGCTCACCCCCTTTGTTCCCCATTTGCCTCCAGAGTATGGCTCCTCACGAAACGAGACCCCAAAGTCTGGTTCTTAAGCAGAGCCCTGTAATGAGGGGAAAATTAACTTAAAAATAGCGGGTTAAGTCTCCTCTGTTAACAGCAGGGGGTGAGTTCATGGAGTGGAGTGAAGTGAAGAAATAATCAGGTTTTAAAATTTCTTACAAAGTCTATTGACTTGGCAATTTCACTATACATTATCTTATCATCCTTTATAAAAGAAATATTTTCGCGATACGATTTAACTACTTCTTCAATATAATCCGAGGATCTGAGCGGTCTTCTGAATTCCAGTGCCTGTACTGCTGTGAACAATTCGATCGCAATAATTTTTTCAAGATTCTCCGCAACCCTTAATAATCTTGTTGCCCCATTTGCTCCCATACTTACATGGTCTTCCTGCTCATTTGATGAAGGTATTGAATCTACCGAGGAAGGGGTGCAGAGCTGTTTATTCTGACTAACAATAGATGCGGCAGTATATTGTGGTATCATAAACCCACTGTTCAATCCCGGATTGGCAACAAGAAATTCCGGAAGATCCCGCTGACCAGCTATCAATCTGTAAACCCTTCTTTCTGAAATGCTTCCTAACTCAGCAAGCGCAATGGCCAAATAGTCAAAGATAAGGGCAAGTGGCTGTCCATGAAAATTTCCTCCGGATACTATAAGATCTTCATCGGGAAATATTGTCGGATTATCGGTTACAGAATTGATCTCAGTATGAATTACTGATTTTGCATGACTTATAGCATCTTTGCTCGCCCCGTGAACCTGAGGAATGCAACGGAAAGAGTAAGGGTCCTGCACATGCGCTTTTGTCCGTGAGATCAACTGGCTTCCATGGAGCATTTTTCTAAATGACTCGGCTGTACTGATCTGACCCTTATGTGGTCTGATAGTGTGAATAATACTGAAAAAAGGATCCAATCGTCCGTCATAAGCCTCGAGAGAAATGGCTGAAGTAATATCAGCAATTGCCGAAAGCCGTTCAGCCATGGTAATAATAATTACACCATAGGCAGCCATAAACTGAGTACCATTAAGAAGGGCGAGTCCTTCCTTAGACTTCAGTTCTACCGGAGACCAGCCAAATTTTTTCATAATAATTCCGGCTTCATATTTTTCGCCTTTATATCTCACTTCTCCCATACCCAGAAGCGGGAGAACCAGATGAGCCAGGGGAGCAAGATCACCTGACGCACCGAGAGATCCCTGTTCATAAACAACAGGACTTATGCCCTCGTTAAAGAAATCTATTAAACGTTGAACTGTAGCGACTTGTATTCCGGAGTTTCCCAGACTCAAACCATAAATTTTTAAAAGCAGCATGACACGCACAATTTCTTCTCTGACCTCAGTACCAGTACCACAAGCGTGCGACATAACAAGATTTTCCTGAAGCTTATTGAGTTGATCGTGACTTATCGTTTTATTATGAAGTGAGCCAAACCCGGTTGTAATACCATATATAGGTGATGTATTGTTCTCAAGTTTACGGTCGAGATAATTTCTGCAATGGGTAATCAGATCTACAGATTCTTTTGATAAAGAGAGTTTTATATTATTTTCGATAATCTCATAAGCCTTTTCAACAGAGAGATCTTCAGGAGATATTTTATAAGTCATTATTAAGGAATTTAAATATTCTAAGCCAACAATCCGGTTCTTACTGTCTGTTTAAATTCAGTATTAATGAATACTTCTAGATCTGTTAAAAGTATTGTCTTTTGTTCCCCTGAAGACATATTCTTAATTGTTATGTTGCTATTCATTATCTCATCCTCCCCTGCAATAATAATATAAGGTATCTTTTTTGCATCAGCATAGGACATTTGCTTTTTAAGTTTTGCTGCATCGGGGTAATACTCGGATCGTACATTTGCCCTATGTAATTCTTCGAGAATTCCGAGCGCATATTTAGTTTCTTCGGCTCCAAAATTTAATACCAACACCTCAGTTGAGGATACTTTTAACTCATTAAAAAGATTCAGATGACTCAGAACATCATAAATTCGGTCGGCGCCAAAAGAGATACCAACGCCCGATACGCCTTCCATACCAAAAACACCAGTAAGATTATCGTAACGTCCACCACCACAAATACTTCCAAAACTAACATCTTTGGATTTAACTTCGATTATAGCTCCGGTATAATAATTTAATCCGCGTGCCAGGGTAAGATCGAGTTCGGTGTCGCATGATAATGTACTTCTATCAATTAAAGAGAACAGTCTCCTCATTTCAGATATACCTTTCATACCTGAATCAGACTGCGAAAGCAGATTCTCAAGCTTCGCCAGTTTTGTTTCAGTATTTCCGCTGAGTTTAAGGACAGGTTGTAGTTTGAATATTGCTTCTGCAGATAACCCCTTTACACCCAACTCAGCATTAACAGCCTCTATACCAATCTTATCCAGCTTGTCAATAGCAACAGTGATATCGGTAATTCTATCTGATTCACCAATATAATCTGCAATTCCGGAAAGAATCTTTCTGTTGTTGATTTTGGTAACAATTGAAATTTTAAATCTGGCAAAAATATCATCGACGATTTTAATGAGTTCATACTCATTTAATAATGAGTCGCTTCCGATTACGTCTACATCGCATTGGAAGAACTCACGGTATCTACCCTTCTGTGGTCTGTCGGCTCTCCATACAGGTTGAATCTGGTACCTTTTAAAGGGGAACACAATCTCATCGCGATGCTGTACCACATATCTGGCGAATGGTACGGTAAGATCGTATCTCAATCCCTTTTCACAAATCTTTGATGAGAGCTTCCCTGGTTCGTGTTTAAGAATTTCTTCATCACTTACAGATGACAGGAAATCACCGGAGTTAAGAATCTTGAACAAAAGCTTATCTCCCTCTTCACCATATTTGCCAAGCAAAGTTGAAAGATTTTCCATTGCCGGAGTCTCAATTGGCTGATATCCATATAATTTGAATACCTGTTTAATAGTTTCAAAAATATATTCACGTTTCAGCATCTCTTCTGTTGAGAAATCGCGGGTTCCTTTCGGTATGGATGGCTTTGAAGACATAGTCGGATATTAGAAGACTAAAGATAAAAGTAAAAAGACAAAAGTATTCATATAAGTCGAAAGTCAAAAGTCTTTAAAGTCGAAAGTCCATAAAATCATTCGACTTTACGGACTTTACGGACTTTATAGACTTTATAGACTCTTAATACTTCTCCGGCACAAAGGTCTGATCTGTTACTGGAGGTCTGACATAAGCTAAATCATGTTTTAAAGGAGGAAGCTTAAATGGTTTAGGAGTAAGGTCTTCATAAGGAATCATAGAAAGAAGATGTGTGATACAATTGAGTCGTGCCCTCTTTTTATCGTCGGCATGAACTACGTACCATGGAGATTGCTTTGTATCGGTAAAAGAGAACATTTTATCTTTAGCCATTGAATATTCGACCCACTTATCCCGCGATTCAACATCCATTGGACTGATTTTCCAACGTTTTGTAGGGTCTGTAATTCTATCCTGAAAACGCTTTTCCTGTTCGTGGTCACTTACCGAAAACCAATACTTAATCAGAATAGTACCCGAACGAATCAACATCCTTTCGAATTCAGGGCAAGATCTGAGAAACTCTTCATATTCATCATTTGTGCAATAACCCATCACCTTTTCAACTCCGGCTCTGTTATACCAGCTCCTGTCGAATAGAACGATCTCCCCACCTGCCGGTAACTGAGATGCATATTTCTGAAAATACCATTGAGATTTTTCCTTTTCTGTGGGTACACCAAGAGCAACTATTCTGCATATTCTTGGATTAAGGCACCCTGAGATAGTTTTTATTACGCCACCCTTTCCAGCCGCATCTCTTCCTTCAAAAACAACTACAACCTTAAGTTTTTTTGCCTTGACCCACTCTTGTAGTTTGATCAGTTCAATCTCAAGGTTAAGAAGTTGCTTATCGAATTCTTTACGGTCAATCTTTTCTTTTTTTACCTGTTCGATATCATGATAATTATCGTCATTCTCTTCAACTTTTCCTTTGGCTTTTTTCTTTTCTTTAATTTTTGCCATGTCTTGAGGTTTTATATGAAAAAGAAAATTAGCAAAAATTAATGTAATGCTGAAATAATTCAGAAAAAAAGAATGCTTTACATTGTAAATTGCGGATTGCGTATCTATTACTGTATAAACGGAATCGAAAGAGGGTACGTAAATAATTCGCCTTTTGAAGCTTTTACGCTTGCTATGATTAAGCATATTATCTTAAGAGTTCCAAGCAAGAAGATAATAGGGAACCCGATAATAATGAAGCATAAAGGGATAGCAAGTACGATATATAGAAGTATTGATAACTCGAAGTTAAGTGAATTTCTTCCGTTTATGTTTACCCAGGCTGATTCATCTTTTCTTGATAACCAACAGATAAGCGGACCAATTATCCCTCCGAATGGGAAAAAGAATCCGGCGAAAGCTGATAAGTGGCATAACATTGCCCAGTTTCTTTCAGTTTCTGATAATATCTTGTTTTCTTCCATGACAAACTCTATTTATTAAAAAGACGGATCTGTTTTTATATTGATGCATCATCATCACTTTTCGAGCCGTTTAAGGTCAGCAGGAAGTAACCCATTCGGGTTGTTTTTGTCAATAATGTGCTGGTTATAATAGTACATGTTTGAATCATCGGTACCGATCAGCATTTTAAAACAATAAGCCGAATTTTTATTCCCTATTGGACCAACCTTATGAAGTATCAGTGTGTTAGGAGATTTGTTTTCAATTGCCTTAATAATAACATCTTCGGTTACTATCTCAATTTGATTAGAATAAATTGATTTTATCTTATCTATAGTTGCTATTTCAGGAGCAAGATCCTCTTTTTTAACAAGAATGATTTTATTATGAACCTCAGGAATATATTTATTATAATACTTGAGATATTTTCTTCCTGTTAAAGAGGGATCATCAGAAATCATCTGCGCATGTTTTTGAATAAATGCAAGGATCGCTCCCAGTTTATAACTGTAATCAATATCATCTTCTCCTGCAGAAGAAAGGGCTATTGCGCAAATTTCAGGCATTTCTCCCAGTTTTTTGACATTCTTTCCCTGAAGAAGATTAATAAAATTAAACATCGAATTTGTTTTATCCTTGTCAAAACCAGTTTGGGTGAGTACTATAAATGAATATGCCGGGTTCAACCTTCTGACATTAAATTCAGGTACACTGATAAACTCAAAGGGAGTAATTTTCCAAAAGGAGTTCACTCCGTTTTTAATGTAGACGTTATAGGAAGAAAATGGTTCATCTTCGAGTACAACACAGGTTTTTGAAGCACTAAATTGCTTAATTTCATCTTTACTAGGAAAGGGAGCCTGCCCTTTCAATAATATTATGGAAAAAAACAATATGATTGCAGTTAAAGTCGATTTTTTCATAATATTATTGAGATTAATGGTTAAATGAAAATCTTAGGTTCGGTAACAGGTTCATCTTGATAATATTATTGTATAGGTATATACAATGGATTTTTTTCGTTATACTTACGAATATAAACAAACATAAGGTCCTTTTTCTTTTTCCTTGAAAGCTGTATATACTCATCGTAAAGTGCGGTATCCTTCATCAAAAGTAATGCAGTATTTTCAACATCAAATTCCAGAAGTTTTCCGCTTTCAAAATCGATTAAATACTGTTTCAGTTCAGTTCTGGGCATACTTGATTGTCTGTAGGGTGAGCCATATGAGCTATAGGGAGAGTAATAATTACTGTATCCATAGGGAGAATAATATGGATCATAGTAGCCATAGGGAGAATTTGAATAGCCGGAATCATAAGTCGTTACATCTGCCACAAAATGACAGATGCTTCCAACGAAGGTTATTCTGTTAAAGGTTTCCTGTACCTGAATGTACAACACCCCGTTACGAGCATAACCCCAAATTGTATTTTTCGCAAATTCCTTTCTTATCCCCATATTATCATAAAAATATATTTTGTCTCCCATTAGAAGTTTTTTAAAGAATTCTCTATCATTATATTCAATTGAGGTAAGCAACTTTGCTTTTGGTATTGGGTTATTCAATTTTACCTGATCAAAATTCAGGTAAATGCCATCGTTGAATTTGAAATCAGAAGAATATTTTGCCATTCCTTCTTTTTCCTGTCCATACAGAGGAAGAAGAAAATATGCTGGTATAATTAAATTTATCAGAAAAAATAATCTTAATACTTTCGCCATTATAATCAGAGTTTTACTTTTCAATTTCAAATATCATACCATAGAGCAAATTTAGCGTTTTCCTACGAAGGATATTAATTTCAGTTAGTGTATATTTATTACTAATTTTATTTAAATTTACAAATCCTCATATAAGAATACGATTTATGATTAACGAAACCGATAAGAGTGAGATTAAGAATGGTTTGGATAAGTCTTCTGAGGAATTTATTAAAAATAAGAGGAAGCATATTGAAACATTTTCAATTATTGCGCTATTCTGCCTGGTAGCTGCCTTACTCCTTTATTCTTTTAATCAGAAAATTTTTGGAGGACTAATACTAATTGCCGGTTTAATCATTGGCGTAATCATTGCCAGAAAATCCTCGGTTCTGAATAAAAACCTTCAAGAATCACTGTCGGGTATTTCATCATTGAACGAAAAAAAAGATGAAGTCATAAAAAATTTCTCGCACAAGATAAGGGGACCGTTAACAAGTCTGGTATTAATTGTTGACATGATTATGGATTCTGATCTCAAAAAAGAACAAAAAGAGCTGATTGAATCCTTTATAACGACAACAAATAATATGGTTACTACTGTTAATGAGTTGACCATGCAGTCGGCCGGAAATATGAGTTATGAGCACCGGAAGTCTATCATATTTAACTTATTATCAACCATCCAAAACACTATAGAGCTCTATAGTCTTAAAGATAAAGTCAATCTTGATTTTAGCTTAAACAAAGAGGAATTCAATGACTTTGAATGCCTTGGCGATCCAATTCTTCTTAATCAGATTTTCCTCAGCCTCTTCAACACAATTGAAACGAGTGCATCAGAGGCAGCCATTAAGGTTACAATAAATCTTAGTAAAGCAAAACTAACAGAAACTGAGAGTCTTATTTCATTAACAATACAAACTGATAAAAGTATAGTTTTAATAGATACTTTAGCAGTTGAACAAAGCCGAACTTCACAATTGATATCCTCCGGGAAAGGAACTTTTAGTCAGGAGCTTGGTGCAAATTCAACAGTATTAACAATTCTTCTTCCATATTCCAACCCTGTTATTGAGCCAAAACAGAATTCCGCTTCTTCCAAGATAATTGAACTCATTCAAAAGGATAAGGCTCATAAAGAGTTAAAAGAGATTAAAATACTTCTTGTAGAGGATAATCTGATAAACAAGAATATAACGCTTCTAACCCTCAAGCCTCTGGTTAGCAGTATTGATACAGCTTCAAACGGGAAGGAGGCTCTTGATATGTTTGGTGTATCCAGTTACGATCTTATTCTCATGGATATACAAATGCCTGTAATGAATGGGCTAATTGCTGCCGAAAAGATCAGGGCGCTTGAATCTACTACCAACACACATGTTCCGATAATAGCAATAACAGCAAATGCGATGATTGGAGACAAAGAGAAATGCCTGTCAGTAGGAATTGATGATTACATCAGTAAACCATTTCAGCCCTCACTACTCGTTGAGAAGATAAAAAAATATTTCTAATTATTGCTTTAGTCTAACGGTTTAAAACCTATCACCATCATATCATCAATCTGAGTTCCCCTGCCCATCCATGTCTTAATGTTATCTTCAAGAATAGTTTTCTGGTCATTTACATGGAATTGATGAATTGTCATTAAGACATATCTGAACCTGCGGTACATAAATTTCTTATTCTCTATGCCGCCAAACTGGTCAGCATATCCATCTGAGAAAATATATATGATATCACCCTCAATAAGATCAACCTCATGATCAGTATAACATAACCCCTCTTGATTCATACCAATAATAATCTTATCGCCTTTAATTTCTATCAGATTATTATTACGAATCAGGTAGAGCGGAAAAAAGGCTCCGGCATAGAAGAGCTTTCTCTTTTTTTTGTCGATTACACAGAGACCTATATCCATACCATCTCTGATAATGGTACCAATATTTTTTTGTCTGCTAAATGTCTTTTCCAGACCCTTGTCCAACACAGCCAGAATACGTGACGGAATTTCAATATTGTCTTCATTAATTGCCTTTTCAATTATCTCCATCCCTATTATCGACATTAAAGCTCCAGGAACCCCATGACCGGTACAATCAGCAGCTCCGATAAAAAGTTTATCGCCCTTTTCGCCGATCCAGTAAAAGTCACCACTAACAATATCTTTTGGCTTATAGAAAATAAACGATTCTTTAAAATGGTTTCTGAAATATTCTTCAGAGGGCAGAAGCGCTTCCTGAATTCGTTGAGCATAGTTTAGACTATCCGTAAGGTTTTTATCTCTAATCTCCAACTCAATCTTTTGACTGGCTATAAGATCCAGTGCTTGCTCTTTTTCCTTCAGTAATCTTCTTGTTTTAATTAGCATTCGTGTCTGCAGTCTGACAAGTAAATAGACAGCAGCGATAATAAGGACGCTTAGCAGCATTAAAAAAGTGGGATTGGTTGCAGAGCGTATTAAATTTCCACTGGAATTCTGAAATGAGTAGATAACACAAGCGATGTTTAGTAAATAATTATATGTTATAAATATATGTACCATCCGTTATTACAAAAATATACTAATTATCCTTACTTTTTACTTGCGGGGAAGTAAAAACTTCAGGTTTATTGAATCGAAATCTCATCTCTGCCCTCCCGACATAATCCAAGATTCTTTGTTGAGGGAGAATTAAGTAAAGGACCTATTCCAAGTGATGCCCACTTGTTATCTATTACTGAAATAGTTTCAATATCAGAGCAAACTACATTCGGCCATTTTCTGGGAAAGCCTCCTTTTCTGAATGCTTTTATCGTACCGTCTATTAAAATTGAACCGGGGGAAATATATTCATGATCGCGCTGGGGATCAGTGTTGCCAAGCACTTGCCAGGCTACCGTAAACAAGTCGTACAGATCAACGGTATGATCGACTGTAATAATTAATCTAAAAAAACCATCAGGGTCTATGGTTTTAAACATGCTCTTAACCTTTTCCATTACATCTTCATCCTTTGAGCGATTAACAGTAATGACCAGGATTGGTATATCATCTTCAAATAAAGTCAGGTTAAAATCAATAATTATACTCCTGTCAAAAAAAGTATTTGCAATTTTAAAGACTGAGGGTTTATCTACTTTGGTAAAATAATTTCTCTTAGTATTTTCTTCAAAATGTTTTACAGTAGAATCAACACCTACCTTTCCTCCGAAGGAAAAAGAATCAGAAGAGTGATCAAGAACATCGAGTGGTCCACGGCTGAAGAGCAGATCCTTGCTGAAATCAACATTCTCAAAAAGCTGTGCGAGTAGTTCTCTGTAATTTCTGATATTGACATCACCACTTACAACAATAAGGTACTTGGTAAACATCATCTGGCCAGCTCCGAGTAATGAATTAATAATTTTCATTCCCTGGCCCGGATATGATTTTTTGATCTTTACTATTACAAGGTTATGGGCGATACCTGCATCGGGCATATGAAAATCTTCAATCTCCGGTTGTAGGGTCAATTTAATGGGAGAAAGAAATATTTTTTCAGTAGCCTTTGCAAGCCATGAATCTTCCTGTGGAGGAATGCCAACTATTGTAGCAGGATAAATTGCGTTTTTTGAGTGTGTGATACAGGTAATGTGAAATTTAGGATACCAGTCTGCCAGAGAATAGAATCCGGTATGATCGCCAAATGGGCCTTCCCAAACCATTTCTTCTGACGTATCAACATAACCTTCAATAATTATGTCAGCATCACAGGGCACATAGAGATCATTAGTGAGACATTTGACCATTCCTACCCTTTTCTTTCTGAGAAACCCGGCAAGAATGTATTCACTAATATTCTCGGGTAAAGGTGCTGTTGCAGAATATGCATAAACCGGATCTCCGCCCAGGGCAACTGAAACCGGCATTTTTCTGTTTGCAGTTTTCCAGGCTTCGAAATGATTTGCTCCCGTTTTGTGCCGTTGCCAATGCATTGCAGTGGTATTCTTATCCAGCACCTGCATCCTATACATCCCAACATTTGATTTACCGGTTTCAGGATGAATAGTATGAACCATGGGAAGTGTAATAAAACGACCACCGTCATAGGGCCAGCATTTCAGAATCGGAAATATACCCAGATCAGGGTTCTTGTGAATTACCTGCTGACAGATTCCTTTGCCTTTTTGCTTTGAGGGAAGATAACCCGATAGTCTAAATATTGATGGTAAAGCTGAAAGCTTTTTTAAAATCGTTTCTCTGTTTTCAGATAAATCATTAAAGATACTTTCAATTTCTGCTCCAACATCGTCCAGACTCTTCCTTCCTACAGCCATTGCCATCCGTTTATTGGATCCAAAGGCATTTATCAGAACCGGAAAATCAGTCCCGGTATTCTGAAATAGTATAGCTTTCCCACCTGATTTTGTTACCCTGTCGGTTATTTCTGTAATCTCAAGTACTGGGTCAACAAATGTATTTATCCTCAGGAGTTCATCTTCTTTCTCCAGTGAAGCAACGAAATCTTGTAATCCAGAGTAGGCCATTAATTATTATGAGGTGAATGGAAACTCAAAGATATTTAATAAGCTAGAATATTTACCCCCTAAATCCCCCAAATGGGGGCCTTTACAAATTTTTATGAACTTTTAAGCTCCCGGGATTGAGATTTGGGGTTAAAGATGGAAAGGTATAAAAACAATAATGGGAACTATTCGATAGGATTAGTTCCCATTCACCGTTTACAGCCGAGGCTGCTTACGATGTCAGATTACTGTTATTCTGACCGGCTGCTTCTTTGGATACGAGACCCGTTTCTGCAACCCCTGGCTTTCGGGTCTTGCCTGTTACAGCAATACCTTCCGGCTGTCCTTTTGTTCCGCCTAAGCGGGACTTCCGGGACGAAGTGTCTTTCAGGCGCTGTTGCCTATTTCCCGAAGGATATGGCATCAGTTTCAAAAAATACGGGACCGAAGTCCTTCATTTTCTGAAGCCCTGTGACTCAATCGCTGAAAGAACGTTTCCGGTTTCGTTGACTTACTGAACATCTTAGAACGCCTGGTCCTCTTAGTTCAGTCTTCGGCTCTCATTATGCGCAGACCCGAGGGTCTGACCGAGGCGGATCTTGTCTCATTTAAGTAACTTTTTCCGTCTCCACATCTTTCGAGCAGTCTTTTATCGCTCACCTGATGAATCAAAATTAAACCAGAAATATTGAAAAACAATATAATTATGATCGTTCTTATAAACCTGATTTAAACAGACGTTATCAACAATTGTTAATAACGTCGGAAAATGACACCAGGATTTGATTTATTCATTTGTCCCTTTCCCATACCTTGCCCCCTTGCCCCCCTAAAGGGGGATTAATTCATTATATGTAAGAGTTTTAGCCCCCCTTTAGGGGGGTTGGGGGGTTATTTTTTATATCCGTATACAGCCAAATTTCCAAGTGTCTCTTCAATTCTGAGGAGTTGGTTATACTTGCATATCCTGTCAGTTCTGCTTGCAGAACCAGTTTTTATCTGCCCTGAATTAGTTGCGACAGCAATATCAGCTATAGTTGTATCTTCAGTCTCACCTGACCTGTGAGAAGTAACTGTAGTATAACCAGCGCGATGTGCCATTTCAATTGCATTGAGTGTCTCTGTAAGTGTTCCGATCTGATTTACTTTAATCAGGATTGAGTTTGCGCAACCCATTTCAATTCCTTTTTTAAGGTATTCAACGTTGGTAACAAAAAGGTCATCACCTACAATCTGACATTTCTTACCAATTCTGTCTGTAAGCATTTTCCATCCATCCCAATCACCTTCAGCCATACCATCTTCAACTGAGTCAATCGGATATTTATTTACAAGTTGTTCTATGAAGTCAACCTGCTCCTTAGAAGTTTTTCTTGCGCCTTTTGGTCCTTCAAATTTTGAATAGTTGTACAAACCTTCCTTATAGAATTCTGATGCAGCACAATCGAGACCTATAGTAATATCTGAACCTGCTTTGTAACCTGCTGCAGTTATTGCTTTAATTATTGTTTCCAGAGCATCTTCAGTACCATCAAGTTTCGGTGCAAAACCACCTTCGTCTCCAACAGCAGTACTTAATCCCCGTTCTTTAAGAACTTTTTTCAAAGAATGAAATACTTCTGTCCCCATTCTTAAACCTTCTTTGAAAGACGGAGCTCCTATTGGTCTGATCATAAACTCCTGGAAAGCGATTGGGGCATCGGAGTGTGATCCTCCATTTATAATATTCATCATTGGAATTGGAAGTGTAACTGCGTTTACTCCGCCTATATAACGAAACAATGGTAATCCATGATAAGAAGCTGCTGCTTTTGCAACGGCCAGAGATACTCCGAGAATTGCGTTTGCACCAAGGTTGCTTTTTGTTTTTGTACCATCGAGGTCGATCATTTTCTTATCAATTCCAGCCTGATCTGTAACGTCCATTCCGATCACTTCCTCGGCAATAACGTTATTTACATTATGGACAGCTTTTAAAACACCTTTACCGAGATATCGTCCTTTGTCTCCATCTCTGAGTTCGAGAGCCTCATTTTCTCCTGTTGATGCTCCCGAAGGCACTGCGGCTCTTCCAAAGTAACCACTTTGTGTCATTACATCAACTTCAATTGTTGGATTGCCGCGGGAATCTAGAATCTCACGTGCAAGTACACTAACTATCTGACCCATAAATTTATATTTAAATGTTAAACAATAATGCAAGATACAAAAAAAGGGATTAAGTCGTTATTGACAAATCCCTTTAGTCTTAAAAATATTATATTGTCATTTTTTATGCTTCTGCAACTGATTCTCCAACTGGGTCTTCACTCTTTTCTGCCGGTTTTTCAGTAGTTTTTTCAGCTTTTACTTTTACAGCTTTAGGGGCTTTCGTATCAGCTACAACTTCATCTTTTTTCTTTGTAGTTTTTCTTCTGCGTGTTGTTTTTGTTTTAGCTGCTTCCCCACCCAGCATAGCTTCATTGTAATCAACAAGTTCCATAATACACATATCTGCATTATCACCTATTCTGTTGCCGATTTTTAAAATTCTTGTATATCCTCCAGGGCGTTCCGCTATTTTTGGGGATACATCTCTGAATAATTCAGCTACTGCAGTTTTATCTTTCAGATAACTGAACACCACTCTTCTTGAGTGTGTTGAATCTTCTTTCGATTTAGTAATAAGAGGTTCAACATAAGTACGCAATGCTTTAGCTTTGGCAGTTGTGGTACTAATCCTTTTATGAATGATTAGTGATGAAGCCATGTTCGCAAGCATCGCCTTCCTGTGAGAACTTGTTCTTCCTAAATGGTTAATAACTCTTGAATGTCGCATTTCTCTATTTTCCTTAACCAGTTTTCAAATTAATCTTTTTCTAACTTATACTTACTTACTTCCATCCCAAATGAAAGGCTCAGGTTCTCGAGCAGTTCATCAAGTTCGGTAAGTGATTTCTTACCAAAGTTTCTGAATTTAAGCAAATCATTTTTATTAAACCTTACCAAATCACCAAGTGTTTCAACTTCTGCAGCTTTTAAACAGTTAAGGGCTCTGACAGAAAGGTCGAGATCGACTAGTTTTGTCTTAAGCAGTTGTCTCATATGCAGAACTTCTTCATCAAACTCTTCGTTTGCCATTTTATCATCCGAATCGAGAGTAATTTTCTCATCGGAGAAAAGCATAAAATGATATATGAGAATTTTTGCAGCCTCTTTAAGAGCATCTTTAGGGTGAATTGAACCGTCTGTTTCGATCTCAAAAAGTAGTTTCTCGTAGTCAGTTTTTTGTTCAACACGGTAATTTTCAACCGTATATTTAACATTCCTTATAGGAGTAAAAATAGCATCTATGGCGATGAGGCCAAATTCGCTGTCAACAGGCTCATTCTCTTCAGCCGGTACATAACCTCTTCCTTTGTTAATTGCAATTTCAATTTGCATTTTAACATCGGTCTCCATCCTGAATATAACCAGTTCAGGATTTAAGACTTCGAAGTTGGTCAGGGCATTATTCAGGTTCCCTGCTTTAAAAACATCCTGCCCGCTGATTTTTATTGAGATTTTCTCATGATCAACGTCTTCAACTATCCTTTTAAAACGTACCTGCTTCAGATTTAGTATAATCTCAGTAACGTCTTCCATAACTCCGGTTATGGTAGAGAACTCATGATCTATGCCTTCGATCTTAACAGTTGTGATGGCAAATCCCTCAAGCGAGGAGAGAAGAATTCTTCGTAGTGCATTGCCTACAGTAATACCATAGCCAGGTTCAAGCGGACGGAATTCAAATTTTCCGTTTTTGTCGTCCGCTTCCAGCATTATTACTTTATCAGGCTTCTGGAATGATAAAATGGCCATAGAATTTAACTTATATTATTATTTAGAATACAATTCAACTATCAGTTGTTCCTTAATATTTTCAGGAATATCAGTACGATCAGGCACATTCATAAATTTACCTGCCATTTGCGCGTCGTCCCACTCAATCCACGGTAGTTTTGTGAACTTTCTGGTTGAAAGTGAATCAGCGATTATTTCAAGAGATTTTGATTTTTCACGAACTCCGACGATATCACCGGGTTTAAGCTGGAATGAAGGAATATTTACAACGGTTCCATTTACTGTCATATGCCTGTGTGAAACCAACTGGCGAGCACCTGCTCTTGTAGGAGCAATACCCATACGAAATACTACGTTATCGAGACGGGCTTCCAGCAATTGAAGTAATACTTCACCAGTTACACCTTTACTTCTTGATGCTTTTTCAAAGGTATTACGGAATTGGCGTTCAAGCATACCATAAGTATATTTTGCTTTCTGCTTTTCCCTGAGCTGAACACCATATTCTGAAGTTTTCTTCCTCTTTTTGTTCATTCCGTGTTGTCCGGGAGGAAAATTCTTCCTTTCCATGTGTTTATCGGGACCAAAAATGGCTTCTCCGAATTTCCTTGCTATTCTTGTTTTTGGGCCTGTATATCTTGCCATTGTGCTATTAATTTATAACTTACAAATATTCAATTCTATAACTAATTAAACTCTTCTTCTTCCGGGAGCGCGGCAACCATTATGTGGCATAGGTGTTACATCAACAATTTCTGTAACTTCGATACCAACATTACTTATTGATCTGATAGCTGACTCGCGACCTGAACCAGGGCCTTTTACAAACACCTTCACTTTTCTTAATCCCAGATCGTAGGCTACTTTCCCACACTCCTCAGATGCCATTTGGGCAGCATATGGTGTGTTTTTCTTTGAACCTTTGAATCCCATCTTTCCTGCTGACGCCCATGAGATTACCTGACCTGAATTATTTGTCAGGGTAATAATAATATTATTGAATGATGAATGAACATGCGCATGACCTAAAGGTTCAACCTTAACTACCCTCTTTTTTAATGCTCCTGTCTTCTTTGCCATAATCTATTTATTTAGTAGCTTTTTTCTTGTTTGCAACTGTTTTCTTTCTTCCTTTTCTGGTTCTTGCGTTATTCTTAGTGCTTTGTCCTCTTAATGGAAGGCCAATTCTGTGACGAACGCCTCGGTAGCAGCCAATATCCATAAGCCTTTTTATGTTCATCTGTGTCTCCGAACGGAGTTCACCTTCGAGCTTATAATTATCGTTCAGAATTCTCCGGATAGTATTAATCTGATCATCAGTCCAATCTTGAACCTTTGCATTCCTGTCAACACCAGCCTCATCGAGTACCTTTTGAGCAATGCTCCTGCCTACTCCGTAGATGTAAGTCAAGCCAACTTCGCCTCTTTTATTTCTTGGTAAATCCACACCAACAATACGTGCCATATAAAACTTTTCTTAAATGAGTTGCAAAATTAGTTAA
>Ga0209747_1000123_pt1 | contig 38090 bp, 31 predicted proteins | sample BarGraNGADG00311_FD_184498 | JGI IMG/M metagenome (GOLD analysis project Ga0209747, IMG submission 184498) | Arctic peat soil microbial communities from Barrow, Alaska - Barrow Graham LP Ref core NGADG0011-311 (SPAdes) (version 2) | ecosystem: Environmental > Terrestrial > Soil > Wetlands > Peat...
GCCGCGTAGAAGTGAGCAACGGAGTATATGTTCGTGAAGATGTAGGTGATCATGAGCAGGACCAGCGCCCTGAGCGCCTCGGCCTGGGTCGGGTTCTTGCCCACCGCGCCTATGATGTAGAAGGAGACCCCAACCCGCACGATGCCCATTATCAGGTAAACTATCGCGACCGTGGTCAGCCTCTCCAGGCCTATGAAGTTCTCGGCCAGGCTGTTCGAGAAAGGCTGCTCGATCAGCAGTGCGAACGAGATGGTAAGCACGACCCAGAACTTGGGACCCGCGAGCACCTGGGAGTGTAGCAGCACCGTGCTGACGACGTTGGTGATGGTTATCAGCGCCAGGGCCGCCAGTGCCAGCAGGAGCCTGAGCTTCACGACGGTGGGGAAGTACCTGCGCACCTTTGCGTGGTCCTGGGAAACGTCTCGTATGGAGATGTTGCCCAGACCGAAGTCGGGGATGACCTGGAACATCGCGTAGAGCGTGTACGCGTAGGCGTAGACGCCGGCATAGACGGGGCCGAGCTGCTTGTTGATGACGATGGTGAGCAGGAAGCCGAGAACGGAGGTTACTATCTTCGCGACGATAAGCGCCGATGCGTTCTTTGTGACCTGTCCGACCCGCTCCATCAGAGCGACTCCTCCCGCCCCGGAGAGCCGGGAGCGTTCGCTGCCCATCCCGCGGGTCGAGCGATATTACATCGATTCGGGTGTCGTCACCGCTGCCTGCTCTCGCCAGGCTATCGTTCAAAGTCCCGCCGGGGGCTTTTCCAGGCTTACCGCCCTCACTTGACCTTTCTGCCGATCCTCCTGGACTTGACGTTCGTGAGCACAACCCCCGATGGCCTGAGCTGCATCCGGTTGAAGCTCGCGAGCGCGAGCAAGGCCGAGTTCCTGGTGCAGCTCTCCACATCGACAACGACGATCGACGTCCCGACGCTGGCGGCCACGATAGCCCCGTCGACCGCCCTGGTAAGCGACGGCGCGTCGAGAACCACCTCGTCGAACTCACCCTCCAACTGCTCGATGATGCTCTTGAAGCGTGGCCGTGAGATTATGTCCGACGGGCTGCTGGGCTGCTTCCCCGCCGGCAGCAGGTACAGGTTGGGGAAAGTGGTGCGCGCTATCCTTCCGTCGAGTGACGTCTCGCCCTCGAGGACCTCGGAGATCCCCGGCAGGTCGCCCGCGGCCATCAGGCCGGATACCACGCGGTCACGCATGTCGCAATCCACCAGGAGCGTCTTCCTGCCCGTATCCGAGATGCTCTTGGCCAGGTTGACCGTGACGTCATGCATCCCTTTCACGGGCACCGCGCCGCTCACCACCACCGAGGCGGTGTTGCGCTCGGCCAGCGAGAAGAGAAGGCTGGTCCTCAGGTTCGAGTAAGCTTCCCGGGCGGCGTTCCCCTTCATCTTCTTCGGCAGCATACCGAGCACCGGGAGCCCGAGTACCTCCTCCACCTCTTCCGCGGAGCGGAAGTGAGGGTCGAAGTACTCGATCCCGACCACGAGCGCGAAACCGAGTATGAGCCCTACGAAGATGCCGAGCCCGACGTATATGGTGGGCTTGGGCTGGGTGGGCTTTTCGGGGGGCACAGCCTCATTGGTTAGCTGCAGGGTGCCGCCCAGCATTATCGGGTCGTTGCTCAACGTGGTGGCCGTCACGCCCCCCCAGGCGTTCGCTATCTCCGAGACGCGCTGAGGGTTGCCGTCCGTGAACGTAATCCTTATGGAGGTCGTGTTGGCGATCGGCCCCGCGGTAGCTTTCTTGAGCAGTTGTTCGGGTGGGATGTCGATGCCGCTCTTCTTGAGCCGCGCGCTCACGGCCCTCGCGATGTCGATGCTCTCGGCGGCGTTCGCCACCGTCGGCATGGTCTGGGTATACGCGATCTGGGTGGTCGCGTCCGCCGTCCTGGTGGTTGGGTTCCTGGGGGCGACGGCGGCCATCAGGATGTCGACCTTGTAGACCGGCTTCTGGACGTGCCCGATAACCGCTGCGACAAGGGCACATATGATGGTCGCGAGGATGATTATCCAGTAGCGTTTCTTCACGGCGCTTATAAGCTGACCGGGTTTCATAAACCTCTCCTTGTCGAGAGATGTCTGGTGGACAAAGAAAAAACCTGCCGCCCGCACACCTGACCTAAGTATCGGCAAATTATAGCACGACTATTAGTGCTTCCTCCTTGAGTTAAACGGATGGAACGTGGTGGGGTTACTGCAGGTTCGCGGTGCTTTCCGTCCCCGCGGGACGACGCCCGGGAGACGGGCGTAAACGTTTCATTTCGAACAGACGAACAGGTCCTCGCCGGGGTCCAGGCCGCACCTGGCTACCTCCGTCTCGTCGAGCCCTTCGACCGGCCTCGCGATCTCGACCCTGAAGCCCGCGTCCGCAAGCTTCTCCGCGAAATCCGGCCCGTAGACCCTCAGGTGGTCCGGAAACTTCAGCAACTCGACCTGCTCGACAGGGCCGAGCTCTCTCCTTTCGATGGTGCGCTCGGCCTCGACCGGCACCTGGATTATCGCCGTGCCTCCCGGCTTCAACACCCTGAGGAGCTCGCGGAGCGCCCCCATGTCGTCGTCGACGTGCTCCAGTACGTGCGAGCAGAAGATCCAGTCGAAGCTCGCGTCGTCGAGGTCGAGGTGGCGGATGTCCATGTGTCGCATCGCGAGGGGAGACCTTATGTCGATCGACATGTAATCGATGTTTTCGTAGGACCGGCAGAACTCCTGGAACCACCACATCGGTGCTATGTCGAGTACCCGCACCGGCCCGTCGGCGAAGTCGCTTCTTCCCCGGAGGAACCGGCAAAGAACCCTGTACCGCTCGACGGAAAGGCAATAAGGGCACCTGGCCGTGAAGTACGGCGAGTAGAGGAAATGCGAGAATGTGCGGTCGCAACACGAGCACTCTATCTTGTCGCCCCTGAACAACGCGCCGCGCACGGAGGCGAGCACCTCCCTCACGGGGTAGCGCGGGGCGCCGCCGTCGACGCTCACCTTCGTCAGTTTTTCGCGCGCATCCGCAAGTCGCATGTTCCAGGGGCCTTTCTTCGCTCGGGTCGGGAGGGGCCGGGGCTCAACTCGTGAAACTGATTATCGGACGATATCTCGGATGCGATCGATTCGCAGGCCACAGCCCTCCGAGGGTCACACAGCGTAAGATGGTACCAGTTAGCAGGTGCCTGTGCCACTCGGTGGGCCCGGGCGCTACACCGCCCGAGAGCTTGCGCGGCGCGTTTTTCCGCGACGGGCGGCCCGCCGGGTTCCGGCTTGCCGGACCTTCCGGGAGGCCCAGGGCCCGGGCGGCAATCGGATATAATGCTTGTGCCGGCATGGCGCGGGCCGCTCCAGCGACCGGATGACGTGCCCGACAGTTCTGTTCGAGGTGATCTTCATGAACGACATAGCCAACCGGGGCTCTGAGTCCGACGGCAGGATGAACGTAGCGGTCATCGGCAATTACATCCCGAGGCAGTGCGGCCTCGCGACGTTCACCACGGACGTCGCGACCTGGGTGGCGAGGTCGCTCGGAGTCGGCTCCCAGGTCTTCGTGGTGGCGATGAACGACAGGCCGGAGGGATACGATTACCCGCCGATGGTCCGTTTCGAAGTCGTCGCCAACCATCCCCGCGATTACCACAGGGCCGCGGATTTCGTGAACATGTCGGGGGTCGACGTCGTCTGTCTCCAGCATGAGTTCGGGATATTCGGCGGGCCCTTCGGCATACTCATCGCCGACATGCTGCGCGACATCAAGAAACCCGTCGTGACGACCGTCCACACGGTGCTGCCGGACCCGCTGCCGGAGAGGAAGGAAGCACTCGTCGAGGTGGCGGACCTCTCCGACGCGCTTGTGGTGATGAGCCGCAAGTCGGTCGAGTTCCTCGAGACGTATTACGGCATCGGGCCGGAGAAGGTGCACATCATCCACCACGGCGTGCCCGACAAGCCATTCGGCGAACCCGACGAGCACAAGGCCAGGTGGGGCCTGCAGGGTCGGACCGTACTTTTGAACTTCGGGCTGCTCTCCGAGCGCAAAGGGATCGAGTACATGATCGAGGCCATGCCGGCAATAGTCGAGCGGTTCCCTGACGTCACCTTCGTCGTGCTGGGGGCGACTCATCCGCCGGTCAAGAAGAAGGAGGGTGAGAAGTACCGCTTCTTCCTCAAGAGGCTCGCGCACGACCTGGGGGTCGAGGACAACGTCGCTTTCTACGACAGGTTCGTGACCCTTGAGGAGCTGACCGACTTCCTCGCCGCGTGCGACATATACGTGACGCCTTACCTGGACAGGGGACAGATCGTCAGCGGCACGCTGGCCTATGCGATCGGCCTGGGGAAGCCGGTGGTGTCGACCCCGTACTACTACGCCGAGGAACTGCTGTCCGACGGCCGCGGCATACTGGCAGAGTTCCGGGATCCCGACAGCATGTCGCGGGGAGTCATCGACCTGCTGGAGCACCCCGACCGTATGCGCGAGATGCGCGAGAAAGCCTACGCGTTCGGCCGCCAGATGATCTGGAAGGAGGTCGGCAAGGAATACGTAGGCCTGTTCAAGGCGGTCCTCGCCGGCAGGGCGGTAGCCGCCCCGGTGGCGGCCCCGGCCCGTCAACCGCTTTCGATCAGGGACCTGCCTCGGCCCAAGCTGGACTACCTGGTAAGGCTGACGGACAGCACCGGCATACTCCACGGTGCCCACTTCGACATAGCCGACCGGGCGAGCGGGTATACGACCGGGGATAACGCCATGGCGCTCGCGGCGGTGGTCGTATTCCACCTGCAGATCGACGACGTCAGGAGCGTCGAGCTGGCGCGCACCTACCTGGGCTTCCTGAGGTACATGCAACTGCCCGACGGCCGCTTCCATGATTTCCTGAACTACGACATGACCTTCGCGGACGAGGTGGGCGGCGAGGAGTGCCAGGGCCGGGCGCTCGCCGGCCTGGGCGTCACGGTGGCCCTTGAGCCCAACGAGGGCCTTGCGTCTTTCGCCAAGAACATGTTCGACGAGGCGCTGCATTCAATAGTACTCGACGAGCCGCGAGCGATCTCGTACGCGATAATCGGCTGCTACCACTACCTGACCAGGTTCGGCGGCGCGAGCCTGGTCGCAGGGTTCCTCGACGACCTCTCGAAGAAACTGCTCGAGGCTTACGAGAGGGAGTCCGCGCCGGGTTGGCGCTGGTTCGAGGATACGATGTACGCCGGGAACGGGTTGATGCCGAGGGCGCTGCTGCTGGCCTACAGGGCTAGCAGGGACGAGCGTTGCCTCGACGTCGGGCTGACCAGCCTCAAGTTCCTTCTGGCGCTTTCCTACGAGGACGGGGTCTTCAACCTGGTCGGCGACCAGGGGTGGCTGCCTCGCGGCGGCGAGAAGGCGAGGTTCAGACAACTCCCCATCGAGGCGGCGTCTCTGGCGGAGGCGTGTGTGGACGCTTACGTCATCGAGCGGGACTCGGTGTACATCCAGCAGGCGAGGGCCGCCCTCGAGTGGTTCCTGGGTCGCAACGCCCTCAAGGAGCCGATGTACGAGTTCGCGTCGGGCAGCGTGTCCGACGCGCTGCTGGTGAACGGCGTCGACTCCAACCGGGGAGCCGAGGCGACGATACAGTTCCTGCTGGCGCTGCTCAGGCTGACCACCTCACTGCATCTGGAGCCGGCCGAGCCGCAACCGGCGCGGGTATCCGGCCTGGAGGCGGACGTTGGGTAGGTGCCCCTTTCCGGGTGAGACGGAGGCAGGCCCCGGGTGGGGCCAGGCCGAGCCTGAATTGAACGGAGGTCGAGTGGAGATGTGGGGGACGCCGAGGTGGAGGGGATGAAGCTGGAGGAGGAGGGCGGCCATTTCGGGCGCGATGGCCTTGAGTATATAGTCACCAACCCGAGGCTGGCCCTTCCCTATATCAATTACCTCACCAACGGGCGTTACTGCTCGTTCATCACGCACACCGGCGGCGGCTATTCGTTCTGGAAGCAGGCGCCCGCTTACGGCATCAACCTGTGGGCCCCGGCCCTGAATAACGACCCCGGACGGTTCGTTTATATCAACGAAGGCGGCGAGCTCTGGAGCCCGAACTGGGCTCCAGTGAGAACCGACCTCGACTTCTGGCAGTGCAGGGTCGGCCTGGGCTACCAGCGCCTCGAGGCCGAGAAGCGAGGCCTGAGGGCCTGGCTGTCTTTCCTGGTCCCGCTCGACGCCGACCTGGAGTACTGGATAGTCCATTTCATCAACACCTCTGATGAGGTCAGGCGTTTCCAGGTGTACCCGTACGTCGAGCTGCTGCTAGGCCAGCACATGCCGAACATCATCTCCTATTACTCGAACATCCTCTTCAACAGGGTACGCATGGTGGACGGCGTCATGGTAGCGGAGAAGACCTACTGGAACCGCGAGTCCTTCATGCCGAACCAGGCGTGGCCGGTCAAGGTCTTCTTCGCCAGCACGCGCGAGCCCGACGGGTTCGAGACGATCCACGACGAGTTCCTGGGCCCGGGCCACGACACGTCTTCCCCACGCGCGGTGCTGACCGGGAAGATGTCGAACAGGGACAACGATGGCCGGGGCGCTGTGTTCGCGCACAAGTATTCCGTAGAGCTCGCCCCCGGGGAACAGGAGCGCATCATCATCGCGATGGGTATAGCCCAGCGCGACGAGGACTTCGAGATGATCTCCTACCACCTGCGACCGGACGTCTACGAGGACCGCTTCGAGGCGACCAACAGATACTGGTCCGACATAGCTTACGGCGAGACGGCCTACACCCCTGACCAACGGATCAACCACTTCGTGAACATATGGAACAAGTACCAGGCCAGGATCTGCTTCTGGTGGTACCGCTCGGACGGCTCCTACTTCATCTGCAGCGGCAACGAGCACTGGGGTTACCGCGACTCGGCGCAATGCATCATGGGCGCGCTGCCCAGATTCCTCGAGGACGCCTGGGAGCGGATAATGTACCACGTCAGGCTGGTCAGGTCCGACGGCACGGTGGACCAGGGTTACATAAACGACCTTGCCATCCCGTCCGGGACGCCCGCCAACATCGACGTTGCCATGTGGCTGCCGATATCGATCTTCTACTACCTCAAGGAGTCGGGGGAGCTCTCGCGCGCCGACGACACCGTGACGAGCTACGACGGCGTCGAGATGACCCTGGCCGAGCTCATATACAGGATCATCGAGAACGTGTGGCGCAGGCGCAGCGGGCGAGACCTGGTGCTGATGGAAAAGGGCGACTGGAACGACGCAATCAACTACGCGGGGCGCGACGGGCGCGGCGAATCGATAATGGCGAGCGAGCAGCTACTCTATCTCTGCGGCGAGTACCTCGAGCTGGCCTCGCTGGTGAAAGGGGTGCCGGGCGTCAAGAGTGTGGGTTCGGTCGCCCGAGCCCTGAGAAAGGCGCTGGAGGAGAACGCGTGGGACGGCGAGTGGTATAGCCGCGGCACCAACGACGAAGGGGAGGTCATCGGGGCGAAGGGCAACACGACGGCGGAGATATTCGCGAATTCGAACAGCTGGGCCGTAATCGCCGGGCTGGACGAGGAGCGGACGCGGGTGGCGATGGAGTCCGTCAGGGAGAGGCTGCTGACCGACAAGGGCTGCGCGCTCTTCCTTCCGGGCTGGCGAGAGCCCGACCCTGACATCGGGATAATCACGAGGTTCGCCGTCGGGACAAAGGAGAACGCGGCGATATTCCTGCACGCGACCGCGTGGGCCACCATGGCCTGGGCCATGCTCGGTGACGGCGACACCGCCATGAGATCGTACCGCTCGGTCCTGCCCAATGTGAGGTCGGACGAGGACGGCGACCTCTACCAGTCCGAGCCCTACGTCTACGCCGAGTATATAATCGGGCCCGAGTCGGAGTACTTCGGGGAGGGATCCCATTCGTGGTTCACGGGGGGAGCCGCCTGGCAGTGGCACGTGTTCTGGGGATACATACTGGGTATCCGGCCAGGCTATCACGGGCTCATCATCGACCCCTGCCTGCCTACCGAGTGGGAGGCGATAACGGCCCGCAGGTGGTTCCGCGGATCCATCTACGAGGTCGAGATAGACAAGCCTAAAGGCATCTGCAAGGGTGTCAGGGAGATAACCGTGGACGGCGCGCCGATAGCGGGGAACGTCATCATCCCGTTCACCGACGGCGGCGTCCACAACGTCAGGGTCCAGATGGGTCAGACCCCGCGATGAGGAGGGGCGATGGGTGAGATCAAGTTCGCGACCGGCACCTGGATCTACGGGACGGTCGGGGACCGCTACCTGCTCGGTGGCTACCGGCAGGGGCTCGACATCATCGAGCGGGCGAAGCTCATCTCCGAGATCGACGGCGTCACCGGCATCGAGATGATATACCCGGCGGACTTCTACGTCGGCATAGACTCGATCGGCGAGGTCCTCAACCTCTCGGGGCTGGATTGCTGCATCGTCGGGGTGGATCTCACGGGGGACCCTGCCTGGAGGTACGGGTCTTTCTCGAGCAGGGACGAGGCCCTGAGGCGCAGGGCGGTCGAGCTGTCTCTCGAGACCATGGACGCGGCCGCCACCCTCGGCGCCGACCGCATCAACATCTGGCCGGGCGAGGACGGCCACGACTACCCTTTCCAGGCCGATTACTCCAGGAGCTGGGAGTGGTTCAGATCGTGCCTGGCCGAGGTCGCGGGGCACCGGCCCGACATTAAGGTCTGCGTCGAGTACAAGCTTCGCGAGCCCCGCAACCGGTCGCTTGTGGCGACCGTCTGCAAGGCGGCGCTCATGTGCCGCGAGACCGGCATGGACAACGTCGGCGTCACGATCGACGTGGGGCATTCTCTGCAGGCAGGCGAGAACATCGCCGAGTCGATCGCGCTCCTTGACAGGCTCGACATGCTGTATCACCTCCACCTCAATGACAACTACCGGGGCTGGGACGACGACATGGTGGTTGGGTCGGTCCACCTCGTCGAGCTGCTCGAGATGGTCTACGCACTGCGGAAGACCGGCTACGACGGGTGGTACTCGATCGACATATACCCGTATCGGGAGGACCCCGCAGCGGCCGTCGGCGAGAGCGTGCGGTTCGTGAAGGGACTGCTCGCGCTCCTCGATCGGGTGGGAGAGGAGACCATCGACGCCGCGCTCGAGCAGGACGACCCGATCCCGCTGCTCTCGCGGATAAGAGAGGAGATCCTGCCCGCTCCGGCGGACCCGCCCGCTTGAGACCGGGCCCGGGCGGCTCGGGGAACGCGGGGTCGCGGGTTGGCCCAGGTCATTGGTGATCCCGTAGAGCTCGAATAGAATATGATAGACCGAGTTCGTACCTGTACAGACCGAGGAGCGACCGATGCCTGGCGATTTCGACAAGAGGCTTTCCCCGACCGCAAAGAGGGTATACGGCAAAGTGCGCCTGCCCCATAAATTCTGCCCCTATTGCGGCCACCGCAACGAGGCCGGGGCCGAGGTGTGTGAGAACTGCGGGAAGGACATATCCTGGATGAAGGTGCCCGAGCCGGTGACCTATACCGAGGCGCCCAAGGAGAAGCCCCGCGAACTCCCCGCCCAGAGAAAGACATTCAGCCGCAAGGCGATCGTATGGATTATTGTGATAGCGGCGGTCCTCGTCGCGGTCATCCTGGTGCTCGTCTTCACGGTCGGAAGCAAGGGCGCGACGGCGGTGCCGGCGGTGATCGGGATAGCGTCATTTTCGTGCGAAGCGTGGCCGCTCGATCCCCGGAAAACGGGCCGCACCGAGATCAGCGAGCCGCGGGCTCACCCCGGGCCGGTGCGCCGGCCTGCCTGACGGTCGGGGCAGGTCGCCAACCCGATCCTCTCGACCCCGAAACGCCAGCCGCTGCGAGCGTTGTACCAGAGCCACCACTCGTCTCCAACCCGCTTGACGTCCAACTGGTAGACAAGGGCTTTCTTCCAGCCGTCGCCTCCCGGCGCGATGATGGGTTCGGGGGCGGCCTGTTCCCAGGCAACGCCGTCGGCCGACGACATCAACAGGACAGCCGAGCGCGTCCGGCCGCGATTATCTGCGTAGATCCCGTTGTTGAAGCCGAGGAACAGCCCGCGTGACTCGTCGAACACCACCTTGATGGCGCCGGCGCCGAGGTTGCGGAACCGGTCGCCGGGGGAGGGAGCTATCATCGGCTCGGCGAGCTTCTCGTAGGGCCCCTCGATCGAAGTTGAGCGCGCCAACCCTATGTTGAGCGGCTCGCAGAAGCCCAGGTCGCCCAGGAACACGAGCGCGGCGCTGTAGTAGAGCATGAACCCGTCGTCCGTGCCCACCACGCACGGGTTTCCGCAGGTCCGCCCCAGCCGCCGCTCCCATTCGAGCTCGGGTTCGAGCACCACCTCGCGCTCTCCCCACGTCACGAGGTCCCGTGAGGTCCGCACCGAGACGTGAGACCGGAACATCGGGACCGAGAACTCCTCGTAGAAGAGGTAGTAGAGGTCGCTCTGCCTGAGGACGAAGGCGCGCATGCCCGGGAATGCCCTGGCGCGTCTGCGCCAGTGGATCCCGTCGACCGATGTAAAATGGTGGATGCCCCGAAGGGTGTTTGCGAACATGTGCCACAGCTCGTCGGGGCTCTCAGTGGGCAGCACCACGGAGGGGTCTCCCAGGAGGAACTCGGGGAACGGCGGGCCGATGAGCGGATTCTCCGGGTGGTCGGTCCAGTGCGTGGGCAACTCGCCTTCATTTGTCGTCATGTCCGAATAATATCACCCTGTGCACGGTATGGTGTCAGCGCACATCCTGGGGTCAGGTCTCTTTTCGTGCGTTCGTCCAATCATTCGGGGCTGCTCGGGATGTTGCGAGGGACGGGTCCCCCTCGTCGATGTCCTCGCCGGTCTCAACGCTTAGAGGACCGGACTCTGCGGCTGCGGATTACTCCTCGAGGGACTCCCTCCCTCGCTCCAGCACGGATATAAATCCGCGGAAACACCGGAGTGTGGCACACATCCTGGGGTCAGGTCTCTTTTCGTGCGGTGCCGCATCCGAGGGAGGTGCTTCGTGGTCGCACCCGGGCCGGATTTGCCACACCGGAGATTTGGGCACCTTGTTCTGGTAGGATTAAGAGTCGCGCGACCCGGAGGACGGTGCTTCGGGCGGCACCCGGACGTTAAGGGGGGACACGAATTGTCATTCATGAGATCTTTGGGCCGGTTGTTCGGCAAGATGGGAAGCAACAAGGAGTACATCTCGGGCATGATCGAGGGCATCGACCCGCGCGTCGTGGCAGAGGCGATCAACGAGAACGCCGGCATGATGTCCGACGTCGCGAAGCACCTCGACGCCAAGGCGATAGCGGACTCGATGAACGAAAGCATTGCCTTTATGGGGGAGATGATGAAGTACATCGACCCCAAGGCCGTCGCGGAAGTCCTGAACGCCAACGAGCGCATCCTCCCCCGTTTCGTCGAGTGCGTGAACCCGAACGTGTTCACCCGCAGCGCTGGCACGGTGTTCACCAGGCTCAGATATGCCACCTACCGGCCGCCGATGTTCCAGAAGGCGGGCCTGGAGGCAACAGAAGCTCTCGAGGACTGATGTCCCCCGGACCAGACTCATCCCCCTGGATTGACCTCGAAAGGCCCTCCCCGGAGGGCCTTCTCAGCGTCTGTGCCCCCCCGTAATGCCTCATGCAATGGGAGTCCGCGCCCGATTTCTTTCTAAAGGTCACAGCACACGCATTGAAGGTCGTACCGGCATTCCAGCCGTGCGAGGAATTCCCCCGGATCGGTCCAAATGATTTCGGAAAGGGAATCCGACCAGCGGGTCAGTGTCACCGCTTGTTTGCTCAAAGGAGGCAGATCGAATGACCCCCGCAAGAGGCTCGACATGAGGGTACTCAGAAGGATGGCCATCCCGCTCGCGCTCGTGCTGGCGGCGAGCTTCCTCGTCTTTCCGGGTGGCGTGCTGGCAGCCAGCGGTCCTGGACCCGGGGCGGACTCGGGGAAAGCGACGTCCATGAGCCTCAAAGAGCTCGCAAAGACCAGGCCGTACTATGCGCCCGACGTCGCCGCACGCACAAACCCCCTGTCGGGCGAGCTCGACCGCGTGGCGCAGAAGAGTGTTCCGAGCGAGCTACTGCTCGCGTCCCTGCTGCCGCAGCGCAGCGACGAAACCCTCAAGCAGAACGCAGGTACTGGGCTCGCCGGCGCCGGGACGGGAGGCTGGACCGAACTGAAACGGATGTATATGCCCTCCAGTGACCCTGATGTCACTTACCGCTTGTATCCGGGAGACTCGAACAACAACGTGATAGACATCAACGGCAGGAGACACGATATCTACGCCAGGAGGGTCAGCACCGACGTATCCCAGCCGCCAGACCCGGCGGGCATAGCCAGAAAAGACCTGGCCAGGATCTACTACTCGACGTACAGCGAGGGGTCCTGGAGCAACCCGATAAACCTGACCCCGACCGCAGGTTTCCAGGACACGGCGGCGGTGCTGTTCGAAACAGACGACGCGGGCTACCTTCACTTTGTCTACTCGAGGTGGTCGTGGACCAGGGACTCCTCTTTCGCTCCGGGCACCCCCGACGCCTACCAGCACAGCGACGAGAACCTCTTTTATCGATACCGGGCGCCCGATGGCACGTGGAGCGCACCCCGCGCTCTTACCTCATTCACGGGTATGTGGGGGATACCCGGCGCTTTCTTCACGCTTGAGAACGGCCGAATCTACGGGACCTGGCTGGAGACGTTCGACAGGGAGACCGCGCCGGCGAGCTTCACCACCAGGTTGCTCTTCATGGAGGGCATCAGGGGTGACTGGGACTCGGCCCGCACCATCCGGCACTGGGATTACACGATGGGGCTGGGCGTGGAGATGCCTTTCTCGTCCCCGGGTCTCGGGGTCTCTCCCGTTACCGGAGAGGTCATACTCGCCTACGGAACATTGATGTACGGGGCCGGTCCCGACCAGCACAAGACATGGATCCATGCGATGGTAAGAAGTCCCGGCGGCTCGTGGTCGGGGCCGACTCGCCTGGTCACCGCGACCCCTAACGTGTACTGGATTCCCACGATAGTCAGGTACGACCGTGACGGCACTACTTCGAACCTGCTGGCGATCAAGACCACGATCTTTCTGAATTCCGGAGCGGACCCGCCGCAGACGAACATGTACCTGATCACGCACAAGGCGTCTGGCTGGAAAAGCCCGCTTAACGCGACCCGCCTCACGGCGGGGCATGCGTTCGATGCGATCGACCTGAGTGTAGATACCTTTGACACTTGGCACTTCACTGTCTCGAGCGGCACCTTCGAGTGGGACGCGGCCCATTCGCAGTGGAACGATGTCGGCGACCAGTTGAGGTACACGTACCGGACAGGCGCCACTGTCTCAGCCTACCAGACCATACTGGGGTACCACGACGGAAGGTTTATCGGCAACGTCAACGCGGTCGTGGACAGGGATGGCAAGATAAGGGCTCTTTTCGACACGCATCTGACGTCGGCGTACGACGGCACCGACTACAAGGTTTTCTATTCCGACAACGTGGAAGGCCCGGGCTTCTCTACCCCGAAGAAGCTGACCGCGGATTCAGGCCAGAAAGTAGACAACGCCTCCCTCACCACCGACCCGCGGGGAGGTTCGCTCCGCCTCGTGGTTCGAGTTCAAGTTCGGAACGGGGAACCGTCCTCTCGCAGGGGCCCTGTACTCGCGCTACCTGGTCGGTGGCTCGATGAGCCCATTGAAGAACGCGACCCTGCCGTCCGGGAGTGACGACATCGTCCATGTGGCTCCCGGTGGTTGGTACTACTACGGACTCGACTGGGATGACACTGGGACCCAGCAGTGCCTCTTCGAGACCGCCAAATACAACACCGCCACCCACGTCTACTACGGCTTCAGGAAGTATTACAACGAGACGAGGAACGGGATATGGGGAACGCCCCAACTGGTGTCCGACACCGCGGTCAGCGCCTATCCTTACTATCCTTTCACCGACGCCAACCAGCGGGTTCACGCGCTGTTCGAGTACGAGGGAACGGGCGACAAGTTCACGCTCTACTGCGCGATGCAGAAGAAGCCCACCCCGCCGGCCACCACCTACTTCTTTGCTGAGGGAACGACGCGGCCGGGATTCCAGCAATGGCTGTGCCTGCAGAACCCGGGGGGCGATGACGCAAGCGCGGCGATAACCTACATGCTGGGGACCGGTGAGAACAAGGTACAGGAAGTCGGCGTTCCGGCGCACTCGAGGGTCACGGTCGACGTCAACGCGTTCGTCGGCCCGGGTCAGGACGTGTCGGCGCTGGTATCGGCGGACCGGCTCATAGTCGCCGAGCGGCCGATGTATTTCGCTTACGGTGACCGGCAGTGGCCGGGAGGCAGCGACGCCGTCGGATCTGACGACACCGGCAGGGTCTGGTACTTCGCCGAGGGGACCACCCGGAGCGAGTTCTCGGAGTACCTCACGCTGCAGAACCCGTCGCCTTACGACGCGACCGTGACCGTGACCTACATGCTGGGCGACGGAACTACGCAGAAACAGGATGTGAGCGTTCCTCGCAGGAGCCGCGCCACGGTCGATGTGAAGGCCTCGATCGGCGAGGGCAAGGACGTGTCGATGCAGGTCGAGAGCGACAACGCGGCCGTGGTCGCCGAGAGGCCGATGTACTTCGATTACAAGAACCAGGGCTGGACCGGCGGGCACAACTCGATGGGCAGCTTGAGCCTTGACACTAACTGGTATTTCGCCGAGGGCACCACCCGAGGCGGGTTCGACACCTACCTGTGCGTGCAGAATCCCAACGCTCACAGCGGCACCGCCACCATAACCTACATACTTGGAGACGGGTCGACGTCCGTTCAGCACCTGGACCTGCCCGCGACAAGCCGCCAGACCGTGAACGTCAACGAGCGCGTCGGCGCCGAGAAAGACGTCTCCATCGCGCTGGCGTCTTCGCTTCCGGTGCTGGCCGAGCGCCCGATGTACTTCTACTACCACGGCATAGCGCCGGGTGGTCACGTCGCGATGGGCGCCCTCGAGCCTAAGAACTCCTGGTACTTCGCTGAAGGCACGACCAGGCCCGGCTTCGACGAGTGGATCTCGCTGGAGAACCCGGGCGCGCTGGACGCGAAGGCGACGCTGAGCTACATGCTGGGCGACGGGTCCGTGGTCGACCAGCATGTCTCCATGCCGGCTCACACCAGGGTGACCGTGGACGTGAAAGCCGCGGTGGGAGAGGGGAAGGACGTCTCCACGGCGGTGTGGAGCGACCTGGGAATAATAGCCGAGCGCCCCATGTACTTCTTGCCGACGCCTTCGACCCCGACCATTCAGCCGGGCGGGACGGACGTGCTGGGGTTGTAGAGTGGCTGAGCACCGGGACTAGCGAGCCAGGTCGACCCACGTCGGCCCGGCCCAGCCTGTGTTGCCGTCGACCTGGGCCACCCGGAGGTAATAGAACGAGTCGCTCGAGAACCGGCGGTCGGTGTAATCGATGACCGCCTCTGTGCCTTCGCCTCCGACCTCCCACGGTATCGAATAACCCTGAGCGTCGAACTTGACCACCTGGACGTAATCAAGGTCGGCAGTGCCTACGACGAGTCCGGTCAGGTGAGGAGGAGAGTCGAGCCGCAACTCCGATCCCTGTGGGAACCCGTTCACCCGCATCTGCAGGAACATGCGGACGCCCGTGGTCGCGCAGACCCGACGTGCTCGAAGGCCCTCCCATACGGCTTCCCTCGTCCTCGACGAGGCGAAGACTCCGGTGAGCCCTCCTTCGTAGACGATGCCGATGCCCTTCCTCGGGTCGGTACCGACCATATGGTCGTCGCTGCCCGCGATCAGCCCGAAGCGATGCCCTTCCGCCAGCGCGTCGCGAACGTAGCTGCCGGACCCGCGACCGGCGTACTCCTTCCCCAGGAAGGCCCTTGTCAGGACGCCCTTGGGCCCCTCGATCAGGGCCGCGTGCGTGATAGGGTGCGGGGTGCCGTGGAACTCCGAGCTCCCATGGGTCGAGTACACCTCGACGAGCCTCTGGTGCGGGTCGTCGACGGGCCCGAAGTCGGCGTGCATCTCGCCGTAGTGGGTCCTCCAGGCCGGGTGGTGCGGCGCGACCAGGACGTTCCTTCCGGCGAGCGCCTCGAGCAACCTGGCCGGTGTGGAGTAGCGCTCATCGGTGACGGGCAACAGCACCGGCTCTTCACCCGGCCCGAACATCACGTTTCGGTGACCCAGCCTGTGGTGGGTCCATTCATAGCAGGGGAAGGTCACGAACTCACCCGGGCGGTAGCACGCCTCAGCGGTACGCATCGCGAGCGAGAACTCCTCGGCGGACCTGGGCGCCTCTTCCGCGAGGCTCCAGATATCGTGGTCGGCGACCGCCGCGAAGTCCCTTGCGAGCAGGTAGCGCGCCCGGTAGTAGTGATATCCGGGCTCGCGGGTCCCGTCCGAAACCAGGGAATGGGCGTGAAGGTCTCCCCACAGCAGCACGTGCTCGGAGTCCGAGCATACTACCGGGTTGCTCTCGCCCTCGACGCCCTCGGTGCCGTCCCGCGCCCGGATGCGCGAGACGCCAGGGCCGGTCACCAGCGCCCTGAACCAGGCGACGCCACCCGATCCCGATGCGATGATGACGCCCCCGGGGACGGAGATGCCTCCGGAGGAGCTCAAGGCCAGGCGTCCGGTGTAGGCCTCGACCGGCACACCGCGCCCGTCCAGGCATCTTGCCAGGACCGCAATCGAGTCGCCGGGCTTCGCGGCGGATGGCGCCAGGACCTCCAACCGCGCGGGCTTCCCGCCGGTGGCCTTGAGGACGGGGACCTCGCGCTGGAGCCTGAACTCGCCACCGCCGGAGCGGTCGACCTCGATCGCGTAGTCGGTCTCCATGGCATCATAAGGCACCTCGAGCCCGGCGGCTCCGCCGAGTGAGAACCGGACCTCGTCCCCCTCATCGAGCCGGCCGCACTTTACCTGGATCGATACCTTCTGCGCCTCGATGAACGAATCCTTGGGGTCGAAGGCCTCCTTTGCACCGCCCATCTTCTGGAGGAACTTTCGCTTCAACCACGCGGGCTGGGTCCTCGGCACTGCCCGGTCCAGCATCTTCACCTCGAGGCCGGCCGACGCTCTGGAGCACGATACGGAGAGGTGGTTCGCCCGCCCGGGATGCTTCCTCTGGAGGTAGCCCCATCCGTTGGCCCACTGGAGGCAGAGCCTCCACCTGTCGGGAGCGAACCTGAGGACCTTGCCGGGGCACAGCCTCAATCCGCCTCCGGCCTGGATTCCTTCGGGCCCGACGACGTACGTGATCGTCACGGGGACGGGATCGCCTCCGGCGGTGACGCTTTCCGGGCTCACGACCACCGAGCCGCCTTCGATGGGCTCCCGCGCGGGCTGCGGCTCGGCTTTTACCAGTGGCCTGACCAGGGCGAGGAAGGCGAGGAAAGCCAGCAGGGCGAGCGCAGGCGGCATCAGGACGACCAGCGCAAGGAGTACGAGCACCTTTTTCGCAGGCCCTCTCTTTTTCACACCCCACCACCACGTTTCCCGTCGCCGTCTCTGGCTATTCCCGTGATTCTCGGGAATGTCCTTTCATCGTGAAGTCGAACCTGGCTCCATCCTCATTGGAGGCTGTTACCGCGCCGCCGTACAGCTTGACTATCCGGTCCACGGTCGCAAGCCCGATTCCCGTGCCTCCACCTTTTCCCTTGAAGAAGGGGTCGAATATCCTGTCGAGATCTCCAGGCGGGACGCCAGGCCCGTTGTCGCGCACACAATAGCTCAGGGAGCCGTCCGCGTCACGACCCATATAACTGATACGGATCACCGGTCTTGCCGCATCGCAGTACTTTATTGCGTTGCCTATGAGGTTGGCGAACAGCTGGTAGACGTGTGTCGAAGCGGCCTCGACCTCTCCAAGCTCGTCGTCCACCACGATCCGAATCCCACGTTCCGCGATCTGTGAGGACCTTTCCTCCAGCACTCCCTGGACCACCCGCGAGACATCGACCTCCGATACATCCGCCGGAACCTGTCCCGCCTCCGCGAAGGAGAGCAGGTCGTCGATGAGGTCGAGCGCCTGCTTGACGCTGTGTTCCATCACGTCCAGGATCTCAACGAGCGACGCCCGGGTTTCGCCGGTACCGAGGCTGTCGGCCTCTTCCCTCAAGAGGCTCTGGGCGATGACCATCGACGACAGTGGTCCCTTGAGATCATGAGAGACGGTGCGCGCGTAACCGTCGAGCTCCTGGTTCGCAAGCCTCAATTCATCTGTCGATCTCTTGAGCTCGGATGCCATCCGATTGAAGGATTCGGCCAGCTCGCCGAACTCGTTGTTCCTTCTGATGTCCACCGACACGTCCAGGTCCCCGCGGCCAACCTGTTCTGTCGCCGCTTCGAGCTTGCCGAGCGACGTCCCGATATCCCTCACCAGTAACAGAGAGATGAGCGCGACGATAACAAGCCCCACCGGCGCCAGGACCAGAGGGATCACTGCGGATGTATGTGAAGCACTCTGCGATTCCCGGTCCGCATGAGCCGCCGCCGATCTGTCCAGCTCGATGGTGGACTCGATCCTGGGCAGGAACGAAGCCTCGTACAAGTTCTGGACAGTAGCGACCTTTTCCTCGGCTCCCACGGCCCTTCCCGAAACACCCGCGGTCAGCGCCGTGGCCAGGCCGCCGTCGATCGAGGCGTATTCCTTCTCGAGCGCGCCGGCCTCCTCGAGGTTTCTCTTCTGAAAATCGGCCAGGTAGCGGGGCTGGGGGCCGGCCTGTTTGAGAGAGGCCTTCCATCTTGAAAATGCCGAAGTCGTGGCTCTACGCAAGTCGTCGTACGAGCTATCGGCCGGCAGGGCGGATCTGGACAGCGACCTGGCCGACTCGAGCTGGCGGCTTACGGCGCCGGCAACAGTCACAGAATCGGTCAGGCGGCGTAGTGCCGACTGGACGTAGCCCTCGTTGCGCGTCGATATATTTGTGAACACGAGTATGGTCGCGATTATGGCGGCTATGACCACGAACTCTATGACCGAACTCGCTATGAGCCTGGATCTGACGGACAAAGGTCTTCTCCCTGAACGCATTTCCGTGTCGCCGAGATTCTAGTAGTAAGAACGTCGTATTGCCATCGAAGATAACCGTGCGGTCGGCGGGAGTCTGTAGAAATAAGGAAATAGGCGGCCTTAACGTGAATACTATTAAGAGCAGTAGCGGCAGCCGGTGGAATACACCGGTCGGAACGACCAGGGCAACACACATGGCGAAAGACGAGCAGCGCGAAGGCTGGCGAGAGCGTCGCGCGCAGAAGAAAGCCGAAAAGCAGGGCGAGGTCGAGCAGCAGCCTGACGTTACGACCCCCGAGGCGGCCGGTCGTCTCGTCTACCCTCCACCGGAGGCCCGGCAGCAACCGCCGGCCAAGCCGGGCATCCCGCCGCAACCCTTCGCTCAGCCGCGGCCCGGACCCACGATGCAACCGGAGCCCCAGGCGGGCGTGGCGAGGCCCCAGGCGCCGCCGACGCAGGGCCCGTCCCAGGCGCCGCCTCCGAGGGTCCTTCCGCCCGAGTTATCGGAGCAGCCGCCCCAGGAGAGGCCGGCGCCGGAGCCAGGAGTGCCGGCAGGCCCGACCCCGCGACCACCGGCCGCTGAGCCGGCGGGGCCGCCCCGGCAGTGGCAGCAGCAGCCGGCCGGACCGACGCAGCCGCCACTCGAAACGCAGCAGGCAGTACAGCAGCCACAACCACAGCGGTCACAACCCGAGCAGCCGGCGCCACAGCAGCCACAACCGGAGCAGCCGGCGCCACAGCAGACACAACCGGAGCAGCCGGCGCCACAGGCGCAGCAGCCCCCGCATCCGCAGGCGCAACAGCCGATGCCTCAACCCCAGTACCCGCCTCCGGGCTACTACTGGCCCCCGCCTTGGATGCCCCAGCCTTACGGTCCGCCCGGGTACGGTTATCCCCCCGGTTACCCGCCGCCGCCCGGCATGGGCCAGATGCCGCCCGGCCCCGGTTACCCACCCTCACCTGAACAGACGGGCCCGTTCCCGGTCTTCCCGCCGGTGATGGCGCAACAGGGCATGCCGATGCCGCCGGAGCAGATGCCTTACCCGCTTCCTACGGGCATCCCACCCATGCCCGAGATGATCCGCGACGAGGCCGAGTTCCGCGAGTTGACGGGCGAAGAGGTCACCCACTGGAGGGTCGACCTGAAGTGGGTGTTCGGCGTTGTGACGGCCCTGCTGCTCCTTGCGACGCTGACCGTCGCCGGACTCTACAGGGTCACCGCTCCCGGCAAGGCCAAGGACATCCTCGTGCCGCTGGTCGAGGGCTCCACCTCGGTGGAATCTTTGATGCAGGACAACTACCGGTCACTGCGCAGCAAGGCGCGGCGAAGGACCGGGGCCAGCTTCGTCATCCCCGACATCGGGGTGGCAGTGGTGGTAAAGGGGTCTGTCATCAATTCCCTGACCTCGGACGAGTTGTCCAACAGGGTCATCACCCAGATCGAGAAGCAGCTATACCAGAGCGGCTACAAGGGCAACCTTCCCATGCCGCGCGCCCTCGGCGTCGGCGAAGAAAGGGCCAAGGCGGTTGCGGCCACGATACTTTCGCTGATGAACAAGAGGACGCACAACGACCTTCTCTGGCCGCTGATCGTGCTTGCCGTCCTCACCGTGGGGTTCGGCGCCCTCTTCGTGGTGTTCTCGCGTGGGTGGGGCAAGGTGATGGGCGTGGGAATAGCGTTCATCGCCGGCAGCCTGTTCGGGTCCCTCCTGCTCAGGATAGGTTCCGAGTTCATCTGGGCGCCAAGCTCGAGCATCTTCAAAGGGGCGGCCAACCTGGCCCTGCGCACCGCCGGCGCATCGATGCTCACACTGTTCGACGTCGCGTTGGGCGTCGGGGCGGCGGTGCTGCTGGTAGGGGTCATCGGCGGCGCGGTCTCGAGCAAGAGCAGGGATCGGATCACGCCGTTCAGCGAGCTCAAGCGTCCCGAACAGGCGGTCGTCGGAGGCCCTCCGGTGGAGCCCGGTCTATCGAGGCCGCTCGAGTCGCGCGAGGATGTTGAGGAGCCGGAGACGACCTCACCACGATAGTCCGGGCACCGTGCCCCCCGCCCCGCCGAAAACAGAAAAGAAAAACCCGCGATACTCGATACCACGGGTTTGATCTTTTTATGCTGGTTCGCGTCAGGCCTTCTTCGCGGCCTTCTTGGCCGCCTTCTTCTTCGCGGCCTTCCTGGCGGGCTTCTTCGCGGCCTTCTTGGCCGCCTTCTTCTTCGCCGCCTTCCTGGCGGGCTTCTTCGCGGCCTTCTTGGCCGGTTTCGCACCCGAAAGCGTCCTCTCTACCGAGGTCAGCCTGTTCTCGACTCCCTTGATATCGGACTTGGTCACGATCCCCAGGGAATCCAGCGTGTCCTTGATGACCTTGCCGATAGCGTCGACCAGGTCCTCGCTCTCCCTCTTTCCCTTCTTGACGAGCTCCTGCACGGTCGTTTCCAGCTTTCGCTGTTCGGCCGCGCTGCGCACCTTTCCCTTGGTGCCCTCGGCCATCTCCTTGCCCTTCGCGACCATTTCGTCGACAGTCTTGATGGAATCATCGCGAACCGATGCCAGGGCTCCGAGCAGGACAAAAGGCATGTCGTTAAGCTCCATGGCGTTACCTCGCTTTTTAATCCGGAATCCGTTGAGTCCTCAACGCTTACTTGATTTTCTTCTCGATGTTGGCAAGTTTTTTCTCGAGCGCCCTGATGTCGTTCTTGGTTATCGCTCCCATGTTATCGAGAATCCTTGTGACTTCTTTGCCGATCGCGTTGAGCATGTCTTCGCGCTCTTTGCGACCTTTCTCGACCAGATCCCTGACCGTTCTGTCGGCCTGCGCGATGCCCTTGGCACTTTTTCCGGTGCCGGCCTTCCCCTTCTCGACCAGGTCATCTACGGTCTTTTTTGTCTCCTCCCTGATGGTGCTCATAGCACCCAGGAGAAGATACGGAACATCCTTAGGCTCCACTGACTGCACCCCCCTTCTCGCAAACAGAAGGATAAATGAATTTACCCACCGGTGAAGAAGTAATGCAATTATATGCGCATCGATAAGGTTGTCAAATTCATAACAAGAAAAGCGTCTGGCCTGTTGACAAGGGCATTATACAGGCCTCTGCGGGCTTGCCCGGCTGTACCGCCGGCCAGGCGCGGACGCCTGTTGGCACGGGTGTTCGCAAACGGTGGCACCCGGCGGAACGGTGCGGATGACCTTTGGGCGTGGCCCGGTTTGGAGGCTCGGGTCAACTGAGCAACCAACTGGCATTGGAGGGAGCGTGGTGCCATAATAGGCGGAGCGGACACATCCACAAGAACGTCGACTCAGATGATGCGCGGCATTCAGGATGCCCGGGAGGCGATTGCATTGGCTAAGGCAAAGATGACTAGGAGCGAGGCTGGTCGCAAGGGCGGGCAGACTACCAAAAAGAAGTACGGCTCCGATTTCTACAGCAAGATCGGAAGCGAAGGCGGCAAGAAGGGCGGCCAGACCACCAAGAAGCGGTACGGCACGGAGTTCTACCAGAAGATCGGCCGCAAGGGCGGGATGAAATAGCGGGCGTCGTCCGCTTCCGCCGATGACCAGCTTCTGTCCTCACACTGACCGGATCTTCGGCCACTGAACGGAGTCCCATGTTCTCGAGCGTCAACGTCCATAACCACCTGCAGGAACTCGACATACAGCACGAGATATTCAAGGTCCCGGAGCCCGCGGGAAGCATGCTCCAGGCCGCCGCCGCACTCGGCCTCGAGCAGAGCCAGATGGCGGTGGTAGAGGTGTTCGTTATCGACGACGAGCCCACTCTCGTCGTCCTGCCCGCCGACCGGACGGTCGATGCCGAGAAGCTGAAGAAGGTGTCCGGCGCGACCGAGGTGCGCAAGGCATCGCCCGAAGATATATCGGCCCTCACCGGCTTCATCTCCCAGGCCATCCCGCCGGTCGGCCTCAAGACCGCCATGCCGGCGTACATCGATTACTACACCCTCAGGGAAGATGTGGTATATACTGGCAGCGGTGAGCCCACCGCGATACTCAAGATAAGGTCCTACGACCTTGTTCGCGCCACCGGAGGCGAGACAGTCGACCTGGTGGTCAGCGAGGAGGAGACCGGAGGGTAGGGCCATCGAGGCGGCAAAGGCCGCCGGTAACTGAAAAACATGCGCGGGCGAGTGGTGGAATTGGTAGACACGCAGGGTTCAGGGTCCTGTGCTCGCAAGGGCATGAGGGTTCGAGTCCCTCCTCGCCCACCAGCCTCTATCGGGCGGCGCGCCGGTCTGGACGGAACGTTCTCCGGCCCGGGCGCGGGGACCAGTCGCGAGGCCGCCGCGTCCGATGTAGCGGGCGGCCGGCGGGTGACAGCCGGGGTAAATGACTGAACGGTTTGATTACGACTGATAACCCTGAAAGTAAAGACGCGGGCATCGCTCGCGCGTACAGGACGTACCGGGGGGATTCCCCCTGTATTTTTTTGACGAGGTAGTACCGTGTCTCAGATCTCCGCATCCAGGCAGCCGAGATACTCGACCGGCCGGAGCAGAAGGAAGGTCTCCCGCCGAAGGACCAGGTCGGCCGGCCCCACCCCCGCGAAGAGAAGAGGCCCCGCGCCCATCCTGATAATCGCCGGCTTGATTGTGGCTGTCGTCTTCTGCTGGGTGTTGGGCAAAGGCTGCGGCGGCAATCAGCAGGCAAAGGAGAACGACAACCTCCGCACTTATACCACTGCGGTCAACAAGCAGATCGAGCGCTCGTCGGCGGTCGCGGTCCAGTTCGACAATACAAGGAAGGGCGTGCAGGACCTGGCGAGAGACGACATCGCGCGCAAGCTCTCCCAGATAGGCTCTGACGCCAAGAGTGTCGCGGCAGAATCCAAGAAGACCGACGTGCCTTCCAAGGCTACCGAGCTCCAGCCCCTGCTCCAGATGACCCTTGATCTACGCGCCAGCGGAGTGGACGAGTTCCGCACCGGCCTGCTTGACGCCCTCGACAAGAAGGACACCCAGACCTCGGTGGCGCTGATGTCACAGGGTCTCACCGACCTTGCCCTTTCCGACCAGGCATTCACGCGCTACAGGACACAGCTCCTGGCCAAGCTCAAGGCAGCCAAATCAGGGGAACTAGGATTCGTACAGGTCGCCGACTCGTCGCCTTACGTGCCGAACAAGCAGGACGCTCTGACCGGTGGGGTCACCGAGTATATCGCCTCCTTCGGCGGCACCGAGACCGGCAACGAGATACACGGGGTGGCGATCACGGGACTCTCTACGTCACCTGCCAGCACCGACAGCACATCCTCCGGCGTCTACATACTGCCGAACGCGGCCAGCTTCACCGTGACGGTCGCTGTTCAGAACCAGGGCAACCAGGTCGAGGGGAACGTCCCCGTCGTGGTGTCGCTGACCTCCGACAGTGGCGGCACGCCGCAGCAGGTGACCAAGAAGATAACCAGGCTCAAGCCCAGCGAGGCCACGTCGCTGGTGTTCGACGGCCTGAAACCCGTCACCGGGAGCAACAACGTGAACGTGCTCGACCTGAAGGCCGGGCCCGTCCCCAATGAGAAGAACACCGAGAACAACGTCAGGCAGTACCGCTTCCGGATGCAGCCGCAGGGCACTTGAGGCGCGGCCGGCGGCAGGCGGCGCGAGCCGCCACGAGTCGACACCCGGTCATGAACCCTTCTTCCGCTTTTCGAGCGCTTCGCGTGCGAGCTCCTGCGCTTTGATGAAGACCTCTTTTATCGGTATCTCGCGCTGGCCGGCGATGCGCGCGCAGTCCGAGAACTCCGGTGACACGTTCGTCACGTGGTCGCTATCCCGGCCGACCTTCACAGCGACCGGGCCCCACGGCGTGTCCACCTCGAGCATCTCCCTCTCGACCGCCTTCTTCATCACCGAGGTGGTCCTGAGCCCGAAGGTGCTGGTCTCCTCGAGCAGTATGCTCTTGAGCGCGGTGGCGTGACGGGGGGAGCACAGGACGTTGATGACCGTCCCCGGGCGGGTCTTCTTCATCTGTATCGGCGTCAGCCAGACGTCGTGAGCACCCGAGTCGAGCAGGCGCTCCATCACGTAGTCGTAGAACTCGGGGTTCATGTCATCGATGTTCGTGGAGATGACGTAAGCGAGCTCCTCGGCCTCGGCCGGGGAGTTCATCGGCTCGCCGGTGATCACCCTCAACAGGTTCGGCACCCCGAGGTCCTTGGTGCCGGCCCCGTAGCCGGTCCGTTGTATCCGCATGGGCGGAGCGTTTCCGAAGTCCGCCGCAAGCGTCCTGATCACCGCGGCGCCGGTCGGAGTGACGATCTCGGTGGGTATCCCCCGGCCGTACGTAGGGACACCGTCCAGTATCTCAAGCACCGCGGGGGCGGGGACCGGTATCGATCCGTGCTGAGTCCTTATCATCCCGTGCCCCAGCGGCAGCGGCGACGCGAAGACTTCTGTTATCCCCAGCGCGTGGATGCCGTAAGCGGCGCCCACGATGTCGACTATCGAGTCCACGGCGCCCACCTCGTGGAAGTGGACCTGGTCTATCGGCTTGTCGTGGATGATAGACTCGGCGCGCGCTATCCTCATGAATATCTCGAGGCTCATCGCCTTGACGCCGTCCGGCAGTCCGCTCGACTCGATAAGGTCCCGGATGTTGTTGAACGTGCGCACCAGCACGCTGTCGGGGACTATCACATCGACCTTGGTAGCGCGCAGTCCGTAGCTCATCACCTCGCGCGCGTCGATCTGGAAATCCTCGAGGTCGAGGGACGAGAGCGCGCCGGCGAGCTTGTCCAGGTCGAGGCCCAGGTCAACCATCGCGCCAAGGACCATGTCGCCGCTGATGCCGCTGAAGCAGTCGAAGTAGGCTATCGGCATCGCTCACCTCCCCCGGTAGCGACCATCTTGTTGATCACGCCCGCCAGGTAACCTGCGCCGAAGCCGTTGTCGATGTTGACCACCGCCACTCCCGCCGCGCAGGAGTTCATCATGGCGAGCAGCGCGGCGAGCCCCCCGAAGCTGGCGCCGTAGCCGACGCTGGTTGGAACCGCTATCACCGGGCAGGACACCAGCCCGCCGGCCAGGCTCGCGAGGGCTCCCTCCATGCCCGCCACAACGACCAGCGCGTTGGAACGTTCCAGGGTCGTGCGATAGGTGAACAGCCGGTGCGCCCCCGCTACGCCGACGTCGTAGAAAGTCTCCACCCGCGCTCCCAGCAGGGACGCGGTCACGCGCGCCTCCTCCGCGACCGGTACGTCCGCCGTGCCGGCGGTCAGCACCGACACCAGGCCGAATGGGTCGACGCTGTCGCGCTCGATGGCGACAGCACGCGCCTCGGGTTGGTAGACCGCCCGGTCATCGATCTCGCGCACAAGCTCGAAGACATCGGGTTCCACCCGGGTCAGCAGGATGTTCCCACTGTTCTTGTCCAGCAGCGAGCGGGTTATCTCGACCACCTGGTCGGGGGTCTTGCGCTCGCAGAAGACGACCTCCGCGAACCCCTGCCTGAGCTCCCGGTGATGGTCCACCTTCGCGAAGCCGAGGTCCGAGAAAGGGAGCGACCTCAGACGTTCGAACGCGTCATCGGTCGACAAGGCCCCCGACTGAACCCGGGAAAGAAGGTCTTTCAGTGAATCTTCGTAACTCATCGGTCACCGATCCGTTGTTGTCGCATCGGGGTCTGACCCCACTGTCGCAGGGTATCTCCCGGCGGCTACAGGACCTCGTTGAGGGCGCCGGTCCGGTACCCCTCCAGGTCAACCGTCACGTAGGTGAACCCCAGTTCTTTCATCCCCGCGAGCACCCGCTCGCGCAACCCGCTCTCTGCCAGCATCGGTATCGACGAAGGCGCCACCTCGATCCTCGCCGTCCTGTCGTCAACGAACCGCAGCCTGACCTGCGAAAGGCCGAGTCCGACCAGGAGCTCCTCGCCCCGCTCGACCGTGGCGAGCTTCTCGCCGGTGATCCGCTGGTGGTAGGGGACGCGGGTCGCCAGGCACGGGCTGGAAGGCATGTCCCAGGTGGAGAGCCCCAGCTCACGTGAGAGCGCCCGGACCTCGTCCTTGCCTAAGCCGACCTCTATCAGGGGGCTGCGCACCCCCAGCTCGGAGGCCGCGACCATCCCGGGACGATAGTCGCCCAGGTCGTCGGACTGGCCCCCCTCTATGACCTCGGACAGGCCTTCCAGACCGGCCATCTCGACCAGGAGCCCGAACCTCTGGCGCTTACACAGGTAACAGCGCTCGGGCGGGTTGCAGCAGAAGCTGTCGCTGTCGAGCTCGTTGGTCTCGACCACTACATGAGCCGCCGCGAGCTGTGACGCCAGTCGCGCCGCCGCGTCGACCGTGCCGCTCGGGTGAAGCGGCGACCGGACGGTGGCAGCCACGACGCTGTTGCCCAGGGCCTGCCTGGAGACCGCCAGCAGCAGGGTGCTGTCGACGCCGCCGGAGAAGGCGAGCAGCACGCTGCCCATCTCCTCCAGGCACCCCGTGAGGGCGTGATATTTCTCTTCGAGTGAGTTATCCATTGGCATTTCGATCACTTCTTACCCTCAGGTGATTATATCCCAGGGCAACTGCGCCGGCGCATGACCTAATGCGGCGCCCCGCCCGCCCCCGAAGACGTCCGCGGCGCGTCGGGGTCGCAGAAAGTGCCCGGCGCTGGCCTAGCCTCACGGCTCCCGCGTCGCACGGCGCAATCCGTGAAAAGGCCCAGCCCCTAATGTATAATCTAATACTTGTGTTCGGGTTCCGTGCGAGAAAGAAGAGCCAGGCTCTCTCATCGCCGGGGATGCGAGACCGCGACCATCCCCAGGCTGGGCGGCGAAATCCATGATACAGAACAACATAACCGTTGTCGTGATAGTGCTGTCGGCCGTGCTCGGGATAGCGGTGCTTCTCATCGTCTACCTGTTCCTTCGAGTCAGGCGCACCGAGATCGAGTGCGACCTGCTGACGCGAGGCACCCACGGCAAGAACTTCGTCGAGATAGTCAACGACAACATCGACCAGGTGGAGGGCCTCCTGAACGAGGTCGACAACCTGTCCGAGCAGTACGGGTCGGTGCTTCGGAGGATGGCGGGCGCGATCCAGCACGTCGGGGTGGTGAGGTTCGACGCGTTTCGCGACATGGGCGGCCTGATGAGCTTCGCGGTCGCGCTGCTCGATGACCGCGGGAACGGGCTCGTGTTCAGCTCGATCTATGGGCGCAGCGAGTCGAGGACTTACACCAAGCCCATCGTTGAGCGCGGCTCGGCCTACGAGATGTCACCGGAGGAAAAAGAAGCCATCCGCCTTGCCCTGCAGAGTAAGGAGCTGGGCGCTCTGCCGGTGATCGCGAGGGATCGCGAGCACGAGGAGAGGCTGGCGACGCTCAAGCTCTTCCACGAGCGCGAGCTCGGCCTCGCCGAGGGGGAGGAGACGGACGCGAGGGCGCAGCGACCGGAGTCGGCGCAAAGGGTGAGGCAGCGCCTCGAGCGCCAGCTCGAGGAGGAGCGCAAGCAGCCGGCGCGGCCGGAAGAACGTCCCGACGAGCTCAAGACCGGCGGTAAGACCCAGCGCCGTCCCCACCGGGAGCCTCGGGACCAGGCGAGCGGCCGGCACTCGGAGAGCGCGGCGGACCGCCTGAGGGGAGACCGGAAGGCGGACAGCCAAAGGGCGGAGCGCGAACGTGCCGCCGGGGACAGGATGAAGGAAGAGCGCCAGCGGGCCAGCGACAGGCTCAGGCCTCGACCCGTAGAGGCGTCGGAAAGCGACCGCGATGCGCGGGTTTCGAGGGAGCGGCAGGAGCCGCAGGACGAGGACGGATTCGAGTTCGATTTCGAGGTGGGGGCGACGGCCGACCCCGGCGAGAGCGAAGTCGAAGAGAAGGCGCCACCGCGCAAGAAGCGCAGCCTGATGCGGCCCAGGGGGACCGACAACCCGGTCGAAAGGCTGAGCGACGGGGAGCCCAGGGAGGAGTAGATGCCGAGCATCGGCTACCTCGGCCCACCTGGCACATTCAGCGAGGAAGCCCTACAGGCCAACCTGGCCGACAGGTTCAGCGCCTTGGTCCCCTATCCCACGGTCACACAGGTACTTCTCGCCGTGCAGGCGGGCGAGGTGGACAGCGGGATAGTCCCCATCGAGAATTCGATAGAAGGCTCCGTGAACGCGACCATCGACACCCTCACGTTCGAGACGGACCTGCTCATCGAGGCCGAGCTGGTGCACCCTGTCAGCCACCGTCTGGTCGCCCGGCCCGGCGTGAGGCCGGAGCAGTTGACCGCCATCGTCTCCCACCCGCAGGCGACGGCCCAGTGCCGGCGCTACCTGAACGAGCATTTTCCCGGCGTCACGATAATCGCGGCTAACAGCACCGCGGAGGCGGCGCAGATAGTCTCGGGATCGGACGAGCCGGAGGGCGCTCTCGCCACCGAACTCGCCGCGAAGCTCTACGGCCTCGACGTGCTCGAACGCGACGTCGAGGACTACGAGTACAACATGACTCGTTTCATCGTGGCGGGCAGGACCGCGCAACCGCGCACCGGCACCGATAAGACGACCCTGATCTGCTTCATCCAGGAGAACCGCCCGGGGAGCCTGCTCGAGATACTGACGGAGCTTGCCTCTCGAAGCATCAACCTGACGAAGATAGAGTCGAGGCCGACCAAGAAGGTCCTCGGCGAGTATTACTTCTTCATAGACATCGAGGGACACCAGGACGACGATGATGTCGCCGCGGCGCTTGCGGCGCTTGCGGGCATCCTCCGTGAGCTCAAGCTCCTGGGCTCCTACCCCGCCGTTGAGGTACCGTAGCGCAGACCCCACTGTATAATAAGGCGTACCCGGCATGGGGAGACGTCTTGCTCGACATCAGGTTGATACGGGAGAACCCCGAACTCGTAAAGAAAGCGATACTCGACCGCGGCATGTCCGCGGAGGCCGCCGACGTGGACGGCATCCTCGAGCTCGACTCACAACGCCGCGCGTTGCTGGTCGAGGTAGAGCAACTTAAGCACAGGCGCAACCAGGCCTCGGAGGCGATAGTAACCCTCAAGAAAGAAGGCTCCGACACGGGCGCCCTGGTCTCCGAGATGAAGGAGATCTCCGAGCGCATAAAGCGGATGGACACGGACGTGCGCGAGATCGAGGAGCGCGTGCGTGTCCTGATGCTGGACGTGCCCAATCTGCCGCACGAGTCGGTCCCGGTCGGCCTGGACGAGACCGCCAACGTCGAGGTCCGGCGCTGGGGTAAGCCCCCCAGGTTCACCTTCAAGCCGCGCCCCCACTGGGAGGTCGGCGGCGACCTGGACATCCTCGACTTCGAGCGCGGGGCCAAGATAGCGAGCTCGCGCTTCACCCTGCTCAAGGGCGCCGGCGCGCTGCTCGAGAGGGCGCTGATAAACTTCATGCTGGACCTGCACACACGCGAGCACGGCCATACCGAGGTCTTCCCGCCGATACTGGCCAACCGGGAATCATTCATGGGGACGGGACAGCTCCCCAAGTTCGAAGAGGACATGTACCACTGCGACGACGACCTGCTCCTGGTGCCGACGGCCGAGGTCCCGGTGACCAACATCCACCGCGACGAGATGCTGAGCGAGAAAGACCTTCCCATAAGGTACGTCGCCTATACGCCGTGCTTCAGGCGCGAGGCGGGCTCGTACGGCAAGGACGTCCGAGGCATCATCCGCCAGCACCAGTTCAACAAGGTCGAGATGGTCAAGTTCGCCCACCCCGAGCGGTCCTACGACGAGCTCGAGTCAATGATCCTCGCGGCGGAGGAGGTGCTAAAGCGCCTCGAGATACACCACAGGGTCGTCGCGCTCAGCACCGGTGACCTGGGCTTCTCGGCGGCCAGGTGCTACGACCTCGAGGTATGGATGCCGGGCGCAGGCGAGTTCAAGGAGATATCCTCCTGCTCCAACTGCACCGACTTCCAGGCGAGGCGCGCCAACATCAGGTTCAAGCCCGCCGAGGGGGGCAAGCCTCAGTTCGTCCACACGCTGAACGGTTCCGGCATCGCGATCGGGCGCACCATGGCGGCCATCCTCGAGAACTTCCAACTGGACGACGGTCGAGTGGTGGTCCCGCCGGTGCTGCAGCCTTACATGCACGGCATGACCCTGATAGAGCGCTAGGCGCAAACGCAGCACACAGCCCGTCTTGATGCTCGCTCCGCCCCGAGGGGAAACGCGGTCGGGGCCGAATAAGAACACACAGTAACATGCGTCATTCGCACGGCCTTTCTGGAGGTGGCGGGATGGAATGTCCGAACTGCGGAAAAGAAATCGACGAGTCGTCGCAATTCTGCACGAGCTGCGGGGCCCCACTCGGCGGCGAGCAGGAGGGGCCCGTCGCGACGGGGGAGGCTCCACCCCCCGTGTCACCGCCGCCCGGTGAGCCGCCGGCCACGCCCGAGGGATACCCACCACCACCCGCGGTTCCGCGCCCCGCCGGACAGCGCACCAGCGGATGGGCTGTCGCGTCGCTGGTCATGGGACTACTCGGCTTCACCTGCCTGTTCTTCGTCGGCGCGATACTCGCCATAGTCTTCGGGTTTATCGGCAGGCACGATATCCGCGCGAGTGAGGGGCGGTTGAAGGGGTCCGGCCTCGCGACCGCCGGTATAACGCTGGGCATAGTGCTCGTCGCGCTGGTCGTCCTGTTCGCGGCGATCGTGCTGCCCATCTCGTTCCTCTCCGTAGGTCCTACGCGGATCATGACCAGGACCGTCGCCTCCGGAGGCGCGAGGGCGGTGGACGCAAACATCGATTTCAACAACGGGGACCTCAAGGTCAGCGGCGGGGCCAACGCGCTCATGCAGGGGACGTTCACCTACAACGTGAGCAAGTGGCGCCCGGTGATCGGCTACTCGGTGACCGGGGGCGGCACGCTGACGACCGTCCCCGGCGAAACAGGCAACCTCAGCATCAGGCAGCCTTCGACCGAATGGTGGCGCTGGTGGCAGTGGCTGCGCGGCAGGAACGACTGGGACATACGGCTCGGCGGTGGGATACCCGTCAGCCTGAACGTCGACCAGGGCTGGGGCTCCGGCGAGCTGGACCTGGCAGGCGTGAACCTCACCGCGCTCGACGCGTCCTCGAGCGCGGGGCGGTTGACGGTAGGGCTCGGCGGCACCATGCAGTTGTTGAAGGAGGTCACCGTCGAAGAGAGCGCCGGTAAGCTGAGCCTCACGATGGATGGCTCCTATCCGGCGATGGAGGCCCTCGCGGTCGACAACAGCGCCGGGGCCATCGACCTCGACCTGACCGGCCGCTGGACGAGGAACCTGAAAGGGAACATAAGAAACAGCGCCGGTTCCATCACGGTGAGCCTTCCGAGCAGCGTCGGTGTATACGTGACCGCACGGACCACAGCCGGGCGCGTTTCGGCCACCGGCCTGCGTACCTTGTCAACCGCAACTTCGAGGGGAACGGGCATCTACGTCAACGATGCGTACGGGACCTCGCCGGTGACCCTCAACCTGGACGTCAGCAACTCCGCCGGAAGAATCTTGCTCGAACTCGAATAAGTCACGCGCCGCCTGCCCGGTACTCTTGTGCCTGGTTGCGCGGCCGCTAGCCCCCGGCCTTTTTGACGGCCCGCGCCGGCTTCCCGGGGGGCTCGACGGCGGCGCCCGGAACGAGTCGCACGTCCAGCCGCGGGGCGGGCTGAACGTCTTTGCCTATCCCGGCCATGATGATGGCGACGAGCTCGTCGACGAACTCGGGGAGCGCCTCTTTCCGCTCGAGGAGGTGCCACCTGAAAAAGACGTGCTCGATCGTCCCAAGCACCATCGAGCGCACCAGGCTGGGGTCGATGTCGTCGCGGAACTCGCCGTTCTTTATGCCCTCCTCGATGGTCCCCTTCAACACGCCGGCGGCACGGCGGACCATGTGATAGCCCTCCGTCTCCATGAACTTCCGGTTGTGTTTGAGGTCCAGCAACACCAGGCGCGAGTAATCCGGGTTGTCGCGGTAGATCGTGAAATAGCCGTAGACGACCGCGCGCAGGCGGTTCTCCGCGCCTTTGACGAATGGGAGCACGGCCTCGAGGAACTCGACCGACCTCCGCGTGATCTCCTCGGGGATGGCGAAGAGCAGGTCCTCCTTGCTGCCGCAGTACTCGTATACGGTGGCCTCTGAGACCCCGGCCTTCTTCGCTATCTCGGCGATGGTGGCGCTGTAGAATCCCTTCTCGCCGAACACCTGGAGCGCGGCGTCGATTATCGCGGGGAGCTTGCTGCCCCGCTTGCCGCCGGCCCTGCCATTGTTGTTCTTCTCCATAATAACCTCGAATAATGTATGCGAACTCGTAATTATTGTAAAATATTATACGAGCACTATAATAATTCATCAAGAAACAGAGATGCCCTACAGACTCTCTGGCAGGAATTGCGGAGCGCGCCTGTAGCACACGGCGGTACGCGGCTGCACCCGGCGGAGCGAATCTGCACCCGAGGGTGCTCGAGGGAAGGGAGCTTAAAGATGAGGACAGGCGAAGAGTACCTGCAAGCGCTCGAGGCGATGAAGCCGAACGTCTACATGGGCGGCGAGATACTCGGGCACCACGAGGTGCCGGGGCAGGAGATACTCAAGCTCACCTACGACATCACGAAGGACGAGGAGCAAAGGCACCTGACCACGGTCACTTCCCACCTGACCGGGGATACCGTCAACCGGTTCTGCCACATCCACCAGAGCCCCGAGGACCTGATGGCCAAGCAGGAGATGACCAGGGTCGAGTCCCGCATGGTAGGGGGCTGCATAGCACGCTGCATGGGCATCGACGCGCTGAACACCCTGTCGGTCATCACCTACAACTGCGACCAGGCGCACGGAACGGAGTACTACCAGAGGTTCCAGGAGTTCTTCAAGGACTTCCAGGCAAGGGACCTGGTGGGGTGCTGCGCCCAGTCCGACGTGAAGGGTCACCGGCTGCGCAGGCCCTCCGAGCAGACAGACCCCGACCTCTACCTTCGTGTCATCGAGAAGAAAAAGGACGGCATAGTGGTCCGTGGCGCCAAGGCGCACAACTCGTACGCGCCGCTGGCCGACGAGATAATCGCGATGCCGACTCGTTTTCTGCGCCCCGAGGAGGGCGACTGGGCCGTGGCTTTCGCGGTGCCAAGCGACTACCCCGGCGTAAAGCTGGTCTGCAGGGGGGCGCGGTACCGGGAAAGGGTCGAAGAGCTGGCGGGGCCCTTCTGCGGCAAAGGAGAGATCGAGTCACTGACCATCTTCGACGACGTATTCGTGCCGTGGGAGCGCGTCTTCCTGTGTGGCGAGGCCGAGTTCGGAGGTCAGATGGCCCTCCTGTTCTCGCTCTTCCACAGGCATTCCTACACGGGGTGCAAGCCGGCCATGAGCGACATCATCATGGGCACGGCCGCGCTGGTCGCCGAGTACAGCGGGATCGAGAAGGAGGACCATATCGGCTCGAAGATGGCCGAGCTGATAAGCACCGCCGAGCTGGTGTACGGCTGCGGCATCGCCGCGGCCGTGAAGTCGACGAAGATGCCCTCGGGCACCCAGGTGCCCAACATCGTCTACTGCAACGTCGCGAGGAAGCACGCGGGTGTCAACATCTACCACGAGTACGACATCCTCACGGAGATCGCCGGGGGCCTGCCGGCTACGCTGCCCTACGACACAGAGTTCAACAGCCCGGAGGTCGGCGACCTGGTCAAGAAGTACCTTGCCAGAGTGGACGGTGTTTCAGTGGAGGACATCTACAAGCTCTACTCGTGGGTGAGCGATTACACCTGCTCGTCGATTGCCGGTGTATACCAGTACGCCGGTGTGCACGGCGGCGGCTCACCCATCATGGAGGACATAGCCATCCTGCGGACCTACGACATCGAGGAGAAGAAGCAACTGGCAAAGTGGCTCTCGGGGATCGAGAAGGCACCGTACGATTTCTGATAGTCCAAATGACGCGGAAAGCGACAACGGGCCAGACCCTTTTGTCGCGCTACTTGATCTCTTCGAGGAACTCCTCGAGCTTGCCGCGTGACTTGAGGACCTCGACGCCCAGCTCGGGCATGGAACCGGGAGTCTCCGGGACCTCCTCACGGCGCACCATCTCGACCGCGTCGGTGTCGCAACCGGTCGCGCATAGCGCGCAGCCTATGCACCTTTTCAGGTCGACCACGGCCACGTCGTCCACGACCTCGATGGCCGAGACCGGGCAGCGGTCCTCGCAGACAGCGCATCCCGTGCAGAGGTCATCGTCTACCTTCGCCAGGAAGCCCGAGGTGGCCAGCGCGTTGGGCGCGTCGAACTCCACCAGGCCCCGCAGGAAGCCGCAGCAGCACGAGCAGCAGTTGCATATGAACTGGAGTTTGTCCTGCGAGTTGTTGACGTTGTGCACAAGCCCCATCTCATCGAAGTCGCGCAGGAGCTTCTTCATCTCGTCCTTGGAGATGTAGCGCGCGAAACCGCGGTCGACAAGATACGTGCAGGTGTCGTCGAAAAGCATGCAGGCTTCGAGCGGGCCGTCGCAGTTGGCGAACGCGGTACGGCACGCGCAGTGCGCGAGCCCGACCGTTTTCGCGTCGTCGATGAGCTGGTAGACCTTCTCGTACGTCAGCACGCGCGGCTCGTTCTCGACCTCCTCCTGGATGGCGACCACCCTCGCGAAAGGCACCGGCATCTCGCTCAGGCCCTTCATGTGCGTCGCGAAGTAGCTGTTCCACAGGCCCCCGAGCCTCACCAGCTTCTCGTCCCTGACGCCCTTCATGTAGGGGAACTCGAAGATGCCCGGCATGATGGGGAGCAGCGCGTACCCCCACTCGCCGTCCTTTTCGCGCGCGTAGACGAGACCCTTGTCGGCCAGGCTCTCCAGGCGTTCCTTCGCCTCCCGCTCGGCGATGCCGGCCTTCTCGGCCACCCGCGCCGCGGGCCTCGGCCGGAAGGGAGTGAACGAGGCGACCTCCGCCTCCTCGGGGGTGAAGAGTGTCGAGAGTATCTCCATTATCTCCGGTGAATCGGGCGCGCCGGTCGCGTGCTTGTCCAGGTGCTCTCTGAGCTGCTCGTACACGTCCATCAGGGCCTCCGTTCTCGTCCCGAGGTCACGTGTCCATCCTCGCGGCCCGCGCCTCGTAAGCTACTTCTTTATCCTGGCGGTGACGAACTCGACCACCTCGGGCGGGGGTTTGACCTCTGCCCGGACAGCCAGCCCGCACGATTGCGTCTCGCACGTTGGCACGCACACCCCGCACCCGATGCAGAGCGACTCATCGACCACGGCCACCTCGCTATCGCCAACAACTATCGCCCCCATCGGGCAGCGCTCCTCGCAGGTGCCGCACCCGACGCACTCCTCGACCTCGACCGCCGCCAGGTAGTTGGAGCGCGACACGCTGTCGCGCCCGTAGACCTTCTTGGTGTGCAGGAAAGCGCAGCAGCAGCCGCAGCAGTTGCAGATGGTGGTGAGCACGCCGTTCAGGTTGTCGCAGATGTGGACCAGACCCTCCAGCGTCGACTCCTCGAGTATCCTCAGCACCTCGTCGCTGTCGATCTCACGCCCCATCCCCTGCTCGACTATATGCCGCGCCATGCCGCCGAAATGCAGGCAGTTTTCCAGCGTGTGCTCGCACCCCTCGCCCATATTCCGCCACATCTGTCGGCACGGGCAGTTCGCGACCGCCATGAACTTAGCTTCGGCGACCTTCTCCTTGATGGCGTCGAAGGGCAGTATCTCCGAGGCGTCCTTCATGGACTCGCCGATCGGAACGACCCGCACCAGCGGCACTCCCCGCTCCAGCTCGCCGCCGAATTCCTCCCGCATGTACCTCACCCAGAGCGGCGACAGCGCGCGCGTCATCTCGTTGTCCACGCCGGCCCAGAACGGGGCCTCGCTGAAGCCCACGACGCTGGGAAGCAGCCGGTAAGTGCGCTCCTGCCCGGGGCGCTGCTCGCTATAGATCCCGCCGCGCCTGGCCATCCGGTCGAGCCTCTCGCGGACGACCTCCTCGTCCTCGCCGGTCTCGGCCGCCAGCTCGCCGGCGGTCTTCAGCTCGAACGACATCCTGAGCGCCATCGAGGCCTCGTCGCCCGGGAACAGTATCTTGAGAATCTCTATCAGGGTCAGGGAGTAGGGGACTCCGACCACCGCCTGGTCCAGGTGTTTGGCCAGCGCCGAGTAGGTGCCGTTCCCGTCCGGGGTCTGTTCTTTCATGGGATGCCCCTTTCGCTCCAAGCGCTCCCCGCCGGAGCCGCTTCAGACCTCTATCTCGTCAACCAGACGGAAGAACTTCGACAGCGCGGCAAGATCGGACTTGCTGAGCCCTTCCTTCATGCCGTCGTTGAACTGGTCCGCCTGCGTCTCCATGACGGAGACCAGTTTTACGCCTTTTTCGGTCAGGTGTATCCTCAGTGCGCGCCTGTCGCGCTCGTCCGCACGCCGCTCGACCAGGTCTTCCTTCTCGAGCCGGTCCACCAGCCCGGTTATCGCGGAGCTGTCGATCGCGAGCTTCTCGGCGAGCTCCTTGACGTTCTGGCCGTCGCGCTCGTTCAGCGACAGCAGGATGAACGACTGCCCGATGGTGATGCCGTGTTCCGAGAGCCTGCTGTTGTAGTAGCGCTGTATCTTGCGCGCCGCCGCCCCGACCTTGAAGCAGATATACTCGGTGAACTCCTCTGCCAATGTGCCTCCATTCAAGTCTCAATAATTGAGCAGTAAAATGTTAACACGTCAATAATTATAAGGTCAAGCATGTTGGGGATTGCGAGGGGCTTGCTTAGCTTCTTCAGGCAAGTTCACGGATGAATCCTGTAGAATATCTCCCGGAGGGATGGCAGAGTGGACTAATGCGACGGTCTTGAAAACCGTTGAGCATCGCGAGGTGCTCCGTGGGTTCGAATCCCACTCCCTCCGCCAGCGATATTCCAGCGTTGACTTATAGAAGTAATGCCGCGGGTGCGAGCCGCATCTCCCGCTGCAAATGAATTCGACCAGTCGAATATCATCTCTTCTTCTGCAATAATCGTCCACACTCACCTTGATTGCATCATTCGGGCATACGGTCGCACATCGTCCACAGGCACCGTCGCCGAAGACTTCATAGGGGCTGGGAAGCTTAGCGGCTGCCCATCTTTCGTTCCCCCCAGGACCACTAAATCGCGGATAGTTTCGCGGCG
>Ga0209747_1000128_pt1 | contig 36968 bp, 35 predicted proteins | sample BarGraNGADG00311_FD_184498 | JGI IMG/M metagenome (GOLD analysis project Ga0209747, IMG submission 184498) | Arctic peat soil microbial communities from Barrow, Alaska - Barrow Graham LP Ref core NGADG0011-311 (SPAdes) (version 2) | ecosystem: Environmental > Terrestrial > Soil > Wetlands > Peat...
CTATGATGAGCGGCGCCGCCAGCCTGGCGCGCCGCATGTTACTGCTCGATAGGTTCATGAATACATAGTACCCGAACCGCAAGAATCGTGTAACAGTACCGGCACGGCTTTCGTCTTTAACAGCAGACGGATTCTGTATATGCTTTAGGTGTTCACGGGGTTTGGCTACCCGGAAAGGAGGCCCCCGTTGAGACGATCACCCGCACCCAGGCTGGTCCTTGCAATCCTTCTGGTCCTTGGCCTTTCGTTTGCCGCGTTTGCTGGGACGGCAGTCGCAGCCAGCCAGCCTTTCGAATGGACCGTCGCCAAGGTCGTACCTCCGCCAACAACTCTGAATCTCTACAAAGTCGTCGCCTTGAGCTCGACAAACATCTGGGCGGTGGGGTACAAGAACTCGCCGCTACCCGTCGACGGACGGGTGTACCACTTCGATGGCAACTCGTGGACCATGTCCCTCAGCGTCGGGGCGCAACGCATGTGGTCAATCACAGCCCTGGATTCGACCCATGTGTGGGCGTCGGGCGAGGCGGGCAAGATGAGGTTCTTCAACGGGACCATCTGGTCGAACCAGGACCTGCCGACGGGGGCGAACGTAAATTCCGTGACCGCGCTCGACACCTCGCACGTGTGGGCGATCGATGACGCCAGCAACATCTTCTTCTACAACGGCACGTCCTGGTCGGCGCCTGTGACCCCGCTCCCCGGGCATCCTCTGCAGTCGGTCTTCGCTCTCGACATCAATCACGTGTGGGCGGTCGGAAATAACGGGACCATCCTCTTCTGGAACGGCAGCACCTGGGTGGACCAGTCCGTCGGCGGCGCCAACACCCTCTGGTCGGTCACCGCTCTGGACAGTAACTATGCTTGGGCTGTCGGACAGGCGGGCACCGTCCTGTACTGGAACGGCACAGCGTGGACGAACACCGCGCCCGGCATAACCGATCTGCTGACCTCGGTGTGCGCCCTTGACGTGAACCACGTGTTCGCGGCGGGCAACGGCGGGCGGATGTACTTCTTTGACGGCACCGCCTGGCAGATGGCTCAGACGACGTCGACCTCACAGTTGTGGGGCGTCACGGCGCTCGACACCGACCACGTCTATGCGGTCGGGGAGCAGTCCGACTTCCTCCACGGCTACTCGGTGATGGAGGCGCAGAACTCGACGTTCTACTTCGCGGAGGGTACGTGCCGGCCGACCTTCGACCCGTACATCTGCATTCAGAACCCGGATGAGAACATCCAGGCGCAGGTGACGATCACCTACATGCTCGGCAACGGCACCAACGTGCCGCAGACCTTCGCGGTCGCACCGAGCTCCAGGACCACGGTGGCGGTCAAGGGCGTCCTGGGGTCGGGGGACGACGCGGCTCACGACTTCTCGGCCAAGGTCGTGTGCACGAACGACCTCCCCATCATTGCCGAGCGCCCGATGTACTTCTCTTACAGGAGCTCGCTCGGGGTGGTGGAGACCGGCGGCAGCGACGTGGTCGGGGCGCTGCAGCCTCGCCCGTCCTTCTACTTTGCCGAGGGCACGTGCCGCCCGAACTTCGACCCCTACATCTGCGTGCAGAACCCGGGGGCGGTCCAGTCGAACGTCAACATCACGTACATGCTGGGCAACGGCCTGACCCAGACGCAGTCTCTGGTCGTGCCCGGCCACACGCGAAAGACGATAGCGGTCAAGGACAAGCTGGGCTCGGGCAACGACGTGGCCCACGACTTCTCCGCGCGGGTCACCACGACAGACGGCACCAGCATCGTCGCGGAGCGCCCCATGTATTTCTCATACATCAGCTCGCAGGGTGTGCAGATCACCGGCGGGCACGACGTGGTCGGTGCGGCGACCCCTGCGAAGGCGTTCTATTTCGCGGAAGGCACGTGCCGCCCGAACTTCGACCCCTACATCTGCATCCAGAACCCGGGGCCGTCGCCGGCGGTAGTGAAGATCACGTACATGCTCGGGAGCGGCACGACCCAGCAGCAGCTGTTGACCGTGCCGGTCAACACGCGCCAGACCGTGAGCGTGAAGGGAACGCTGGGCTCGGCCGATGACGCGGCCCACGACTTCTCGGCCAAGGTGGAGACGACCAACGGGACCAACATAGTCGCCGAGCGCCCGATGTACTTCAACTACCGGAGCTCTCTCGGGGTAATGATCACGGGAGGGCACGACGTCGTCGGCGCGCTCTATCCGGCGGCGTCGTACTTCTTCGCGGAAGGGACGTGCCGCCCGAATTTCGACCCGTACCTGTGCATCCAGAACCCTGGCGCCGTGCCCGTGACGGTCACGATCACGTACATGAAGGGCGCCGGGGATCCCGTGACTCAGGCGGTCACCGTCGCGGCCAACTCGCGCTACACCGTCAACGTGAAGGCCCAGCTCGGGTCGGGCGACGACGCCGCGCACGACTTCTCGGTGCGGGTCCTGACCGCCAGCCTCGCCTTCGACGACATCATCGTCGAGCGCCCGATGTACTTCAATTACAGGAGCACCATGGGGGTGTTCCTGACGGGCGGGCACGACGTGGTCGGTTACAGCCCGTGATGAGCCCACGAGAATCGGGGGAGTGAGAGCATGGCACTGATTGACGACATCACCGCGCTGGTCACGGCGAGCGGCGCGCAGGTGCAGAAGAAGAAGGACACCTACAAGATCGACATCACGATCGCCGAGAGGAAGGCGTTCCTCTCGAAGAAGAAGCTGCAGTACATCGCGAGCTTCAAGGTGGATGACGCCGCGAAGGTCGTGCACTACACGGAGATGCTCAAGGAGTCAGGGTCCGGCATGTCCGGCGGAGGCGATTTCGACGACAGCGGCATCACCAGCGGATTCGGCTTCAAGACCGAGACTTACAAGACGGGCGGCGGGCCTCGCGAGGGGACCATCGATGAGCAGTCCAACTTCTTCGGCAAGAACTACGACTACCGCTTCGACTTCAGGACCATCCGCCAGCAGGTCGAGGAACTGGCCAGGCGCGAGGGCTACGAGTTCATGTACTCGCTCACGGCCAGGGACTGGTAGCGGGCGCTTGGACACATTTGACCGCGTATCCGCGGAATACGGAGAGAAATCCGTCATCCAGCAGAACGCCGCCGCCAGGTTGATCGACCTGCTCGAGCTGCGGCGCGGCGAGTCGGTGCTGGACGTTGCGTGCGGTCCCGGCAACCTCACCAGCGTTCTCGCGAAGTCCACGGGCGGGCGCGTCGTGGGCACGGACATCTCCGAGGGCATGATCGAGCAGGCCCGGGCGAGCTACCCCGGGATCGAGTTCCGGCGCGTTGCGGCCGAGGACCTCGACTACGCGGCTGAGTTCGACGTCGTGTTCTGCAACTCCGCGTTCCAGTGGTTCAAGGAGGCGGGCAGGGCGACGGACGCGATGCGCGCGGCGCTCGTTGACGGTGGCCGGATCGGGCTCGCGTGCCCGTCGACGCCGGATTTCGCTCCGTGGTTCAACAGCATCGTAGAGGCGGTGTCGGTCCTGCCGGAGATCGCTCCCACATTCAGTCACTATCGCAAGCCGTGGTTCCACCTGCCCGACCGGGACGCCTACCAGGCTTTCTTCGAGGAGCACGGGTTCAAGACGAAGTACATCTCGTTGGGCCACGAAGTGTCGATGCATACGGTCGACGAGGCTTTCGGGGTCTATTCGGCAGGCGCCGCGCAGGGGTACGTGGGCCAGGCTTCCTACGACGTCGAGCTGAGCGACGAGTACCTCGCGGCCTTCAGTGCCGCGGTGCGCCGGGAGATGGAAAGCCGAGCGGCCGGCGGGCTGGTCGAGGTAGATTTCAACAGGCTCTACTACATCGCCCTGAGATAGACGTCGTTCACCGTCCACTTTCTGGCCTTGTTCCATTCAACGCAATATCGGGGTCTGACCCATATATTGCGTGGAGGACTTATTCCCATCGTTTAGTGGTCATCCAGGCAATATATGCGTCAGACCCCGATATTGCATTGCCTGAAAAAGTGGACGATGGACGACTATATGGGTTTGATCGTGCCGTGGAGGGTGAGGAACTCGTGGTCGGGCGTCGTGATGTTCGAGTAGACCACGTTCTTCTCGAAGTCCTCGTAGTGCGTGACGGTGGTTTTGTCGGGCTCCTGCCAGTAGACGAAGTAGACGTTGGGCCTGATCTCGACCCTGTGGTAATCGACAGTCTGCTTCGTGTCCACCTGGAACGGGTTGGGCGCTCGCAGCACGGTGTAGGTCAGACTGCTCTCCGATGTGAAGTCGAGCCGGAACGTGTAACCCTCCATCTCGAAATCGAACACGCGGCCCACGACCTGGATCGCCTCGCTGACACCAGCCACCGCATTTCCCCTTTCCTCGAACCCGCGGCTCATACCCTCTTATGCGACACCGGCGGCGCGCTTCCTTCGCGATTGCCGCCCGGGGCCCGCGCCGCAGGAGCCTTCCGACTTTTAAAGAATACATCCAAGGGGTTTGGTAGCATTCCTTACCGATTGCGAGGTGCCCATGGCCGATTGGAAGAAAGTCCTCAAAGACGCCGTTGCGAAGGGCGATGAGGACGTCGCGGAAGACGCCGCCCAGCGCGGCATCAACGAGGGCATCCCCGCCATCGAGATGCTGCAGGACGGAGCGGTGGCCGGCATCTACGAGGCTGGCGCGCTCTGGCAGGCAGGCGACTACTTCCTCCCCGACGTCATCCTCGCCGCCGAAGCGTTCAACCTCGCGATGAAACACCTCGAGCCGATGATCACCGGGGTGGATGCGCAGCCGAAGGCGAGGGTCGTGCTCGGCTCGGTGGCGGGCGACGCGCACGACCTCGGCAAGAACATCGTGACCGCCTTGCTGCGCTCCGCGCGCTACGAGGTGATCGACCTGGGAGTCGACGTGCCAACCGAGAAGTGGGTTGAGTCGGTCCGCGACCTCAAGCCCGCGGTGCTGGGGATGGGCGCATACATGACGACAACGATGCGGAACATGGCCGACGTCTTGAAGGCGCTGCAGGCGGCGGGGACGCGCGACCGCGTGAAGGTCATCATCGGCGGCGCGGCCGTGACGGACGACTACGCGAAGCAGATCGGCGCCGACGGTTACGCCGACAACGCCATGGATGCCGTCAGCCTCGTCGACGGACTGCTGGGGGCGGCGTAGATGAGTGTCACAACCAAGCTGACCAAGGGCATGTTCTACGCGAAGGGCTTGCGCGCGGGCAAGCTGGACGGCTTCGAGCGCCTGATCGCGGCGATCTACGGGCGGCCCGACCGCGTGCCGGTGATCCTGCAGCCTTACACCTACGCGATGGCGATGCACGGGCTGTCGTCCGACATCTTCTTCAGGGAGCCCGAGCCGTTCATCAACGCGTCGGCCAACATGGCCAACTACTTCGGCGTCGACTTCTGGTCGCCGGTGTTCGACTTCTACAACATCGAGCTGGACGCGCTCGGCCAGAAGCTCATCTGGCGCGACAGCAGCGAGCCGGATGTGGACACTTCGGCCCCGCTCATCGCGGGCCACGCCAGCCTGAACCACCTGAGGCCTCCGGTTCCCGGGAAGAGCGGGCGCATGCCGTACGTCCTCGACGCGTACAAGCGATACATGGAGCTCATGGGGCTGCCGCCCATGTGCTACTGCTGCTCGCCGTTCACGATGGCCGTGCTGGTGCGGGGCTACGTTAACCTCCTGCGCGACATGAGGGACGACCCGCGGTTCGTCCACCGCCTGATGGAGTTCCTCAGCATGGAAGTCGTGGTCCCGTGGATCGACAAGATGGTCGAGGTGACCGACGCGTCCATCGTCGTGATGTCGGACGCGTGGGCGTCGGCGCCGAACATGACCACGGCAATGATCCGCGAGTACTGCCTGCCGTACGTTCAGAAGGTTATCAAGGCCACCAACTCCTCGATGCGCACGGTGCTCGACTCGGGGTCGTGGGGCGAGAAGGACGTGAAGGAGCCCCGCGAGATACTTGACATCAAGATGGACATGATGGCCGGCAACGCGTTCAAGGCGCTGCGGCCGTTCTTCCTGCTGGTGTGGAACGAGGACTACGAGGTCGTCGGCATAGATCGCGTTCGCAAGTACGCTGACGAGAAGAAAGTGTGCCTGATGTTGAACGTGCGGCCGAACCTGCTGGAGGAGGGCCCGACCGAGGCGATCACGCGGATGGTGAAGGGCATGATCCGCGAGGGCGCGGGCAAAGGCAGGCTTGTGATGCTGATTAACCTCGCCCCGGTCGGCACGCCGGTGGAGAACGTGCACACGGCGGTCGCGGCGATCAAGCAGTTCGGAAAGTACCCGCTCCGGCCCGACTACGAAGAGATCGCGTTCGAGCCGCCCCAGGCGCTCGACTGGCCGACCTGGCGCGAGCGCGAAGGCCTCCCCGTCTGACCCCAATTTGTTGACAGAAAGCGAACGACGCGATCTATTGGCCGAGGGCGTCGTGGCCGCCGGTGATGCCGTAGTAGTCGAAGTACATCGGGCGCTCGGCGACGAAGCCTGTTCCCGCCGGCGAGCTCAGCCGCGCTGACACCTGCAGGGAAGGCCCGGCGCTTTCGTTCACCTTCATAGTGACGCGCGCTCCGGCGGGCACGTTCACAGTCCGCGCGGGGAGCGCCCCTTGCTCCTGCGTGTAATAGTCGATCTTCACGTCGAGGGCCGACGCGCCCGGATTCCACAGGCAGAGCCACTCGTCGAAACCCGGCCCCGTGTAGCCTTCAGCAAAGTACCAGTCGCTCGCCGGCGCGGTCGCCCCGATGACGCAGTGCCCGCCGTCCCAGCCAGTCCCGTAGCTGAAGTACATCGGCCGCTCGGCGAGAAAGGCCGAGCCCGACCTGAGGCTGGCCGACACGTCCTTGCCGGTACCGACCTCGGACTGGACGAACACCGTGCGCCTCTTGCCCGCCTCGACCCGGTAAGTCTTCGTCACCGCCGCGCCCTGGCCCGCTGCGAAATCGTAGGTCGCCCGCACGTCGATGGCCGAGCCGCCCGGGTTCTGCAGCGTCAGCCACTCGTCGAAGCCGGCCCGTGTGTTCCCTTCGGCGAAAGCGAACGCGGTCGCGAGCGCGGGAGCGCCCACGACGCACGTGCCGCCGCTCCACCCTCGCTTCGCCCTGCCGGCGTAGGTGAAGTATATCGGGCGCTCCGCCACCACGGGCTTGTCAGACTTCAGCTCGAGCGAGCACTGGTACGCGCCGCCCAGCAGCGCGTTTACGTCGAACGTCGCGCGCGACCTCGGGCCGACCGCGAGGCCGCTCTTCACGACGAGGCCCTTCTCCTCGGTCTGAAAGCGGAACGTGAGCCGCGCCGTGTCCTCGCCAGGGTTCAGCACGCAGATGTACTCTTTGAAGCCATCGCCCGTGTAGCCCTCCGCGAAGCACCACGTCGCGCCCGCCGCCACCGCGCCAGAGGTGACGTGCCCGCCGGTCACCCCGCCGCTTTCGAAGTACATCGGGCGCTCGACCACGACCTTGCGGTCCGCGGTGACCCTGACCGACACTTCCTTGCCGCCGCCAACGACCGAGTTCACGTGGATCGTCGTGCGCGAGCCCGCCGGGACCTCCACGCTCTGCTGCTGCTGGCCGCCGTTGTTGAACGTGTAAGTGATGCCCACGTGCGCGGCGGTCGTGGAGGGGTTGCCGATGCAAAGGTATTCAGTGAAGCCCTGCCCCGTGTACCCTTCCGCGAAATAGCGCGTGGCGGCCGGAGGCGCGGCGATCGCCCCGGGGGGCGAAGCCGCCGCGCGCGCGTTGCCGTAGAAGTCCGTCACGACCGAGTTGTCGAGGTTGCCCTCGGGCGCGAGCGGCGGGCCCGGCCTGTCGCCGCCGGCGAACGCGGGCAGGGCGAACGTCACCGCCGAGAACACGTTCCCCCCGGGCCTCGGCGCAAAGTCGCCGCCAGCCGGGTCAGCGAGCTGCGGCTGAGCGACGTTGATGGCGTTGTCCGCCCGGAGCTGGCTCGCGTTGCACGTGGGGTTGGAAGGCTGCCCGCCCTGGCTCGGGTCCTCGACCCCGAGCGGCAGGTCCGCCGGGCCGTTCCATATCATGTTGCCCCGGATGCGCAGGTTGGTGTCGACACACGAAGGCGCCGGGATGTTGCTACTCGCTGCGGGCGTGCGCGGCCCCTCGATGTCGAAGTGCGACCACTGGCTCCGGAACCCGGCCGGGTTGTAGAGCACGTTGTCGTACACGAACACGTTCCGCGACGGGATCGGTTGCAGGTACGCGTCGCCGTGCCCGGTCGAGCCCCAACCCCCCTGCGCGAGGTACTCCGCGCACTTCGCGGCATCGCCGTCGCAGCTGCGCGTCCCGTGGGCGATCTCGATCGCATGGCTTCGGCTGCCGACGCGGTAGAGCGTGTTGTACGCCATGAGGATGTTGTACCCGCCGTTGACCCCGATGCCGGCACCCTGGGTGTCGTGCACGATGTTGTTCACGAATTTGATGTCATATGCATCGTAGTGCAGCCACGGCGGGGTCATGTACTCGAACCCCGAGCCGTCGCCGGCGCTGAAGCCGCCGTTGTCGGCGTCGTAGAGCTCGTTGCCTTCGGCGGTTATGTAAGCCGAACCCCCCTTGAAGTACATGCACCAATCGCCCGCGTCGTGGATTCGCGAGCCGGTCACGTGCCCGTACTGGACGCACATGAAGTCGACGGGCACGTTCCACGAGCTCGATATGTCGCAGTCCTCGACGTAGTAGTGCTGGCACTGGTTGACCTTGATCGTCTCCTGCGCGGCGCGGTGCCCGCCGTTCATGGTCATGCCTCGGACGAGGAAGTTGTAGCACCTCTCATTGTGGAGGGCCTCGGCGCCCGGATCGGGGATGACGTTGAAGTCGATCAGATACATGTACGCGCAGTCGCAGATGTTGAGCCCGCTGGTCAGGAGGGCGGAGCCGCGGCCGTCGGCGGCCTGGATGATCACCGGGAACTGGCGCGTCCCGTGACGGCCCTCCTGCCAGGGCGGGATGGAATCGGCGCCGTATGTGCCGGCGACCAGCATGATCCTGTAGCCCGTGCCGGTGAGAGTCGCGCCGGACGGGACGCGCTCCCACGCCGCGCTGATCGTGCGAAGCGCGTGCGAGCGCGAATCGCCCGTGGCCGAGTCGTCGCCGCGCGCCGGGTCCACCCAGATGTCGCGGACGACGGGCGAGCCGATGTCGTAGTACCGCGGCTCCTGTGCGGAAGCCCGCGCACGGGCCGGGATCAGCGCGAGCAACGAGAACGCGAGGACGGCCGGCAAGGCCGCGAAGACGAGGAACGCGAGAACTGAGCGCTCGGCTCGCACGGACATGGCGATCACTTCCTTAGTCTATTATGTTAATCGTAGAGACGAGCGCGTCCCTGTAGCCCTTACACTTGATTTGGGGGACCCCGAAAGAATGGAAAGCGAACGACGCCATATTATCTCGTGCGCGACGGTGGCTGAGGAGCTACGGCAGCTCGGCGTCGGGGAGGACGAGCTTACCGTCCTCGAGTTCGGGCTGCACGTCTATCCCGAGGAGCTGAAGAAACGCCTGCAGCAGGCGGTCGACGAGGTCCCTGGCGACTGCGACATCCTGCTGGGCTACGGGCTCTGCTCGTACGCGGTCGTCGGCCTGAGCTCGGAGACGCACCGCCTGGTCATCCCGCTCATCGACGACTGCATCGCGCTGTTCCTTGGCTCTCGCGCGGAGCACAAGCGCTTGCAGGCAGAGGAGCCGGGCACTTACTTCCTCACAAAGGGCTGGGTCGAGGCGCAGGAGGGAGCCCTGGTCGAGTACGCGAGGATCCGGGACCGCTACGGCGAGGAGCGCGCCCTCAAGGTCGCCCGCGTCATGTTCGGGAACTACACGCGCATCGCGCTCATCAACACCGGCAACTACCGCATCGACGACTACCGCGAGTTCGCCCGGGCGATGGCCGACTTCCTCGAGCTCCGCTGCGACGAGCTGCCAGGCTCGAACCGCATGCTCCTCGAGATGCTCGCCGGGGACTGGAGCGAAGAATTCCTGGTCGTCCCCGCCGGCACGCCCGTCCCGCTCGACCCGTTCAGCGCAACATAGAGGTCAGGCTCATTTATTGCATCGGCCACTGCCCGATGCTTGACCCATGGCCGGCGCAAGATTTAAGCCTGACCTCTATGTTGCGTCCGAAAAAAGCACGACTGGTGCCTGACCCCAGCGGTGCCTTTTCCTGATAGACTGCTCATGTAAGCAAGCAAGCGAAAGGACGTGGTGAACTTGCCCGGAAGCATGTCCTCGATCGAACGCGTCACAGCGGCTCTCGAGCTCCGCGAGCCGGATCGCGTACCGACCTTCGACGTCATGGAGGAGTACGCGAACATCTACAAGATCATCGAGAAGAAACCGATCCCGCTCGGCTTTCTGTTCTCAAACAAGTACACCGCACTCGCCATCGACAAGCTCGCTCCCGCGATCAACGCCACGCACGTTATGGACCACGAGATGGACAAGTTCGCCCACGACCGCACCGCAGCCTCCGTGAAGCTAGGCTACGATGCGACCTGGGTGATGCACGTCCCCATATGGCGGTTCCACGACTCGAAGACCGCGACCGACATCTACGGGCGCGCCTACGACGTGGTCTTCGACAAGGAAGGCAACATGGGCACGCCGATGTTCCGCGAGGGCCTCATCACGAGCCCCGACGACTGGTACAGGTGGGACAAGCGCGCCCTCATGCGCTGGCCCGAGCGCACGAACCGCGCTTTCAAAGCGATCATCGACGACATGGGCAAGGACATATTCGTCATGGCCGGCTTCCTCTTCGGGCTCTTCGAGAACACCTGGCAGCCGATGGGCTTCGAGCGGTTCTCGGTGGCGCTGCGACGTGAGCGCGACTTCCTCAAGCGGGTCATCAAGTTCTACGAGGACCACTTCTGCATGATGCTCGAGGCGTGGGCGGACGCGGGCGTCCCGGGCGCGATCTACACCGACGACCAGGCGTTCCGCTCCGGCCCGATGATCAACCCGCGCATCATGAAGGAGCTCTACAACGACTCGTTCTGCCGCATCACCGAGACCGCGCACAAGCTCGGCATGAAGATCGTCGTGCACTCGTGCGGGCGCGTCTACGACCTGCTGGAGTGGTGGGCGGACTGCGGCTTCGATGGCGTGCACGCGCTGGAGCCGACCGCGGGCGTCGAGCTTGCGAAGGTCAAGGAGATGGTCGGCGACAGGATGTGCCTCGTGGGCAACGTCGACATCACACACATCCTCGTCGACGCGACGAAGGACGAAGTCTTCGAGCACGTGCGCAAGAGCATCGAGGACGCCGGCAAGGGCGGCGGCTACATGATCGCCCCGACCAACAGCCACCCGGACATCTCCCTCGAGCGCCTGAACTGGATGCTCGAGGCGACCGAGAAGTTCGGATACTATCCGTTGAAGACGGGCGCATAAACAAACGGGCTGGCCACTGCGCCGGTGAGGAGGACCGAATGAGCGACAAACTGAAGCAGGCGGTGACGGACCTCGAGATAGACGATATCGCTCCGCTGGTCAGGCAGGCCCTGGACGACGGCGAGGCGCCGACAGCGGTCCTCGGCGAAATGTGCGCGGGCATGGGAGTGGTCGGCGAGCTCTTCGAGAAGGGCGAGTACTACCTGGCGGACCTGGTCCTTGCGGGCGAGGGCATGAAAGAAGGGCTTGAGGTCCTCGAGCCGCACCTCAAGGCCGGCGAGACCGGCGCCAAGGGCACCGTAGTTCTCTGCACCGTCAAAGGCGACATCCACGACATCGGTAAGAACCTCGTCGCGACGATGCTTTCATCCTCGGGCTTCAAGGTCGTCGACCTGGGGACGGACGTGCCCGAGTCGGCGGTTGTGGAAGCGGTCAGGGCGAACGACGCGGTCGGCATCGGCCTCTCGGTGCTGCTGACCTCGATGGTCCAGTCGATCGCAGACGTGGTGTCCGCGCTCGAGGCGGCGGGTTTGCGCTCCAAGGTGAAGATCGCGATCGGCGGCGCATGCACGACCCAGGAGCTCGCGGACAAGATGGGCGTCGACGCGATCGGCCGCGACGCGGTCGAAGCAGTCAGGATCTTCGAGAGCTTCTGCGCCTAGAGCTTGCCCGTTCCGCTAGCGCGGGGTCATGCGAAAGCGCCAGGCTTCCGAGGCTTCGCACGCTGAAGCGAGCTCGGCGTAGAACTCCTCCGGCTCTACTTCTGAGCCCGATGCTTTGAACCCCTCAAGGGATTCGTAGACCACGCGCCCGAGGTCAGCGTTCATCTTCACAAGCGGCGGCATGCTCGCGACCCTGGCACCCGGATAAGCGAAGCGCCCGATCGCCTTTCTTACTTCACCGCCCAACTTCGCGGGTTCGCTGACCGTTGAGAAGTCGAACGAAAGCCCGGAGATCATCGCGTTGTCGTTGCCGTACAGCTTCGTCCTCAGGTCGCGCTTGTAGAGAACGACGGGCTTGCCGAGCGCGAATGCCGCGGCGGCGAGGAAAGCTCCACCGTCATCGGGCACGCGCCCGTTCATGTCGAAGACGAGGCAGTCGCAGCGGTTGGCCAGCCTGTAGATCTCCAATGCGAAGGATGCGCTCTCCAGTACGCGGCGGTGTCCTTCGTCGAACCCCGGGTTCGCGGAAGGCCGGAGCGCGGAGCCTATACCGTCGCGCTGCTGAAAGTAGACCTCGAAGCCGCTCGCCTCCAACAGCGACGCGAGCGCGGTCATGCCCTCAACCTCTTCGGGGCTGTACGCCGGCCCGGCGAGGTGCACTGTCAGGCGCCGCTTCAACTCAGACACCTTCACGCCCGGCTTCGTCGACGATCCCGGCGCCGTTGCTGGTGCCGAGGCGGTCGGCCCCTGCCTCTATCATCTCGACGGCCGTTGCAAGGTCCCGGATGCCGCCGGACGCTTTGACCCGCGCACGACCCGCCACCGCGTCTTTCATCAGCCTCACGTCGTGCGCCGTGGCCCCGCCCGAGCCGAAGCCCGTGGAGGTCTTCACGAAGTCCGCGCCCGCCACGACGGCGATGCCGCATGCCTCGACCTTTTCCTCATCGCTCAAGAGGCAGCACTCGATGATCACCTTCACGAGGGCCTTTCCGCGGCACTCCTCGACCACTGCCCTGACATCGTCTTCCGCCCTGCTCGACTGCCCGCCCTTCAAAGCGCCGACGTTCAGGACCATGTCCACCTCTTCGGCGCCGGCCTCGAGCGCATATCGCGCCTCGCACGCCTTCGCCTCCGTCGAGGCCGCTCCCAGCGGGAACCCGACCACGACGCACGTCTTCACTCCGCTTCCCGCCAGGATGCGGCTGACGGTCGCGGCGTGGCATGAGTTCGTGCAGACGGCGGCGAAGCCGTACTCGCGCGCCTGCTCGCACAGGCTGACGATATCGCCCTCGGTGGCCTCGGGTTTCAGCAGCGTCGAATCGATGAGCTTCTGGATCTCCATTGCTGTCACTTCCCTCGCCGTCCGATCGCCTGGTCGATCTCCTCGCGGGTCGGCATGGCAGGCGCGGTTCCGATCTTTGTGACCGAAAGGGCAGCCGCGGTGTTCGCGAAATCGACCGCCTCGAAGAACTCCTTGCCTTCGGCGATCGCCGCGGCCAGGGCGCCGCTGAACGCGTCACCCGCCCCGGTGGCATCGACCGCGGCCACTTCCATGCTGGGTATGAATCGCTCCTCCGCGCCGGTGACCGCGAACACGCCCTGCGAGCCCATGGTGATCACGACACTCTTCGTTCCCTTGGCCATAAGGATGCGGGCCGCCTCGGCGGCGTCACCCGGCGTCGATACGGGGACGCCGGCAATGATGGACGCCTCGACCTCGTTCGGGGTCAGGATGTCGACGAGGGCGAGGAGCTCATCGGGCACCTCGCAAGCCGGAGCCGGGTTCAGGATGATGCGCACCCCACCACCGGCGGCGATTTCCAGCGCGCTCTCGACCGCGTCCAGGTTGGTCTCCAACTGGGTGAGGAGTACGGGATTGGACGCGATCGTGTCGCGAGCTTTCTCGATATCGGACTCAGTGATATTGGAGCACGCGCCCAGCGAGACCAGTATCTTGTTGTCCCCCGTGTTCTCGTCGACCATGATCAGGGCCGCGCCGGTGGCGAGCTCTTCGTCCTGCAGGATGAACCTCGTGTTCATGCCCACCCTCCGGAAGCTCTCGAGGGCTATCTGCCCGAAGCTGTCCTTGCCGATCTTGGTGATCATGTCCACCTCGGCGCCGGCCTTGTGGGCCGCCACGCCCTGGTTCGAGCCCTTGCCCCCCGGCCCGATCAGGAAGCCGTCGCCTTTGACGGTCTCACCTGTCTGCGGGAGATGCGGAGCCCTGGCCATGAGATCGACCACGAAGCTGCCCATCACCGTAACTCGTGGTGCTGTCATCGTTCACGCTCCTGCTGTGGCCCGCCGCCGAGGCGGACGGGGCCGTTCACGCGGACATAATATATTTCGGCTTCAGCGAGGACGCCATCCGGAGCACCCGGTCGACCTTCCTGCCGAATCTTGCCACTTCGCTCACGTACGGCGGCGCGCACTCGCTGTCGTACGGGTTCTCTCCCAGCGCGCGCATCCGTTCTTCGATGCCCGCAAGCGCGGCCGGGATGTCATCCACCCGGTCGATCGCCTCAAAGGTGCCGGAAGCGCCCATCAGGGTGGCGCTCCCACCAGGGCCCGACCTGCTGCGCGTGTCGTTCCTGTAGATCACGACCGGCTTCCCTGCCGCGAACGCCACGCCCGTCTCGACGACGCCACCTTCATCGGGCACGCTCCCGTTCATGTTGAAGACAAAGTAATCGCACTCGAGGATCTGGAAGATGTCGAGGGCAAAGGTGGCCTTGCTCAGGAACCTGGTCATCGGGCGGAACACCACGAGGTTGGCAAGCGGGTTGTTAACGGCGTTCAAGACGAAGGCCTCGACGCCGTCACGGTGCGGCAGGTAGGTGGAGTAGCCCGCGCCCTCGAGAGCCCGGGCTATCCCTGCCATCGCTTTGACTTCCTCGGGGCAGAAAAGCCCCCCCGAGCAATAGACTTTATTCGCGTCCTTTTCCGGCACTCGTCCCTCCAGAGCCTCGGCGCGGCCGGGTGGGCCGGCAGGTCAACCATTATAGTATTTGTGTGCTCGGCAAAAGCAATCGGAAGGCGCCCGGGCCGCTCGGGGACCGGCCATCGGTGATAGGATATTGCTGAGGCCAGACCTCGACAACGCAATGACGCAGGAGGTTCGACGATGTCCAAGATAACTGTCCTGGGTGGCTGCGGCGGGATCGGGAGCGTCGCCACGCGCACCCTTGTTTCTTCAGGATTCTTTGATGAGATCACCATCGCAGAAAACCGCTACGACGCCGCGTGCAAGTTCGCCGCCGAGCTCGGGGGGAAAGTGTCCGCCGTGCAGGTGGACGCAGAAGACCCGCAAAGCCTCAAGAAGGTCATGACGGGCTCCGACGTCGTGCTGAACTGCATCGGGCCGTTCTACCGGTTCGGCCCACCGATCCTCATGGCCGCGATCGAGGCAGGCATTGACTACGTCGACGTGTGCGACGACCTCGACGCGACCGAGCGGATGCTCGAGCTCGACGGCGAGGCGCGGGACGTGGGGGTCAAAGCCCTCATCGGGATGGGCAACTCGCCCGGCATGGCGAACGTTCTCGCGCGGTGGGCGGTCGACGCGATGCTGGACCAGGTCGACGAGGTGAACATCTACCACGCGCACGGCGGGGAGCCGGCAGAGGGCGGCGCGGTCATCAAGCACCGCATCCACGCGATGACTAGCGACATCCCGCTGTTCGTGGACGGCGAGTTCATCCAGGTGCGGATGCTCGAGGAGAGCGGGCACAAGTACTGGTCGGAGACGGACTTCAAGAACATCGGGACCTACCCGGTCTACCCGTACCCGCACCCCGAGACGATCACGATGCCCAAGTACTTCAAAGGCATCAAGCAGGTCACCAACATGGGCATCGTCTTCCCGCTCGACTACTTCCAGCTGACGATGGACTCCGTGGCCCTCGGGCTCGCCACCGAGGAGCCGATCATGGTGCAGGGCCGCGAGGTCCTGCCGATCGAGTTCGAGGTGGCGTTCATCATCGCCAGGCGCCCCGAGTTCATCAAGAAGGCCGGGCTGACCGAACCGAGCGGCTGCCTGAAGGTCGAGGTGAAGGGCACCAAGGACGGCGACGCCCATACGTTCGTCTTCTCGATGTACTCGCAGGGAGCGGGCGCGGGCGAGGGGACCGGCATACCCGCGGCGATGGGCGCGATCCTGATGCTCCAGGGCAAGGTGGCGCCGAAGGGCGTTTTCCCGCCCGAGTGCGGCGTCGTGCCGACCGACATGATCGAGCTGGCGGCGAAGGTCATCAAGGGGACCGGGCTTAGCGACTCCGTGCCGATTTACATCGACCACATCGACAAGGACGGCAAAGTAGAGAGCGTCGACCTGAAGATATAGCGAGGGGCGCGACGAATGCCTGACCTCCTCATCGGACACGACGTCGGCACCGGCGGCAGCAAGGCCGTCCTCGCCGACGCCGACGGCAACATAATCGCGCGGGCGTTCGAGCCCTACAAGGTCAGCTACCCGAAGCCTCACTGGGCCGAGCAGGACCCGGCGGACTGGTGGCTGGCGGTGGCGGCCAACACGCGCCAGCTACTGGCGGACAGCGGCGCCGACCCCGCCGACGTGAAGGGCATGGGCTTCGCCGGGCAGATGATCGGGGTCATCCCGGTGGACGAGGCGGGCAAGCCGCTGCGCAACGCGATCATATGGCTCGACAGCCGGGCGGACGCCCAGGCCTCGAAGCTGATCCGCAGGCTCGGCGGCAAGCGCGTGTTCTCCCTGGTGGCCGGGGCGCTCCCGACCGGCAAGGACGTCGTGTGCAAGATCGCCTGGCTCCAGCAGAACGAGCCCGAGGTGTTCGCCGAGACCGCGGCCTTCCTGGACGTGACAGGGTACCTGGTGGCCCGCGCGACCGGCGAGCTGTCGATAGACCACACCGGCGCGGGCGGCACGGGGATGCTGACGAAGGGGCGGGAGTGGTCCGGCATGCTTGCCAAGGTCTGCGGTGTGCCCGTCGAGAAGATGCCCCGGATAGTGAGCAGCATCGACGTCGTGGGCGGGCTGACCGAGGAGGCTTCGAAGTACTTCGGGCTGGCGAAGGGGACGCCGATCATCGCGGGGATGGCGGACATCCCGGCGGCGGCCACCGGCTCGGGGGCGCTCGAGGACGGGGACGCGCACATCTACCTGGGCACGTCGAGCTGGCTTTGCCTGTCCGTCAAGAGAGCTAAGAACCTGCCGAAGTACGGCATCGTCTCGGTCGCGTCCCCCGACCCTTCCATGTACATCATGCTCGGCGAGTCGGAGACGGCGGGGCTGTGCCTTCAGTGGTTCGCGGACAACCTAGCGTTCCCGGCCGAGAAAGAGGCCGCGGGAGCCGGGGAGATGGCGATATTCGCGGAGCTGGACGAGCTGGCCGGCGAGGTCGGACCCGGCTCGAAGCGCCTGCTGTTCATGCCGTGGCTGTTCGGGGAGCGCGCCCCGGTGGGCGACACGACTCTGCGAGGCGCGTTCATCAACCTCTCGCTCGAGCACGAGCGCGAGCATTTGTTGCGTGCGATCTACGAAGGCGTCGCCTACAACCTGCGCTGGATGATCGACGAGGTTGCGCGCTCCGGGTTCCCGGCGAGGACGCTCCGCGCGATCGGCGGGGGAGCGAAGAGCGACCTGTGGATGCAGGTCATCTCGGACGTTACCTGCAGGCGGGTCGAAGCGGTGGACAACCCGCAGGAGGCCGGCGCGCTGGGCTGCGCGCTCGCGGTGGCCGTCGCGCTGGGCATCTACGACGACTACAAGGACATCAAGAAAGCCGTGAAGGTGCGCGAGACTTTCGAGCCCGACGCCGGGCGGGGCCGCGAGTACGAGCTCCTCTACAAGAACTTCCGCGCGCTCTATCCCGCGCTCTCAAAGGCCGGCGCCAACCTCAACCGCTAATAAACGCAAAATCTGTCAACAAATTGGGGTCAGGTCTTTTCTTTTGACAAGAAATCCCCCGACCACAACCTGCGGGTGCGTTTTGTGAATCCAAACCGTTTGTCGTTCGTATTAATGGTGAGAAAGCACGTATCGTGCTTTGCCCTGCCGATTTACAATTCAGCCATTCGCAATACTAAATGCAAAAGCCCTTTACATATTGACGTATCGCTTTACCGGTGGTAGCGTTCACGAATACTTGGCAGGCTCCAGCGAAAGGTTGTAGAAAATTGGACTCGGCAACAGTAAGTTCAAAATTCCAGGTGGTGATACCTAAAAAGACGCGCGATGTCCTGGGTATCAAGGCTGGTGACAAGCTCATCTTCGACTACCGGGATGGTGTCGTTGCTCTGCTGGCGAGGCCGACCGACTTCGTGGAGTTCATGCGCGGGCTCGGGTGCGAAGTCTGGAAAGGCGTCGACGTCGCCAAGTACCTGAAGGGAGAGCGCGAGACGTGAAGACAAAAAGACTGAAGAAAGACATGGCGGAGCATAAGGCCGTCGGGGTCGACACCGGGATATTCATCAAGCACTTCCAGGGGGACGGACTCGCGGAACTGACGTCCGTGGTCCTCGGTGAGATCCAGGCCGGCACGTGCCGGGGGATCGTTTCCTCCATCAGCCTCGCTGAGTTGATGGTGCGGCCGCTCGAGGCCGGCGATGACGACCTCGCGGACCTTTACCGCGTACTCATACACGAGATGCCGAACCTCGAGACGATTTCCGCCGACCCGGGCATCGCTTCGCGCGCTGCCGAGATACGAGCCGCCTTCAAGGCCGGCCCTACAGACAGCCTGCTCCTGGCAACAGCCATCGAGTCGGGCGCGACCGCTTACGTTACGAGCGACCCCGGACTCAAACAGGTGAAGGGGATTAAGGTGATGGTGCTGAGTGAATACATCTGATTTGATGCCAGCAGAGACGAAGACGATCAAGAACGTCGTCCTTATAGAGCCGAAAGCCCCGGGCTTCCACGTGTTCTCGCGCTACAAGCTGCCCAGGCTCGGCCTGCCGCTGCTCGGTGCGGTTCTCGAGCAGGAGCTCGGCATCTCGGTAAAGATCTATTTCCAGGAGTGCGCGAAGATCGACTGGGACGCAGTTTCCAATGCCGACATGGTGGGAATCTCGACGATCACCTCGACGGCGCCGGCCGCGTACGGCCTCGTCGAGCGGATCAAGCGGACGACCGACGCCACCGTTGTAATGGGTGGCCCGCACGTCACTTTCCTGCCGGAGGAAGCGCTCGAGAAGGGCGCCGACTTCATCGTGAGGGGCGAGGGTGAGAAGTCGATAGTGGAGCTCATCAAGTGCCTGCAGGGCGATGCGGACGCGCTCGGGCTCAGAGACATCGCGGGCCTGTCTTACAGAGAAGACGGCGAGATCGTGAACAACGTCGAACGCGAGTGGATCGGCGACCTGTCCTCGTTGCCATGGCCGAAGCTTTCACTGATCCAGGGTTTCGAGAAGCGCGCGATCATGCCGATAATGACTTCCCGCGGCTGCCCGTTCAACTGCAAGTTCTGCACGGTAACGTCTCTGTTCGGCCGCAAGTACCGCTTCCGCGAGACGGAAGACGTCCTTGCGGAGCTCGAGTCGCTCTATGCGCTCTACCCGAAGGCCATCTTCTTTTTCTACGACGACAACTTCACGGCGAACCCCGAGCACACCAAGCAGCTGCTGCGCCGCATGAAGGAGAAGGGCATCACGCCCCGCTGGACCGCACAGACGCGCGTCGAAGTGGTGCACGATGAAGAGCTCATGACCCTCATGGAAGAGACGGGCTGCCTGTTCTTGTACCTGGGGCTCGAGTCCGCGAACCCCGAGACCTTGAAGGCCTATCGCAAGTCGCAGACTGTTGAAGATATCGAGCACGCTGTCGAAGTCATCCACAAGCACAAGATAAAGGTGCACGGCATGTTTGTGATGGGCTCGGACGAGGACGACAAGGAGTCGATCCGCGAAACCGTCCGTTTCGCGAAGAGGACAGGGATCGACACGGTCCAGTTCATGATACTCACGCCCATCCCGGGGTCGGAGACCTACGAGGACATGTGCAGAGAGGGACGCATCTTCGTGCACGACTGGACCAAGTTCAGCGGCCAGCACGTTGTCTTCCGCCCGAAGAAGATGGCGCCCTACCGGTTGCAGAAGGAAGCAGGCATCAAGGCGACCAAGAAGTTCTACTCCATCGCGCAGTGCTGGAGGCTCGGCCTCATGTTCAGATGGCGCGACATGGCCATCAGGATCTACGGCCACAGGACCCTGATAAAGTGGAAGAGCCGAAACCGTTACTACGTCTCGGAGCTCAAGCACCGCTACAAGGCTGAGCGCGCGCACAAGAAGCAGGAGGTGCGCGACCTCGAAGAATCCGGCGCGACGACAAAGGCCGACCGCAAGCGGAAAGGCTCGGAGACAGAGCAGCCCGCCCGCGCCTGACCACAATTCCACAGTTTGAAGGATAGCTCTGCTTCCTGTTGAAATCACGCACGAGGTGATGACACATGAAGAAGCTGCCTGCCATAGCATTGAGCGTGACGCTCGTCGTGGTGCTGCTCGCCGCGGGAGGATGCTCCTCGAAGAAAGCGGCCGTCAATACCACTCCGTCGTCCTCATCCTCGGGGCAGAGCGCTCTTAAATCTCCGCAGAACAGCACAGGCCTGCCGCTGGTGGTGCCCGCCGGGTTCGCGGTCTCGAACTTCGCGAACAACCTGACGGGCCCGCGAGTCCTCGTGCTCGATTCGGCGGGGAACCTGCTGGTGAGCTGCCCGAGCGCGGGCACCGTGGTGGCCCTCCCTGACAAGGACGGCAACGGCGTCGCGGACTCGGAGAACCCGGTCGTCTCCGGCCTCAACTACCCGCACGGCCTCGCGTTTCAGCCCAGCGACCCCACGAAGCTGTATATCGCGGAGAACAACGCGGTGGCCGTCTATGACTACAACCCGCAGACGATGCGGGCCGCAAACCGCCGGCAGATCATCGACCTGTCCCCGGGCGGCGAGCACGTGACCCGGTCGATCATGTTCGCGCCGGCTCCGAACACCGGCCGGCTGCTCATTGCGATCGGCTCGGACTGCAACGTGTGCTACGAGACGGACCCGCAGCGTGCGAAGATACTCATCGCCAACGCGGACGGCAGCGGCCTGCGGCCGTTCGCCTCGGGCCTGCGCAACTCGGTCTTCCAGACCGTCCACCCGGTCACCGGGCAGATATGGGCGACCGAGATGGGTCGCGATTACCTCGGCGACAACCTGCCCCCCGACGAGATAAACATCATCCAGGACAACCACGACTACGGCTGGCCGACCTTCTACGGGAAGAACGTGCATGACACTCAGTTCGACACGAACACGTACACGACCGACCCGAGCATCGGTAAGACGCCGTCTTACATCGACATACCCGCGCACTCGGCCCCTCTTGGCCTCGCATTCGTGACCTCGGACAAGTGGCCCGCGGACTACAAGTACAACCTCATCGTCGCTTACCACGGGTCGTGGAACAGGAGCGTTCCCACCGGGGACAAGCTGGTCAGGATGCACCTGGACCGCCAGGGCAATTTCACGAGCATCGAGGACTTCATCACGGGGTGGCAGCAACCGGACGGCTCGAGGCTCGGGAGGCCGGTCGGTGTCATAATGCGGGCCGACGGGACCGCCTACGTGTCCGACGACAGCAACGGCTCCGTCTACCGCATAGCGCCGCTCTGAACACATGCGCGCCACCGGGGTCTGACCCCGGTGGCGCAGTCGCGATATCATGTTGCGTTGGGGCGCGGCCCCGACGAGATGACAGGAGGTCACGTGGATCCGAATCCGGAAGTCCTGGCCGAGTTGCGCGACGGCTTTGCCGTGCTCACGATGAACCGGCCCGAGAAAAGAAATGCGCTCACCGCATCCCTGCTCGAGTCACTGACGGCACAGCTCGAACGCCTCCAGCGCGAGGGCGATGCGCGGTGCGTCGTTCTGCGCGGCGCGGGCGACGACGCGTTCTCGGTTGGCATGGACCTGACCGCGATGGCGGAGCAGACTCCCGAGGAGAACCAGCGTCTGATCGGCGAGGGCGGCCCGCTTCGGCGCGCGACTGCGGCGATCGAGGATCACCCGTTCCCGGTTATCGCGATGGTCAAGGGGTTCGGCATCGGCGCGGCATGCGAGCTCGCGGTCTCGTGCGACCTTCGCGTCGGGTGCGGTCAGACGCGGATGGGGATGCCTCCCGCGAAGCTCGGCATCCTGTATCCGCCCGAGGGCATGGAGAGGTTCGTCATGACGCTCGGCTTCCCGGCGACCCGGAAGCTCTTCTACTCCGCCAGGTACTTCGACGGGCCAGAGCTGTTCGCGATGGACGTGCTCGACTTCATGTGCGGCGACGAGCTCGAGGGGTTCACATTCGAGCTGGCGCGCGACCTTGCCGCGAACGCCCCACTATCAATGATCGGAGAGAAGAGGACGCTGCGTGCGATCGCCGACGCGGGCGGTTTGAAACTCGACGCGGGTCGCCGTCACATCGTGAACGACCTCGTGCTGCACGCGATGCGAAGCGACGACGCCAGAGAGGGGATAGCGGCTTTCCTCGAGAAGAGAAGGCCCGACTTCAAAGGCCAGTAAGGAAACATAGTGCAAAATAGAGGTCAGGCTCAAATTTTGCGCCGGCCTCCACTGCCGCTCCGCTCCGTTGAACCTTTGTTACAGGCCGGCGCAAAATTTGAGCCTGACCTTTATTTTGCGTTTTCGGCGCGCCAGCGCTGAACGAGCGGACCGTCCTCGCGCCAGCAGACACAGCTGTTCAGCAGGTTGAGGCTCTCGGCCGTCTCGAGCATGACCGCGGCCTGCTCGCTCTGCTCGGTGACGTGCTCCCTCATGAACGAGTAGCGCCCGAGGACGCTCACGTTCCCCATGTTCATGATCAGCGAGGCCAGGTGCGTGCAGCCGATGTTCGACCCGATCGTCGTCTTCACGTGGTCGCTGAAGCCGGGCATTATCCTCTTGCCGACGAGCAGGTCCAGGCTCTTCAGGCCCGGCAGGCATTCTTCCATCGGGTGCACGGGCATCTTGCCTTTGACCTCGCGGATCTCGCCGTCCCACGCCGCGACGACCATCTCGACCTCGATCCCGTGCAGGGGGTTGCCCGCACGCCGGTCGTTGAGCCTGCCGACAAGGCGCAGGCAGTCGCCCTCTTCAGTCACGTCAACCGAGATATTTCTGTCGAACAGAGTCATGCGTACCTCCAGTGGGGACTCATTCTATCTCTCGAAAGGCGCAAATGCATTTGCGCCGCCCCGACTTTCGCGACCGGCGCTCAAAAGGTTATCCTTTTCTGGTGATTTCTCCGGGCCGCGCGCGTCCTGCAAGAAAGGAACCGATATGGAAGAGCTCCTTGTAGAGAGAAAAGGCAACGTCGAGGTCCTGACCCTCAACAGGCCAGAGAAGAAGAACGCCCTCAGCATGTCGCTCGTCCAGGCGATAGGCGACACAATCGAGAAGCTGCAGTTCGACGACGAGGTCCGCGCGGTGGTCATCACCGGCGCGGGCGAAGGCTTCTGCACCGGCGCCGACCTGTCCGGCGGGGGAGGCCGCGAGGACGCTTTCACGCCGCTCGGCATGCGCATAACCTGCTTCGCTTACTCCAAGATGGTGAGCTCGATGTGGCTCCTCGAGAAACCGATCATAGGCGCGATCAACGGCACGGCGGCCGGCGCGGGCTGCAACTTCGCGTTCGCCTGTGACCTGCTCGTCGCGAGCGAGAACGCCAAGTTCATCCAGGTTTTCGTGCGCCGCGGCCTGATCGCCGACGCCGGTGGGACTTACTTCCTGCCCCGCATCGTAGGGCTCGCGAAGGCCAAGGAGCTCATGTTCTTCGGCGAGGACATAACGGCCGAGATGGCAAAAGAGCTCGGCCTCGTGAACCGCGTCGTCCCGCACGAGAGGCTGATGGACGAAGCGATGCAGGTGGCCGAGCACCTGGCGAAGGGTCCCACCCGCGCCATCGGAATGATGAAGAGCATGCTCAACAAGTCGTTCGAGTCCGACCTCATGAGCGCGCTGGACCGTGAGGGCTCTCTGCAGGGCATCGCGGTCGCGACACAGGACGTCGTTGAAGGAGTCACATCCTTCATGCAGAAGAGGCCACCAGAGTTCAAAGGGATGTAGTGGGCGAACAGTCGCGGCGCCCGGCGGCATGAGGTCCCTCAGGCCGAGCCGCCGGAGAGGCGCCGCGACGATGCGACGAGAGGGATGGAGGGGACGGCGTGAGCCGCCTCCGCAACGCCAGTGACCGATCTGATTCCTGGCCAGGACGTCGTAATCCTGGTCGATGAAGTAAGCAAGACCTACCACATGGGCGAGGTCAGCGTGCGCGCGCTTAAGGGCGTCTCGCTCACCGTGCAGAAGGGCGACTTCGTCATCATCACCGGGCGCAACGGCTCGGGCAAATCCACCCTGATGCACCAGCTCGGCCTTCTCGACACCCCCGACTCAGGCCGGATCTTCCTCGCGGGCCGCGAGGTCACGGCGATGCACGAGAAAGAGCGCGCGGACATGCGGCTGCTCGACCTCGGCTACATATTCCAGGAGTTCGCGCTGATCTCCGAGCTGACCGCGGTCGAGAACGTGATGCTCCCTTCGATGATGAACGAGAGCACAGCCAGGTGCCGCGCCGAGGCCATCGAAATGCTCAAGCTGGTGGGCCTGGAGGAGCAGATCGCGCACCGCCCCAGCCAGTTGTCGGGCGGCGAGCAGCAGAAGGTCGCCATCGCCCGAGCCCTCATGAACAACCCCGCCGTCGTCTTCGCGGACGAGCCCACCGCGAACCTCGACCTGGTGTCCGCGCAGGACGTGCTGTCCGTCTTCGAGAGACTGAACAAAGAAGAGAACCACACCATCGTCATGGTGACGCACGAGCACGAGGAAACCATCTACGGCAACCACATCATCACGCTGTCAGACGGGAAGATATCCTATGAAGAGTAGGCAGCGAATCCCGTTCTTCCTCATATGGAGGCACATCCGCTTCAGCAACAAGTGGACCCTCGGCCTCATCATCCTGCTGATGGGCATCGCGTTCATAAACCTGCTCTTCGTCAACTCGCTGTTCAACGGCGTCATCGAGAGTAACGAGAACCAGCTGATAAACACGCGCAGCGGCAACATCACGATCACGCCCACCAAGGGCCAGAGCGTCATCAACGACCCGCTAGCGGTCGTGAGCAAGGTGGACAAGGTCCCACTGGTGAAGTCGGCTTCCCCCGAGGTCGTCATCCCGGGGACGCTTGCGTACGGGGGCCGGCGCGGCAACTACGACGTTGTCGCGATAAACCCGGCGATCGAGCAGAAGACAACGACGGTCTCGCAGCACATGGTGTCGGGTGAGTACCTCAAGACCGGAGACGCCGAGGGGATAATCCTCGGCCAGGACATCGCCGGGAAGAAGGACGACCCGACGGCGTTCGCCCCGAACGGCATCAAGCCCGGCCAGAAGGTGGAGGTCATCACGGACACGACCCCGCGCGAGTTCACCGTGCGAGGGGTGTTCCAGACCAAGTTCAACGGCACCGACGACAATGCGTACATAACGCAGGCCGGCCTGGCGCGCATCGCGCCCGAGCTCGTCGGGAAGGCGACCAACATCCTCGTGAAGACGACCACCAAGGGGAACGAGCCCGTGATCGTCGCTTCGATGAAGAGCGCCGGGATCCCCGGCACCCTGCGCACCTGGGAACAGTCCGCGACCTCGCTCAAGACGCTGACCAACAGCTTCGTCACGATCAACACCCTGATGACTGTCGTGGGTTTCTTCATAGCGGCGGTGACGATATTCATCATCATCTACGTTGACGTCACCCACAAGCGCCAGGAGATAGGCATCCTGAGGGCCATCGGCATCAAGAGCCACCTCATTGTGACGACTTACGTGCTGCAGGCGGCGGTGTACTCGTTCCTCGGGGTCGTGGTCGGAACGATCCTCTACTTCGGCATCCTTGTGCCCTATTTCACCGTGTACCCGTTCAAGATTCCCATCGGCGACGTGAACCTGTCCATCGTTCCGTGGGACTATGTCTTCCGCGCGGCCACCGTCGTCGCGGTCGGGATGCTCTCTGGGCTGATACCGGCGCTCATCGGGACCCGGCGCCCGATCCTCGACGACATCCTCAACCGCTAGCCGCGGTCGTTCACTGTCCACTTTTTGCGTTTTGCAAGCCCCCTTATATAGAATTCGGGCGGGGACTGACAAAGGGGGTTGGCGTTGGAGGAGACACCGCAGGTCGAGGTCGAGCAGACCGGTCGGGGGCCCGCACCGATAGTGGAAGCGTGGAAGCAGTCCACGCGGCCGCAGCGGGCGATGGTGGGGATCATGGTCCTCTTCTTCGCGATGACATCGGCCGTCCACGTCGGGAGCTGGGCCATTCACAAGCCGGCGCTCCGCCCGGAGGCCGTCGCCTTCGCGATGCTATCTATGCTTGCGATATGCATCTGGCACTCCTGGATCGTGAAGGGCCGCCGGCAGACCATCGCGTTCTTCCTCATCGCGTGGATCATCTCGTGGTTCTGCGAGTTCATAGGCGACAATTACGGCTGGTTCTTCGGCACCTACAAGTACAGCGGAACGCTCGGCCCGCGCGTGGGCGGCGTCCCGATCCTCATCATCGTCACCTGGTCGGTCATCATCTACTCCGCGTACATGCTCATCAACTGGCTGGTCGGCTTGAAGGGCGTCAGGCGCACGGTCTCCTGGTGGGGCAGGATCCTCGAGGGAATGCTGATGGCTGCCGCCGCCGCGACCCTCGTCTGCGCATGGGACATGATGGTAGACCCGTTCGCGACTTCGAAGGTCTGGCTCCAGGCCGTTCACAAGCAGCCCTGGTGGAGCTGGACCAACGGCGGGCCATACCTCAAGGAGCTCCACGTCGTAAAGGGTCCAGGCGGCGTGCCGATAGGGAACTTCGTGGGCTGGTGGCTTGCGCCGTTCTTCATCGTCCTGATCTTCTGGATGATATTCCAGAAGCGGGACCTCATCACAGGGAAGCTCGTCAACACCGTTCCTGCGCTCGTATATGCCTTTATCTTCTACACAGTGGTCGGCGTAGTCCTCATGATGAACTGGTTCGAGAACGGGATGAACCAGGTCGCGCTGATCGGGTTCTTCACGATGATGCCCGTGATACTGGTCACTTGGGTCAAGATCCTCAAGGACTACACCCGCCAGCTGCCCGAGGACGTCTGAGGCTTACGGCCGCCGGGTTCGTGTTAGAATAGGGCGCCAATTGCCTGGAATGTACCGCTGACCTGAGTCGAGGTGATCATCATCCGTCTGTCAAAAACTGTTGTCGTTTTGGTTGTCGGCCTCCTTCTCGCGGCGCTCGCGCCCGCATACGCGCTGGCCGTGCCCAACGGAGGCTCCGACACCGTCGGCTCCTCGAACGGGCCGAAAAAGGCCTGGTACTTCGCGGAGGGGACGACGCGCTCTGGCTTCAACGAGTACGTCTGCCTGCTGAACCCGGGCGGCAACGTAGCCATCACCGAGCTCACCTACATGCTCGGGGCGGGCGCTTCCGTGACGCGCAGGTACGACCTGCTCCCGAACAGCCGCACCACCATCAACATCAACAACGAGGTGCCGGCGGGGAGCGACGTCTCGATCAAGGTCAGCTCGAGCGAGCCGGTGATCGCGGAGCGCCCGATGTACTTCACTTACAACAGGGCCTGGACCGGCGGCCACGACGTCCTCGGCGCGGAGGCCCCCTCGAGCCAGTGGTACTTTGCCGAAGGCACGACCCGCAACGGCTTCGACACATATCTCTGCCTGCAGAACCCGAACGCCACCGAGGCCTCGGTCGACCTGGACTACTACCTGGTCAGCGGGACCGTCGTCTCGAAGAAAGACATCAAGATCGCGCCCCTGAGCCGCTTCACCGTCGCGGCGCACGAGGACGCGTTCGGCATAGGAAGGCATAACGACGAGAGCGGCGACTTCAGCGTCAGGGTCAAGACGGCCGCGGCGACTCCGGTGGTAGCCGAGCGCGCGATGTACTTCCAGTACAAGCCTTACCTGAACGGGGGCGACGACGTCGTGGGGGCCACTGCCCCGCTCGAGAACTGGTACTTCGCAGAGGGGACGACGCGCTCGGGATTCGACACCTACGTGTGCCTCGCCAACCCGGGCACAAAGGACGCCAAGGTCAACCTCCATTACATGTGCGGCGACGGCCAGCAGGTCGACAAGAACGACATCACGGTCGGTCATGGGAGCCGCGTGACCGTCGCGGCCCACGAGGACGCGCTGGGCATCGGCAGGCACAACGACGCGCACGGCGACTTCAGCCTCAGGGTGGAGTCCACCAATAAAGTGCCGATCGTTGCCGAGCGCCCGATGTACTTCTTCTACAAGCCCTACTGGAGCGGCGGGCACGACGTGGTCGGCGCCGCGGCCCCGGCGAACAGCTGGTTCTTCGCCGAGGGGTGCACGCGCCAGGGCTTCGACACCTACCTGTGCCTGGCCAACCCGGGCGCGGACAAAGCCGTCGTAAAGGTCACTTATTACCGGGGCGACAACCAGCAGGAGACAAAAGCGGGCATTGAGATCCAGCCCCGGAGCCGCTTCACCATCCCGGTCCACGAGACCGCCCTCGGGATCGGAAGGCGCGACGACATGGGCGGCGACGTCAGCATCAAGGTGGAGTCCACCAACAACGTGCCCGTGGTCGCCGAGCGCCCGATGTACTTCGCCGACCGCTGGCGCACGATGGACCGCACTGCTATCGCATCGGCGTGGGGATGGGGCGACCGGATATACGGCAACCGCTCCCGCAGGCAGGTCGCGTTCACGTTCGACTGCGAGAACGGGACCAACTCGGGCCAGCTCATGAACATCCTCAAGCAGAAGGGGGTCCACGCGACCTTCTTCCTTCTCGACCAGATCCCCGTCCAGCACCCGGACCTCATCGTCCGCATGGCTGACGAAGGCCACGAGATCGGCAACCACGGGGTCACGCACGCTCAGTTCACCAAGCTGTCGCCGTCCCAGGTCGCATGGGAGCTCAACACGACGAACGCCAAGGTGAACGAGATCACCGGCTACACGACCAAGCCCTACTTCAGGTTCCCGTACGGCGAGCGCAACGCGGGGCTCATCAATCAGGTGAACTCGCTGGGCTATATGTCGATGTACTGGAGCGTGGACGCACAGGAGTGGAGCAACGCCAACTCCGCGGACAAGGTGATCAACACGATCCTCTCCACCTCCGGGCCCGGCGCCATCATCCTGATGCACGACCTTGCGAAGACCATCCAGACGCTTCCGACCATCATCGACGGCCTGAAGGCGCGCGGCTACGAGATCGTGACTCTGACTGAGCTGCTGTACCCGGGCCCGTAGGTCGGCTCAGGGCGCCTGGCGGGAGTCGACGAAGGCATACTCCAGTTTCTCGGGGACCCGCGTCGGCAGGAGATCCATGGTCTTGCGGTTGCTGGAGAACGTGACCTCCACCGGGGCCGTATCTTTGGCGGTAGCGCTCCCGAGCCTCACTATCAGGGTGAACTTCGACTGGTTCTCCTGGAGCACCGTGTAGTCGATCGAATACTCGCTGCCCTGCCCCGCATAAGTGACCCTGGCATCGCTGAAGTAGACCTGCGTCGCTGAGCCGGGGATCACGTTCTTCCAGTGTCCCAGGAGCGCCTGGCGCGGGGTCGAGACGTTCCGGGAGGAGCTGCAGCCTGCAACAGGTATTGCGAGGCAGACCGCCAGCGCTACCAGCGTGATTGAGATGATTCTCGACCTGTGCACAGCGACCTCCCTGTTGCGCCTGCCCGACAATCGTATACGCGATGGCGCGCAGCCGCCAGTGGTAGCCGCCTGCCCGCGCCGCTCTCAGTCCAGCAGGAACGGCTTCATCGGCGCCCACTGATCTTTCCAGTCGATGGGCACCAGTTGCTCGATGACCTGCGGCGGCATCTGCGAGGTAAGCATGGTCCGCTTGTCCGCAGGGATGTTGTAGAGGATGAAGGGTACGATCAGGAACGGCGGCTCCGAGTGCTGCTGCGTGAACTGGCTCATCTGTTGGATGAGGCGCGCGTGCTCCTCGGGCTCGATGAGCTTCTCCAGCCTCGCCGGCCGGAAGGAGCCTCTGTTCCTCGACGTGATCGATCGACACGTCCATCGCGCGGGTCAGAAACTCGTGCACGATGAGAAGCGCTGCGCCCATGCTGGGTTTTATCTGTTGCTTTGTGTCCTGTTCCAATTCAGCCTCCAGTCGTCGCGTGTCGGGGTACGACTCTCGAATTCGCCGGCCCGGCGCGCCTTCCTGTCGCATCCGGCAGGATGGACAGACAAAGCAACGAATAAGTGTCCCTGGGAGGGGATGCCACGTGGAGAACTCGGACATCGGCCGCATCGTCCAGAATCAGCGCGACTTCTTCAAGACGGGAAAGACGATGGACATCGCGTTCAGGCGCGAGCAACTGGGGGTCCTGAAGCGCGCGATGCTCTCGAACACGCGCGAGATCCTGGCCGCTCTGAAGGAGGACATGAACAAGCCCGCCTTCGAGGCTTACGTCGCCGAGGTCAGCGAGGTGACGAGCTCGATCGACTACACGATGAAGCGCCTCTCGGCCTGGGCGAGCCCTCACCGCGTCAAGACGCCGCCTTATCTGTTCCTGGCATCGAGCTACGTCATCCCCGAGCCGCTCGGGGTGGCGCTGGTGATCGGGCCCTGGAACTACCCGATGGACCTGGTGATCGAGCCCCTGGTAGGAGCCATCGCCGCCGGGAACTGCACGGTGCTGAAGCCGTCCGAGATCGCGCCGGCGACCGCGGGTGTCGTCTCGAAGATGATCGCCGACCACTTCGACCCGGGCTTCGTGACGGTGGTGGAGGGTGGGCCGCAGGAGGCGCTGGCGCTGCTGGCACAGCGGTTTGATCTCATCTTCTACACCGGGGGCAGCGCGGTCGGCCGGGTCGTCATGGAGGCCGCGGCGAAGAACCTCACGCCTGTCATCCTCGAGCTCGGCGGAAAGAGCCCGTGCATCGTCGAGGCGGACGCGGACATGGACATCACCGCACGCCGCATCACCTGGGGCAAGTTCTTCAACGCGGGGCAGACCTGCATCGCGCCCGATTACCTGCTGGTGAACAGGCGCGTCAAAGACGACCTCCTGGAGCGGATCGGCGGCTACATCGACAGGTTCTACGGCCCCGATCCCAGCGTGAGCCCCGACTACGCCCGCATCGTCAGCGACAAGCACTTTGAGCGCGTGAGCAAGCTGATGGACGAAGGGGAGATAGTGTTCGGGGGGCGGACGGACGCGGGCACCCGCTACATCGCGCCGACGGTCATCGACGAGGTCTCATTCGAGCACAAGGTGATGCAGGAGGAGGTCTTCGGGCCGGTCCTCCCGGTCATCGCTGTCGACAGCCTGGACGAGGCGATCGACATCGCGTGCGGGCGCGAGAAGCCGCTCTCCCTTTACCTGTTCACGCGAGACAAGGAAAAGAAGAAGCGGGTGCTGCGCGAGACCACCTCGGGTGGCGCCTGCATCAACGATACGATGGTCCACTATTCGAACCCGCACCTGCCGTTCGGCGGCGTGGGGCGAAGCGGCTCCGGCCGCTATCACGGCAAGTGGTCGTTCGACACGTTCTCGAACATGAAGGCGGTGGTGGACCGGTCGTTCCACTTCGACATCTACCTGCGCTATCCGCCTTACGCCAACGCGCAGAAACTCGCGCAGAGGTTCCTCCGCTACCTGACCTGAAAACGCAAAATAGAGGTCAGGCTCAAATTTTGCACCGGCCGTCAATGACACACTGCGTAATCTTTCCGGGCCGGCGCAAAATTTGAGCCTGACCTCTATGTTGCGTGGCTGATATACTCGTGGGGCTGATGGCGGGGAAGGTGATCTATGGGCGCTTACGAGACGGATGTTCTCATAGCAGGCGGGGGAACGGCCGGCGCTTTCGTCGCGTGGAAGCTGGCGTCGATCGGGCACAAGTGCACTGTCCTCGAGAAGGGCGCGCTGGCTGACCTGGGCGCCTCGATCGGGCCCTTCCACATGGAAGAATCCGCGTTCGAGCGGTTCGCAATCCCCTTGCCGGAGGCACCCGAGCTCCTTCACAAGATCACCGACATCACAACGTGGTCGCCGATGTTTAAACGCTCGTTCACGGTGCGCTTCCCGATATGCTGCATGGACAAGCCCCTGTTCCACAAGCGCTTGAACTCCTACGCGCGCGACGCGGGTGCCGAGCTCGTCGAGGGCACGGAGGTCGTCGGTCCAATCATCGAGGGCGGAGTCCTCCGCGGCCTGCGGGTGCGCGGCGCTGGCGGAGAAGCCGAGTGGCGGGCCCGGCTGGTCGTGGACGCGTCCGGCATCGAGGGCGCGGTGCGGACGAAGATGCCATACAGCCGCTGGTTTGAGAACGATCCCATCGCGGACGAGGACACCATCTTCGTCTACATGGAGACCTGGAAGGACGCCGCCGGCGACCTCAAACCGGGCGTCAACAGCTTCCCCTCTTTCATCGGGTGGTGCGCTCCGGGGCCGGGCGACACGATGATAGTCGGTGTCGGGGCCGGCGGTTCGCCCGACGCGGCCAGGCGGCGTCACAAGGAGATGCTCGAGCGCATCCCGCTCAAAGGCACGCCCGTCGGCAGCGCCGGCGGCCGCATCCCATATCGACGCGCCCCTCTCTCCCTGGTCGACAACGCGCTGGTCGTCGTGGGTGACGCCGCGTGCATGAACAAACCGTTCTCCGGTGAGGGTGTGACCTCCGGGTTCATCGGATGCGAAGCTGCGGTCCGGGCCGCCGCCGGAGCGCTCTCGACGGACGACCTCACGCGCGATGCGCTTTGGTGCTATAACACCGAGTACTTCAGGGGCCAGGGCGCGAAGTTCGCTTTTCTGACCGCGGTCCTGCCGGCGATGATGTCCCTCGACGAGAACGAGATGGAGTATCTCTTCGAGCTTCCCGGTCTGATGACCGAGGCAGGGGCGCTTTCGCTGCAGAAGGAGTTCGAGATCGCCGCCGAACCGGCCGAGTCGCTGCGCGCGGTCCCCGGGATTCTCGCCGGGTTGGCCGGCGGCAAGCTGCGCCCGTCGTCGCTTGCCTCGGTGGGGCGGGCCGCGGCATACGGCTCGGCGCTCAAGGCCATATATTCCCATTACCCGGACTCGCCGCTCGGGTTCGGCAGCTGGGCGAGGAGAGCGAGGATGCTCTGGCCGGGAGCCCAGCGGGCAAAGAGGCTATACTTTCAGATGTGAATTCTAGTGCGTCTTCGCGACGAGCAAAGGAGATGTCATGGCCGACTACGACGCCATTGTCATTGGAGCAGGGTTGGGCGGCCTGACGTCCGGCGCGATCCTCTCGAAGCAGGGCCGCAAGACCCTGGTCCTGGAGCAGGGCGACCTTGTCGGAGGCTGCTGTTCGACGTTCGAGAAGAACGGCTACAAGTTCGACGTGGGCGCCTCGATCGTCGAGGTGATCAACCCGATAGAACTCGCGTTCCAGAAGCTCGGGACCACGCTCGCCAACGAGGTGGACCTGATCGAGTGCGACCCTGTCTACAGCGCAGTGCTGCGCGACGGCACGCGCTTCAGCATACCGTTCTCGAACGAGGGCACCGCCGAAGTGATCTCGCGCATCTCGGCCGAGGACGGGCGGCAGTGGAGCGCGTTCGCGAGCTTCTTCAAGGGCTTCCTCGACGAGGCGATGAAGGGCTTCTTCACCAGCCCCGCCGACACGATGATGGACATGGCCCGCATCTTTGCCAAGGCGCCGGGGATGCTGAAGTACGCGCCCCTTTTCCTGCGCAACTACCAGGGGACGATCGGCAGCTTCTTCAAGGACCCGAAGGTCCTCGAGTCGTTTGCCTACCAGGCGTTCTACCTCGGCCTGCCCCCGGAGCTCGTGCCGGGTGTCTTCGCGCTTCTCCCGTACTCCGAGCACGAGGGCGTGTTCTATCCCCGGGGCGGAATGGGCGCGATACCGGGCGGGATCGCCCGTGTCGGCGAGAAGCTCGGCATGGAGCTCCGCATGGGCACGCGGGTCCTGCAGGTTATCGTGCGAAACGGGAGGGCGAGCGGAGTCATGCTCTCGGACGGCACCGAGATCACCGCTGATGTGATCGTCTCGAACATCAACGCCAAGCGCCTGTACCTCGACCTCATCGGGGAGCAGTACCTGAGCCCGATGATCCGCCGCGGGATAAAGAGCTACGCGCTCTCGCTGTCGGTGCCAATGATGTACCTCGGGCTGGACGCCGCCCCCGCGCTCGACGCGCACCACACGATCATCTGCGCTTCGATGGACGAGCTCGACGAGTACTGGTGGAACAGGCACATGAAAGGCCTGCTGCCGGAGAAGCAGTTCGGGCTGGTGTGCTGGCCTACGAAGTCGGACCCCGCGCTCGCGCCGGAGGGGCACCATGCCCTCAACGTGATCCTGATGGGGCCCTACGACCTCGAGGGGACCGACTGGGACACCGAGAAGCAGCCGTTCATCGAGAGCTCGATCGAGTACCTGGACAAGTACGTTGCGCCTGGCATCGCAGAGCACGTTGTCTTCTCGGACCTGGCGACCCCGCTGGACTTCGAGCGGCGGCTGCTGCACCCGGGTGGCGCGATCTACGCGGTCCAGGAGGACCTCACGGCCCAGGCCGTCTTCAGGCCGAACGCGAGGTCGCGCGCGATCAAGGGCCTCTACCTGGCCGGCGCATCGACGCATCCAGGCGGCGGAGTCCCGACCACGATCGGCTCCGGGATCATCGCGGCCGAGCTCATCGACGCCTGCGAATAGAGCCGCTCCGTGAGACTCAAGACCTTTCGACGCATCCTGACGGCGGCAGCGATCGGATATGCATTCGCCCTTCGCCGCCTCGAGCCTCAGCCCTCTGACCTGCTGGACCTCGAGTGGCACCTCGAGGCGCCGATGAGGCTGACGATGCTCGGCCTGACGCGCCTGCTCCCGTGGCTCTACCGGACGCGGGGCGAAGCCGGAGTGAAGGCTTTGCAGTACGTCTTCTACCAGGTCGGCCTGGACAGGGCGGCGCTGCTCAAAGAATGCCTCGAGATCGACCTGAACGACGCGAGGAGCCTCGGCCGCGTCCTCGACTACGAGGACGGGATGGTCGGGGTGCGCGGGGTCTGGACCGAGGAGTGCGTCGGCAGGGCGGTCAAGGAAGAGCGCCGCTGCCCGGCCTCACGCGAGCTGGCCGCATGCCCGGAGGTGTGCACCCGCCTGATGATGGCGATGGAAGCGGGCACTTTTGCCGCGCTCGGCGCCGGCATCAAGGTCCCGGCGATCACGAAGCTGCTCTCGAGGGGCGACGATTGCTGCCTTGCGGTGATCGAGCTCGAGGGAGAAGGCGGAGGCTCCGGCGAGGTCTCGCCGCAGGCGACGCCCGGCCAGTTTCCACCCGTCCTCAAAGTCCCGGGCCTGCGGCTGAGGCTCGTGGCGCTCGGGATGGCCAGCCTCATCAAGGCGATAGTGAAACTGTCCACGTCGGGTCCGGACCAGCCCATGGAGTGGTACGAGTTCTTCCGCTACGCTCCCGAGTAGCGGGGCCCGTCCCTCGCTCAGCCGGACGCTTTGCTGATCCCCCTTGCGCCCACCCCGAGGAACATCACCAGCATCCCGAAGATCATCGCGTAGAGTCCGGAGACCCAGATGATCGGGTCGGTGAGGTTGCCCTTGTTGCCGAGAAGGACCAGGCCGAAGGCGATTGAAGCGATCCCGGCGATCGCTGAGAACCACTTGTAGATGCTGTCCCACTTCTGCAGCAGGCCGGTGAAGCCGATGATGACGCCGGCGGTGATGGCGAAGATGGCGAGGATGTAGAGAAGGGTCAGCTTCGTCAGCCCCGGCCAGAACATGATGATGAGGCCGCCGGCAAGGGCGATCACCCCGCGCGCGATGAGCCATGTGGAGGGTTCCTCGATTTGCTTCGCGGAACGCGCCGAGAAGAAAGAGAGTATCGCGTACACGATCAGGAAACCCCCGAGCATGTACTTGACGACCTTCCCGGAGAGCTGCGGCGTCGCAACGATGATGACGCCGATCACCAGCGCGACAGCTCCCTCGGCGATAAGTGTCTTCCAGTTCTCGGACAGGTTGCGGTATGCCGGCTTCTTCTTATCTGCAGTCGCGTCCTTCTTTGCCATGGTGCCCCCGATCGCTTGCAAAGCCTTTATCCGAAAATGACTTCTGTACGGGGGGCCCGGTTCCTCTGATAGTTGGCAGGCTCGCGCCGATTAACTGATTTTTAACCGTCTTTTCACCGCGCCTTAACAGGATTGGCGGACCATGAAGTCGAACAGCTGTATTCAGAGAAGGGAGATGCGTAATGCGCAGAATGTTCGTGGTCTTTTTGGTAGTGATCGTGTTGACCCTGGCCCTCAGCGTCGCGGCGCTGGCGGCGCCGGCCAACGGAAAAGGCGGTGCCCTCAATCCGGAGAGTGCAAAGCAGCGAATCGCTTCGGCGATAAAGCGCGCGGAGCAGATGAAAACGAAGTCGGTCGCAAAGCTCAAGAAGGCCGACGAACGGCTGACCAAAGCGATGGACCGGCTCAAGGCGCAAGGCAAAGACATCTCGAAGCTCACGGCGGACAGGGACGTGCTCGTCTCCAGGGTCAAGTCGGCTGACCGGGATTTCGAGGCCTTGATCAACAAGCTCAAGGAAGCCGAGAGCCTTGCCGCGACGGCGACGCTGGAGCAATTCAAGGCGGCGCTGGTGTCGGCCAGGGAGCTGAAGCGTAGAGTGATGACCGACGTCAAAGACATCAAGGTCTACGCAAAGACCGTGATCCTCCGCGACATAAGGAGCTTGAAGGGTAACAGCAGCAGCGCCGGGCAGTTGCAGCTCAACGGTATTTGAGCCGCTCGGATTGTCGGATCGGCTTGCCGGTATTCCCGTACTGAGGTATAAGAGTCAGGTGACCAGTACGGGGGTATAGCTCAGTTGGGAGAGCGCTGGCTTTGCAAGCCAGAGGTCGGCGGTTCGAGCCCGCCTACCTCCACCACGATATTTAACC
>Ga0209747_1000131_pt1 | contig 36843 bp, 27 predicted proteins | sample BarGraNGADG00311_FD_184498 | JGI IMG/M metagenome (GOLD analysis project Ga0209747, IMG submission 184498) | Arctic peat soil microbial communities from Barrow, Alaska - Barrow Graham LP Ref core NGADG0011-311 (SPAdes) (version 2) | ecosystem: Environmental > Terrestrial > Soil > Wetlands > Peat...
CTTTGCGCCCATTTTAGTGTTATATAAGGTCTTCTCTTCTCATGAAAGATAAAAAACCTTTTGTTAAGTCTTCTGCATTCTTTCTCCAGAACTCCTGTAATGACCTCACATCCGGCATTTCTTAATCGGGCTAACCCGTTGCCAGAAACTTTTTCACTTGTATCAAGAGTACCAATAACTAACCTTGGAATAGAATTCGCAATAATAAAATCTGCACATGGAGGAGTTTTGCCGAAATGAGAACATGGCTCAAGGTTTACATAAAGCGTTGAATCTTTTAATTTTACTTTATCTGAAACATTGTTTATGGCATTAACTTCTGCATGAGGACTTCCTGCTTTGAGATGGAATCCTTCACCAATAATTTTGCCATCATGAACAACCACAGAACCTACCATTGGATTAGGGTAAGTCAAACCCTCAGCCTTGGATGCAAGTTCCAGACATCTTTTCATGAATTTATTATCTTCTGCTTCTGCCATTTCAATGAAAATGCTAAATTTGACTTATGGGTATTACGATTCAAACAATAAAAGAGATCCGGTTATATCTTGCAAAGGAACTTAAAGAAATCTATAGAGAACCTGAGATAAACGCCATTGCCAATATAATCATTAAGACTATAACTGGAGTAACAAGGTTGCATCAGCTTTATATGCCTGAACATCAGGTTACAGGCAAACAGGTTGAAAAAATTATGGATATATCCAAAGAACTTAAGACCGGAAAACCAATTCAGTATATCCTTGGAGAAACTATTTTTTTCGATTGCACAATCCGGGTGTCTGGCGCAACTCTTATCCCACGGCCTGAGACAGAGGAACTGGTTGATCGAATTATAATGGAAAACAAGGATTACACCGGTAATATTATTGATATAGGTACCGGTACAGGTTGCATAGCAATTGCCCTGGCTAAAAATCTTCCGAAGGCATTAATTACGGGAATAGATATATCGGATGAAGCTTTAGTTATTGCAGGGGAAAATTCATCATTAAATTATTCAAAAGTCACATTTATTAAAGGTGATATTTTAAATTTTAATACTGAGACAGTTAGCAAAACCGGAATTATTGTAAGTAACCCGCCTTATGTCCGGAATTCTGAAAAAAAGTATATGAGCAAAAATGTCCTTGATTTTGAACCTCACCTTGCGCTTTTTGTAGAAGATTCTGATCCGCTATTGTATTACAGAGCCATTCTGAAAGCTGCAGAAAAAATTCTGCTTCCCGGAGGAAAGGTTTATTTTGAGATAAATGAAGCAATGGGAAAACCAATGATTAAGTTATTTGAAATGTTTGGGTATTCAGGAATAGAAATTGTTGAAGATATTAATGGAAAGGATAGAATCATTAAAGGGGAAAAAGATGTCTGAAAATTTATTGTTTAAGACTTCTCTCAATAAAGCAATGGCACAGTGCTCCCGAAGGGAGTTCTGTGTAAGTGATATTCGTACTAAGCTAGAATCCTGGAGTGTTGTGGAAAATGATACCCAGCGAATAATCAGCGAACTGATAAAGGAAAACTTTATAAATGAGGAGCGGTTTGCAAAAGCGTTTGTAAGAGATAAATTCATTTACAACAAGTGGGGTAAGATAAAGCTCGCCTCCCACCTTAAAGTAAAAATGATCCCCGGAAATATTATAAAACTTGCCTTGGATTCAATTGATAATGAGCTATATATAAAGACTTTAAATAGGCTGATTACAAGTCACAAAAGAACTGTCAAAGCAAAAAATAAGTACGATCTGAAAGCCAAATTACTCAGGTACGGGTTATCGAAAGGGTTTGAAAGTTATTTGCTGTATGATATTCTGAATGAGATTGAAGATTAGATTTTTTGTGTGGGCTAAAGCCCGAAGAAATTTTTACTCCTTTACCGTTGGCTAAAGCCAACGGCAATTAACTGTAATTATGTTAATTATATCTTTAAATGATTTTAATAGCTGTCGGTTTTAACCGTTTTGAAAAAGAAATCCATAATTATCATTGACTTTAGTTGCCGTCGGTTTTAACCGACGGATAATGGAAATTCAATGATTGACAGGGACTTTAGTCCATAATGATTTAAGAAATAAATCCTGATATTATACTCGCAATAAACGGCCAGAAAGAAATCAAAAAAATCAGTCCTGAGCCAATACAATCGATCACAATCAGTTGTTTGCGGGTTTCGGGGTACCGGAGATAGAAGATCGAAAATACTACTCGCAGGATTAGTTGTGACACAAAAAAAATAAAGACCCTCATTCCATAAATATTCCACTGATAAGCTTCATCAATTCTTCCTCTTACAATTAAAGAAAAACTATGCGATAAGCCGCATGAGAAACAAGGTTCTCCAGTCAGTTTTTCATGTAAACAGATAACAGGATAGTTATTTTTATCGGGAGAAAAAAAGCCGGAGTATGCTATTATCAGCAATATTACTCCGGCAAAAAATATATTGATAATAAGGTAAGGATCATCTCTGAGCAATACCTTTAAACTTTGTCCTTTACTGCTTTTTCTTAGGTATTGTATCATTTTTAGGTGTGTTTCCTTTTTCCAGATCTTCGAGCTTCTGCTCATTATTCTTTTTATCGGTATTGGTAGTTATTTCAACCTTATCACCGTTGCTTTCGACTTTTATAGAGACATTTGCATCTTCAAGATCCTTAATTACATTATCCTGCACATCATTAATAATATTCTGAATGTTGTTTGGCCATTTATCGGCTTTTTGAGCAATTTTACCGGCGACAAACATCTGCGAAATTGAAATTAGTGTAGCAAGTATGGCAATTATAAGTCCGGCAATTAACAACCCTTTTGGTGAGTTGTTCCTTGAAGCCTGAGAAAGTCCGACAAACGCCAGAACTAATGCTATAATACCAGGGATAATTGCAATCAGCCCTACACAAGGTATTACGGCAAGGACAAATGTTATAATTGCTGTAATCAGGGCAGCGACTCCCAAATTTTGTCCTGTATAGTTTTGTCTCGGATTGTTTTGTACTGTATTATTTTGTCCTGTGTAGTTTTGTGAATCTTCCATAATATTATTATTTGTTTCTATTCTTTCTTTGTAAGGATGTTAACCATATCCTGCTCTAAAGACGTGACTGGATTTTCAATGATGCGTCCCACCTCAATATTATTTTTATACATGATAAAAGTTGGTACACGTTGAATATTGAGTTTGTCAAAATCTCCGATAGGGCAAAGCTTTGCGTTATCAACCCCTAAAATTGTAAGCTTTTCAGAAGTAAACTGCCAGATATTGAGAACCCGCATAAAACGGGGAACCTCTCTCCTGCTGTCGGGACACCATGTTCCCATTACAACTTTTATCGTAAGATTATCCTTATTTATTTCAAGCAATTTATTAATTGCATCAGAGTTAAACTGGTAATCATCAAACCCTTTAAGATACCATGTAGAATATGGTAGCCGTGAAAACTGCCCCGGGTTAACATATCCCAGAAGCCAGGTTGACTGTTCAGAGAAATTAAATTCCTCCGGTTTAGCATCAGGAGTGGTGATAGTTGTTTGCGCCTTATTGGAACCTGTATTCGCAACAGGTTTCACAGTTTTGCATGCCGTGAAACTGATAAGAAGCAGAATTAATGCGGGAATTAGATTTTTCATCGTATTGTATTTAAGAATACAAATTAAAGGATTTTTTTAACTGCTTATTACACATCAACTGTAATATGCTAAGAATTGAAAACAGAATTATTTGTCAGATTTTTTTATCCGGTTGGTATAGTACATTGATATGCCAATTGAAATGGCAGCAAGAAACAGTAATGCCAGTACCCGGTAGATTATCTCAATCCGTGCAAGATCGACTAAAAAAAGGTAAATGGCGGCGCCGATCATAGTACCCAGGGCCATATATCTGTATTTTATATTTTTCAGAAGAAGACTGATAAGAAAATACAGAAGCGCTGCCAGAGTCCACGATAGTGTTACAAATTGTTTCGGTAGTGCATGACTTAAAGCGTAAAGCATCATTAAAAATCCCTCTATCATATACAGGTTTCTCATCAGGTCTGTTTCAATTTTTAGCCGTGAACTCTTCCAGTTTACTATTCTGGCAGAAATAAGAGCTATAAGAGCGAATGAAAAGTTTACTCCATTCACGGAATCTGACGACAGAAGATAAACTGTCAGTATTGCAAAGAACAGAAGACTGTTCATAACTACTATGAGTCTGTTTCGGAACCAGAGAGCCATTGAAACTACAATCAAACTCTGAACCGAAAGAAGAAGATAGACTTTTGGCAGGCCGACAAGTCCGTAGAGAGCAATACTCATTGCCATAAAACCATAAAGAGCGTAAAATGCTGAACCAAAGTTCCAGTCTGATTTAGAATGCAAAATCGTTGAATACACAAGACAACAGATGGTTATTACAGAAAAAAGACCAACATAATCGTTGAAAAAAAACCGTAATACCGCCAGGAGCAGAAGTAAGGTAAAAAGTATTCCATTAACAAAAGTCACGCCTATCAGGAAATCATCTGACCCGGTATCCATCTTTCTGAATAATAATAAAATGGAAAAGCATGCCCCGAGGCCATAAAGATAGATTACTCCCAGATGGTGCTCTGAGATAAGCTGCATAGCGTGACCCATTATCGGATTTCCAAACAACCAAAGGAAAAAAGTCAGATATGTCAGAAGTATCGTTACTACCAGAAGGGGTCTCCAATTAAATCTTATATAAAAGTAAACGGCTCCTATCGAAGTTAAAACTACTAATGGTAAGGTGAAATGTGTTGCATCTCCAATAATGGCTGTAGTAAGGGAGAAAATCACAGCTAAAGCCCCATACGCCTGAGACTTATTACGGATCGATAAATACGTCTGAAAAGCAACAAGTATTAATAAGATTAGAAGACATATTGAACTGTTTGCAATTAACGGCGAAATTGAAAAAAAATGCAATCTGATGGTTATATAAAAGAGAAGTATTTGCGCATTCAACTTAAACGTAAACGCAAGATAATCATCGGCTTTCTTTAAATAATTTGCCAGAATGAAGATAGCAGTGGCTAAAATGTACCCAAGAATTACTGGCGAAAATTGGTGCCCAATATTTATCAGATATTGTGTCAGAAATATAATACCAAAAAGAAGAACAATATTTCCTAACCAGGCCAGCCCAAACCGGCCGATATTATATTCGAAACCACTTTCTTCCTCTTCCGGGTGTTCACTGATACTCAATGCTGAATTATCAGCCTGAACCTTCACATCTTCCGGTGATGAGTTTGTAGTTTCAGTAGTTATAATGCCTGACTCAAGTCTTCTCAAACGTAGTTCCAAAGACTCCAGATGTCTGTTAATTTTTTCAATTGCACTATCCTGATCTTCCATGAAAAATAAATTTAACTTTTATTTCACTTCAATCATTTTCCCCTTTGGCAGTTTCTAAAAAAAATACTGCTATCTATAAGGGGGTATATGCTAAAATCCGACTATTGATATTCCTTTAAGGCCAATCAATCAAGACTTAATCTTTGTTAATCCGGAAATCATATTTGGAAGGCCCCACTTCAATTCACTAAATACCATATCAATCAATAAACTCATTTAAAACAAAAATACTTATAATGAAGTTCATTGTCTCAGGTATTTTAATCTTTTGTTTGTAAAACTGAAGAAAGAATAGCGAAGACATGCAAAAAATATGTTTTACTAATCTATTTCAAGCAAAATTTCCAAAATCTGTTTTGCCGCTTTGGCAACCGATGTACCCGGACCGAATATAGCTGCGACACCGGCATCATAAAGAAACTGGTAATCTTGTGGAGGTATTACCCCTCCTGCAATTACAAGAATATCTTCCCTTCCAAATTTTTTAAGTTCATTAATCACCTGTGGAACAAGTGTTTTATGACCTGCTGCCAAACTGGAAACTCCAAGGACATGGACGTCGTTTTCAACTGCCTGTTTTGCAGCTTCAGCAGGTGTCTGGAAGAGAGGCCCGATATCAACATCAAAACCGAGATCGGCGTACCCTGTCGATACTACTTTTGCACCCCTATCGTGACCATCCTGACCCATCTTAACGATCATAATTCTGGGCTGGCGACCTTCTTTTTCAGCAAACCTGGCAACAAGCGCACGGGCTTCTTTTAAGTCATCATCGGACTTATACTCGGATGAATAAACACCTGATATTGTTCTTACCACTGCTTTATACCTCCCTGTTATTTTTTCACATGCGTAAGAAATTTCACCAAGACTGGCACGTTTTGCTGCAGCCTCAACAGCAAATTCGAGGAGGTTTCCCTCCCCCGTTTGTACACATTTTGTAATGGCGTCCAGTGCAATCTGACATTCTGCTTCGTTTCTTTCAGCACGAAGTTTAGCCAGTCTTTTTATCTGCGATTCCTGTACTGCTGAATTATCAACTTCCAGAGTATCAATAGGATCTTCTTTATCGAGCCGGTATTTATTTGTGCCAACTATTGTTTGCACCCCCGAATCAATCTTCGCCTGCGCCCGTGCAGCTGCCTCCTCAATCCTCATTTTCGGGACACCTGATTCGACGGCTTTTGCCATACCTCCCAGACTTTCGACCTCCTTTATATGTTCCCAGGCCCTTTGAGCTATTTCATGGGTAAGAGTTTCTACATAATATGATCCTGCCCACGGATCAACAGCTCTGCAAATCTGTGTTTCTTCCTGAAGATATATTTGTGTATTTCTGGCAATCCGGGCCGAAAAATCTGTTGGAAGCGCCATTGCCTCATCGAGGGCATTCGTATGAAGACTCTGGGTATGCCCCAGCGCGGCTGCCATTGCTTCGATACAAGTTCTGCCTACATTATTATATGGATCCTGCTCGGTTAAGCTCCATCCCGATGTCTGACAATGTGCTCTGAGAGCCAGCGACTTCGGGTTTTTAGGTTTGAACTCACCTACAATTTTAGCCCACAGCATACGGGCAGCTCTCATCTTGGCAATCTCCATAAAATGATTCATCCCGACAGCCCAGAAGAATGAAAGTCTTGGTGCAAAAGCATCAATATCAAGGTCTGCTTTAACACCGGCACGAAGATATTCAAGACCGTCTGCAAGAGTATAGGCCAGTTCAATATCGCATGTTGCGCCAGCTTCCTGCATATGATAACCCGAAATGCTTATTGAATTGAACTTAGGCATTTTGGCTGACGTATACTTGAATATATCTGCAATGATCCTCATTGAGAATTCAGGAGGGTAGATATAGGTGTTTCTCACCATGAACTCTTTAAGAATATCATTCTGAATAGTGCCGCACAAATCTTCAAGTTTAGCTCCCTGTTCAAGAGCAGCAACAATATAAAAGGCCATTATAGGTAATACTGCGCCGTTCATTGTCATCGACACAGACATCTTGTTCAAAGGTATCTGGTCGAAAAGTAATTTCATGTCAAGAATTGAGTCAACTGCCACCCCTGCCATGCCAATGTCGGCTGCAACCCGTTCATGATCTGAATCATATCCACGGTGCGTAGCCAGATCAAATGCAACAGATAATCCAGTCTGACCAGCCGCAAGACTACGTTTATAAAAGGCATTTGAATCTTCAGCAGTCGAAAATCCTGCATATTGCCTGACAGTCCAGGGAAGCAAAGTATACATGCCTGAATATGGTCCCCTTAGAAATGGAGGCAGGCCGGCAGCATAGTTAAGATGCTCCATTCCATTAAGATCTTCTTTTGTATAAACGCTCTTAATTGGAATTCCTTCAGGTGTCCGCCAATCCTTCATCAGGTTATTTCTCTTCTCCCACGCAACAGAATCTATGCTTTTTACTGAAAGAGTACTTAGGTCACTATATCTGAATTTTGGTCTCATTAGCTTTTTTTATTTTCACGTTTGCCTGCCGCTACGGCAAGTTTTTCGCCGATAAACCCCGATTCCATGCAAGTCAGAAATCCTCCGGATTCTTCAATTTCAAGAAATAGCTTCCATGCGTTTTCGGCGATAAGGCTGGTTAGGTTTTCAATGTAATATGAACCGGCTGCAGGATCGGCTACTTTATCGAAATATGCTTCCTCCTTAAGAATAAGCTGTTGGTTCCGGGCAATTCTCTCTGAGAATTCGTCAGGTTGCCTGAAGACTATGTCAAATGGCTCAACAGTGAGAGAATCAGCTCCGCCAAGAATTGCTGACATAGCCTCTGTCTGTGTTCTGAGCATATTTATATAAGGATCATCCACCGTTTTATTCTTCTTAGTAGTAACGGAATGAATTGCCATTTTTGAGCTTTCAGGATCAGCTGGTTTAAAACCATTTAGAACAACTGACCATAACAACCGAGCAGCCCTTAATTTTGCAATTTCAGGGAAATAGTCCGGCCCGATACCAAAGCAGAACCTGATCTTTGATGCTGCATGGTCTGTATCGAGCCCTCTTTCTGTTAACTGTTTCATATATTCACATCCCATTGAAACAGCAAATGCCAGTTCCTCCACTATACCTGCTCCGGAATTATTAAACCATGAAGCATTCAGGTGAACAGTACGAAGATTCGGAAATACTGATGCTGATGATGTTAATGAGGCAAGATAATCAAACCCTTCTTCAACAGGAACACATAGTTTACCATTTGCCATTAACCGTCCTATCGGATCGGCTTCGATTGCTCCTTTTATTTTAATAGGATCCAATCTCCGTTCTTTTGAAATTATTGTAATATGATCGAGAATTTCTTTGGCTTTCCCGTTACAAAGAAAATTTATCTCCACGATATCAATATGAATATTATTAAGAAGAGTTCTGAAATTATTTAAGCTAACTACCTCAGGATCAATAATTATAAAGCCCAATGAATCAACTCCTTTCATAAGTATGGTAAGGGCTTTCCTGTTTGCTTCGGAATAATCTGATACTTCAATATTCTGCCTGACAAGCCAATTGTTGTTCTTAAATTTTGTTCCTCTCAGATATGGAAATTCACCCGGAAGTGTATTGATATACATAAGTTTTTCAATATCTTCCGCCCGGTAAAAAGGTTGTACATCAAACCCTTCATCTGTTTTCCAAACCAGTTTTTTATCAAAATCCGCTCCCTTCAGATCAGTTGCGATCTTGTCCATCCATGCTTTTGTTGATATGGGGGGAAACTGTTGAAATAGTTTTTCGCTATTTGCCATTAAATTAACTATTGTTGTTATTGGTGCAAATTAAGTGAATTACCTGTCAACCATAATATGAATTTTATCATATTATGGCTTTGGTGAAATTCACTTTATTTCCCTGCAAACTGCATAAGGTATGCTTTGATAAACGCATTCAGGTCACCATCGAGAACGGCTTGTACATTGCCAGTCTCATGATTGGTGCGGTTGTCCTTAATCATTTTATAAGGATGAAGCACGTAGGATCTGATCTGTGATCCCCACTCAATCTTTTTCTTTTCCCCTTCAATTATTGCCTGTGCTTCCTGCTGTTTTCTAAGCTCGAGCTCATAAAGTTGCGATTTAAGAATTCTCAGAGCATTCTCCTTATTATTTAATTGTGAGCGGGTCTCCTGATTTTCGATAACAATACCTGTGGGAGCATGCTTTAGCCTGACAGCTGTCTCTACTTTGTTAACATTCTGTCCGCCTGCCCCGCTTGAGCGGAATGTGTCCCAACTGATATCCGCAGGATTTATTTCAATCTCGATTGTATTATCGATAAGCGGAGAAATAAATACCGACGCAAATGTTGTCTGTCGTTTTCCCTGTGAATTGAAAGGAGAGATCCTCACCAGGCGGTGAACACCATTCTCACTTTTCAGATAGCCGTAAGCCTGTTCCCCATCGATTTCAATTGTAACTGACTTAATTCCAACCTCGTCGCCGGCCTGATAATCGAGCTCTTTTACTTTATAGTTATTTCTCTCCGCCCACCGAAGGTACATCCTCATGAGCATTGCTGCCCAGTCGTTGCTTTCCGTTCCTCCGGCGCCTGAATTTATTTTTAAAATTGCACCGAGCTGGTCCTCCTCTTTCTGAAGCATATTACGCACTTCGAGGTCTTCGATCATCGACAGACAGGCTTTATACTGGTTATCTACCTCTTCCTCTGTAGCTTCACCCTCTTTGTAAAAATCATTAATAACAACCAGGTCGTCGATTGCGATACCAATTTTATCAAAATCTGTTGTCCATTTTTTTATCTGAGCAATACCCTTCAGGAGCTCTTCAGCCTTCTTGGCATCGTTCCATAAACCCGGTTGTTGCGACAGGCTCTCCTTTTCTGCTATAAGTTCCAGTTTGCCTTCGATGTCAAAGATACCTCCTTAACGCATCGCGGCGTCCCGATAAATCCTTTATCTGTTCGTTAGTTATCATCACTTAAAATTTCGACAAATTTAGTCTTTTATTACGAGCAAGAAAATAAAATAAGATGTACGTCATTGCGAGGCGCGTTCTTTCTGAGGCTTAATTGCCGTTGGCTTCAGCCAACGGTTTAAAAGGCGCAAAGAACAAGAGGGCTTTAGCCCAAAACATTATGGACTAAAGTCCTTTTGGGGAGAGGACTCCTCAAACCGTCGGTTAAAACCGACGGCAATTAAAAGAAGTATTGCTCTTAATAAACCCTGTAGCCGGAGAAAGAACCTGTTCCAGATTCCGAAGATAAGCCGGGATTGACAATAACCTTAACTTTATCTCCTGCAATAAGTTTCATTGTTATTGATCTGGTTAGAGATGACCTGCTAATTATGTCGGTATTTAATATTTCATAAATCGAACCATTTAAAGAGATTTTCAGTGCTTTGGTAACATCTAATGTACTTGAATTAAAACCGACTATAAAAGTATAAATCCCTCCTGCTGGGGCAGTAAATACACCTAATGCCCCATCAAAGGCCAAACCATCATTGTAGTCGATAATTGGGGTAATAAAATCATAGTCTAAATTAGAAAGACCAGTTTCCGGTATAGTTTTCCTTGCTCTAAACGCAATCAAACTCCCGATCACAGCCGTACTCCCGCTCTTAGAGATTGTGAGGCTATAGGTTGCCGGATCGTACGAAAGAGTCTGATTGTCTGTGTTATCAAGGTATTTGGTCAAGTCTATTTCTGTAGGACTTGTTTTATTTGTAATCGTCAATTTATTTGTCAGGGGATTGAGTTGAAGATCCTGAATAGCATCATTCTTAATCGGTGAAAGATCCACAACGGAAGTTCCGCCTGAAATAGAAAGTTTATAATCAGCCGGAGTAAAAGTGAGTGTCTGGTTAAATTTTGAAAGATTAATTGGAGTTGTACCGTTAGTTATCGAAAGGGTATTATCCGTATTATTAAAACTCAACTGCTGCTTATCATCAAGAAACCTGGATAAATCGATAGGGAGTGCCGTCGACTTTGAAAGTTTGAGATTATTGTTGTCATCGATAGATAGATCCTGGATTTGGTTTGGCAAAGTTATATTACTTCCTCCTGTAATTGAAACTACGTCTCCGGAAATTGACAATACATGCGGTACATTAAGAGAAGAGAGGTTTACAGTACTTACAGCCCCGGCATTACCAACCGATATTGACAGATTTGTACCATTGAAGGAGAGTTTCTGATTATCAGATGCCGGATCGCCCTGATCGCCTTTTTGTCCCTGAACGCCCTGTATTCCCTGAGCTCCTGTTTCTCCTTTCAATCCCTGAGGACCTGGTTCCAATGATTTCTGGGCATATAAAGCATACGGAACAGCAAGGAATTGCATCGTTCCCATTTCAACAAAAACGTTATCAAACTTAACCTCAACCTTAAGATAATGTAATGCCTGTGACCAGGTAACCTGTGAAAGATTTCCGTATATGCCGCCTGTCGGCGCCCCTTTGCCAATAATAAGTGAAAAAACACCAAACTTAGATGTTATAACATTCGAATGAAGTTCCTGATAAACAAGGGTTCCAAGGGGATTTCCCGAAAGAATAGAAAATTTTACATCTATACTCTTGCTGGTCAGCTCTTTACCGCTATTATCCCTGGCAACAGCCTGATAATTTATCCCGATAGGAACATTTCCCTGCCCAAAACTGGTGAGGGTTAATAAAATCAGGGTCAGCATAAACAGGTATCTCTCTAAATTTTTTACACCCATAATTATAAGATTACATTTTTTCAAATATAAACGTCCTGTTGATTTCCTTATCGCCACTTATTATTCTGACAAAATAAACTCCAAAAGTGAAATTGCTCAAAGAGATCTCTTTCTCAATATAGAATTTCTCCGTGAAAGTGAGCTTTTCCGTATATACTTTTAAACCTGAAATATTAATTATATCAATCGTGAAATCCCTCGGAATATCTCCGAACAATTTTATGGTAATATGTTCTGTAGCAGGATTTGGATAAACATTAAATCCGTTACCTTCATGAGTTGGCTCCCATACAAATTTTACACCGGGTTGCTGAAATCCCTGAGTTAAAATAAAGTCACTACTGCTTACTAATTCTACTGCTGCCTCGCCTATTGTTTGTGAAAAACCAACTGAACTTATAGAAGTTACTCCGGCAACAGGCACCAAAACCTGCTGCGTGAGTTGTTGCGAAAACAGATTATATCCCTGTCCAAGGAGTAATATTAACAGTAAATATCTTATGTTTGATATCATAATTAGTTGTAAATTCCACCTTTCACAAGGTTAGAATATTTATTTAATTAATAGCTCAAACTTAATAAATAATTCAAAATGCTCAAATCATTCCTGTATCACAACCTTATTGAAGCCGGCTGCGATGAAGCCGGAAGGGGTTGTCTTGCAGGACCTGTTACTGCTGCAGCTGTTATCCTGCCAAAATTTTTCAGGCATGAAATCCTCAACGATTCCAAAAAACTTACTCATAAACAAAGAGATATCTTAAAGGACGAGATAATAAATTCAGCCATAGCCTGGAAAGTAGCCTTCATTGATAACAATGAAATTGACGAAATGAATATCCTCCGGGCTTCAATAAAAGCTATGCACATAGCAATTGAAGGTTTGAATACAGAACCACAATTCCTGCTTATTGACGGAAACAGATTTTATCCATACAAAAACATTAAACACAAGACAATAATAAAAGGCGACGGTAAGTATTTTTCCATTGCTGCGGCATCGGTGCTGGCAAAAACATTCCGCGACGAATACATGGAAAAGATTCATTGTGAGTATCCGGAATACGGATGGAATAAAAATAAGGGTTACCCGACAGCTTTTCACAGGGAAGCATTACTTAAATATGGACTAACGCCCTTTCACAGGCGATCATTCAGCCTTTTCGATACTCAACAGAAAATTGAATTCTGAATGTGCCGGATTTAATTAATAAAACTAACTTTGCATATTAATTTAAAAACAATCTAAATAGGTTCACTTATATGAAAAAGGTATTTGTAATTTTAGTAATACTGGCTCTCAGTTTTGGTTTCAAAGTAAAAGCAGACGAAGGTATGTGGCTTCTGCCTCTTATTGAGAAATTAAATATCGGAAAAATGACAGAGCTTGGCCTTAAACTCTCTGCCGAAGATATTTATAGTCTTAATAAAGCCAGCTTAAAAGATGCAATCATTATTTTCGGAGGGGGATGCACCGGCGAAATAGTCTCTTCGCAGGGTCTGATCCTTACAAATCACCATTGCGGATACAGCTCTATTCAGGCTCATAGCAGTGTTGAACACGATTATCTGCGCGATGGATTCTGGGCCATGTCACGTGAAGAGGAGTTACCAAACCCAACACTTGCTGTTACATTTCTCATAAGAATTGAAGATGTAACTACCCAGATTCTCGCTAATGTAAAACAGGGGATGACTGAAACTGAAAGGACTGCTGCTATACTCGAGGCCAGAGTGGCTATTGAGAAAAAAGCTGCTGAAGGAAATAATTACAGAATACAGGTAGGAAGTTTTTACGGAGGAAATTACTTCTATCTTATGGTTTATGAAAGATATACTGATGTAAGGCTAGTCGGAACTCCCCCATCTTCTATCGGGAAGTTCGGTTCTGATACCGACAACTGGGAATGGCCACGTCATACCGGTGACTTTAGTGTATTCCGCGTATATTCCGGTCCTGATGGAAAACCGGCAACCTATGCCAAAGAAAATATTCCGTTAAAACCCAGACGTTATCTTTCTGTCTCAATAAAGGAACGTAATATTGGCGATTTCGCTATGATTCTGGGATACCCCGGAAGAACAAACAGATATATGACTTCCTATGAAATAAATGAGCAACTTCAGATCGTACATCCCGACAGGATAAAAATACGTGGAATTAAACAGGATATCTGGATGAAAGATATGCAGTCTGATCAGAAGATAAATATTCAATATTCAAATAAATACTTCACCTCTTCAAACTATTGGAAGTACTCAATAGGACAGAAAGCCGGACTTGAAAGACTGAATGTCAAAGCCAAGAAAGAGGAACTTGAAAACCAGTTCAACAAATGGGTTGTTGCTAATCCCGATCGTAAAGCGAAATATGGTGAAGCTCTTGATATGATCAAGACTGCAACAGAAGGAAGATCTGAATATTACAATGCCGTTCAATATCTTAATGAATGTATTCAGGGGTGCGAGATTCTGAGCATGAATCAGGTTGCCAACGTACTTATTAATTCTATCAGAACCGGTGATCAACAGGCAGTTACCGATGCTGTAGCCAGGGTAAAAAATTATATCAGCAATTTTTACAAAGACTATAATCCGGCAACAGACAATAAGTCGACTAAAGCTATGCTCAATCTTTACAGAGCTGATATACCTGCCAAATTCCAGCCCGATTTTTATGTAAATATCGTTGATAAAAAATATAAAGGGAACATTGATAAGTATGTTGACGAAATGTTCGCAAAATCTGTGTTTGCAAATGAGTCTAAACTTTTGGCATTTCTTAAAAAACCAGTGTTGAAGACTCTTGAGAATGATCTCGTTTACCTTACAGCTGCATCAATCTATAAGACAGCAGCAGAGGTATCTAAAGAATCAAGTCAGTTTGATACCGGTCTGGCAACCGGAAAGAGACTGTGGGTTGCAGCCTTAATGGAAATGGTTCCTGAAAAAACACAGTATCCGGATGCTAACTCAACAATGCGTCTTTCTTACGGTACTGTTCAGGATTACGATCCAAGGGATGGTGTAACCTACAAATATTATACTACCCTTCAGGGAGTCGTTGATAAATACAAGCCAGGGGATTATGAATTTGATCTTCCAAAGCGGGTGATTGATTTGAATAATAAGAAAGAATATGGAAGGTACGGCTCATCAAAAGGATATATGCCGGTTTGCTTTCTTACAACAAATGATATTACCGGTGGTAACTCCGGGAGCCCTGTTATGAACGGTAACGGCGAACTGATCGGTTTGGCTTTCGACGGTAACTGGGAATCGATGAGTGGAGATATTGCTTACGAACCTGAATTACAAAGAACTATCGTTGTTGATATCCGATATGTGCTTTGGGTAATGGATGTTTATGCGGGAGCAAAACATCTTGTTGATGAGATGACAGTGGTACAGTAGATTTCAGGATTATGCATTTTAGCCTGATTGAGATACTTGCAGCTTTTATGGTTCTTTTTGCAATCATTGATATACCGGGTTCGATTCCGATAATCATCGATATTAAGGCCAAATCGGGCAATATAAAATCATATAAAGTTACACTGGTCTCATTCTTAATATTGCTTGCCTTTCTTTTTATCGGAAGCCCTTTACTTGGGATATTCGGTATTGATGTCTCTTCTTTTGCAATTGCCGGGTCATTTATAATCTTTTTGATCGCCATGGAAATGATCCTTGGCATTGAACTCTTTAAGCATGAATCGCAAGCGGGAGGATCTATCTTTCCTATAGCATTCCCGTTAATTGCCGGGGCAGGATCAATAACCACAATCCTTTCTCTGAAAGCTGAGTATCAAACAATAAATATTTTTATTGCTCTGGTTCTGAACATGGTTGTAATTTATCTTGTATTAAGATTGACTTCATTGTTTGAAAAAATGCTGGGTGCCGGCGGGCTTCAGATCCTTAAAAAGGTTTTTGGCGTGATTCTGTTATCTATTGCAATAAAACTATTCATTACCAATACCGGTATAGTTCTTCAACATGCCAAATGAAATCATAATTTACACCGACGGTGCGTCAAGCGGGAACCCGGGTCGCGGCGGATATGGAGTGGTTCTGATTTCAGGCAAACACAGGCTGGAGAAATCAGAAGGATTCAGGCTAACAACAAATAACCGTATGGAACTTATGGGGGTAATTGCCGGCCTCGAAGCTTTGAAAATACCCGGTAGTAAGGTAGTTGTATACACAGACTCAAAATACGTAGCAGATTCTGTCGAAAAAGGATGGGTGTTCCAATGGGAATCAAAAGCGTTCAGAAATAAAAAGAATCCCGATCTGTGGATCAGGTTTCTTAAAATTTACCGTAAACACAAAGTAAGATTTGTCTGGATAAAAGGTCATTCAAGTAATGTTGAAAATGAAGTCTGCGACCGGTTAGCTGTCGTTGCATCAATGGGAGGCGAACTCCTTGAAGACAAGGGCTATCAGCCTATAGAAGAGAATAATGTATTAATCTGAAATCGGGGGACCGTTTAATAAATTTTGCAATAATCAAAATAATGATGCAAATTTGTAAAAAGATCTGCAGATGCAAAAGCTATATATTTCTTCAACACCTTCTACTCCTGAGATCAATTTTTCTCCTGAAGAAAATATTTTCATGATAAAGGGGAAATCTTCACCAGAAGATGTCCGCGAAATGTACTATCCTGTTGTTGAATGGATTAGAAGCTTCACAAACATTATTCTTTGTGGAGAGAACAAAATCTATACTTCTGAAAATCCTCTTAAATTTCAAACCGATTTAATTTATTTCAATTCATCATCTGCAAAATTCCTGTACGATATCTTTATCGAACTGAAAAGACTTTCTCAATCAGGTAACCAGGTTGTTATTGAGTGGTTTTATGATGAGGAGGATCTGGATCTCAAAGAAGCAGGTGTTGATATAGCATTGCTTGTCGAGATGGATTTTTCTTTTATCCCAAAGAAAAGGATTGTCTGATGAGGGGACAAAAAGAACTTTATGAACTTTTGGAAAAACTGGCAATTCAATTTGAATATTACGAACATCCTCCTCTTGCCACAATTGATGACGCAAAGATCCATTGGAAAGATTACAACTCAGGAAGGTGCAAAAATATTTTCTTCAGGAATCATAAAGGAGACAGGCACTATCTTGTAATACTCGAGCATCTCAGACAATTGAATATACACGACCTTGAGAAAAGACTCGGTCAGGGGAAGCTTTCCTTTGCATCTGATGTAAGACTTAAAAAACACCTTGGTGTTGAGCCCGGTTCGGTGTCTCCTTTTGGACTCATTAATGACACTGAAAATCATGTGCATCTCTTTATCGATGAAAAATTAAAAGATTGTGAGCGGCTTACATTTCACCCAAATGTTAACACAGCCTCACTGGTTATTTCCAGGGCTGATTTTTTAAAGTTTATGGCATATACAGGCAGTACTTTTGAATTTATTAAGCTTTATGATTAAGCTTAAGCCTCCCTGTCCCCCTAAAGCGCCCAGCTATCCCCCAACCCCCCTGAAGGGGGGCTAATTCAAAGTGTATATGAGCATTAACCCCCCTTTAGGGGGGCAGGGGGGCAAGAATCAGGGGTGTTGGGGGGCGGTTGGGGCAAAAAAATAACCTCTTCCCCTTTGCAACAAACCCAATTCTAATCCGTCTTTAATCAAAAAACAAGAAATACCTAAACCTGCATGAGGAGATTTCTCTTTTCCGGATTACTTATATTTTTCCTTCTGCCGGCTGTTACCGGACAGACCATTGATAAAAAGCAATATAAAGCTACACGTATATCTTCTGTTCCTGTAATTAACGGAATTCTTAATGAGGATTTGTGGAAAACCGGTGACTGGGTTGATGACTTTACACAGAATGAACCATACAACGGCAAAGAAGCGTCGCAAAGAACTGAATTTAAAATTCTTTTTGATGATAATAACCTCTATGTGGCTATCAAAGCTTACGATACAAGTCCCGACAGCATTGTTAACCGGTTAACCCGACGCGATAATGTTGACGGAGATCTGGCCGGTATAATTTTAGACAGCTTTCATGATCTCCGTACAGGTTTTCTTTTCGGAGTAAGCTCTTCGGGAGTTAAGTACGACCACATGTTTACCAACGACGGGCAGAATGAGGACTCTTCGTGGGATCCTAACTGGTGGGTGAAAACCTCTGTAAACAGCGAAGGATGGGTTGCTGAGATGAAAATCCCATTCAGCCAGGTACGGTTTGAAAAAAACTCAGGGGATGTGTGGGGACTTGAAGTAGCAAGAATACTTTACCGGAAGAACGAGACTTCCTTCTGGCAGCATATTCCAAAAGATGCTCCCGGATTGGTTCATCTTTTTGGAGAATTAAAAGGGTTAGAGCAAATTAAACCCAGGAAAATTTTTGATGTTACCCCTTACGGAGTCGGCAAAGCGGAAACATTTGAAGCAGAACCTGAAAATCCATTCCGGGCCAAAGGAAAATTGTTCGGATTTAACGGAGGAATTGATGCCAAGATCGGGGTGACTAATAATATGACAATGGATCTTACCATAAACCCCGACTATGGACAGGTAGAAGCTGATCCTTCTGAAGTAAATCTTTCAGCCTATGAGACTTTCCTCAACGAAAAACGTCCGTTTTTTGTGGAAGGTAACAACATAACAAACTTCGCTTTAGGCGTTGGTGACGGAGGTGTGGGAAACGACAACCTCTTTTATTCCAGGAGAATAGGACGTCAGCCACATGGCGATCCGGATTTGAAAGACGGATGGAATTCTAGTGTGCCGGCCAACACAGCAATTCTTGGGGCAGCCAAACTTACCGGAAAGACAAAAAACGGACTTTCAGTCGGATTTGTGGAGGCTATGACTGCTGAAGAAAAGGCTGAAATTGATACAGTGGGCGGCAGGATATTTGAAACAGTAGAACCACTTACTAATTATCTTGTTGGTCGCATTCAGAAAGACATTAACGATGGGAAAACTATTATCGGAGGGATTTTTACCAGTACAAACCGTAGGCTCGATGAAAACCTCAGCGATATTATGCACAAATCAGCATACACGGGGGGAGTTGATTTTACACAATATTTCAAAGACAAAAACTGGATGTTTAACATCAATACTGCTTTTAGCCTGGTAGAGGGTTCTAAAGAAGCACTTGAGAACACTCAACAATCTTCGGCTCATTACTTCCAGCGCCCTGATAAAGGGTACGCAGTTCTTGATACAAACAGAACTTCCCTTGCCGGATCCGGGGGAAGAATGCAGTTAGTTAAGATGAACGGACACTGGAATTTTATGAGCGCCACATTATGGAAAACACCGGGATTTGAAACTAATGATCTTGGCTATATGAGAGAAGCTGATCAGGTTTTGTCATTACTATGGGCCGGATATAGTGTTTGGGACCCTAAATGGATTTACAAAAGATATAATATAAGTGCTGATTTTTATGGTGTAACTAACTTTGGCGGGGACTGGACCGGAGGCGGATTCGAATGGAATGCCAGCATGAACCTGAATAATTACTGGAACATCTGGTCAGGAGGCAGCTTTAACACACCCTCGGTTTCAACCGGAATGCTTCGTGGCGGCCCGACAATGAAAACCCCCGGAAGTACTAATTCGCGAATCGGTTTCTCAACAGATAACCGCAAAAAACTGGTTTTTGATGTATATGCAAACGGAGGAAAAGGTTACGAAAATAATTCCCGTAGTTTTTACGCTGGTGTGGATATAACATATAAACCAATAAATGCCCTGGTCCTTACCCTGAGTCCGGGATTCAGTAAATCGTACTCAGACCTGCAATATGTGTCTGAGGAACAATACCAAAACAACAGCAGGTACATTTTTGCCAGTATCGATAGGAAAACCATTAGCACATCATTCAGGATAAGCCTGAATTTGAGCCCTGATCTTACATTCCAATACTGGGGACAGCCATTTATTGCATCCGGCAGCTACTATGATCATAAATATATTGTTGATCCGATGGCAAATTCTTATTCTGACCGGTTCAGGATATTTTCACCGAATCAGATCAGTCCTGACGGGGATAATTATAATATTGATGAGAATAATGATGGAATTACCGACTACACATTTGATAAAAAAGACTTCAATGTGCAGGAGTTTCTCTCAAATTTCGTGGTCAGATGGGAGTACAATCCGGGGTCATCTGTTTTCCTTGTCTGGAGCCAGACTAGGAGTGGATCAAATTCATCAGGATCTCTCGATCTTTTCAACGACCTGGGCAATCTGTTTAATTCCGGAGAAATCACACCACATAATGTCTTTCTTATAAAGTTCAGCTATCGGTTTGGATTCAGGTAATCGTAAGTAGATTAAGATAACCATTCGGTGAGCTCGTCCCGCCTTGCGGGCCTCGGTTCTTCATTCATCCTTTCCTTATACATGGATTTTAAGCAAATTATCAGAAAGGTCCGCCAGCTGGCGGATCAAAAAAATTTATGGGGCCTAGGGAAGGCATCAAAAGTTGTATATCTATATAATAGTAATTAACTTTGTTCCAGCAATGAAAATTTCAGGTTGGAACAGTTTTCGAAAAAAAAATTATAAATATGTTATAAAACATATCGTACTTCTGAGTGTGGTAATTTTATTGCCTTGTATTCAAGTGTCTGCACAGGAGTATTTTCAACAGGAAGTAAATTACAAAATTCACGTTACACTTAATGACAGTAAGCATGAACTGAGTGCTTTCGAATCTGTGGAGTATATAAACAATTCCCCGGACACTCTCAGTTTTTTGTATTTTCATCTCTGGCCAAATGCGTATTCAAACAATTCCACCGGGTTAGCAAAAGAAATCCTCAACCGCGATGGGAAGACAAAACTGTTCAAGGATCCGGAACTGAGGGGATACATCGATTCTTTGAACTTTAATATTCAAGGTATCCCTGTCGCGTGGAATCTATTACCCGACTCCTGTGATATCTGCAAAATAATTCTAAATGAGCCTCTAAAGCCTGGAGATACAATAATGATAACAACTCCTTTTCATGTTGGAATACCTAAAGGAATAACTTCTCGGCTTGGACATATCGGAGAATCATATCAGATCTCCCAATGGTATCCAAAACCAGCTGTTTACGATCGGTCGGGATGGCATCAGATACCATATCTCGATCAGGGTGAGTTCTACTCAGAATACGGTAGTTTTGATGTAAGTATTACTTTGCCTGACAATTATATTGTAGGTGCAACCGGAAACCTGCAAAATGAAGAAGAAAAAGTTATGCTGGATATCCTTTCCAGAGATACTGCCTGGATGAAAGCTGCTTATTCTGCAGATGAAAAATTTCCACCATCATCGGGCAAGATGAAGACTTTGCGGTATACTGAAAATCAGATACATGATTTCGCCTGGTTTGCTGATAAGAGATTTCACGTTCTAAAAGGCAAAGTTATACTCCCGGAATCAGGCAGGGAAGTAGATACGTGGGCAATGTTTACTAACCAGGAGGCGCCTCTCTGGACAAAATCCATCACGTATATAAATAATGCGCTCTGGTATTTTTCAAAATGGAACGGGGACTACCCATATAATACTTTTACAGCAATTCAGAGCGCACTTACTTCCGGAGCAGGCATGGAATATCCCGGACTTACTGTTATTGGTCTTGCTGGTGATCCTTACCTTTTAGATGAAGTGATTGCCCATGAAATTTGTCATAGTTGGTTTTATAGCGCAATCGGATCAAATGAACGGAGGAATCCCTATATGGACGAAAGCTTCGCAAGCGCGTATGAGTCGAGATATATGGAACAAAGATATCCGGGGAAGAAACTATGGGAGATTAAATTTAAAAACATAAAACTGGCTAAGATATTTCATATAGATAAAATGCCGGTGCAAAGAATTCAGGAACTGGAATGGCTCGTACCTGCCCGAATGAATTTAGAGCAACCTGTAAATCTTGATGCTACAAAATACACCTATAATAATTATGGTGGAATTGTTTATTATAAAGCAGGACTTGGGTTAAACTACCTGAGGGCTTATCTTGGAGATTCCATCTTCGATTCCACAATACATGATTATTACCGTAAATGGAATGGCAAGCATCCGCAACCGGAAGATCTAAGGAGAGTCTTTGAATCACATACAGATAAAGATCTCTCGTGGTTCTTTGATGATTTTCTGGGTACAACTAAAAGGATCGATTATAAGTTAGTTAAGCTTGCTGATAATAAGTTGCTGATTAAAAACAATGGAGAGATAAAAGCCCCACTCTTAATATCCGGGATGATTGGCGATTCAATCTGTTCTGAAAACTGGATTGATGGTTTTAAAGGGAAGAAATGGATCAATACGGAAATAAAAAATTATTCTGAGATTAGAATCGATCCGGAACATAAAATGACTGAATTATTCCGTTTGAACAACAACATCCGTACTTCTGGTATTCTCCGTAAAAGTGATCCTGTCCGACCTCAATTCTTGTATACTATTGATGATCCTGATAAACATTCAATAATTTATCTCCCCGCGTTCGACTGGAACAAGACAGATGGTTTTATGGTTGGGGTGGCTTTACATAATGGAACATTGCTTCCAAAACCCATTGAATACTTTGCAATGCCCTTCTATTCTTTTCTTAATCAAGGGATTACCGGTTATGGGAAAATTTCATTAAACATAATTCCTTATAACAAATTCATCAGACGTGCATCGTTTTCAATGGAGGCATCGCAGTTTGGTGCACCGGGAGATCAGAAATATCATAATTTAAAGGCAGGCTCAGATCTCTCTTTCAGATCGAGAGACCTGACTTTACAGATAAATCAGAAAGTATTTGGGTATTATATACAAGCGTCTGATCTGGTTCAGATTAAATTACTTCAACAGGCAAAGATGCGTTCATATCTTCAATTTGGATACTTTGTTGAAAATACCGGAATGATAAATCCGTACAACATGTTGCTTTCTTTTGAAGCCGGAAAATCATATCAAAAGACATCACTGGAACTGAATTATAAGCACAGTTATAACGGGAAAGGGAACGGTCTGGATATAAGAATATTTGCCGGGACCATGCTGGAGAACGCATCAGATCCTATTTATGCTTTTGCTTCCAGCGGCAGAGGTGGACGTGAACAATATTTATACACCGGGGTATATCCCAATCGGTTTGGAGAGTTCCCAAAAACATTTTTTTCAAGGCAAATGTCTATGTCTGAGGGAGGTTTGGTAACTCCTGTCAATGACAGTATTGGTTATAGCCGTTGGATCTGCTCGCTTTCATTGACCACCACTCTGCCGGGAATAGCTTCACGGATTCCTGTAAAACCTTTTGCTACGTTACTGGTAAACGATCGTAACTCGTTACAAAATGTAAAGTCCCAGGTATTTTTCGAAGCAGGATTCAAGTCAGGAATATGGAACTTTTTTGAGATCTATATTCCTGTTCTTGTTTCCAACAACCTCTATTCAATAAATGGGACCCTGAAAGAGAGGATTCGCTTTGTATTCAGACTAGATAAACTTTTTCCCCTCCGATCGTAATTCTGTCTTTTAACTGAAATCCTTCGATTCTCTAAAATCTATTTCTTATAATAGCTTACAACAGAACAATAAGAAGAATTAAAATAACAATCAACGCACCTGCTGAAACGTAAACACCACCGCCAATTTCTCTAAGTTTGTGATTGATTGAACGTACTTCTTTTCTCATACTTTTCTTTTCTGACGACTTCAAATTGGTTTTATCCATCGCATTAATTTCGTTTAATCTTAATTCGAGAGTCTTAGCTTCTGCTGCTGCAGCAGGGCTGGGAACAGTTGTAGTTGTTGGTGCAGCAGTTGTTGCTGCATTTGCCTGAAGTGGAAGAAATGTTAATGACAAACAAGCTGCCAATAAATACATTGCAATTTTTTTCATTTTTTTTTAGATTTATGTTAATATTTAAGAAAATTTATGTGTTACCAATATTATACGGGTAACTACAATAATTACCTAAACAAAGATATTATCACATGTTCCGGATGCTGTTACACAATTACAGGAATAAGTTACATTATTTACAGATTTGAGGGGAGAATGACGATACTCTTCCTCTGATATTTACTGCCGTTTTGACAATGATAGTTTTCTTAAACCTCAAAATAATGTCCGGTATGGTAAAAAACTAAAAATATTGAATTGACATAATAGCGTTATCCACAAATGATAAAGTGGTTTGCTTGTGCCAACATGAATTCTTTAAATATATACACTCTAAAAAATCACCGTGAACATGTTTTAAGTTTTAATTATTAAGTAGTTACATGATGATGGATTATAACAAAAGAAGATTAAAAACAGAGCTTCCCCAATAAATTGAATTGAACAAATACTTATTCTATTGGTTATACAGTATTATTAATCACAATGTAAAAAGTTAATTAGTCCAATTTTAAAATTGTGAAGGAACACATCTCTATAAAATAAATTTTATCTAAAAATATGAAAACAAAAAACAAGATCTGGATGATCCTACTGATTACGGGATCTGTACTTATTTTTACAAATAGTTGTAAGAAAAGTACTGACAATGCTCTTCTGACTGATAAAGACGGCAATGTCTATAATACTGTTACTATCGGTACGCAGGTGTGGATGACAGAGAATCTAAAAACAACAAAATACCGGAACGGTGATTTAATAGGAACGACAATTCCCGTAACTAAAGATATTACCAGTGAAAGCGCAGCTAAATACCAATGGGCTTATCTTGGGAATGAGAACAATGTTACAAGTTATGGCAGACTATATACATGGAATGCAGTAACAGACAGTCGTGGTGTATGCCCAACAGGTTGGCATGTGCCAACTGATGCCGAGTGGAGTACCCTTACAACCTTTTTGGGAGATTATTCAGTTGCCGGGGGCAAACTTAAAGAAACAGGTACAAACCATTGGATAAGTCCTAATGCAGGAGCAACCAATGAAACTGGTTTTACAGCTCTTGCGGGTGGCACCCGTAGCAAGGATGGTACATTCAGCCTCATGGGAAACTATGGTTTTTGGTGGAGTTCATCAGAGAGCTCAGCTGCTTATGGCTGGGGCGTGAGCATGTTTTACGGTAATACCGGTAATGGCAGGGTCAGCCTCGATAAGCAGAATGGCTTTTCTGTTCGTTGTATTAAGGATTAATTGACTATATGGCTATATGACTATTAGAGAATTGAGGTGTTAATAACATTAATAAACAATTAACTAATTACAGCCAACCAAGATTAGGTGGTCATGGAAAGTAACAATTGCTTTTTCAATTATTATACATAATCTAAATCTAATATTAGGTACTATAAATGCAGAGAGGAGAGTGCATTATGAGTAACGAACAGATTACACCTGAAACGAAGGGCGTTACGGTGAATTTACTTACAACAGTTGACCTTGGCCTTGAGATTGAGGGCATGGCAGGACGCCAACTTCGAATGCGCATGGTGACCATTGAACCTGGAGGAGTCATTGGCCCGATTCACAACCATATAGACAGACCAGGCACTGTTTACATATTGCTGGGAACGATTACTGACCATCGAAATGGAGTCGCAACGGACTATGGGCCGGGAGTGGGTTGGCCTGAGGATAGGAACACAACACACTGGCTTGAGAACAGAGGAACGATTCCGGCAGTGGAGATTTCGGTCGATATATTCAGGCAAGAGTAAGTCTTCCGATGATGTTATTGATGTCTTTGATGCTGATGGTTTAAAGAAGCCCAACATTGAAATACTAGATGATAGGTTCCTGAGTGAGCTGAAGAACATGCCACAAAAGAATCTGGCTGCCGAGCTCCTTTAACGACTACTGAGAGATGTCATCAATTTAATCGGCCTATTTTCATCAGTTATTCAAAACATGGGACAAATACGGGACAAATCAGGCAATAAAAAACCCTATCATGCTGATCTGCTGCATTAATAGGGTTTGAAATTGAGGTCGGTGGCGGATTATTTTCAATGATCCGGTTTTTGGGGCGCTTCAATAAAATCCCTGAACCGCTGCGCGGCTTTACGGTATTTTTTGTTTTCCCCACTCAGCTCAGCAAGCTGGCTTCGGGGGAAAACAAAAAATCCCTTGCACTTCGTGCTCAGGGATTTTATTGAGGTCGGTGGCGGATTCGAACCGCCGTAAACGGTTTTGCAGACCGCTACCTAGCCACTCGGTTAACCGACCGTGGGTTTGGAGTGCAAAAATAATAAATTTTACGTTATTTGAAGCTATTGATCAAATTCATACTATTATTTTCTCTCTTGCTACTGTTCCCGAGGCTGACTTTCCTGATTTTGCTGGCCGGGACGAGAACCGTTGCGTGGGGACGAAGGAGCAGAGCCACCACGGTCGTATGATATCTTGAAATCAGCCCATGCTGGTGTCGGATGCGAAATGTCATAAACTCCGGCATCTGGTAAAAGGTACTGTGCCAGATCGAGGTTAGCCTTCTTTATTCCTTCAACAACACAACGCGAGTACAAATACCCTCCGTATGAACTGGTATGTGTTCCGTCTGCGTAGGCAAATGGTGCTATAGCAGGACCAACAGCATTCACGGTTTCTATACTCATAGCAAACAAATCAATAAAAGCACAACCGGCAAGCTCCGCTGCCTCACGTGCGGCTTTAGGATAATCACCATGAGCAGCGCCATTGGCCTGTCCTGTAGCTTTATCTATCCTGGTTATGGGAGAAACTATAACCGGAATTCCCCCATGTCGCATTATCTCTACTGCATTGGTGGCAAGGCCCCACTTATAATCGGTATTGGCATCGGAATGGGTTATTGCCCAATCACCTGCTTTATCATCAGCAGGCCACATAGGGTCATGTCCGCTCTTTTTGGAATCATTATGGCCGAATTGCATGAATACATAATCGCCGGGTTTAATCAGGTCCATGAGTTTTTCCCAACGGTGCTGAAACCTGAACGCTTTCAGAGTCTGTCCGGACTCCGCGTGATTTGCAACAGCCACATGCAGTCCAAACCAGCGTGCCATATTTTGTCCCCATGAGCCTGACCCATCACCCTGCTGGTCGGTTACTGTGGAATCTCCAATGATAAATACGGTTATCGCACTGTCGGCCGGTACTATTTCGATGGAACAAACACAAGGATGTTCATCACTAAATTGCAATGTAAGCTTATCATCCCAGGTAGCGGAGAGAATCTTTTTCGTTTGAAGATTCCATTCACGGGAGTCGAGTTTAAGTTCATTACCGGGAGACATAGTTGTAGTACGTGTGTTGACAATAAATGAACGCGTTTCAAACTTTCCTTTTGAGGTGGCAACACGTTCAAGCATTAACCTTCTTGTCTCTGACTTTACTGTCGTCATCGACGTACCGGATGCGTCGCCCAGAGTTACGGTAACCTTGTAATTTCCTTCCGGAAGAGCAACTGAAAACTTAAAAAATGAATCACTGGTTACGAAATCTCCTGTTAAGGCATCTCCGCCTCTATCGACATCCTGAATCGTTGACCCGGGCTCAAATCCGTATCCTGTTTCTTTTGAATAAAGATCACCGGCTTTCACCTGAGTGTAGCCGGGAGCCACCTTCCCGCTTCCAAAGTCGAACTTGAATTGTCCTGGCGCAGGCTGGTTGTCAGATGTCGCAGCCAGACCCAATAAAACGGCCGTACCTATACTAATTAACAACCCTTTATACCTAAAGAATCGTGTATTGATTTTAAACATATTGAGTGATTTCATGGCAACCAGTTAAATGTTGAAACAAATATTATTTATCCGAAAAATGATGGGTAAAGATAAAAAAATTACTGTCGAAAAGACAATCCACAAAAACAATTCAATACAACATGATCACTAATGCCTTCTTTAACATCTTAACTCTCATTCTTCCCATTCATCAGTAGGTTAATAGCATCGTTGAATGAGCCTGCACGGATTACCTTACCTGTGTTTACAAAGAAAATCTCGTCAGCATTTTCTATTGTGTTTAAACGGTGAGCAATAATTACACGGGTGGTTGACTCCGGCAGCTTCAAAAGAATACTGTCGAGCAATTGTTCAGTTACTGTATCTATATTCGCTGTGGCTTCATCAAGAATGAGTAATTCAGGCTTACGAAGAATTGCTCTCATGAAAGCAATTAGTTGCTTCTGTCCTAAACTTATGGAATCTCCTGTCGTTTGTACTTTAGTGTTGAGTCCGTCATCGAATCTTTCAAGCAGACTCTCTAGTCCGGCTTCTGAAATAGCATCCGCTAGCTGTTCATTGGAGAAGTTTCGATACTCAGGATTTCCGTATAATATGTTATCGCGTACAGTCCCGGAAAAAAGGAAAGGTTCCTGAAGAATAAACCCCACCTTCCGTGTGCGCTCCTCTGGCGTATATGATCGTATGTCTCTTCCATCTAATAATATTGTTCCCTTTGTTGCATCGTACAATCTGGCAATAAGCGATGCTGTAGTGGTTTTACCTCCACCGGTAGGGCCAACAAAGGCATAGGTTTTCCCTCGTTCCAGATCGAAGCTTACTTTGTGAAGCACTTCTTTGCCATTCGGGTATCTGAAAGAAACATTTCCAAAATGAAGATATGAGGCTGATGTTTCGCAATTGGGATCTTTTGTCAGATGCAGATTGGTTTCGAGAGATAATAACATGGAAATACGATCCCACCCCGCCATTGCCACCTGAAAGTTAGCCCATAATGACGCCAGCTGACGCAATGGGTTGTAGAAATTAGTAACATAAGCTATAAAACTTATTAGCAAACCTATTGAAAAATGTCCCTTGATTATTAAATAAATCCCCAATGCAAGCACTATAAGCTGACCAATATTAGATGCCAGGGTAGATACCGGCATAAACACGTTATTAGCAACTCCGGCCTGAACCGATTTAGTGTAATTCTGCTGATTTGCATCTTCAAATCGTTTGCGAAAATAGTCGCGACGATTGAAAGCAACAATTACTTTAAAATTTGCAAGACTTTCCTGTATCTCCGCACTTAAGCCACCGGTACTCTTCATACTGGCGGCGTTACGACGCTTAACCCAGGGGGAAAGAGATTTTGTAAAAACCCATACTAACAGTGCAGGAGACAAAGCTGCAAGACCTAATGGCAGGTCAAGCGATAACAGAATAATACCCGCACCGGTCATTGTGAAAATACTACCTATAAACTGCATTAAAGCCTGTGAGAAAAACTGGTTTACCTTATCAGTGTCATTATTAATACGCGATATGAGGTCTCCGGCTTTGTTCTGATTGAAAAAGTCGACAGGTAATTCCTGAAGCTTATTAAAGACAGCATTGCGGAGGCTAAACAACATTCGCTGCCCGATCCCTCCCATCATTCGCATCTGAATATAATTGACAATAAAAGCGATACCATAAAGAGTTAGCAGAATTCCTGAAAATACAAGCAATCCATGATACTGCTTTGTCTGAATATATGTATCTATCGTGTAACCAATCAGGTACGGACCAAGTAGGCTTAATCCTGCATTTATAAAAATTGCGGCAAAAGCTATTGTGAGGTTACGGCGTTCTTCACCAATAAGAGTCATCAATTTCCGGAGCGATGCAAGATTAGATATCTTTTGCTCCGTCTTATCTGATGCCTGGTTTAAATTATAGTTCATAGTGATGAGTGCTTCGTTGTGAGCTGTAGATCTGAATATATTCAGGTGAACTCTCTTTCAACTCTTTATGAGTACCGGTAGCAATAACTTCTCCCTCCATTAAGAGTATGATCTGTTCAAAGTGCCTTACCGGCGCAATTTTTTGTGTAACAGATATCAGAGTCAAATCCGGATAATTGTTTTCGAGGTTGCAGAGGATCTTGTTCTCTGTCATTTTGTCAACACGCGAAGTAAAATCGTCGAGTAGAAGAATTTTGGGATTTACAGCCAAAGCCCTTGCAAGCATAATACGCTGTTTTTGCCCGCCTGAAAGACTGGTGCCACGTTCTGAAACAATTGTATCCAGTTTTTGAGGCAGGGATTCAATAAAATCATTTAATTCGGCTGTTGCTATAGCCCTTTCCAACGATTCATTAGTAACCTTTTCGTTAAAAGCAATATTTTCGCGCAGGCTCATATTGAATATCACACTATCCTGAAAAACAAAACCAATCTGACTATGGAATATATCCTTAGTGTATTTATCAATGCTTATACCATCGAATTCTATCGAGCCGGAGTCGGGAGAAATAAGGTTTGTAAGTAAATATAACAACTGGCTTTTCCCTGCCGCTGTTGGACCAATTATGGCAGTTTTGCTTCCGGCTTTTATTGAGAAAGAAATATTCTTTAAAATGGGTTTATCTCCATAAAACAGAGATACATTTTTAAGAAGAATATCACCTTTAATATTGGTGTCAATCGTTCCTGATTCAGCAGGAGCCGGAGCATCCAGTACATCATTTATTCTCGCATATGAAGCTGAAGCCGATGCAATTATGTTACTCATAAAGCCTATCATCATAATTGGGAAAATGAGCAGCATAATATAACTATTGAAGGCGGCAAAGTTTCCCAGCGACATTGTACCGGAAATAACATAATGTCCGCCGAGGGCAAGTATTGTAACTACCGCAAGGTTAGAAACAAACATTATAACAGGGATAAGTGTCGCAAAAAGACGCAGAATTGACATTCCAAGATTACGGGATTCTAAATTGGTCTCAAGAAATTTAATACTTTCCGGTTGTTGTGAATTCAGTACCCTTATTAAAGCCGACCCCATGATGCTTTCGTTTATTATTTTATTGAGCGAGTCTATAATTTCTCTGCTCTTCTTAAATAATACCCTTACTTTTCTGAATACATAAAAGAATGTTCCTCCAATAACCGGGACAATCGAAATCACAGCCAAAGCCAGTTTCCAGTTAATTGAGATAAGTAATACGGAAGTGCCGATAATAACGAAAACCGAAGATATAATAGTAACAAAAGCCTGTGAAACAAACATCTTAACTGAATCGATATCAGAAGTGAGGTTTGTTAAGAGTTTTGATGGGTTAGACTTTAAAATAAAAGAATAACTCTGATGTGAAATTTTATCAGCCAGTTTTGTTCGTAAATCTTTAGCTACCCGTTCAGAGGTGTAGGTCTGTAAAATGTTTAGCAGAAAAGTGAATACAAAAATTGCAATAGCAGCAGCAAAAAACTCAAATATTACTATCCCCGCTTCAAAATGGTTGGCCGAAAAAGCATCAATACTGCGGGCAACGATTTTGGGTATCAGCATGTTTGTAGCGCTGCCAAGCAATGCCATAACTATCAGGACGATTACTGTTCCAGAATATGGTTTCAGTAAGCTAAGAATACCCGGCCTGGAAATTTTATGGTTTGCAGATTGTGATACAGCTTTATCCATGTTTTATTGCAATATTTTGCAAAGGAATTCAATAAAGCTTACTATTCAATCAAAAAATCGGTAATATCATAGAATTAACCTGTAATTAAACTAAACAGTTCAGAATAGTCCATTAATATACTGTTCCAGCATAGTATATCCCCCCGGGGATATTTTTTTCATCTTTTAGAATACTTAATTTCAATAAATTTTTATTGTTTCCGGTTTTACTTCTTTACCAATTACAACTTTGGTTTCATTCACAGGCTTTACCGATCTGATTGTAATATTTTTTGACACTGCTCCGCTGATATCGATAAGCTGTTTTTGATCTTCCGGAACATCTAACTTTTCAATTTCAATATTCATACTGTTAGTTATCACAACCGCCGGTACCTTCAGTGTGTTTAACCTCAGGCCTTTAATTGTAAGTCCGGTAACATCGTGACATTCAAGCCCTTTATCTGCCTCAATATCAACATTCTCAAGAGATAAATTTTCAAGATTCAGTTCAGGTAGTCCTTCCAGATAGATAGCCTGAGCTGCTCCTTTACAGGTTATGTTTTTCATAGAGATGTTTTTAAACTGAGGTGTTTCCAGTGTTACCAAAGGTAATTCTACCGCTGCAGTTATACCAGTTGATCCTTCAGCAATCATTTCAGAAGCAGACAATCCTGCGTAAAACATATTAAATGAGATAGCCTGTGTTGGAATATTGATCATATTAATATTGGAAAAGAATAGATTTTTAACAACGCCTCCCCTGCCACGGTTACTCTTAAAACGAAGACCAACATCGGTTCCTATAAATGTACAGCCGGAAACAGAAAGATTTTCTACGCCGCCCGACATTTCACTTCCAATAGTAACCCCGCCATGACCATGATAAACTATACAATTCTTTATCACCAGATTCTGGGTAGGTCTGGCTCTTTTTCTTCCATCCTCATCTTTGCCTGATTTGATACAGATGGCATCATCTCCCACATCAAAATTACTGTTATAAAGCAATGTATTTTTACATGACTCTATGTCTACCCCATCGCCATTCTGTGAGAACCAGGGATTCCTTACCGTAACATTTCTTATGATAAGATCTTCGCACATAAGCGGGTGCAGACACCATGCAGGGGAATTCTGAAAAGTAGGGCCATCAAGAAGTATTTTTTTACAGTTTACGAGGCTCACCATTACCGGGCGCAGAAAGTCTTTAATTTTAATATAATCCTCGGGTTTGCCCAGCTGTCCCGGCACATTCATCTCACTCATATTCTGGCCTGCCAGATAAGATTCAGAAGGATACCATATCTTATTATCACTACTGGTTACTCCACCTGATTTAATAAGGTTTTTCCATTGTGATTCTGTAATCTTTTCTTTTTTAACTGGTCTCCATACTTCTCCGGTTCCATCAAAAACTCCACTTCCAGTAATGGCAATATTTTCAAGATCCTTCCCATATATGGGTGAAGTGCACCTTATAGTATTATTTCCTTCGAAACTTGTTTCAATTAAAGGATACATATCTTTATCAGCGCTGAATATTACGAGAGCTCCCTCTTCTGCAAATAAATTAATATTGCTTTTTAGAATGATTGGTCCGGTAAGCCATAATCCACGTGGGATAACCACTTTCCCTCCACCTTTGGCAGTTACTTTATCGATAGCAGCTGCTATTGCTGAAGTATTCAGGGTCTGACCATCGCCAACTGCACCACAATCAGCTATCGATACAGAATAATCCGGGAAAGAGGGTTCGGGAATAACCGGCATATTAAACTCCAGATCTTTATATAGTGATGCGGCCGATGTAGGTTCGACCGATTTACTCACACATGAAGAAAAGTATGGTATCAGCACTAATGGCAGAATAAACAAAATGTATTTACGGATCATAATCTTTTAATTTTTTTAATTGTAATAGTCTTCCGATTCAAATTATTAATGAAAATAAACACAAACAGATAATTAATAATTTTTTCCTGTTGCTCATAATTAAACCCAATGAAAAATAATCCGGGAAGGTTAGTTTAATTCACCCTCCGGATCGGGAAATGATTTCCCGATCCCTGAAGATGAACATTTAACTAACTATACTAAAAAACAAACCTTTTATGGTCTCCAGCGCGGATCTCCGGCGCTGTTTTTACCTGCGAACCCTGCATCAAGGAAATGGAAGTCCATACCTGTTACAGGACTTGTCCATAGGGTTGTTGAAGAACCAGAATAAGCAGTCATTAAACTTCTGACAGAGGATGCCGGAATAAACGAATCATCATAATCAGAAGTGCAGTAAGAATTTGTGAATAGTAATGTTCCGGTAGTCCGTATTCCATTTGTATGTGCAGCAGCAGTGCTTCCGAAGATACAATTACTTATGGTTACACCACCTCCGGTAAAGACAGTGCTGTTCAGATCCATAATATACCTGCTTGTACTTGCAGCTGTATAAGTAATTTGATTGAGCGAACAATTATTAAGAATAACACTATTACATGTTGAGCCACTAGTGTACAGAACCAAATAGGATAAGAAATTAAAAATAGTTGAATTACTAAACTTTATATTCCTAATTGTTCCGGATGAAGTATTCGAACTAATAATACCATAACTGGTAGAGTTTGTTCCATAATCATAAAGAACACAATCATTCACTTCAAACCTGTCTATAATCTGGATTGCGCTACCCCTTAACCTTATCAGGTGTCTGCTGAAATGTTTAATTTCACAACCCGTAAATTTAAGAAGACCAATATTACACGCATTTGAAGTTCCCTGATCGTAAACACCCGTAATCAGCCCTTCAGTTATATTATTATTGATATAACCATTTATAATCAGGTTCTGGAAAACAATCGAATCAGAAGTTGTTAATGCAGGGTCAATAATAAACATAGGTGAAGTTAAACTTGCTCCTGAACTTGCACAAATAGTTGGCCGGTTCTGACTACTTATTGCCCGGACTTTAATGCTTTTGTTAATAATTGAATTGATGGCAAACTTGAATACTACACCGGGAGGTAAAATAATCACATTACCCGGTGCTGCAGCATTTATTGCAGCTACCAAATCGGCACCTGCTGCGAGCAATACATCGCCTTCAATAAGAACACTAGTCTTTCCTCTGGTGAAGGTGCTATTCATTAAACTGATCTGATAAGTGCCCTTTGCTAACCCGGTAACAGTTTTAATACCTGCTGTGGCTTCTGCGGCAGAAATCGGGAATGAAGTCTTTGTACCATTATCAAATGAAAGCGCAGTAACAGTTGAACCGGGTTTCCATCTTACAATAGCGGATCCCAAACCAGACAATTCAGATACATAACCAAGAAACAGATTCTCAGGATCAGTTTTAAAAGCTACCGAGATCCATTTAGATGCATCGGCTCCGGATATAGTACTGACGGCGCTAAGTCGGGCAGAAAACTGGGTATCACCTGCGGGCAGTACATATACATAAGTTGTTGTAGAACTGTCAGCAACGGCAGTAGTTATCAAATTGCTTGTTGCGAAATCCGTACCCTGATAAATTTCAATCACGTAATGGTCAACATTTTTAACTTCGCTCCAAGCAAGAGCTACAGTTGTTATATTACTTATTTGGGCCATAAATATCCCTGGCGTAAAAGCCCGGGTAAAACTCAGTTCTGTAACAACCGGATCGATTTTTTCAGTACACGAGTTTAAAGAGAACAGGACCAATAAACCAAGTATTAATCCAGTATTTTTAATTATCTTTTTCATATTTTATTCTTTAGCATATTTTTAATAACCATAATCATTACTCAGCATGCCATTACTTGCATCGAGAAACACCTGCCAGATAGGCCAAAACTGATTCGCATCGGGATTGTTTGTATAAAGTGTTCCAATTTTTGTGGCATCAAGTTTCGTTGGCCCTACAAATAGTGCATTATAAGTATAGGATCCGGAAAGATCGGCTGTTTCACCCCTGTTTAATCCATAAATTATGAGAGATACTCCATCTGGAGCGTATTTGTAGTATACTGTTGAAGGTACATCAGAATATTCACCTGTCCGGTTACTCAGGTTAGTCATTTTGATTTTAGCTGCGGCCATTTTGGAACCTAACAAATTCCAGCGTATTAACGCCTCCTTTCTTTCCATTTCACCACAGAACTCCAAGCCCTGTTCTTTCACAATTGCATCAAACATCTGATCCTTTGTTGAAATTGCATTTAGATAACTATCTACCTTTGCAGACCAATCGGCTGATGCAAATGCTCTTTGACGGATTTGTTTAAGATAATCCTTTGCGGCGCCCAGATCTCCAAGTTCATTTTGAATTTCAGCAGCCATCAATAAAACCTCGGCGTAACGCAAATAAACTTTGTTCAAACCGTCATCGTTTGTTGAAGTAACTCTTCGTGTCATCCATTCGTAGCGTAATTTACCAAAGTACCACTGGTTAACGGAAGGCGATGAACCGGAACCCTGATTCAAAACCTGCTTTGCAATTCCACCAACCGCTGTTCCCCAGAAATAGGGCACGCACGTAACACTTCTCCGTGTATCTTTTACATCATAATCATAGAAAACTGTAGGAAGGGGTCCAAACACACCTCCCTGAGCCTGATCTGTAAACTGATCAGCGCTAGAGTGTTTGACTGCGAATGTATAAGCCATACGACCACGTCCGTCGGCAAATGGAATTTCCCATAAGGATTCCCCTCCGGCTGCAAGATTTTCCTGGCATACTTTCCGAAAAAATGTTTCAAATGAGCCCTCCAGCCGTGCTTTACCGCTGGTAATCACATCCTGACATTCCTGTAGTGCAATTGGATATAATTTAGCAACCGTCAATTCCGGGTCGGTACTTCTTCTTACCCCGTCGGGATATTGTGAATAACCTGCTGCCGCCATACAGAGGCGTGCTCTAAAAGCCTTTACAAAGGCTTTATTGATGCCTTCTGTTGTGCCGGTTCTGTCTGTAAGAGTTGAACTTGGCCATGCTACTAAGTCTGAAGCTTCTTTCAAATCAGCAATGATTTGTTTGTAAATTACATCGCGGCTTGACTTAGCGAGGTACATTGTCTCAGAAGTAACCGGTTGAAATCTGGCAACAACATCACCCCAGGTTTTTGTAAGATCGGCATAGTATATTGCCCTGAGAGTTAATGCTTCTCCTAATAATTGCCCCATATCGTTACCTGCAGCAGGAGCTCCATAAGCTCTAATACCCCTGATACAGATGTTAGCCCGCTCAATTCCTGAGTAAATCATAGCCCAGGCATTATTGGTAGTATTCATATCAGTGTTGATAGGAGAATTAACATATCTTGACAAATCTCCTTTTGCGTTAACTGATGATGAATTAAGCCACTCCAGGTCAGTATTAGCGCCATAATGAGTTGATAGTCTGCCTCTGTAAGAGTTGGTCTCACCGAATGGTACTTTTATCCCATCAATTGCGCTTT
>Ga0209747_1000133_pt1 | contig 36627 bp, 29 predicted proteins | sample BarGraNGADG00311_FD_184498 | JGI IMG/M metagenome (GOLD analysis project Ga0209747, IMG submission 184498) | Arctic peat soil microbial communities from Barrow, Alaska - Barrow Graham LP Ref core NGADG0011-311 (SPAdes) (version 2) | ecosystem: Environmental > Terrestrial > Soil > Wetlands > Peat...
GCTGTAAAAAGACATGTGTAAAATTCAAAAAGATTTTTCGATAAATCTTGTTTAAAACCAAACATTTCTTTACGAAAAGTGAAAAAGAGACCATCGCCATAAATTGGTTGAAGTATTTCGACCAGACCTGCTCCCGGACCAGGATTGAAAAATGCCTTTGCATACAATTCAATCGTTTTTTCTAATGAAGATATTTCTAGATAAAATCCTTGAGCAATATTTTTCTTGTTGTATTTGATTTGAAATTTCCACATGCTATAGGAAGACATGAATCCAATAATCCCTCCAATTACAGTACCAAGAATTAAAAGTATGATTTCTTTTCCCATTTAATCACCTCAATATTAACGACATTGCAGATAACTACTCGCTAACACTACCTGGTAGTGATATTTTCATTTTATTATTTTCGGTAATATGGCAGGTTTTATGCGCAGGTCATGCACCAAAAAACTTCCGCGCCCAAGCTGCCGCCGGCGCCCGGCGTGTAAGAGATACAATGCTCTTGGAAAAATTCCATCCTCCTTTCACAAAACTGGTTTCATTATAGCAATGAAAAATAAAAATTCAAAGCCCGATTTTAGTTTTTCCTTTATGCTCTTATTTTTTTTCTTTAATTTTTGGGGATCACGTTCTTTCTTTCTGCTAACTACTGACTACAGGCTATGGTCTGTAGAAATTGCGGCACGGTCAAAGACAAGAGGGGAAGGTTCTGCAAGCACTGCCCTGCTGAGGAAGGGACTCCGGGTTCCGGGACGTCCCTGAAAATTATCGCGCCTGGCGGGATTCGAACCCACAGCCTTTGGCTCCGGAGGTATTGGCGCTATGATTTCCCCGAGATCTGTAATTGGGGGAAATCATCCAGCGCCAATATACCATCACTAGATGCGTTTCCGACTAAAAGAAACTGGGAAACGCATAGTGATGGTACCAACGCTCTATTACCGCTACTATGTTTTCAGCGAGATTGGAAGTAGTCACACTATGGTTTCAGCATGTTTCGGTGGCTGCTGAAACCATCTAGTGTGACTATACCAACACTAGATGTTTTTGGCGACTTTTAGAAATGGACAAAAACATAGTGTTGGTACTGCTGAAAACATCTAGTAGCGGTATATTGCCCCTAGATGGTTTTCATGCATACTTTGAACTCGTGAAAATCATAGTGGCAATACCGTTGAGCTATAAATGGAAACCGCGCCTGGCGGGATTCGAACCCACAGCCTTTGGCTCCGGAGGCCAACGCTCTATCCGTTGAGCTACAGGCGCAACGAGATTATTTTATCACGTTTCCGCGGCCAAGTCCACGGCCCAAGCCGGGGCGGAAATACAAAGGAAAAAGGTAAAAGGTAAAAGGAAAAAGTGAAGAGAAAGAAACTAAATGAGATTCAATGTTGAAGAAAAAATTCTTTTTCTTACTTTAAACTTTGTACTTTATACTTTTTCCTTTTCAACTGATCAGCCCCTTGATGTATTCCTTCGTCAATGCTTGTTTGGGGTTTTCAAAGATCTCCGCGGCCGGGCCGTGCTCGATCAATTCGCCCAGGTAAAGAAAGACCACGTAATCGGCCATGCGCCGCGCCTGACGGAGGATATGGGTGACGATGACGATGGTGTAATCCTTTTTCAATTCGAAGAACGTCTGCTCGATCCTCTGGCTCGATTGGGGATCGAGTGCCGATGTCGGTTCATCGCCGAGAATGATCTCGGGTTCCACGGCCAAGCCGCGGGCCAGGCAGAGGCGCTGCTGCTGACCGACTGAAAGCATGGAGGCCGGCTGGCGCAGCCTGTCCTCGACTTCTTCCCAGAGGCTGGCTTTTTTCAAGTAGTGCTTTACGATTTCATCCAGTTTTTTTTTATCTTTGGTGCCATGAATGCGCGGTCCATAGGCCACGTTATCGTAAATGGACATGGGCAGGGGATATGGTTTTTGCAGCAGCAGGCCCATTTTCTTTCTGATATGAGTCACCTCGGTCTTGGGATCGAGAATATTCTCATCATCGACCAGCACTTTACCCGATATTTTCACACCTTCAATCGAATCGATCAAACGGTTAAATGATTTCAGCAGCGTGGTCTTGCCGCAGCCCGAGGGCCCGATGATGGCGGTAATTTTCCGGTCGGGGATATTCAGGGTGATATTCTTTAAAACCTGCTGCTGACTGTAATACACATTCAGGTCCTGCACGCTGATATGGGTTTTGTATTCCATTTTCACTCCTATTTAACAACATGCCGCGTCACTTTTTTTGACAGCAGGCGGGCGGTCAGGCTGATGATCAGAATCAGAATGGTCAGGATCAGCGCCGAGGCATAGGCCCTACCCTGGACTTCCGGAATGGGAACGCCAAGCTGAAAAAAAATGGCCAGCGGCAATGTGGCGGCGGGACGCAGCAGGGAAGTGGGAATGGCGTCGGTGAAACCGGCGGTGAATATTACGGCCGCCGCGTCCCCTATGCCGCGCCCGAAAGCTATCAGAACCGCCGTTAAAATACCAGGTAGCGCCTGGCGGACCACAATTTTTACAGCCGTTTCCAACCGATTGGCACCCAAAGCATAGGAAGCATCCAGAAGTTCACGCGGCACCAGACGGATAACTTCATCCATGGAGCGGATCATCATCGGTAAAATAAGCAGGGCAATAGCGATGATTCCGCCCAACAGCGAAGCCCGCAAGCCGAAAAAAATCATGATCGTGAATCCAAAAGCGCCATACACGATCGAAGGCACGCCGCACAACACATCAAATGCGAAACGACACAGAGAAACAAATTTTGAATCAGACTTGGAATACACGTTCAAATACAAAGCCACCGGGAGGCTGAAAAGAATAGCCAGAAAAGTTGCTCCTCCGGCCAGATACAGGGAGCCGACAATGGCATTTAAAATCCCGCCGCCCTTGCCCAAATAATAGCCGCCTTGCGGAGTTTGCGTGATCATGGCCCAGCTCAGGTAAGGCAGACCTTTGAATAAAACGGTCAGCAGAATCACCAGCAGACTGGAAAGGATCAGCAGCGTGGAAAGGATCATCAAGACCTTGAAGATTTTTTCTTCAATGTTGCGGCGTTCCATGTCAGCGGATGCTCCGTTCCACCCGGATCAATATCATCCGCGAGACGACATTGAAGATCAGGATCACCAGCAACAGGATGAGCGCCGCCAGCATCAGGGCGGAATCGTAAAGAGGAATGGATAGCATTTCTCCATAATTATTGGCAATTAAAGCCGGTAATGGATAGGCCGGATCAAGGACGGAACCGGGAATTTTGGGCACATTGCCAACCACCATCAGCACGGCCATGGTTTCGCCGAAAGCCCGGGAAATGCCGAGTACAATGGCAGCGGCCACTCCGGGCAGGGCTTTGCGCATGACCACATGTTTGATGGTCTGCCAGCGGGTGGCGCCAAGGGCCAAAGAGGCTTCTCTGACTTCCTGCGGTACGGCCCGCAAAATTTCCAGGGCGACATGGATAATGACCGGAAAAATCATAATAGCGAGGACAATTCCTCCGGACAATATACTGTATCCGGTCGAAAAAGAACCGAAAAAAGGCGCGACATAATCTTTGATCAAGGGCACAATCACCAGAATCCCCCAAACCCCGTAAACCACGGAAGGGATACCGGCCAGAATGTCAATCAGCGGTTTGACCCATTCCCTGACTCGCGAATGGGCGTATTCGGAAAGGTAGATGGCGGTAAGCAGGCATAAGGGGACGGCGATCAGCACTGCTACCCCAGTCACCCACAAAGTGCCCAAAATGAACGCCAGGAAACCGAATTCACCGCGAAACGGATGCCAGCGGCTGGAAAACAACAATTGCCCCAAGGGCTGGTTGGCCAGAATGGGCCTGGATTTCAAATACAGACCGGCAATCATCAACAGGATAATGGCTGCTGTAACCACCGTAAGCACCAGCATGGTTTTACTTGCCAAAATATCTTTTACTCGCCGGCGGAACAGAAGGTAATTCATGGACTTCATACTCCAATCGTACTACAATTGTATTAAAATAGCAATATTTTTTTACTTTTTTTTTCTAATTCAAAAATAACCAAGGTTTTTCAATCTTTGTTTGATGGCTTCGATTTCGTCTTTTGATAGATCCTTTTCCTTTTCATCCCGGCGCAGGGAAATCAAATCACGCAGGACATAAACCACGAATTCATTGACGCTGCGGAAGCCGCTTTCTTCAATGACGGTTTGCAATTTTTCATAGAGCGGACGCGGTATCTTTAAAGTCACCCGATCTTTTTCCATTTTTCGGATTATAGACTATTGCAAAATCACTGTCAACGAAAATTTTCCGGTTTATCCAAAAAATTAACCAGCTTTTTTGATTTTTTCTTTAACTTGCGCAAGGCTTTGGCTTCGATCTGGCGGATTCTTTCACGGGTTACCTGGAATTCCTGACCAACCTCTTCCAAGGTATGTTCATTGCCGTCATTGAGGCCAAAACGCATTTGGATGACTCGCGCTTCGCGGTCGGTCAAGGTTGATAAAATCATTTCTAGTTGTTCCCGCAAATTTCTTTGTGAAACGATTTCCGGCGGTGAAACGGTTTTTTCGTCTTCCAGAAAATCTCCCAGATGCGAATCATCATCCCCAACCGGAGTTTCCAGGGAAATCGGTTCTTGGGCGATTTTTAAGATTTTTCTGATTTTTTCCGATGAAAAGCCGCTTTCCTTGGCAATTTCTTCCTCAGTAGCTTCGCGACCAAGTTCCTGAACCAGCCTTCTTTGGGTGCGGTTGATCTTGTGGATCGTCTCGATCATGTGCACCGGGATGCGGATGGTCCGGGCCTGGTCGGCAATGGCCCGGGTAATGGCCTGACGAATCCACCAAGTGGCATAGGTTGAAAATTTGTATCCCCGCTGGTATTCAAATTTCTCAACCGCTTTCATCAGCCCGATATTGCCTTCCTGGATCAAATCAGAGAATTGCAGGCCGCGGTTGATATATTTTTTGGCTATGGAAACCACCAGACGCAGGTTGGATTCCACCAGGTCATTTTTGGAAAGCTCAATCAGGTGCAAACCTTCATCGATATCAGTGCATGTTTTATATAGGTCTTCAGTATTGGTTTCAAATTTTTCGTTATTATTTTCAAGGCGCAGGTGCAGCTCGGCTATTTCCTCATTAATCCGTTTGCGCTCGGCGGACCTGGATGAACATTTACTCAACTGGCTTTTTAATTTTTTTTCACGCGCCAGAATATGATCATAATTTTCTTTTAAATCCTTGATTTTTTTAATGAATTCGCGCCGGTGTTCGTAAAGGATGGACATATCCTGGATCAAATGGGTGATCTCCACCAGTTTCTTGGCGCGAACGAAGCCTGATGCCTTTGATTTTTTCAGATTTTTGAATTCCCGTTTCAGCCGGTTCAGTTCTTCGAATTGCCCGAGAAACTTGTCGCGCAGTTCCTGTTTCTTGGATTCATCATAAATATCTTCGCTGACGTCAATCACATCATCGATGTTTTTATGTCCGTCCAGCACATCGCGGCCCAATTCAAGCACCCGGTTCAAAACGATATTGGTTTTGGACAGAGCTTTGAATACTTTTTTTTCTCCCCGTTCAATTTTGCGAGCTATGCTTATTTCTTCAGCGCGCGACAAGAGATTGACATTACCCATTTCGCGAAGATACTGCCGGACCGGATCGCCGACGATTTCAGATCTTTCACTGCCTGCTTTGACCACCTTTTTTGCCGCTCGTTTGATCGGCTTGATCTCGTTTTCTTTTAAAAAATGCTTGATGAATTTCTGGTTTTTCTTGAACGCTTCATCAGAACCGAAAATATAATTGATCGCCGTAATTTCAATGATTCCGAAACCTTTCTTGACTTTTTTTAAAATGGCTTTCAACTCTTTGCTGAAATCAATTAAAAAATTATTATATTCGGCGAGTTTTTCCTGATTTAAAACCGTCATTTTCCGCAATATTTTAATATTCAGGGCAACCAGATGGGCAATAATCTCTTTTTTATGCTCAAGCAAATTGTTTTCATTTAAAAAATTCATGAAATCTTCATGTTTGATTTTTGCGTCATTGGCATTGGCGGTTTCTATCAATTCCCGGATAATGACTGAAGAAACAACGCTCTTGGCCACCTTGACTGCTGGTTTCAAAGGTTGAATTTTTTTGCTGGTTGGCAAAACCACAGCCTTTTGCTTAAGTTTCTTTTTCAAAATGTTCCTCCCTGGAACGCCGGTTCATGGTTTTCATCAACTCGTTCTTTTGTTTCATCAATTGGGTGACTTTGGCCGTATTTTCATCTCTTTCGGCAACGGCTATATCCTGGTTGATTTGCTTTGTTTTAATTGTGGCCAGTTTTTTTTGAAAATTACCGATGCTGATGACGACATCCTTCTCGATTTCTGAACGTTCCTTGGCAACTTGCGTTTTTTGGGAAAATATGTCATTGAGCCGGGCTTTTTCGGCAGCATTCAGGCGCTGGGTAATCTCGGAAAAACGAATTTCGCCGTAGCGCTCAAAACTGGCGAATATACATGTAATGATATTGCAAATGGCAAGGGTAGCCAAAAGTTCTTCGCTGAAAAATTCTTTGATTTCGGGAATAATTTCCGGGGCGCGCAGCAGCGCTTCCAGAATCTTTTCTTCCATCAGGCTTATTTTCAAAGGCTGATCAGCATTTTCTAATTGTTTTTGCGGCAGGAGCTCCAGCTTCAAAAGCTCGGCGGAAATTTTGAAAAAAGCGGCCGTCCGCTGCAGGTAATCATCGCGGATAATCGGGTCGGACATTTTGCTGATCGCTTGTATAACCATGTCCAAGCCTTTTCTTTTTTGAACCGGGTCATGGAATTGAAATTCCCGGGCCACTTTATTAAGCAGGAATTTAAAACCGTCCTCGGTTTTTGCCAAAATCTCGCGCATGGCTTTGGCGCCCCTGGTGCGGACATATTCATCAGGATCCTTGGCGCCTTCTATGACCACGATGCGCGGGTTGACATTCTGTTCAAACATTTTTTCAATATTGCGAATGGTGGCCGTTTCCCCAGCCGCGTCGCGATCATAAAAAATATAAATCGTGGCGCAGAATCGATTCAGCAGATGAACCTGTTTCTCGGTCAAGGCGGTTCCCAGCGAAGCCGCCACATGACGGATACCAGCCTGGTACAATGAGATCATGTCCAAGTATCCTTCAACCAGAATGCCGGCTTTTTCTTCTTTCATGAAATTTTTACTTAAGTTGAAGCCGAAAAGATGATGGCCTTTTTTGTAAATTGGAGTATCGGGTGAATTCAGGTACTTAGCCCCTTGGGCCGCGCTGGCTGCGCTGGCCACTTGGGCCGCGCTGACTGCGCTGGCCGCATCGTCATATATGGTGCGGCCGCCGAAAGCAAGTATGGTCCCGGTCTCGGAAAAAATGGGAAACATGATCCGGCCGCGAAAACGGTCGTAAATTCTATTTTTTTCATTTTTTATAAGCAAGCCCAGTTCCAGCGCTTTTTCCTGGGAAATTCCCTTTTTTTTTAAATGACTACTGAGGCCGTCCCAGGCGTTGGAGGCGTAACCCAGGGAAAATTGCTCGAGGGTATGCTTTTGCAGGCCGCGATTTTTCAAGTAAGCCAGCGCCACTTTTCCTTCCTCACTATCTAACAGATTTTCTTTAAAAAAATTGAGGGCCTGCTCATTGACAAGGAGATAGTCATCTTTTTTGACGGCTTTATAGTTCTTTTTTTCCAGCGGAATATTGAATTTATCGGCTAAAAATTGCATGGCTTCGACGAAGCCGATGTTCTCCATCTCCATAACCAGAGCGAAGATATCACCGAAACGATTACAGCCATAACAACTAAAACTGTTCTTTTCCGGATAAACGAAAAAAGAAGGCGTTTTTTCACTGTGAAAAGGACACAACGCTTTATAATATTTGCCTGCCGGTTTCAGACTTACATAAAGCGCCGCCACATCAACAATAGAGATGTACTCTTTTATTTGATCTTTAGAATCCATTAAAAATTGCGATACCTTTATATATATTGCAATATTTTTCGGTTTCTGTCAACAAAAAAGCGAATCTTTAAAAAGAAACCAGCAGACTGACACCCGCTTGCAAACCGCCCAGATCGATTTCAAAGCCGGTCGGCTTGACTTTGATCTCTTCATAGCGGACACCAAAATCCAGGAAAAAATGGCGGTTCATTTTCAATTCGAATCCGCCTTCATAAGCTATATCTCTGCCATTTCCGGTTATATTGCCGATGCTGGACTCTTCCTTGAAACTCATGTACATGAAACCGATTCCCGCGTAGGGCTTGAAGAATCCCAGACTGATGCCGCAGCGCAGAAAAGCGCTGAGCGGATTCAATGTTAAAGTTGTTTTGTCTTCGCTAAAAGTAGTTTTGGCAATGACTTTAAACTGGGAAGCAGAGAACCAAAAATAAAATCCTTGCCATAAATGCACCCCCAGCCTGCCGCCATAAATCACATCGCCTTTGCCATAGATTGTTTTGAGATCTGCGTCCCGGGGCTGAAAAAATCCGGCGTAGGGACCGATTTTTATCAGCAGATTTTTTTTGACCGGGGAAGGAGTCGGGCTGGACTCAACAAGCTTATTGCCGTCCAGTTTTACAGTCGCAACTCTGGGAATGTGCCGCGCCGGATTGGTTTTGTTCAGGATGATTGTTGTTTTTTCAGGTTCAGTTTTGATTAGACTTGGATCAGCCGCGACCTGGATAGACATTGATACCGGTGGCAGGCTTTTATTACCGTAAGCATCCCAGGCTTTTACCGTGTAGGTGCCGGCAACGGTATAAATGTGGGTAATCAGGAAAGTTGGCTTAACAATCCCGCTTTTGTCTCCGGGTTTGATTTCGTTTCCATCGCCCAGGTCCCATAGAATATTTTGGGGAGTGGCGAAATTGAGGGCGCTGATGGCCAACTGATGATTGGCCAAAGGTTTTTCAGGTTTTACTTGCAAAGAACGGGGATAGGCGGCTACCGGCACCTTGAAGGTCAGCGGCGGCAGACTTAAATTGCCGTTATCATCGTAGACCTTGACTTCGTAGGAACCGGCAGCGGCATAAGCGTAAGCCAATCGGACTTCCATCACCTGGGACGATTTACTGCCGCTGGTTAAAACCATGCCGTCGCCCATGTCCCATTTCAGTAAATTCGGGGTACGAAAATTGAGGGCGGTAAACAATACCGGCTGGCCGGCAACGGGCCGCGGTGGTTCAAATGTCACCAGCCTGTTTTCCTGGCGTGGCCGCAGCGGCTGAGTGCTTGCTGCTTCCACTTCACTTTGTAGGATATACCAAACTGGCTTAACAGAGGAGGGCGGCACGTTGAGGGCGGTTACCTGGTAATATTCGCCGCTTTTTCCCAAAACCAGGAACATGGTTCCATAACCGATCTGTTTGATGATTTTGGCGTCGGCGGCAGGAAGAATGCGGATCTTGGCAAAGCGCACGATCACCTTGACCATGCCCGCGGCAGTTTGTTCCTGATCGGGCTTGGCGTCCGCCAGCAGGAAGGCGCAGAATAACAACAAAAACACATAAAATGGCAATATTTTTTTGATTCTCATGAGCACTCAAAATAACACGCTTTTCTTTTAAAGTAAAGGTTGATAAAAAAAGCTGGATTTGTTATGTTCTGGACATGGAAAAAGTTTTGGCTGTCATCTTTTCATTCATTGTTTTTTTTATAGGACTGGCTTTTTTGCTCACCGGCCGGCTGGCCATCGGCCTGCTGCTGGTCGCGGCATCGCTGCTGCTGCTGTTCATGGCCTTCAGAAAAAAAGAAACCGTCATCGTCGAACAGAAAATTGACATCGGCGGCGAAGTCAATTCCCGGATACTCAAATGCAAGAACTGCGGCGCCGAACTGAATAAGGATGCCATAGAAGTGAAACTGGGCGCGGTTTTTATCGCCTGCCCCTATTGCCACAGCCAATACCAGATCGAAGAAGAACCGAAATGGTGAAAAGAATATTTCTCCGCCTGGGGGCATTACTCTTTTTTATGGCTATTTTTTCCCAGGCCCCGGCCGCCGAATACTATTTTAAAGTCACTGACCTGAAAGCTGAGCTGACCGTTCAAAAGGACAGTTCGGTCGATATCCGCTACGCCATCACCTTCAGCCCCGAAGCCGGCAGTCACCCCATCGACATTGTCGATATCGGCATGCCCAACGAGCAATATGATAAAAATTCGGCCCGGGCCTGGATCGATGGCCAGGAGCTGGCGGTGATCAAAGACTCGGAATACGTCCATCCCGGCGTCGAAATCCACCTGGAAGCCAAGCAGATCATGCCCGGAGCCACGGGGCGTCTCGAATTCCAGATCAAAGTCGGGCAGATGATTTATCTTGACAGCGATGACAGCGCTTTCGCCGCGCTGCAGTTCAAGAGCACCTGGTTTGACAGCAAATATGTTTCCGGCAACACCCGGCAGCTGGAAATCAAAATCAACCTGCCGGCCGGGGCCAGCCCGGAGCAAGTGAAATACCACACTTTCGGCCGTGCTGATTATCGGCCCAGCGAAACTTTTTTTCAAGACAACCGCGTCAGCTACGTCTGGCGCTGGCTCGAGCAGCCGGCAACTGTCCCCTATGGCGTAGGCGCTTCCTTCCCTAAAAACCTTGTAGCCAGCGTGTATTCACCACCGCGCCGATCGGTCTTTAAGCCTCTGCTTAACGCGTTTTTCGCTTTCTTCGCCTTTGTTTTCAGCCTGTCACCTTTCTGGATCATCGCCCTGATCATCTTTTTTGCCGTCCGCAGCAGCCGCAAACGCTTAAAAGATTACCTGCCGCCGCGTATCGGCATCGAGTCGGGGGGAATCAAGCGCGGGCTGACGCCGGCGGAAGCGGCCTTGCTGCAGGAGCTGCCGCTGCCCCGGGTATTGCTTTTGATCATCTTTGGTTTGTTGAAAAAAGAAATGCTGGTCATCAAGGAAGTAGCGGACAAGGAATTCCGCTTCACCTGCCAGACAAAAGCAGGATTTGAACCCCTGGACTACGAAAAAGAATTCATAGCCGCCATTGACGCCGATAATCGTTTGAATAAATCGTCATTGCGGCCGCTATTCACCAACATGATTAAAGGCCTGCAAACCAAAATGGCGGGATTTTCGCGACGCGAAACCAACATGTACTATCAATCGATCATGAACAAAGCCTGGGACCAGATCAAAAACGCCCCAAAAGAAAAACTGCCCAAAGAACTGGCCGATTCATTGGAGTGGCTGGCCATGGACAGCGAATACGAAAGTAAATTAAGTCCCTATACCGGCGACACGCTGTTTTTGCCCGGCCGCGGTTATTACTGGTACCAGCATTTCCCGCAGCGCGCCGCGGGATCGGCCGGGGCCGCGACTCCGGGAAAAAGTTACGGCCAGACCGTCACTGGCTCGGCCAGCCGTTTCGTCCAATCCATGGAAGTCTTTTCAGCCGCGCTGGTCGGTGACGCCGCCGCTTTTACATCGGCCATCACCCGGGTGACCAATCCGCTGCCCGTAGCCACATCGTCGGGTTCCGGCAGTCATGGGGGCAGCAGCTGCGCCTGCGCCTGCGCTTGCGCCGGCTGCGCCTGCGCCTGCGCCGGAGGTGGCCGGTGAAACAATACGCCCTGAAAAAAACCATGGTTGTGCTGTTGGTTGCCCTTACCGCCGCCGCTTTCGCGGCTTTTGGCGCCGCGCGTTTTTTAGGCAGCGGCCGTTTCCTTAGCTTGACCCAACACTTATCCCGCTACCAGGTCGATTCCGGCTGGTTGGCAGGACTGGTCGTTTTTCTGGCAGTCCTGCTGCTGCTTCTGGCAATATTGCTGCCTGCCTTGGCCCGAAAAAATTCACATGAATTTCTCGCTCCCGGACTGTATCATTACTACGACAACAAGAAATTCGGAGCCAAGCGCATCCATTTGCGCGTAGAAAAAGACGGCTCGGCCATCCTGATGATTGACGCCTATCGCGTGCTTCATCTCAATCCCACGGCCACGGTCATGATCAAATATTTTCTTGACGACTACCCGGAAGCTGGAATCAGCCGGCGCCTGGCCGCGGCGTTCCATATCCCGAAAACCAAGGCCAGCCGCGATTATCACTCCCTGTTGGAAAAAATTGACCTGCTGATCAACCGCAGCGATATCTGCCCGGTAACCTTTTTAGACATTGATAAAATCGAAGCCTTCCAGACACCGGTTTCAGCGCCCTACCGCATGGATTTGGCGTTGACCTACCGCTGCAACATCAATTGCTCGCACTGCTACAACCAGCGCCGCGAATCCATCGAATTGAACACTGCCGATTGGAAGAAAATCATTAAAACCCTGTGGAACAACGGCATTCCCCACGTCGATTTTACCGGCGGCGAACCGACTTTGCGCGAGGACTTGCTCGAACTGATCGAATATGCCGAGGACCTGGGCATCATTACCGGCCTGCTAACCAACGGCGTGCGCCTGGCCGATGAAAAATTCGTCGCCCGTCTGAAGACAGCCGGGCTGGACTACGTGCAAATCACCCTGGAATCGCAACTGGAAGAAGTTCACAACCGCATGGTCCAGAGCGACACTTTTCAAAAGACCGTGCAGGGGATAAAAAATGCCGTCGCCCATTCTATCCATGTGATCACCAACAGCACCATCACCACAGCCAATCACGCCCATATGGAGGGACTGGTCCCATTTTTGAAAAGCCTGGGTGTGCGCTCTTTCGCCGTCAACTCCATCATCAAGGCCGGAAAATCCCGTCATCAGAACGATGGTCTCTCTGAAAAAGAACTGCTGCCTATGCTTAACCGTTTAAGGCAACTGGCCGAGCAGGAAGAAATGAAATTCATTTGGTACACACCGACTCAGTATTGCCGGCTGAACCCGGTGGAGTTCGATCTGGGCATCAAGCAGTGCACGGCCGGCAAGTACAACCTGGCTATCGAGCCCGACGGCACGGTCATTCCCTGCCAGAGTTTTTTCCGCCCCTTGGGCAATATCCTGAATGATCCTTTTGAAAAAATATACAATCATGATTTCCTGGTTTCCCTGCGCCGGCGTGACTGGGCACTGGACAAATGCCGGGAATGCGAATGGCTGGCCACTTGCGGCTGCGGTTGTCCGCTGCAAATTAGCGAAGATTCATTCTGCTGTCCCGACCTTTTGAGCAACCCATGAAAAATATCCGCCTGCAGCTTGAGGCCCGGGAAAACAGCGTTCTGCATCCACGGGCGGCGCGCAGCAGCAACAGTTGCCGCCAACGATTGGAAAAACCGTCGCCGGTGCGCACCGAATTCCAGCGCGACCGCGACCGCATCCTGCACTCCAAGGCTTTCCGCCGCCTGAAACATAAAACCCAGGTCTTCATCGCGCCCGAAGGCGATCATTTCCGCACCCGCTTGACCCATACCCTGGAACTGAGCCAGATTGCCCGGACCATTGCCCGGGCTCTGAACCTCAATGAGGACCTGACCGAAGCCATCGCCCTGGGCCACGATTTGGGCCATACCCCTTTCGGTCATATCGGCGAGGCTGTTTTGGATGAATTAAGCGCCAACGGTTTCCGGCATTACGAACAAAGCCTGAGGGTGGTCGACAAACTGGAAGACGACGGCGCCGGACTGAACCTGACCCAGGAGGTCCGTGACGGCATCCTCAAGCATTCCAAAGGCCAGGGCGAGGTCATCCCCGCCAAGCGCGAGCTGCTGCCGGTCACCCTGGAAGGACAAATCGTGCGCCTGGCCGATATCATCGCCTACGTCAATCACGATCTGGATGACGCCAAGCGGGCCGGCATCATCACGGATGGCGATATCCCCGAATCAAGCAAAAAACTCCTGGGCAGCAAATACGCCAAGCGCATCGACACCATTGTCATCGATGTCATCGAAGAAACCCTTAAAAACAACCTGGAGTTCATCAATGCTTCCCAGGCCGTTTACACCGAGATACTCAAACTGCGGAAATTTCTTTTTGAAAATGTTTATTTCCGGACCGAAAGGCAGATTGAAAAAGAAAAAATACGTGAAATTCTCTTCGCCATCCATGCCGGAGTCAGCCGCGACCCCCTGGCCTATATCAACTCCTACCCCAAGGAAGATTCCGTGGCCGTCAGAATCATCGACTTCATTGCCGGCATGACCGACAATTACGCCCTGAACCTGTCCGCAAAATTGATCTCCCCCGCCTGACCTCCGTAAACCCGGAATGAAACCATAAGACTTAAACCGGTTTTTTTTCCTGCAGCCAGGGGCGAAAAGCTGCTTCTAGTTCGCTTGCACTCAAGGCGCCGCTGATGCGGTGCACTTCCAGGCCCTGGACAAACATGATCAGGGTTGGAACGCTGAAGATCTGGAACTGGGAAGCAAGGCCGGGCTCGGCGTCGGTATCGACTTTGGCGACGGCGATCACACTATGAGCGGCGGCAAATTTCTCCAGTACCGGGGCCAACATCCGGCAGGGCATGCACCATTTGGCCCAAAAATCGACCAGCATGGGTTGGGGATTCAGGCGGATCGAGGATTCGAAATTTTCCGTTGTCAGTATCCGCAAAAGGGGCTTGCCAGGAAGCGGCAGCGGTTTCTTGCATTTGCCGCACAAGGGCACGCCGAGAATATTAGCGCGGACACGATTTTTAATGCCGCAGGCCGGACAAATGATAATGTTAGCCATGTTTTTTCTCCCTGGCCGCTGCGCAAACCAGGTCATAAAGACTGTCCAAAGCTAGATCCGGTTCCAGGCGAGCCACAATTTTACCTTTTTTAAACAAAAAAGCCCGACTTCGCGAAAAAGCCAAACCGATATCGGCATCTCCGGCTTCCCCCGGGCCATTGACCTCGCAGCCCATGATAGCCACTTTCAGAAGACCAGGAAAATCGAGGTCTGCAATTTTTTCTTCAAAACGCTCGCACAGAGTGATCAGATCGACCGCGGTCCGGGCGCAGGTAGGACAGGAAACTAGCTCAACGCCGCGGTCAAGGAGGCCAAGCGCGCGCAGAATTTCCCTGGCCACCTTGATTTCCCGGACAGGCGAAGCGGTCAAAGAGACCCTGATGGTATTGCCAATACCGTCAAGCAAAAGGCTGCCGATGCCCACCGCCGAACGGATGCTCCCGGTAAAGAATGTTCCGGCTTCGGTAATACCCAGATGGAGCGGATAATCGCATTGCCTGTCAATCAGACGGTAAGCGGCCACCGTTTCCCGCACGTTGGAAGATTTCAGGGAAATTTTCAGATCAAAAAAATCCTGATCTTCAAAAAACTTGATTTTATCGAGCACCGACCTGACCATGGCTTGGGCCAATGAGAGTCCGGCTTTGCGGTATTTCTTTTCCAGGGAACCGCCATTCACCCCGATGCGAATGGAAATCTTTTTCTGCCCGGCCAGGCGGATAACGCCTTTCAGTTTCTCATTGCTGCCGATATTGCCGGGATTGATGCGGATGCCGTTGGCTCCGGCGTCAATGGCCTGCAAGGCCAGGGCGGCGTCGAAATGAATGTCGGCGATCACCGGCAGCGGGGATTTGGCGATGATTTGCCGCAAGGGAGCCAGCGCGGTCTTGTCCGGCACAGCCACGCGCACAATGTCGCAGCCGGCTTGGCGCAGCAGGCGGATCTGGGCCAAGGTGCCTTTGACATCTGTGGCTGCGGTATTTGTCATCGATTGAATCGACACCGGGTGGACCCCGCCGATGCCGACCCGGCCGACAAAGATTTCCCTCTTCATATAAAAAGTATAAATCTTCTTTCCGGAATTTTCAACGTTTTTTTATTATTAGCGAACCAAACCAGGATACCGGCAGCAAGAGACGCGTCAATTTTTTTGTATCGATGTTTCCGGGAATGGTGAAGGAGCGCCAGTCCTTGCTTTTCGCTGGGCCTTGGGTTATGATTTCGCTAGCAATGAAAATCGATGAAATGATCCTGCGTGTCCGTCAGGGAGATACCCTGGCCCTGGCCAAAGCCATCTCGCAAGTAGAGAACCGCAAAAAAGATTATAAAAAACTGCTTGAAAAAATCTATCCACTGCCCGGCCGTGCTTTTAAAATCGGTATCACCGGCGCTCCGGGCAGCGGCAAGAGTTCCTTAATAGATAAAATGATCACCGGACTCAAAGCCAAGGGGTTGAATATCGCCGTTCTGGCCGTTGATCCCTCTTCACCGATTTCGGGCGGTGCTTTGCTTGGCGACCGGCTGCGCATGATTCAGCACAGCAACGATGCCAATGTCTTTATCCGCAGTATCGCCAACCGCGGCTATCTGGGCGGACTCAGCCTGTCCACCCATGAAATCATCGATCTACTGCAAGCCGCGGGCAAGGAAATCATTATCATCGAAACGGTCGGCGTCGGCCAATCCGAAGTTGACATTGTTAATGTCGCCGACGTGGTGCTCTTCGTGCTCAATCCCGGCAGCGGTGATGAAATTCAAATCTTCAAAGCCGGCATCATCGAAATCGCCGATATCTTTGTGATCAACAAAGCAGATTTGGGCGGCAGTGAGACTAAAATCAGCGAAATCAAGAATTATTTCGCCCTGGCAGCAAAAAATCCGCCTATCATTCCCACTTCAGCCAAGGAAGAACAGGGCATCGACGAACTGCTGGCTGCGCTTTTTAAATACCGGATTGAAGAAAGCGGCAAAATTGAGGCAAAAACCCTGGCCATTAAAAAAAATTATATCGAAAAAATTGTTGAAGAACGGCTCAAGGAGGAAATGCGGCAAACCCCGGCTATTGCAGCCCTTTTACAGAACATTGACAACGGCAATCCCTTTCAGCTCGCCGAAGCAATATGCCAAATCATTAAAACAGGAGACAGCCATGATAAAAAAAATTGACCATATCGCCATCGCGGTGAAAAACCTGGCCGAAGAAATCACGCGTTACCGAGATGTTCTCGGCCTGGAATACCTGGGCTCGGAAGTGGTCGCGGAACAAAAGGTAAACGTCGCTTTTTTTAAAATCAACGATATCTTCATCGAACTCCTCGAACCCACTGGGCCCGATTCCCCCATCAGCGCCTTCATTGAAAAAAAAGGCGGCGGCCTGCACCACCTGGCCCTGGAAGTCGACGACATCCAGACGACCATCCGGCGGCTGCAGGAAAAAAACGTGCAAATGCTCAACAGCGAACCCAAAAGCGGCGCCCATCATTCTAAGATCGCCTTTGTCCATCCGAAAAGTTTTTCCGGAGTGTTATTCGAATTAAAGCAGCAAGGGGATGAGTCGTAAAACCAGGCTGGCCATTTTATGGCACATGCACCAGCCTTTCTATAAAAATCCCCAGACAGGAACCTTCGATCTGCCCTGGCTGCGCCTGCATGCCATTAAAGATTATTACGGGATGGTCCATATCCTCGAAGAATTCCCCTCTCTGCGCCTGACCTTTAACCTGGTTCCCTCTCTGCTCGCCGGTCTGGAATTATACCACTCCGGCGTGACCGACGCCTTCCAGCAGGTTTTTAACAAACCGGCAGCCGCATTAAGTCGTGATGAAATCGAGTTCCTGGTGCAACATTTTTTCGCTATCCAGTATGAAAACCACATTAAACCATTCCGCCGTTTCAATTCCCTTTATCAGAAAAAAATGGCCCGCCTGGCGCAACAGGCAACTCCGGATTGGCAGCGGGTTTTTTCCACGGCCGAACTTCGCGACCTGCAAGTCTGGTTTCAATTGAGTTATTTTGATGAATTCTATAAAAATGGTGACCCGCGGGTCACCGCCTTGATCGCCCAAGGGCAATTGTTTTCCGAAAAAGACAAGGAGACGGTCAGCGCGGTGGAAAATGAAATTCTACGCCAAATCGTTCCTGAATACAGGAAATTTCAGGACAGCGGCCAAATCGAATTATGCACCAGCCCTTTTTACCATCCGATCATGCCGTTGTTGCTTGACCCGCAGGAAGGCAGGAAAGCCAACCCGAGTTTGCCGGCTTTTGACTTGGAATTTGACTGGGAAGATGATCTGCGCTCCCAGTTGAATGCCGCGCTGGAATTGATGGAAAAAACTTTCGGCCGCCGGCCCCAAGGCATCTGGCCTTCAGAAGGAAGCCTGTCCGAAAGAGTGATTTTTATTCTTGCCCAAATTGGAATCGCCTGGACCGCTTCGGACGAACACATATTAAGTCGCTCGCTGCCGCGGGAACTGGAACGTAACTCCAGCTTTCAGATAATGGCTCCGGAGGCGCTTTATAAGTCTTATCGACTGGCCGGCAACCCGGTGCGCATTTTTTTTCGTGATCAACTCCTTTCTGATCTTATCGGTTTTTATTACCAGAAGTTTCCCGCCGCGGACGCGGCCGCCGATCTGTTCCGGCGCATAAAAGACATAGCCCATTCCGGTCCTGAAGAGTTGACTATTCCAATTATTCTCGACGGCGAAAACGCCTGGGAATTTTATCCCCACAGCGGCCGCGAATTTTTAAGGGAATTCTACCGCCTGTTGAACCAGGATTCCGAAATCGAAACCGTCACTTTTTCCCAAGCTCTGGATAGCCCCAGCCTGGACCTGCCTAAACTGAAAGCCGGTTCCTGGATCAACGGCAACTTCGACATCTGGATCGGTGACCGTGAAGACCAGAGGGCCTGGGAACTCCTCAAAGGAGCCAAAGACGCATACACCGCGGCCAAAAACCGCCTCGACCAGGGGCAAACCCTGGCCATTGATGAACTTGTGCATATCGCCCAGGGCAGCGACTGGTACTGGTGGTACGGCAGGGAGAATTACACCCCCGATATCGCTGTTTTCGATAACCTTTTCCGGCAGAATCTGATTAAAATCTATCAAATCCTGCAGCAGCCTGTTCCCGAACCGCTGACCCGGCCTATCGCCGGTTCGGTACACGCGGATCACCTGAACATCATCCAGCCGCGGGACTACCTGGAAGCCCTCATCGACGGCAAGATCAGCGATTTTTTTGAATGGCAGGACGCCGGGCGCATTGACATCAATTCCTACGGCGGGGCCATGAATATCGCCAATCCTATCGTGAAAACCCTTTATTTTGGCTTTGACCACGACCATGTTTTTTTAAGGATTGACACCAAAAAAGATGCCCTGAACTATTTTGAAAACGGTTTTTCCCTGCGCGTCTATCTGCAAAGCGAGCGTAATTTGTGGCAGGGGTTTATTTTTAAAAAAGAGCAGGTTTTGACTTTGGATAATTTTTCTGCCGGCGCCCAGGGGGCAGCCGGCAGGATCATTGAAGTGCAGGTGCCTTTCACTACCCTGGGAATCGGCGAAGGCAGCATCTTTGAGTTGAAACTGGAATGGTCATTCAACGGCCAGCCTTTCCAGACCATCCCGGCTGGAGACCCGATAAAAATCGTCGTTCCGGGCGCCAAGGCTTACGCGGCCAACTGGCAAGTCTGATTCTTCCCTAGCGGCTAAGTAGCCGGTTGTTTGTACAAGCGGTTTATAATATAATCGCCGCATGGCAAACCGGGGATTCCGCGGCATCGTGGGGATGATCGCGCCGCTTTATTTTCTCCTGGGCGCTTTCAGTCTGGTATTTCAGACGATTCTCCTGCGCGAATTTTTCACCGTGGCAGCCGGCAATGAAATTTCTTTCGCCGTGGCTCTGGGCGGCTGGCTGATCGGCGTCGGCGCCGGATCTTTTTGGGCCGGTTTTTTAAGTGCCCGGTCGCGGCACATTGCGGCCGCTTTTCCCTGGGTGGTAATGTTCATGTGCGTCAGCGCCCCGCTTTTACTGGTTGGAGTCCGCTGTTTACAGCAAATCAGCGCCGTCCCCCAAGGCGCATTGATTCCCTTGAGCAAGACTTTTTGGCTTGTTCCCCTATTGACGATTCCTTTCAGCTTTTTCAGCGGTTTTGTTTTCCCCCTGGCCGTTAAGCTCGAACCGGCTTCATCTCTGAGCGACTCGCAAAAAATGATCCGCGCCTATATCTGGGAGTGCATCGGCGCCCTGGCCGGAGGCTTGGCCTATACTTTTTGGCTGCTGGAAAAATTCAATTCCGCACTGATCATCTCCTTGTTCACCCTGCCCTTGCTGCTCGGTTCCGCTTTCGTCGCTGCTCTTGAAAAAAGGAAAAAAGCGCTGGCGGCCCATTTTCTGCTGCTGGTCTTCAACCTGTATGCCATTCTGGCCGGCGGGGCCGGCCGACTTGACTCCTGGCTGGTGCAGCAGCGCTGGCTGGGATTGTCCGCTGCGACATGGGTCGAAAGCCGGGATTCGAAATACCAGAACCTGCAACTGGGCCTGAGCCACGGCCAATATTGCCTGTACAGCAACGGCCAGTTGGCAGCGATATTCCCGGATGACGATCAGCAACGGATCCAGGCCGCCCAAATCATCACCCAGCATCCGCAGCCGCGGCGCATCCTGATCATCGGCGAAGGAGCCAGCGGCCTGGCCAAATACCTTCTTCAATACAAGATAAACAGCCTGACCACCGTGGAAATGGACGGCGAATTTCTGGACCTGATTCTAAAACATTTACCTGCCAACGATATAAAAAGCCTGCGCGATCCGCGCCTGCGCATGCCGGTGATTGATGGCCGCCGTTTCGTAATGGAGGCAGCAAGAGCGCAAAGCGACCCGGAAAACAGGTTCGATTTGGTTTATCTGCACCAGCCCGATGCCTGGACCGCCCAGCTGAACCGCTATTATACCCGGGAATTTTTCATGGATTTAAAAGCAATCCTGACCAGCGGCGGGGTGGTGGCCATGCGGCTGACCTCGGCCGAGAATTATGCCTCGGAAATCACCAATCCCTATACAGCTACCATTTATCACACCCTGAAAAGCGTGTTCCCGGCCATTGCCGTTGCTCCGGGCCCGATCAATTTTTTCTCCGCTTCGTCAGTACCTGCCAGCGTTAGCACCAGTCCCTCGGTCCTGGCCGAACGCTATAACCGCCTAGCTCAACCCCCGGCTGACCTGGAAGCGATTTTTGGCTCACTGTACCCGGATGAAAAAACCAGATTTATCAAAAAGGCCCTTGATCAATATCCGGTCCGGGCCCTGAACCGGGACCAGCGGCCCATTGCTTATTTTCTTTGCAGCCGTTTGCTGGGCTGGACCAGCGGCAGTCCCCTTTCAGGCTTGTTCGATTTTTTTGAAAAAATAAAATTCAGCAATCTGCTCATATTTATAATACTACTGCTCTTCCCGGCTGTTTTGTGGGTTTTATTACGCAGGGAAAGGGCTCCCGGCAATTTTTCCATCCTGCTGGCCGCGGCCAGCGGCGGATTTGCCGGACTTTCCTTTGAAATTCTGACCATATTTACCTTTCAGAACATCTGGGGCTACGTCTACCAGGCCATCGGCCTGCTGATTGCCGCGTTCATGCTGGGCATGGGTTTCGGCGCCTTCCTGACCGACCGTTACCTCAAAAGAAAACAGCCTTCCCCAAAAAATATCAGGAAAATGCTGGCCGGCAACCAGTTGCTCATCGCCATTGCCAGCCTGACCGGCCTGCCGTTAATGAGTTTTTTTGCAAAAATGGCTGGATCGTCAGGGCAGATTCCTTTATTCTCATGGCTGGGGGGTATGGGTTTTTTGGTCGGGGCCATTCTGCCTCTGGGCCTCTGCATCTATGGCCAAGAGTCGGCCGCAAAAAAGGCTGGCCTTTTGAACGCCGCTGATTATTTGGGGGGAACTATCGGCGCCATGGCCATGGCTTCTTTTTTCATGCCCCTTTATGGCAGCGCCAACAGTCTGCTGATTATTGCCGCTCCGGCCCTGACCGCGGCCCTGCTGCTGCTGCTCGAAGCCGGATTCAATGATCCTGGGTCGGCGTATCCCAGTCATTGAGAACCTGCATGGCCTCTTCAACAATCGGATCCTGACGCAGGTTGGAAATCCATTCCTTGCGTTTCACTTCCAAAGTAGCTTTAGCTGCTGTCGTGTCGTCGGCGTTGGTTTCCAGCAAGCGCACCTGAATATAAGGAAACTCCACCTGCTCGCGGTTAAACCTTTCGGCTTCCTGAAAAAGCATGTCCTGTTCGGCTTGGAACTTCTTCAAATTCAGAGTCACCACGGTTTTTTCGCGCTGTTTTTTCAAACGGATGATATTGGCGGCAATCTGTCCAAAACGAACGCTGTTATTCAGCCTTTGCCGACTCCTGGCTTTTATTTCAGTTAGATCGTGAAACGAATTTTTCCAGGGCGTAAAAGATAGTGCTGAAATCGTATCCCAGGGCAATGAATATGGCTGGTTTTTTTCACCAATTTCAAGATAGGAATACAAATCGGGCAGGATAATGTCCGGTACCACGCCCTGGTACTGGGTGGAAGCTCCGGTAATCCGGTAATATTTTTGCACGGTCAGGGTGACGGCTCCCAAAGGCCGGTAGCGCACCATCTCCGCCGGCAGATAGCGGTCGAGGTCGAGCATGACCTGCACCGTGCCTTTGCCGAATGTATGCTCGCCGCCGATAATGATCGCCCGGCGGTAATCCTGCATGGCAGCGGCCAGGATTTCCGAAGCGGACGCGCTGAGCGCGTTGACCAAAATGACCAGAGGCCCCTGGTAACTCACAGAGGCATCGCGATCCTCATGCACTTGGGGTGCCGAATTTCTGTCTTTTAACTGCACCAGCGGGCCTTTTTCAATGAACAGCCCGGACATCTTTTCGGCGTCATCCAAAGCCCCGCCGCCATTATTGCGCAAATCCAGGATAATGCCATCCACTTTTTGAGCAACAAGTTTTTCCAGTTCTGCTTTCACATCGTCACTGGCGTTGCGGCCATTCTGACGATTGAAATCGTGATAAAACTTGGGTAGAAAAATGTAGCCATATGATTTTTTAAGTTTCTCATTGAACAGGACAGCCGAGCGGGCATAGGTTTCCTGGATCTCAACCACGTTGCGGACAAGAGATATCTGCATGATCCGGCCGTCTGTTTTTTTGACCGTCAAACGCACCAGGCTGCCTTTTTTGCCGCGCACCAGCCGGGCGGCGTCGACAACATTCATACCCACGATATCGATCGGCTCATCGTTTCCCTGGCCGACTTTGAGAATGATGTCTTCGACTTTGAGTATGTTCTGGATCCAGGCCGGGCTGCCGGGAATGACTTCAAAAACCTTGATATAACCATCGTCTTCCCCCAGCAGGGCGCCGATGCCCTCCAGGGTGCCCGACATTTCAATATCAAAATCTTCCTTGGCCCGCGGCGGAAAATACAGGCTGTGCGGGTCAAATACGGCGAGCAGGGCGTTGAAATACAGCGCTTGCATGTCTTCGGATCTATCCTGAAGGAGCTGATTAAACAGGCGCTGCACGCTCTTTTCCACCGCCTTCCGGGCTTGAATTTCCAGTTCCGGGGAAAAAACATAATCGCTTTTCTTGCCTTTGTTTTTCTTGTCTTCGGCTATCTTGAACAAATTAAGATACTGGGTCAGGGTTAAATATTTCAGACGCTTGAGCCACCATTCTTTTAAATCCTCGAGGCTGCGGGCATAGCTCCTTTTTTCGGTATCGAGTTCAATCTGATCGTCGAGTGAAAAATCAAACGGCTTCTTTAATATTTCCTGGCATAGGTATTTAACTTGCAGCACCCGCTGGCGCAGAAGCTGCTTTCCCAGCCGGGGTAGAGAAAAATCGCCGTCAATTATTTCATCATCGATTTTCAGGTCGAAGACCTTGAGGGCATCCAAATCGCTCTGGATCAGAAAACTTTTACCGTAATCCAGGGATTTGGTATACTGGGCAAAACTTTTTAATGAAAAATCATCGTCAATTTTTCTGCCGCTGTAGTGCCAATTCGCCAATGCATTGCCAATCATCTGGCTCAGGATTTTTTCCCGGGTTTCGGCAACCGCGGCGTTCAAGGCGCCTGATAAGAACGCGGTCAGCAAAATGAGTATGAGTGCTCTGTTTTTCATGCTTTTTCCTTAAATGGCAATTGTTGATTGTACCCCGATTCTTCCTCCGTGGCAATATGTCAAAACATATCGATCCGTTTCTATTTCAACTCCCTTAGAATTTCAGCGATCGCCCGCTCCAACTGCGGGTCTTTTCCCTCAAGGCGGTCCTTGAACCCGGTTTTGACATAGATGTCGGGCACGACACCGTTGCGTTCGATATCTTTGCCATCCAGCGTGAAGCATCCCCAGCTGGGCAGGCGATAAAAAGACCCGTCCACCAACGTTTTTCCGGAAGTGAAAATCAACCAGCGGTACGTCTCGGTACCGATGATTTTTCCGAGCTTCAATGCCTTGAAACCGGCGGCGGTCATCTCCGCGTCGCTCAACGATTGCTCGTTAACGAGCAGGACGATCGGTTTTCCGCCGGGAGCAAAATTCGGCTGCGGGGCAAAACTGCCGCCGCGGTATTTCCATTGCAGGTACGGTTTACGGCTCAGGAAGTTGAGAACTTCATCATGCACATTGCCGCCAGTGTTGAATCTGAGGTCAAGGATCAGGGCGTCTTTCTTGTACCATTCCGTGGTCATTTCAATTATGAAATTCTGCAACTCTTCGTTTCCCATGTTTTTCATATACACGTAGGCGACCCTGCCCGCGCCCAGAGAATCGACCTGCTTCTGATTGTCTTCGATCCACTCATCGTAGAGTCTTTCTTTGAATTTCGCCGTATTTTCAGGGTGCAATCTGATGGTGAAGGATTGAGCGCCTCGCTGGAAACCGAGCGTCATTTCCGTATCGGGCGATGGCGCCGTGAAATAGAAATCCCGGTTAGCGGCCGGATCGGTCAAGACGCCATTCACCGAAACCAGAACGTCACTGGCTTTCAGATCGATATCTTTTTTATCGGCGGGCGAACGCTTGACGACATATTTTACCGCGTAGGGGTTTTCGTTCATGAAGATGATACCGGTCTGCATGGTTTGCATTTTAAAAAATGTTTTCTCCTCGTCGCCCTGGGAACGGAAAGCGAGATGCGAGGAATTCAGTTCGCCGAGCATATCGGCCAGCAATGTCCGCAGATCGGCCCGCGATTGGATGAAGAGCAGGAATTTCACGTAGTAGCTTCTGATCTTGTTCCAATCCCGGCCGTGGAAATTCTCGTCGTAATAGTTTTCCTGCAGGCTCGCCCAGGTTTCAAAAAACATCTGCTTAAACTCCGACTGGAGGTTTTTCCTGAAAGTGAAATCGATTTTGACCGGCTTCACCTTGTTTTCTTTCAAATCAAGAGCATGAACGGAGCCGTTGACGAGCAGGTAATAATTATCCTTGGCCCTGATGATCGCCAAATCATTCAGTTCTGCTCCCGAGATTTTCACCGTTTCCGGTTCCTCGAAAGGCTTGAGCGTCGTCTTCCAGAGATTCGCTTTTTTGCCGTCATGATTGGAGTTATAAAAAACTATGCTGCTGTTATCCTGCTTGATCACGAATGGTGTGAATTGCTGTCCTGCCGCAGGAGAAATCTGCTCCCAGCGTTTCCACAGTTCACTGAAATCGATGGAAACGTGAGGAGGCGTTTCCTGCGGAGCCGCCTCCTTATTCTTGGCATCCTTCTTCTTGGCGGCAGCTTTCTCCTCACTGAACAATTTGTCGAACTCCACGGAGCGGAATTCCTTGTCGATCACCTGCAGCGGAATCCGGTATATATGGGAGTTCTGGCTGCCCCCGGGGTACTGCGCTTTCAACCGGTCTGACGAAAAATAAAGGTACTTGCCATCCGGTGACCAGAACGGTTCGCTTTCGCTGGTGCCGCTGGCGGTAATGTTAATCAGTTTTTTCTCCCTGAAGTCGTATAGGAACAAATCCTTCTCTAAATTTCTGTAAGCGCTGAAGGCCAGGTAATTGTCGTCAGGGGAAAAACGGGGCTGATCGTTGTCAAACCCCCACAATTCCTCTTTGCATATAATTTCGCTTTTCCATGTGGCCAGATCCAGCAGCCTCACCTCGGCTCTGCCGCTCAGATACACCGCCTTTTTCCCGGCGTTGTTCAACCCGATCATACGGTTGTTTGCCTGGTCGAAGCTGATCTGTTTTCCAGGCGATTTCCCGTCCGCGGCAGTGGTAAACAGGTTCAACCACCCCTCCACGGTGGCGTTGTACAGGAGGGTGCGGTTGTCTTTCAGCCATTTCACCTCGACCGCTCTTTCACCGGGAAGGATTTTCAACTGTCTGACAAACTTGCCTTCGCTGTCGGAAACGAACAATTCGCCCCGTGATACAAATGCGATTTTCTTGCCGTCATTTGAGACATCAAAATTTGATATCTTGCCGTCGGTGTGGAAATCCTGGCCGGTATGCAGGTCATTGTATTTTACCAATTCGATGGGAACAGCGCCCGCATACTTGGTTGCGACATCATACACCCAGAGTTGATAATCTTTTTCAAAGACAATCGAGCCGCCATCTGCAGCCACCTGAAGATTGAAAATGGAGGAATCGAATGCTGTCAATTGCTGTCTTTTCCCTTCCTTGAGGCTGTAGAGGTTGAATTCGCCGTTGCTTTCATCGGAAATGAAATAGATATTCCCATTTTTATCGATTACCGGCTGAAAATCCTTTCCCCGGTAAGTCGTATGAATCTTGTAATCCCTGGTAAGTGGATGGTAGGATTTGATATCGGGATTGTAATCTCCCTGGTAACCCTTGCGTTTCGCGTAGCGGAAGCTTTCCTGCGAATCCGTGAAATAATACTCGCCGCTCGCCGGATGGACGACCAGGTCGCAAGGAGTGTTGAAGTAGTTTTCCACCAGCCGCAGCGGGGTCCCGCCGGAGCGGGAAACCTTGAAAGCGGTGAAGTCGTTGAAGCCGCTAGAAGTGAAAAAAATGAATTGCGAATCCCACGACCAGGAGCTCGGCTGTTCCGCCGCGTCATTATAGGAAAGCTGGCGGATGTCGCCGCCGGTCAAGGGCATCACGTAGATGTTTGCGTCACCGTTCAGGGTTCCGGCAAAGGCCAGCCATTTCCCATCCGGCGAAATCCGCGGGTAATTCTCCGCCCCCGGCATCCCGGTTAATCTGTAAGCAACCCCACCAGTCGAGGAAACGATCCACAGGTCATTGTCATAGCTGAAGACGATCTTCTGTCCGTCCGGCGTGAGAGCCGGCTGTTTCAGGAAACGAATTTCCGTGGCCGGCGCCGCCATAGCAATTAAAACCATAAACAAAAAGGCCAATAAAAATTTTTGCATATTTCCACTCCTGCGCAGATTTTGCTTTGACAGAATCATTTTACCCCAGAAAGCGCTTAAAGGAAAATTCCCCGGATAAAGAACATCCGACCCGTTTTGGTACACTAGGCTACTGCCGTGGGAACGCGCCATTTGATCATCGCAACTTTTATTGCGTCGTTGACCACGAGGCACGAGACCAGCGCATAACCTAATACTGTGAGCGTCTGCCACCAAGGCAATGGCATGAGTCCCGGGAGACCTACGAATGTCAGGACGGTGCCCGTGAGCGCATTCGCTATGATGGCCGTCACTAGGGTTTTGCTGGGCATCGTCGCCCAGAACCAGCGGCGCTCCCGCGCGGACACGATGGAGAATGCGGCGAAGTAGAGCAAAGTCAGGAAGCTGAAGGTATAGAGGGCATTATTGTTGGTCGCCAAACCGAAACGCGACCAGCCAACCCACAAAAGAAAGAGCGCCTCCGTGAGCATCGCGACACCCAGCACCACGGACATAGTGATGAAGCCCCCGATGTCCCATGTCTCCGGTTTCTTGGACGGTCGAACGTGATCGGTGGACAGGGCGATCTTGGCAAAGTCCGTCATAAAGACCAGCAGCAGCATAGCAAAAGCGGAGACAACGAACTTGCCGGTCACCACAAACGCAATGGCCACGAAAGCCGCCTTCAGGATCGTCCGGCTGATTTTGTTGATAATCCACGTCAGGATGCGCTGGTAGATCGTCCGTCCCTGCTCGACTAACGCCACAATGTTCGTCAGCCCGGGCTCGGTCAAAACGACGCTGGCAGCACCCTTGGCAACATCGGTCGCGGTGCTGACGGCGATGCCCACTTCGGCCTGGCGTAACGCGGGCGCATCGTTGACGCCGTCGCCTGTCATGCCGGTCACGTGCCCAGCGGCCTGCAGGTGCTTCACCACGATGTACTTGTCCTCCGGATACACCTCAGCGAAACCATCCGCACCCGCCAACAAATCCACCGCCTCGTTGCCGGCCTGAGCGCCCGCCGCCTTGAGGTCCGCCACGCGCCGGATGTTGGGCAAACCAACTCCGCGCGCGAGTTCACTCGCGACCGCCAGCGCGTCGCCGGTGAGCATTTTTACCTGCACACCGAGGTCGTAGAGTGCGGCGATAAGTCGCTTGGCATCCGGCCGGGGCGGATCATATAGCGTCACTAATCCGAGCAATGCCGGGGCGCCCGTCTCCGGGCCGAGCGCTACCGCCAGCGTCCGATATCCTTTCAGCGCCGATTCGCGGACCCGCGCCTCCAAAATCTCAATCGCCGGGGGCTGGAGTCCGCAGGCCTCGGCGACGGTTCGCACGGCGCCTTTCATCACGCGCAGTTGCTGCCCGTTCTGTTCGACTACGGCTTCCGTGCGCCGGTTTTTCGCATCGAACGGCGCGAAGGAGATTGTCGTGACCGCTGGCTCACCGTTGAAGATATGCCGCTCCTTTGCCGCGGCCAGGAACGCCAGGTCAAGCGGATCCTGGTTGGCTTCCTGCGACGCGAGTGCGCCTGCAAGCAACATGTCGGCTTCCGTCGCTTGTTCCAGCGGAATTACGCCGGTGACGGCCAATTGATTCATGGTAATCGTGCCCGTCTTGTCCACGCAGAGCACATCCATCGTCGCGGCATCCTCCACGGCGCTGAGGCGCGTGACCAGTACACCGCGCTTTGCCAGTTCCTTCGACCCGACGGCCATGCTGACCGTAAACATGACTGGCAGAGCAACCGGCACCGCGCTCATCAACAGAACGAGCATGAGCGGAATTATCTCCAGGAGCGATGCGCCACGGATCAGAGACAGCACGATCACCATGCCCAGCAGCGCGCCGACGATGACGAAGAGCCAGCGGACGACCTTGGCCACCACCGCTTCGATGTGGAGTTTCGGTCGCGCTTGCTGCACCAGCTCTGTAGTACGGCCAAAGTAGGTCTTAGCCCCGGTCAGCATGACCACGCCGTTGCCTTCGCCCCGGCGGAGGACGGAACCCGACGAGAGCACCTCGCCGGGCACCTTGTCAACGTCCTGCGACTCGCCGGTGAGGGCTGACTGGTCAACGCTTAACGCTCCGTTCAGGATTTTAACATCCGCGGGAATAATGTCGCCCGGGCGCATGCGGACGATGTCGCCCGGGACCAGGTCACGGGCGGGAATGACCTGCCAATTCGCCTCGCGCCGGACGCGCGCACTGACCTGCAATCGTCGCCGCAGCGTCTCGACAACGCCGGCGGCCCGGTGCTCCTGCATGAAACCCAACACGGCATTGACGACCAGCAGCGCGCTCACCACGGCGAGATCGGAAAATTTCCCGAGCACCGCCGACAACACCATGATCAGCTCGAGCATCCACGCCGACAAGCCCCAGAACTTGCCTAGAAACATGCGGATCGGGTGCCTTTTTTTTTCAGCCACTTCGTTGTAGCCGTATTCCATGCGCCTGGCGTCCACCTCGGTGTAAGTGAGACCTGTCTCGGGATTCACCTGGAGCACTGCCAGCGTGTCAGGGACAGATATGGAAGCGATGTCTGGCGCCTTGACCATTTTCATCGGGAAAAAGATCCAGGGAGCATTGGAACGTTTTCGTTCAATGGCAGCCCTGATGCTGGGAACAGGCATTGTCCACGGTGATCTCGGCGAGTTGGTTGGCGGCAAACTGCTCCAGCACAACGGCGACCGTGCCGGGGACCGCCTGGTAGGCACGGATACCGCCCTGGTTTAGTTTCTGCACCGCTCGCGCGCCCATGCCGCCGCATACGACCGCGTCGATGTGCCGGTCGGCAAAAAGGCTCAACGGCTGGCACATGCCGTGGGCGTGGCCATGGTCGGAATTGATGATCACTTCGACCTTATCCGTTTCAGTGTCGCAAAGGGTATAAAACGGGGCGCTGCCGAAGTGCTCGTGCACCGAGGCCGTTTTTCCTTCATTGGTTGTCGTGGGAATGCATATAGTCATGGTTGTTTCTCCTTTTTGTGTTTTATTTTTGAAATTTTGCCTTCATTTTTCGCTGCGTCTTCGGGAATACCGTTGCCTCGGCATTTCGGGCAGGTGACGGCCTTCTCCTGGTCAGAACCTGCCGTCCAGCGGGTTCGGCAGCGACCGCAGCGGAACCGTTGCGCGTCGAGTTGCACCACGCCGCCGGTGATCCTCAGCGATTTGGCGTTCACCAGGGCATCGGCGATCTTGCCATGGGCCGAGCGGATGATGTTGCCGAATGTTTGCCGCGAAACGTTCATGCGCAAGGCGGCCTCCTCCTGATAGAGTTCCTCAAAGTCGGCGAGGCGAATCGCCTCAAGTTCGTCCAGGGTCAGGCACGTTTCTTTAAGCTCTCGGAATGAAATGCCGCATGGCTTGAACAGGAAACTGCGCGGCTGGCCGGAGATGCGTCGGCACTTGCAGGGGCGCGTCATGCGTTTAGTGTCATTTTTGTAATTGGCATATGCTAATTATAATTCATTGTTTGGGAATTGTCAATTTTTGCAAAAAACTATTGACATGACATATTAGAATATTATAATATTCGAATGTTCAACGGGAGCGATTCCGTTCCGGCCTACCGCGGTCGCCATTTTTTCTCCCAAGGAGTTGCAACATGAACCAAGACGAACTGAAGAATCTTAAGGCCGACAAGGTTGTGGACGCCCGCGGCATGGCCTGTCCCGGACCACTTTTGGAAGCCAAAAAAGCCATCACGGCGATTTCGGTCGGCGCCATCATGGAAGTGTTCTCGGCCGACGAAGGCACCAACCTCGACATACCCATGTGGGCAAAGAAAATGCAGTATGAATTCCTGGGCACAATCGCCGATGCCGGTTTCTGGAGACTTTTTGTAAAAAAATCAAAATAGTCATTATCCGTGGGAGACAAGCGCATGCCGGCCATAAAAAAAATACCATATGACAAAAAACGCTGCGCCCGGGCGGCAGCCATTTTCAAGACCTTGTCCCATCCGCAGCGCCTGCAGCTTTTTTGCTGCCTGTGCGCGAGGGAGCGGACGGTCAGCGAGCTGCGGCAAGAGTGCTCCATTCCCCAGGCGGTGATTTCGCAGCATCTGGCGCGCATGCGCCTCGAGGGACTCGTGCTGCCCAGGCGCAACGGCAACTTTGTCAGTTACCGCGTCGCCAATCCCCGGTTGCTTCAATTAATCGAAACCATGCAACACGTCACCCATGAGTGATTTCAAGCCCAAAATACTTGTTTTTTCAACCGATAACGTTTCCGACCCGGGCATCGACCTGGCCGGACGCAACAAGATGCATTACCCGGCCCAGGTCTTCGTAATTACCGTTCCCTGCTCCAGCGGCATCAAACCGCGCTGGATCTTTCACGCCCTGGTGAACGGATTCGACGGCGTTTTCATCGCCGCCGACGGCGGCGACTGCTCGTATGTCCCCGATTGCACGGCGCGCACGGCCGCCACCGTGACCGCCGCCCAGGGGCTGCTGAAGGAGAAATCCCTTGAGCCAGCACGCGTCAAGATGGCGGCAGTGTGTTCGGTCTGCGCCGAGTCATTCCAGAAACACATGAAAAATTTCAGCGAGGCGCTCAGGAAAATGGGGCCCGCCGCCAAAGGTGGCTGACATGGATTACGACGTCCTGGTCATCGGCGCCGGCATCGCCGGCATGGAGGCGGCCGTCAGCCTGGGCGACATGGGCTACCGTGTGCTGCTGGTCGAGAAGGAACCGAGCATCGGCGGCAAGATGATCCTGCTCAGCAAGGTCTTTCCCACGCTGGACTGCGCCAGCTGCATCTCGACGCCCAAGATGGCCCTGGCCGCCAGCCACGCCAATATCGACCTGCGCGTCTATAGCGAGGTCAAGTCCATAGTTGACGACGCCGGCGGAGGCTTCAAGGTCAAGGTCGTCAGGAAACCGGCTTTTGTCGACTTCGCCAAATGCACTGGCTGCCAAGACTGCGAAAAGGCCTGCACGGTCACCGTCCCCGACCAGTTCAACGCCGAACTGGTTTCGCGGCGAGCGGCCTACATCGCTTTTCCCCAGGCCGTGCCCAAGAAGGCTGTCATCGACCGCACCGGGACTTCTCCATGCACATTCGCCTGCCCGGCCGGCATCAAGGCCAACGGCTACATCTCGCTCATCCGCCAAGGAGAGTTCGAGAAAGCGTTCAACCTGGTCCTTGAAGACGCGCCGCTGGTCGGCACACTAGGCCGGGCCTGCTACGCCCCCTGCCAGGTCGAATGCACCCGGGAAGAGGTCGGCAACGCCCCGCACATCAAGCTGCTCAAGCGTTTCGTTGCCGACTGGTATTACTCCCGCCATCCCGAACCCCAGTACGGTCCGCCGGAAATCAAACTGGATAAAAAAGTGGCCATTGTCGGTTCCGGCCCGGCCGGCCTGAGCACCGCTTATTTCCTGGCCAGGAAAGGATACCCGGTCACGATTTTTGAAGCGGACAGCGAGGCCGGTGGCATGCTGCGCTCCAGCCTGCCCGCTTACCGGCTGCCTAAGGACGTGGTGGACCGCGATATTCGCAATGTAACCGCACTTGGGGTAGTGATCAGAACCGCAACCCGCATCGATTCGCTGGCACGGCTGCAGCAGGAAGGTTTCGCCGCCGTGCTGACCGCCATAGGCACCCCGAAGCCTAAGAAACTCATGGTGGAGGGAGAAAACCTGCCCGGAGTGGTCAGCGGCATCGAGTTCCTGGCCGAAGTCAATTGCGGGCAAAAGATCGCCCTGCCGGGCAAGCGGGTCATGATCATCGGCGGCGGCAATGTGGCCGTCGACGCGGCCAGGACGGCGCTGCGCCTCGGGGCGGCAAAAGTCGTCCTGCAGTACCGCCGTTCCCGAGCCGAAATGCCGGCCTCGCATGAAGAGATCGCCGCGGCTGAAGCCGAAGGGGTAACGCTTTCCCCGCTCAACATGCCCGTCGCTTTTGAGGCCGAGCAGGGCCGCTTGCAGCGCATGCGCAGCATGCGCATGAAACTTGCCGAAGTGGACACCGACGGCCGGCGCCGGACCGTGCCCGTAGCCGGCTCGGAGTACGTAATCGACATAGACCTGGCTGTCGTCGCCGTGGGCTTGAGCGCGGAGGCAGCTGCTTTGAGAAAAGAATTGCGCTTGAACCGGGACGGAACCATTTGGGCCGATCCGGAAACACTTCAGACCGATCTCCCCTGGCTGTTCGCCGCTGGCGACGCCGTGACCGGTCCGGCCATGATCGTTCAGGCCATGGGTTTGGGCAAGCAGGCGGCTTTTTACATGGACCGCTGGCTGAACGGTGAACCGCTGGCAGCTGTCGAATTCGCCCCCAGACTCCCGGTCGTTGACAAGAAGGATGTGCTGGCCCGCCAGGCTGAGTTCCCGGCCAGGCCCGTGGAAAAAAGTGAACGGCATCCGCAAGAGCGCGTCCGGGACTTCGCGGAAGTGGAATTGCCTTTCAGCGAGGAAGAAGCGCTGTCCAGCGCCGCCAATTGCCTCAACTGCGGCATCTGCTCTGAATGCCAGCAATGCCGGATCGTCTGCCCGGCCGATGCCATTAATTTCGATCAGCGCGCCATTGAAAACGAATACGACGTCGCCGCGGTTATCCTGGCCACCGGCTTCCGCCTGTTCCCGGCCGAACTCATGGCCAATTTCGGCTTCGGCAAGTTTGCCAACGTCATCACCGCCATGCAGATGGACCGCCTGGTGGCGCCCACGCGGCCGTTCAACTACGTGCTGCGTCCCGGCGACGGCAAGACGCCGGCCAACATCGCCTACGTCTTCTGCACCGGCTCGCGCGACCGCACCGTGAACAATCCCATCTGTTCCCGCGTCTGCTGCATGTATTCGCTCAAGCAGGCCCAGCTCCTGCTCGGAGCCCTTCCAGTCGCCGACGTCACCATCTACAACATCGATATCCGCGCCTTCGGCAAAGGCTACGACGAATTCTATGAGCAGACCAAGGCCATGGGCGTACGCTTTGTCAAGGGCAAGATCGCCAGGATTACGGAAAAGGAAGGCGGCAACCTGCTGGTGCGCTACGAAGACATCGACAACGGCGGTAGTGTACAGGAAGCCGAACACGACCTGGTCGTCCTCTCCGTGGGCATCGTGGCCAATGATGAATGCCGGCAGCTTTTCAGCGGCGCTGAACTCGCCGTCGACGACACGCTTTTCATCGCCCAACCCGGCGAACAGACCGACCCCGGGCAAACTTCCATTTCCGGCGTTTTCAGTGCCGGTACGGCCACCGGCCCCCTGGATATTCCCGACTCCATTCTGCACGCCGGGGCCGCCGCCGCCCAGACAGCAGCCTACATCGAAAAAATGAGAAGGAAACCTTGATGGAAAACAAGCGGAAGATCGGCGTTTACATCTGCCACTGCGGCGGCAATATCTCCGACCACGTCGACGTCGAGGCAGTGCGCAGGCAAGTGGAACAGCAATACGGCGTCACCGTAGCCAAGACTTCCATGTTCACCTGCTCCGACGCCTCGCAGCAGGACATGATCAAGGACATCAAGGAACAGGGCCTCGACGGCATGGTCGTGGCTTCCTGCTCACCCAAGCTGCACCTGACGACCTTCCGCAATATGGCCGCGCGGGCCGGACTCAACCCCTTCCAGTATGTCCAGGTCAACATCCGCGAGCAGTGTTCCTGGGCCCATAGCGACGACAAGGAAGGCGCCACCTGCAAGGCTGCCAACCTGGTGGGTGCCGGCATCGAGAAGGCCATGCGCCAGGAGGCGCTGCAGCCGATCCGCGTCACCTCGGTGAAAAAGGTGCTGATCATCGGCGCCGGCATTGCCGGGCTGCGGGCGGCGCTGGAACTGGCGGACCTGGGCGTCGAAGTCTTCCTGATCGAAAAGGAGTCTGTTGCTGGCGGCATGGTCGCCAAATTGGGTGAGATGTTCCCGGCCGGGAAAGAAGGCTCAGCGCTGATCGCCGGGCTGCTGGCCGAGGTTAAGCAACGCGCCAATATAACCCTGTTCCTGAACGCGGAATTGATTGAAAAATCCGGACATATAGGAGAATTTGAACTGGCCATCAGGATAAAAGCCCCGCCGGCCGCAGCCACCCGCCCGGAAGAAACCATCCGTATCCAGGTGGGAGCGATCATGGTCGCCAGCGGCTTTGCCGAATACGCGCCGCTGCCAGGGGAATACGCCTACAGCCAGCCAGGAGTGATGACCCTATCAGAATTCGAGCGTTTGCTGCACGAAGGCGGGGAACGGCTGCTCTACAACAATCGCGAGGTCAAAAAAATCGCCTTTATCTACTGTGTGGGCAGCCGCCAGAAAGCGGAGACGGAGAACGCCAACCACTACTGTTCACGCTACTGCTGCAGTACCGCTACCCACTTGGCGGTGCTGGCCAAAAAGAAATTCCCGCAAAGCCAAAGCTACCATTTTTACCGCGACATGCGCACCTACGGCAAGTTTGAATCCATCTATGAGGAATCAGGGAAAAGCGGCTCGGTCTTCCTGCGCTTCCACGAGGAACATCCACCGCAGCTAAGCAAAGAGGACGACGCCTGGCTGGTCACGGTTCAGGACCTGTCGACCGGCGGCGAAGAGATCGCCGTATCCGTCGACCTGGTCGTGCTGGTGACGGGCATGACAGCGCGGCATAATGACTTGCTAACCAGGGTGTTGAAACTGCCCTTGGGCACCGACCGTTTTTATAATGAGATCCATCCCAAGCTGCGCCCAGTGGAAACCGTGATTGATGGTGTTTACATCACCGGCAGTTGCCAGGGACCGAAGAACGCGGGCGAAAGCGTGGTTTCCTCCCTGTCGGCCGTGTCCAAGGCGGCGGCGCTCCTGGTCAAGGGATACATTGACCTCCAGCCTTTTGTCGCTTACGTCAAGTCAGAGGTGTGCGTCTGGTGCGGCAAGTGCGCGGCCGCCTGTCCGTATTCGGCTATAGAGAAAGTCGCTTACGGGGACAAGGAGGTGGCGCAAGTGGTCGACATCCTCTGCAAGGGTTGCGGCGCCTGCCTGCCCTCATGTCCCCTGGACGCCACCCAATTAAAAGGCTACACCGACGAGCAGATCGAAGCCATGATCGACGTACTGGCACGGGAGGCATCCCATGCAGGATAACAGCCGCAGCCGGTTCCCGGAAAGCGTGCCTATCATCGGCAGGAAGCGGGAGACAGCCCGCCAGGAATTCGCCGCCAGGGAAAAAATCCTCAACCTGCTGCGCGAAAACGACCCAATGACCGTGCCCGAAGTAGCGCGGGCCCTGGCTATTTCCACTTACGAAGCCAATTGGTGGCTGATGGGGTTTTTACGTTATAACAAGATAAAGGCCAGCGAAAAGGCCGATGAAGAAGGGTATTACCGCTATTCGCTCGTTGAGGGACAATGAAAATGGAAAGGGTAAACGAGAACGTCCTGGCCCAGATCAAAAAACTCGGCGCCTTCGACATCACGGCCTGCTACAGCTGCGGCACCTGCTCGGCCGTCTGTCCGCTGGCGGAAGGGACCGTCTCGTTCCCGCGGCGCATGATCCGCTACGCCCTGCTGGGACTCGAAAAAAAGATCCTGGCCGCGCCCGAACCCTGGTTGTGTTATTACTGCGGTGAATGCAGCGAGACCTGCCCGCGCCAGGCCGACCCAAGCGGCCTGATGATGGC
>Ga0209747_1000134_pt1 | contig 36546 bp, 34 predicted proteins | sample BarGraNGADG00311_FD_184498 | JGI IMG/M metagenome (GOLD analysis project Ga0209747, IMG submission 184498) | Arctic peat soil microbial communities from Barrow, Alaska - Barrow Graham LP Ref core NGADG0011-311 (SPAdes) (version 2) | ecosystem: Environmental > Terrestrial > Soil > Wetlands > Peat...
GCGCCTTAATTTCTCTTCTCCTTGTTTCAGGTACAAGTTGATCAAGGTTGTGAATGACATCACTTCTCTTGATTCCTCCAGTTAACCTATCTCCGGTTTCTTTTCCGTCATTAAAAAAGATCAAAGTTGGTGATGATTTAACTCCCAACTTTTCTGCAAGTTCCCTATTTTGCTGGCGGTACATTTTAAGGAATTTGATATCCTTCCCGTAAAGTTTCGAAAGGGCTTCGTATTTCGATGCCAAAGCCTCACAGGGAGGACACTCCTGGGAATAAAAGTCAAGTACAACTTTACCTGATTCCAATACCTCTGTGCTAAATTCTGATGTTGTTATTTCTTTCATGTATTTATGATTTTTTTTATTGTTGGTGTTTCAAAAGTCCTAATTTTTTATTAGCCCCTAAATCCCTCCGCCAGCTGGCGGATGGACTTTCTTATTATCAGCATCTTAAAGAACCCCCTTTAGGGGACAGGGGGCAAAAAAAACAGATTTTGAGACACCCTTTACTCTTTATTTGTTTTCAATGTATGCCGAAAACCCTATTTCCAGCAATTCTGTTATCGGACGGCAATCGGTGGAGCAGACAGATCCTGTTCTGTTCTTTGAAACAGATCCGCACCCTCCACCGCAGGCAAGCTGTACCGAACAATCTTTGCAATCCGGAATTGATGTTACATCGCGGCTTTCCCATTGGTTGATAATATCATCTTTACGTGTCACTACCGGATAGAAACTACCCAGAGATTCCTCTGATTTACCTACCGTTGCAGTGCATGAGTATATTTGCCCTGTATAATCAAACGCCCACTCAGTTTTGCACGCAGGACAGGCATCAAACAATGGATCCGGAAGCTCTCCGTTCTCCGAAAGAAATTTAGCAACCGAGTATGCCGGTTTATAAAACTCAACAATATGAGGATGTTCTTTTGTCAGTTCAAAAATACTTTCAAACAAAGATACTCTGTCAAAGAGAAGGTCAGGTGACGACTGGCAATGGTGCAACTCGTAGTTACGTCCGATCTGTGTTTTAAAGTAAGGGCTCTTTGTCCAGCCTTTATCAATTGCGTAGCGTGCCAACTCCGGAAGGTTTCCAATATTTTCTTTATCAACTACCATCCTGAGATTGATATCTATTTTGTTTGTTATAGCGGCATCAATCCCTCTGATAATTCTCTCAAATGTACCGTCTCCGCTCTTAAGAAAACGTCGTTTGTTATGAACAGCTTCTGTACCATCCAGAGTAACCTGAATTTCACGTATGTTTCCCGTATTTAATATAGAAGCGTACACTTCGAGGGAATACCCGTTTGTTACGAAACTAACTTCAAGTTTTGATTCGTCTGCTTTAGCCAGAAGGTGTTTAATAAGTCCCTTCTGTTTTGGACTGATAAAAAGCGGTTCACCACCAAAAATTGTAATATATTTTTTTCGTCCTGCAAATTCCCTCTTTACATAATCGAAGAAAGCATCGATAACCTCTTCGGTCAACTCCTTATTTGGATTATTGTACTGATCCTGATAACAATAAGTACAAGCAAAATTACAGCTGTAGTTTGTCACAAAGAATATCTGTATCTCATCTTTATCCCGGGAATCAATGAAGTTGAGATACTTTTTCCTGTAAAGTTTCTGCTCCTCATTTTCTTCAATGAGATATCCTTTTTCAGTCAACTCTCTGGTAAAATCATTTTCAGATAATAATTCACCAGACTTCATTAAATTAATCTTCTCAGCATCCTTCAAACTGACTATGTCGGCATTTCCGGAAAGCATGTTAACTATGAAATAATTCTCAGAGTTCCTGATTTTAGAGAGAATATTATATTTTGAATATTTAGGCATAAATTGATTTTAAATTCAGATGTAAAATTGAACCGCACATGATTGATGGTGAATTTTCAAAACCTTTGTTGTCAGTTGAATCAATCATGTGCGTATTCATTAAAACTAATCGTGACAACCAACAATAGTTTTAGATGTCTTGGCACAGCATTGTGCCGGCTTTGCAGTTACTTTTCCTTCTTTCTTTCTAATTAAACTTTTCATAATAGTCAACAAATTATTTGGTTAATAAAATTTCATTTATCTTTTCCACGAGTGTTTCCCTCGGAATCAAGCCCAATGTAATCTGGGGCTTTCCTTTTGCAGGAATGTATAACAAAGTCGGCAAGTTTTGTATTCCCAAACTTTGAGTAAGGTCTTTTTCCTTATCTGTATCTACTTTGTAAACAACAATTTTACCTTTATATTCTTTTGCAATCTCTTCGACAAGAGGTGATAACTTGCGGCATGGAGGGCACCAATCTGCATAAAAATCAATAATTACCGGTTTACTGCCTTCAAACTTCCACTCTTTGTTGATATCGTAATTAAAAACCAGTTTCTTGAACATAACATTCGTAAGAGCTGAAACATCCCCATTTCCAGAAGAATTTTCAACTTTACTTCCTGGATTTACCGCATTGCATGAGGCAAAGGTTATTGAGATAATTAATACTGAGAAAAAAATAGTCTTTTTCATTATTTATTAATTTTTAAAATTGAAATCTGATTCTTTTACAACTAATTTTCGCAATTACACTTACCCGATGGCTTCTTTCCAGCTATAGTCCAGCTTGAAACCATAACTTTACCCTTCTCATAAGGGTCTGATTCTTCAATTATATTCACTGAAGAAAAACCAGCTAATTTCAGTTGCTCAAGATATTCATCGCGGGTGACTGATCCTGCCCAGCATTCTGAAATAGCTACAGGATCGTTCTTGTATTCATCAGGAATCGGGTCTGATGCATAGATGTCGCTTACAACAAACCTGCCGCCTTTTTTAAGAATTCTGAATACCTCATTCCATACAGCAAGTTTATCTGAAGCATGATTAATTGTGCAATTTGAGATGACCAGATCAGCGATGCTATCACCTAATTTGATTTTTTCAAGGGGACTATGAATAAAATCAACATTCATAATTCCAAGTCTGTCTGCCGTACTCTTAGCTTTCTGTATCATCCCGTCAGAGATATCAATGCCAAAAACAAAACCGTTTTTTCCGACATCCTCAGCAAGCCTTAAAACGTCAGTTCCCCTACCGCTTCCAAGATCAACACAAACCTCACCCAATCGGGCTTCAGAATAATTCAGAGCTCCCCCGCAGGAAAGGCAACAAGTCGATTCTGCCAGCTCACTGTATCGTTTATTAATTTCAGTATATTCCATTTATTTAGTTTTTATTTTTTCCCCACAAACAGGGACTGCTGGTAAGAAAGAAGCCAAAGAACCCTCCAAATAGAATGGAACTGTAAGGATTACTGGTAATTGCACATGAACCAGTTGTACAACCAATAAAATGGTAGTATAAAAACCCAACTAATCCTCCAGCAAATACACCAATAAATGGTCTCCAGAAATACCACGATCTGAAAAATTCTCTTACAGTTTTGGGTCTTGGCGTTACTTCACATTGATTTTCCATGTTATTCTTTCTTCCTGGTACTTAAATCAAATGGCATGTAGAGAGGGCAAGTACTGAAAATACTTGTCACTACAAATACTGCTGATAAGGCTAATAGAATTATTGCCAAAGTACCGGAAATCACATTTGTAAAATAAAGTGATACTACTATGACTGCAACCAGTATCCTGATTACTTTGTCAACTGTTCCCATGTTTTTTTTCATCTTTTTTTTGTTTCTGATTAATATTATCAATTTTTTAACTTTCTGATTATTGCTTCTTTACTACAGCTTGCATTGGGCAAAACTTAGCGCATTTGCCACAATCTATACACTGAGACTCATCAATAACAGGTAAGCCATATCCATCCTGAGAAATTGCACCCACCGGACAAACTCTTGTTATCGGGCAATGGTGGTTTTGAGGACATGCTAAAGGATTTATTGTAAGTGCCATATTCTTGAATTAATATTTATTTTTTTGTTTAATTTATTGCTGTCTGTTATTGTTAAAACTTACAATACAAAAGTACTGTGGATTGTTTTATAAATAATGGGAATATGAGGGTTATTCAATAAGATCCCAATTGATTCTGCACAACTTTTTAGTTGATTTAGATTACCTTTGTACCCTTTAAAGTGTTATAAAGAAATGAAAACCATACTCGAAACTGATAAAGATTATATCTGTGATATTACAGCTCCATGCTTTCAGATGCTGTTACCGGAGGAAGCAGAAGTAGTGAGAGCCAGTAAAACACAGGTCCTTTTCCGTAAGGATGATAATCTAACTAAACAGGGGGCATTTGCTTCATATATCTTGTTTATGGTTGATGGTTATGCAAAACAATATATAGAGGGTGATGGAATAAAAAATTATAACCTCAGGATTATAAAACCGGGTGAATTTATTGGTCTTTCAACAGTATTTTCGGGTAACATCTTTAATTATTCCTCGGTCGCATTAACTGATTGTCATGTATTTCTTGTTGAAAAAGAGGCAATTGGAAATATAGTTAAGGTGAACGGAAAGTTCGGGTTTAATATAATAAAAAGGTATTGTGAACAGAACACTAACCTGCTCAACACAGTACGAACACTTATGTACAAACAGATGAATGGCCGTCTGGCAGATACCTTATTATATGTTGACAGTTTAAAAACTGAAAAACCGGAAATATTTCAACTCCTGTCCCGGAAAGATCTGGCTGAATTTGCCGGAATTTCTACTGAAAGTACTGTAAAACTCCTTAAGCAGTTTGAGAAGGATGGATTAATAAAGCTGAATGAGAAAGATATAAGCATCCTGAAACATGACGAGCTGCTCGAAATAAGCAGAAGAGGTTAACTGACTCCTGTATTGATCTGGAAGATTACTTAGAGAGACTATAGGCATCGCGTCTTTACTGTTTATGAGACGCGAGGTATCGCGTCTCTACTTTTATGTTTAAAGAGGAAACTTAATTGGCAGATTATCACGCGTTGACCTGTAGATAGCAGTGAAGAGTTCTACTGTTCTCCGACCATCTTCTCCTGTTACAGCAGGTTCCCTGTTATGCTCAAGCGCACTAAGAAAATCCTCTATCTGGTATTGAAAATATTGTACTGTTGGGTCACAACTGTTGAAAGTATCGGTATCCTCTTTAATCCATTCTTGCAGCATATTCTCTTCCCCGGGAATAGTCCAGAGATCATTTACAGGAGGTTCGGTAACGCTTGTCCTGCCGGGAAGAAACATTGCTCCTCCATCTGTCTGGACTCCTGCTGAAGCACCATTTTCACCATGCACTTGAACTTTACCGTAGATACCGGGCTTTTGTGAATTGCTTACTATAATATTTCCAATTGCCCCGCTTTTAAACTTCACAATTGCAACAGCAGTATCCTCAACCTCAATATATGGATGATTGAGATTCCTCCAGATACCATATACCTCATCAATTTCACCCATATACCACAAAAGAATGTCTAGCTGATGCGGAGCCTGATTAACAAGCACTCCACCACCTTCGGTTTTCCATTTTCCTCTCCATTCTTCCGAATCATAATAAGCCTTATCGCGCCAGCCGAGTATTGTTACAGTTGCGAGAACAGGTCTTCCTATCTTTCCCTTTGCAATTGCTTCCTTAACTCTTTTTACCGGTTCATACCATCTCCTCTGACTTATTACACCAAGCTTTACATTGTAATCTTTACAGGCTTTAATAATGTCGTCACAGTCCTGAAGAGAAGATGATAACGGCTTTTCTACCAATATATTAGCTCCTGCTTTTGCAGCTTCAACAGCAGGTTGAATATGAAAAGGATGTGCATTACAAACAATTACCAGGTCAGTATGGTTCTCCTTTACCATCTTTGAAACATCTGAATATGCTAGGGTTTTGTAAGTTGAAGCAAAACCTTCCGCTGTTTTCGCAGTTCTGTTCCATACACCTGCTAAACGGGCATTAGGTATACTCTGAATCGCTTTTGCATGTAGGTGTGCAACTTTGCTGCAACCCGCTATTGAGATATTATAAATTCTTTCAGACATAAGGTATTGCTGAACTATTTCGAATTCAGCTTAATTAATTATTTTCTAACTTTTGACTAGAAAAGATAGTTCAGTCCAATAGAGAATCCGATATTTCCATCCTGTTCGTTGAATGCTTTTCCGATATCAATTGCTATTACAAAGTTTTGATTCATAACAAGCATTATACTTGTGCCGGCACTCATATGAAGCTTTTCTGCTCCGGGTTTAAAATAGTTTGAAAAAGTTTCTGATCCCTCATAATAGCTGTTGAAATTGCTCTCAAGGTTATTAGGTAAAGTTATGTTCTTGGTGACCCTTCCGAAATCAAAAAATCCATCAAGTCCAAGGTAGCAGTCTTGTTTCAGGAATCTAAAATAAACGGGTTTCCAGCGAAGCTCTACGTTACCCATAAAGAAAGCATCGCCCAATACCCTGTTTCTAAGAACTCCTCTTATTGTGCTTGCACCACCTAATCCTTCATTTGTAGCACCTGTAAGCATTGAAGTTATAACCTGAGACTGATAATAGAATGGGGTGTTTCCTGATATTGTGGCTTGATATCCAAGACGATATACCAGGGCAAGGTCTTTTTCAATCAATGTAAAATACTGACGATGAGTTATAAATAGTTTTGAAAAGGCCATATCATTACCCATAAATTTAGGGGCCATTTCAATTCCAATCTCTGTCCAGATCCCTTTCATCGGGTTTGGTCTGTTATCGCGGCTGTCCCACATAAGACCGCCTTTGATTGTATTTACCCATCCACCTTTAGCCTGATCTGCCGTTATAATATTTAATGCCTGATAACGTTCAAAAAGTCCGGGTTCGGATGCTACTGAAGGTAACTTAACATCCTTACCTTTATTGAGTTTATCGATATTGACGGAGCTGACTTTAAAATCCTGGAATGCAAATCCGGCACTCCATTTAATATGCTCCCCTGAAAGTTTTCCCTGTAAATCGTTTTTGAACCGGAACTGGTTTCTCTGGAAACGGTAAAACATCCTTGTCCGGTAATCAGTTGAATTTTCATCCATCCAGCTTTTATTGAAAACCGATTCATAACCATTGAACCCATAGAAGTGACTTGCCTGATCTGGCAAATAACTTAAGTCAGTAGTAAGATGTACACCGGGAATAATGTGATTTGATTCATACATGAATCTATAAATACCGCTTCCTTTTGTAAAATGAGATATTTCAGTATATGTATGATCAAAGTAGTCCGGATATCTGCTGCCATCCCCATAATTGAAAAATTCTGCCAAAGCTCCATATTGAAAGCCCAGGTCGGAGTCAAATGTTATCGCAGGCAAAGCGCCACCGAACTTCCATCCGGTTTTAACCTTTTTCTCCTGTGCTGATGCCGATAGTGCCAGGAAGGCTATTAATATCAGTGTAAAAGTTTTTTTCATAGATAATAGTTTTGGTTCATTGGGTTAAAGATAAAGAAAAATGGAAATTACCACCTGTTTTTTTAATATTTACTACCTTAGTCGCTGATTTATACGACTAAATGCTTACAGGAATTCTTATTGAAAATATAAAGTGTCTGGTTCAGACTGAGGATGTTATTAAAATAAAGGTCTGCGGTAATGAAATGGCGAAGCTAAATACCATTTATGACGCATACCTTTATATATATGACGGTTTTATAAACGATTTTGGTAGAATGAAAGACCTCCAAACCGGTAAAATTCTGTCTAAAAATCCCAATGTTAAAATAATCAATGCAACCGGAAGATTTGTTTTTCCATCATTTTGCGATTCCCATACACATCTCGTTTATGCCGGAAGTCGCGAGATTGAATATACCGACAAAATCCGGGGATTATCTTACGCCGATATTGCAAAAAGAGGAGGCGGAATACTTAACTCTGCAAAATTACTTCACGATACGTCAGAAGACGAATTGTATATCCAATCGATGACCCGGATAAATGAAATAATTTCCTTAGGTACCGGAGCTGTCGAAATTAAAAGTGGTTATGGTCTTAATACTGGGGACGAACTAAAGATGCTCCGGATAATCAGGAGGATTAAAAATACCTGTCCGTTAGAAGTTAAGGCAACTTTTCTGGGAGCACATGCAATTCCTGAGGAGTATAAGAATAACAGGAGAAAGTATGTCGATATTGTCATAAATGAAATGATACCTGTGGTTGCTTCAGAGGAACTGGCAGATTATATTGATGTATTTTGCGACAAAGGCTTCTTCTCTGTTGAAGATACCGAGAGAATTTTAATGGCAGGCATGAAATATGGTCTTCAGGCCAAAATTCATGCAAACGAACTTGGTTATTCAGGGGGAATACAGACTGGTATAAAATATAATGCTCTTTCTGTCGATCATCTGGAATATACCGGAGATGAGGAAATAGCAGCACTTCTTAATTCGGAAACAATGCCTACTCTTCTTCCGGGATCAGCTTTTTTCCTGGTTATGTCAGATCCGCCAGCCAGAAAAATGATTGATTCAGGATTACCTGTAGCTCTGGCTTCAGATTATAATCCGGGTTCGTCACCATCAGGGAACATGAAGCTGGTTATGTCACTGGGTTGTATTAAACTGAGAATGCTTCCCGGGGAGGTTATAAACGCGGTAACAATAAATTCAGCTTATGCAATGGGCCTGTCTGAAACACATGGATCAATTGCAAAAGGCAAAGTAGCTAATGTATTTATTACTAAAGAGATACCGACTTATGAATTTATGCCTTATGCTTTTGGAAGCGATCTGATTGAGACGGTGATACTAAAGGGTGAGATTTGCCCCCCAACCCCTTAGGTCTTGGTCCCCTGAAGTTTTGCCCCCCTGCCCCCCTAAAGGGGGGTTAAAACGCCTTAATATCTGGGTATTAGCCCCCCTTTAGGGGGGTTGGGGGGCGAAACAATGGAAGACAAGGCGGCGGTAAATCAAGGGACTTTGTAAATAAAATATAATTATTCTGAAAATGGAGAAGAAAATTATAGAATGTGTTCCTAATTTCAGCGAAGGCCGGAACATGGAGATAATTAAGCAGATAACCGATGTCATTGAATCTGTTGAAGGGGTAAAACTGCTTGATGTGGATCCTGGGAAAGATACAAACAGGACTGTGGTAACCTTTGTTGGATCTCCGGAAACGGTTTCTGAAGCTGCTTTTCTTTCAGTTAAAAAAGCTTCTGAACTGATTGATATGTCAAAACATCATGGAGCACATCCACGTATGGGCGCAACAGATGTTTGTCCGTTCATTCCTGTTTCGGGTATAACAATGGAAGAAACTGTGACCTATGCCCGAAAGGTTGCTGAGAGGATAGGAAATGAGTTGAAAATTCCGGTCTATTGTTATGAGAACGCAGCCTTTAAGGAAGAAAGAAGAAATCTTGCAACATGCAGATCAGGGGAATACGAGGGACTTAAGAAGAAACTTTCTGATCCGGAATGGAAGCCGGATTTTGGTCTGGCAGTTCTTAATGAGAGATCAGGCGCAATAGCTGTAGGGGCCAGAGATTTTCTGGTTGCGTTTAATGTGAATCTTAATACCACCTCAACCAGGCGCGCCAATGCAATTGCTTATGATGTCAGAGAAAAAGGCAGACCGAAGAGAGAGGGAGATCCTGTAACCGGGAAGATAATAAAAGATAAAAATGGAGAAAAGGTAATGATACCTGGTTCTCTTAAATCGGTTAAAGCTATAGGATGGTTTATAGAGGAGTACGGAATAGCTCAGATATCGATGAACCTGACAAACATCTCCATTACACCTGTTCACATTGCATTTGATGAAGTATGTAAAAAGGCAGATGCAAGAGGTTTAAGAGTAACCGGGTCTGAACTGGTGGGACTCATTCCGTTAAAATCACTGCTTGATGCCGGACGATATTTCCTCGAAAAACAACAGCGATCAGTAGGTGTATCAGATGAAGAGCTGATAAAAATAGCGGTCAGATCTATGGGATTGAATGATATTCATGAGTTTAAGCCTGAAGAAAAGATAATTGAATATGTTATGGGAAACGATATAAACAAGGAGAGACTCATTGCCATGAGTCTCAAACAATTCCTGGACGAAACAGCATCAGAATCTCCGGCACCAGGTGGTGGTTCCATATCAGCATACATGGGAGCGCTTGGAGTAGCGCTTGGAACAATGGTTGCCAATCTTTCAAGCCATAAACGGGGCTGGGACGACAGGTGGAAAGAGTTTTCAGATTGGGCTGAAAAGGGAAAGGCAATTCAGAATACACTGCTTAACCTTGTTGATGAGGATACATTTGCGTTCAACAAAATTATGAAAGCATACGGTTTACCTAAAAGATCTGAAGAAGAAAAACAGACAAGGGAAAAAGCTGTTCAGGAGGCAACAAAAAATGCAATCCTAATCCCGTTCAAAGTTATGGAAACCGCCTTTTCGGGTTTCGGATTAATTAAGGAAATGGCCGAAAAAGGAAATCCAAATTCAATATCAGATACCGGAGTGGGTGCGTTAGCTCTCAGGTCGTGCATAAAAGGAGCATTTCTGAATGTGAAAATCAATGCTTCAGCGCTTCAGGATAAGGAATTTGTAAAGACAATCATTGCCAAAGGTGAAAAAATCGAAGCAAATACTGAAGCAGCTGAAAAAGAGATACTTAAAATTATTAACAGGACTCTCCGAAATTGTTAGTCAGTTGAAATCTGAATTCATGAAGATCTAAAATTAATTCAAAAATTAAAATGCAAAATACAAAATGCAAATTTTATTGAATGAGTGTCGGTTATCAATAATAATCTCGAAACAACTGATTATGAAGAAGCAAAGGCTGTCTCGAAAGAGCAGCCTTTTTTTTGTTCCGGAAAATGAGTTTCTACGTGTTAAAAAGCAAATGCGTTCTTCTGGAGATATTACTTTTATAAATAATCATGTTTTTATTAATATTATTAACTGAAAAATAAAAAATATGCAACTATTTGTAAAATGAAGTTAATAATTCTTAATTATGACTATTGTCATTAGAAATAAATAAATATATTGCAAGTGATTTTAAACCTGAATTGGATTGTAATAAAATAGAAAAGGGGAGCGGTAAGCAAATTGTCGAGTATATTACAATAGACAACATGCAAATACAGGGGGTAGTAAGCATAAAAAGATATAATTAATGAAACATACTCCCAATTTAGAGGGGGTTTAAACAATAAATATATATATTTGTATCGTAATTATTTACTTTTAAACCTAAACCAGATTGTATGAAAAAAATCCTTATGCTTTTTACACTGTTGCTATTAACAGCTTCTCTTGTTATAGGCCAGACAGTGCAAATTACAGGGACTGTTACCAGTTCCGAAGATGGACTTGCAGTGCCGGGAGTATCGGTTACTGTTAAAGGAACTACCCTTGGTGCAATTACAGGACCTGATGGTAAATATGTTATCTCAGTCCCTGCAAATGCCAAAGCGCTTACCTATAGTTTTATTGGCTTCAAATCCAAGGAAATAGCTATAGAAGGCAAAAATAAGATTGATGCTGTTATCGAACAGGATTTATTCCAGGTTGATGAGGTTGTGGTTGTTGGATATGGGACAACACAAAAAAGGGATATTACTGGTTCAATATCATCGGTAAGTGGAGAATCACTCAAATTGCCGGTTCAGAGTTTTGACCAGTCTCTGCAAGGAAAAGCTACCGGCGTCAGCATTACCATGCCTAATGGAGTGTTGAACAACCCTCCGGTAATAAGGGTACGTGGTTACAATTCAATTACCGGTAGTTCATCTCCACTTATTGTGGTAGATGGCGTTCCAATATTTACAGGAGATATCTCTACTAACAATTCTGCCTCGAATACACTTGCTGATATAAATCCTTCAGATATAGCTTCAATGGAAATCCTCAAGGATGCTTCTGCTACAGCTGTTTATGGATCAAGGGCTGCCAATGGGGTAATTCTGATTACTACAAAAAAAGGTATAAAGAGTGAAAAACCTAAGATAACTTACGATGTTTATATGGGATGGTCAAAACCTTATAAGCTTTTTGACCTTATGAATGCAGCACAATATGTTGAACATAAGAACTTGGCAAGAAAAAATTACAATGATATCCGTTTACTCAATACTGCCCCTGCAAATCAGACTCCTCTGGATGCAGGCACCATGTTTTTCATCTCATACGATGCTGCTGGTAAACCAATCGATACAAACTGGGCAGATTATATTTACCAGACAGGTTTCCAGCAAAATCACGCATTATCAATTTCGGGAGCTACTAAAAGCACAAACTATTATCTCTCAGTTGGATATACTGATCAGGCTGGTATAATTGTCAAAAACCAATTCACAAGAAAGAACGTACGTTTAAATATCGATCAGAAAGTAACAGATTACCTGACTCTTAATGCAAACTTCGGATATACAAACTCATTTAATGCTGCTCCAAATACAGGTTCTCTGGCCGGACAGGCATTTAATACTTCCGGTATAGCCCGACTTGCATTTGTAACTGCTCCGATAGTTGGTCCTTATAATATTGCTGTTACACCAAATCTTTTTAATGATGGAAAGTTTAACCTGAACGGAAACAATTTGGGTGTATGGGGTAACCCCGGAGGAAGTTTAGGCTATCTTAACCCGATACCGGTAATTGAAAGCAATAAGTTTACCAGTGAGAATGAGAGAATTCTGGCTACCTTCTCAGGTACACTTTCTCCATTCCGCGGTCTGACACTAAAGACTGTTTATGGAATTGATAATATTGGAAATGAAGGTATTTCATTCCAATCACCTATTCAGGGTGATGGATATAGCTCCAATGGTACCGCTACAAATACTTTCAGCAGAAGAAACAGATGGACCTGGACAAACACGGCTAATTATAATACAGTTCTGGCTGAAAAATTTAATATAAGTTTACTCGCAGGTGCTGAAGAGCAATATTCTACAATAAATGTATGGGGAGGAAACAGATCAGGTGTTGCGGACCCTTTCGTCACATCATATCAGGGTTCCTGGGTTACTCCTTTAAATCCTACCAGTCTAACTCAGACTGAAAACTATTTTATTTCATACTTCAGTAGAGTCTCAATAAATTATTCCAAAAAGTATTACTTTGAAGTTAGTGGAAGACGAGATGGATTCTCAGGTCTCGCAGCAGGCAAGAAATATGGTTTGTTTGGTGGTGCATCAGCTATGTGGGCCCTTTCAGAGGAAAATTTTGTCAAAAACTCATTAGATAAATACCTTTCTGATTTGCGGTTGAAAATAAGTTATGGTAGAGTAGGAAATATGTCTGGGATTGATAATTTCGGATCTCTGTTTTTAAATAGTCCCGGAATTTATGGAACAATCCCCACATTATATTTTTCACAGGCCGGTAATGCTGATCTGAAATGGGAAACCAGTGATAAATACGATATTGGACTAACCTTTGGTATTCTTAAAGACAGGGTACAGGTAGAGATGAGTTATTTCTATAACGATATCAATAACCTGATTCTTAATACTCCACAGGCCCCTTCTAAAGGGATTCCCGGCAATACCATTCCTCAAAACGTTGGTTCAATGTTTAATAAGGGATTTGAACTGTCTCTTACAAGCTTTAATATATCTAAAAAGAACATGCAGTGGACAACAACATTTAATTTAAGTTCGTTAAAAAATGAGGTAACTGCATTAGCTCCTGGTATTGATTATATTACCGGTTATTCCGGTGGTACAACTGAAACAACAAACCGTACTTTAGTTGGATATCCTATAGGAATGATATTTGGTGTACAGACAAACGGCGTTGATCCGACTTCCGGAAGAAGAATCTTCCTTGATAAAAACGGAAGAGAAGTGCTTTATTCGAATTATGTGCCTGTTGGTCAATCTAACTGGACTTATCGTGATGATGGAACTACTGCACCGGCAATCAGTATCGCAACCGATGGCAAACCATTAGCATCACCTTTACCCAAAATTTATGGAGGTTTAGATAATACCTTTAGCTATTCAGGATTTGATGCAAATGTAGGTTTAACTTATGCATTTGATTTCTATAATTACTTCGGGTCAAAAGCTGGTTTAAGAGATCAGAGATTCTGGAATAATTCTGTTGAAGTATATAAAAATGCATGGAAAAATCCAGGCGATATAACCAATATTCCAAAACCAGTATTTGGAGATAATGTATCAAACGGATCCACAATGGTAATTTCAGAAAACGTAGAAAAAGGTAATTATGTAAAAATCAGAAATCTAAGTATTGGTTATACTTTTAACAAATTACCAGAAAAGGTTGGGATCCAGTCAATCAGACTTTACACTCAGATTTTTAACGCTTTCGTATTTACGAAGTACACCGGATCAGATCCAGAAGTTTCTACCAATGGTGATACAAACCTGTCTCCTGGTGTTGACAGAAATACAGCTCCTCAGGCACGAACCTATACTTTTGGTATAAATGTAAATTTCTAATGGAAAATCTTAAAAGAAACAGAATTATGAAAAAGTTAAATATACTATTTGTGCTCATTTTTGCAATGCTCATAACTGGGTCGTGCTCAAAGGATAAATTAGACCCTATACCTAAGACTTATCTACCGGACTTTTCAGCTTTTGATACCAAAGACCGGATTGTTGCCCAGGTAAATGGTTTATACGATTTTATGAAAAGCGGTCAATACCGTGGTGGCAGATTTCTTATATATATTGATATAAGGGCAGATAACTTTAACAACCTTCTCTCTAATGGTGTGACTGGCTATCAGACATGGCAGAATTTAGTTACTGAAAGCACTAATGAGGTTGCAGGTCTATGGACTCAGGTTTATGCCACTCTTAATGCAATAAATATCTTTATAGAAGGTTTGGATGCCAGCAGACTTGACCCGGGTAAAGCTGCTAACATAACAGATGCAGAGTACAAACAGTACAAGGGTGAAGCATTAGCTTTGAGAGCTCTTTGCTATTTTGATCTCCTCCAGCTTTATGCAAAACCTTATAATATGGGCGCTGGGGCTAATCTTGGTTTACCACTCAGATTAAAAGCGTACAAAACACCTGCTGATAATGATCTGGCAAGAAACACCGTTTCCGAAGTCTATACTCAGATACTTGCTGATCTTAATGCTTCTGAAACTATGGTTGCACTAACCAATGGTACCGCAATTCTGAATACTACAAGACTTCACAGGAATTCCGTAATTGCTCTGAAAACAAGGGTCTATTTGCACATGAACAACTATGCTGCAGTTGTCACTGAAGCTAATAAAATTGTTACAGCAAGTGCTCCTTTTTCAGCGACCACTGGAGTTGCGAACGCTTTACAGGCGAGCATCTCGACTGTATTTACATCACCATGGACAACCACTGAATCAATGTTTTCAATGCCTATGGTTGCTACAGATGCACCTGGTACTCAGAATGGTCTGGGATATTATTATTCACGGGTTGCTAACTCAAGTCCTGATTATAGTCTGGTAGCAACCGGGATTATAGCTAATGCAGGATTTACTGCAGGTGATGCAAGAAGAGGTCTGTTAACAATCAATAGTGGTAAAACCTACTTAAATAAGTACAATGTAGATTTATTTATTGATTACGTTCCTGTGATCAGATATTCAGAAGTTCTTCTGAATCTTGCCGAAGCTGAGGCACAAGCTGCCGGAGTTGTAACTGCCAGATCAATTGCATTACTTAATGCCGTTCGTGGCAGGTCAGGCGGAGGAACATATGTAGCAGGTGATTTCGCTAATTTGGCAGCATTTATCGACAAGGTTATGTTGGAAAGGAATATAGAATTCCTAGGTGAAGGATTAAGGAGTTCTGATTTGTTACGGACAGTATCAACTATTCCTGGCAAAGCAACTGTAAACCCTGTTCCTCCAACCTCTACTAACTATATCTGGCCTATCCCGTTGTCAGAAATTCTCTCAAATAAAGCAATTGTTCAGAACTAAAAACTGAGTAATTTCGACTATCTATAAAAAGGGCTGTCTCGAAAGAGCAGCCTTTTTTTTTGAAGGGTGCACGACGCACGACGCACGACTCATGGAAAAAGACAAAAGCGTTATAACGCAACAACGAACCAACAGCCTAACGAAAAACACGAACCGAGGCGAAGCCGAGCTCGCCGAAGGCAAACGAAAAACGCTAAACAATTCTTCTGATCGTCAGTAACTTATGAGATTAATAATTTAAAAACCAGTTAAAACATGAGAGATTTTAAATTATTCCAGGGAAAAATTTCAATATTATTGCTTCGTTTTTGACCCGACTCTCCAGCATATACAATTGCGCCACTTTTTTCGCCACTCATTTTGAACCAATAGAGAATTCCTTCGAAAAATTTATCTGTTATAGTTTTACCTGATTTAATTTCAACAGGATAAAGCTTATCCATATTTTCAATTATAAGGTCAATTTCATGACCGGTATTGTCTCTCCAAAAATACAGATTATTAGTTTTTGCCTGGTTGTACCTAAACTTCAATAGTTCCCCAATTACAAAATTCTCGAACAGGCTACCAAACAGTGGATGATAATTAAGTTGTTCTGCATTCTGAATTCCAAGAAGAGCACATGCCAGACCAGTATCGTAAAAATAAATCTTTGGCATCTTAACAATTCTTTTATTAAAGTTTCTGTGATGAGGTTGCAGACGGTACAATATAAAACTACTTTCCAATACACCTATCCATGAAGCTATTGTCTTATTATCAACTCCTGATTCAATAGACAGGCTGTTCATATTTAAGAGCTGTCCGGTCCTTCCTGCACACAACCTCAAAAATCTTTCAAAAGCATTTAAATCAGTAATATTTTTTATCTGTCTTACATCTCTTTCCAGATAAGTTCTGATATAATTAGAATACCATTTATCGGCCGCTACCGGTTGGTCGTATATCGGGGGATAGAAACCACGAAAAATAATCTCCCGCAGTTCGTAAGTTTTTTGTGCTGCTAATTCTGAAAGGGTAAATGGAAGCAGATACAGATAAGCTATACGTCCGGCAAGACTCTGTGAAATGCTTTCCTGAAGGAGAAAGTTATTTGAACCGGTTAGTATAAATTTTCCTCTTTTTTCATCTTCATCAAGAATCTGCTGCAGATATGAAAATAGTTCCGGAACACGTTGCGCTTCATCGATCACTGCCCCGGTTTTATATTGTGAGAGAAAACCTCTGGGATCATCAAGGGCAAATCGCCTGGTATCAGGGTTTTCAAGACTTACGTATGGTTTATCACTAAACACTTTACGAGTCAAGGTTGTTTTGCCTGATTGCCTTGGTCCAACGACAGCAACAGCTTTAAATTGCTTTGCCAGATTTACTAATTCTGCTTCTGCTTCACGTTTTATCATTCGACAAATTTACAAAATTGGAATCAGATTCCGAAATTGTAAAGAAAAATTAAAGAATTATCAGAAACGCGAAACCCGAAACGATAAACTTTAATCAATTCTTCTAATCGTCCTCAACTTATGAGAATACGCTCCTATCTCCTGCTTGAATATACCCTGGTGATCGATCGGATCTATCCTTACTCTGCCCGAGGCATGGATGACAAGGCCTTTGGAATAGATCATCCCAACATGTGTTACCTTACCTCTTTCATTATCGAAAAAAACAAGGTCCCCTGGTAATGTCTCATCAATAAAGTCAATGCCTCTGCCTGCCTCAACCTGCTGGCAGCTATCACGCGGAATTGCTATACCTTTTATTTTATAAACAAGCTGTGTAAATCCGGAACAATCTATTCCTGATGGAATACGACCTCCCCACACATAAGGACTGTTAATGAATTTAATACCTAAATCAGGAAAAGAATCATTGGTAGAAGTGTAGCTCTCGTTGAATTCATTGCATGTGTGATATACGTTTTCTCCAACAAAAAACTTTTTATCCTTATAATCCGGTTTAAATACCTCACAACCAGGCTCAAGTATAAGTTTTGTCTTATCATTTTTAAAACAGAGAAGGGCTGTATTTAGCACAAATCCTGTTTTTTTATCCAAATCAATTGTTTGTTGAAGATGATCGATATCAATCCATCCCTGGTATTTATCGAACAAGGTCTCAACTTTAAGCCACTTGCCTGCTTTATCCACAACTATATATTTCTCACCAAAAAGTATCTGGCTCATCATTTCAGATTTATGCGACGGACCAGATCTTAAGGGAACAAAAACATTCTCACAAATATATTTTTCCATGACTTCAGAATTTCTCACAAAATTAATAAATATCCATGATACTATTCTTAGATTTCTCAGTGACCCTCTGTGAATTTTTTGATTACCAACCCCCTTCCCTACCTTCCCCTTCACGGGCTAATCTTTATACACATCTTTTTATTTTCTTCGGAAATAATTACAATTTTTAATTATTAATTGATTTATAGCCCTTTAAGCTTGTTCGATGTGAATTTAATGAGAAGGGGATCCCTCGTCCGCCGGCTGGCGGACTCGGGATGACAGGGTTTTGGGGTGTTATGGAGGGGGAAGAAGTAAAACCTTTCCCCCTTGGGGGAAATTAGAAAGGGGGTTTAATCTCTAAAAAATACTCTGATATGTATATGTAACTCATTTTGTTTCAAACCCCAAAATTTAATCTAATTTTGCATCGAAATCAGGTTAATCTAAGAATCAGGGAATGTCTGAAGTTCATAAAGTCAGGAAACCAACCGGGAAATTCTATATCAATTCTATTTTCTTTATTATCAGCATTATTGTAGTAGTACTAATCTGGCCGCATGGAGATAATGATAGCTTTCTTAAATATTTTGGCACGTTGATACTGGTATCTTCCTGCTACCTAATACTTTATCTCTTCCTCTCCCACTTCCGATCCGAAATCCTGGAAGTAAAACGAAAAACACTCTTTATAATCCTGACAATACTCTCCTTTATTGTTATAACAAGAATAGTAATATCTTTTCCCGATCAGAATCTGCTCTATCTGATTCCATTTGCGATCATTCCTATAGTTATTCGTACATTTTATGATGCCCGTCTGGCACTTTTTATTCTGCTGATAACAATTATGCTTGCAGGTTTTATGGTTCCTGATCCTTTTGGATTTTCTTTCGTGAGTTTTATTTCAGGAATGGTGGCAATATTCACTCTGACAAATATTTACCGGCATGCAAAGTTGTTCTTTTCTGCTTTGTTGGTCATAGTAAGTTATTCTACTCTCACTCTTGGAATCAGCTTAATGAAGTTTGGAAATCTTGAAGACATAAACTCATTCGACTTTATTCTTTTCATCGGAAATGGAGTTTTGCTTCTCTTAAGCTACCCTATAATATTTATTTTCGAGAAAAAATTTCTATTCCTCTCTGATAATACGTTGCTTGAACTGGCAGATACGAATCAACCCCTCCTGAGAAAACTTGCGGAAGAAGCTCCAGGATCATTTCAACATTCGCTGCAAGTAGCTAACCTTGCCGAAGAAGCTGCAAGGATTACAGGTTCAAACCTGCTGTTAGTTAGAACCGGATCACTTTATCATGATATCGGAAAAATAAGCAACCCGAATTACTTTATTGAAAATCAAACAGATGGTTTCAGTCCTCACGATAACCTGAATCCTGAAGACAGTGTAAAAGTGATAATAAGTCATGTCAACAAAGGAGTTGTACTGGCAAAAAATTATAAAGTTCCTATCCAGATAATTGATTTTATCCGAACACATCATGGTACAACTGTTGCATATTCCTTCTTTAAGAAATATACCGCCCTTCATCCATGGGATACAAGCAGGGAAAGGGAATTTACATATCCCGGACCTAAACCATTTTCAAAAGAGACAGCAGTTGTTATGATGGCAGATGCAGTGGAAGCTGCTTCAAGAAGTATTTCAAAACACAGCGAAGAAACGATCAGCGAACTTGTAGAACGAATTATACAGGAAAAAGAACAGGATGGTCAGTTTTCCGAGGTGCCTTTGACCTTTAAAGAAATCTCAGATATAAAAAGTGTCTTTAAGAAAAGACTTTCAACAATTTATCATGTAAGGGTGGCGTATCCGGAAAGAGGATAATGATAATTTAAACCCCCTCTGCCACTCCGTGGCATCTCCCCCAAGGGGGCGAAAACTCAATAAACCGATTGATTTAGCCCCCCTTTAGGGGGGTTGGCGGGCAGACTATAGGGGGGAAGCGGGGTTAGTGGCTTAAAACCCTTACCTCATATCATTAACTTCCACACCTTTGTATTTACTGATCAGAAAGTTAAATGTTTCCGGGTCTGGTTTTACCTTCAGGTTATATTCTTTTATATAAATGGTAATAACAATTCCATCCCTTTGTTTGTATTCTAAACTCTTAAGATCAAGAAGTGATTTGCCAATTGATAGCCTTACCCTGAGCAGATCACTCTTTATATCTTCAGGGTACAGATCAATTATATATGATCCCTGTTTTTCTTCTATAAGCCTGTTTTTATAACCTTTTTTGTATAATGAGAAGATTGCTGAAGGACGATTTTGAAAAGAATTATCCTTCTTATCCGCTTTGGTTATAGTAACTTCCTTTTCAGCAGGAAGATAATTCCATACTGTTTCCCCATTAAACCATGTAATATTATCCCTTAGGTCGAGTTTATACTTATCCTTACTGAGGATTATAAGTCCTGCAATTGTATCAATGGAATTTTCCATTAAGTCATTCTTTACCAGATCGAATTTCATTGAAACAGATGGGGCAGCGAGTGCATTCGCCGAAAACTTATCGAGAATTTTGACGGCTTCCGGATCATTCTGTCCTATAGCACTATTAGCAAACAGAAGAAAAAAGAAAAAATTAAGGATAATGAATCTCATTTGAATAGTTTTACTCAAGACCCTTCAAAATCTGTTCCAAAGCGATAAAATCGGAACAACGAACCTCTCTTGCTTTGCTTCCTTCGAATGATCCGACGATACCTGCAGCCTCCAACTGATCTATAATTCTGCCTGCCCTGTTGTAGCCTATAGAAAGCTTCCGCTGAATCAGTGAGGTTGAACCCTGCTGATGTTGAACAACAAGTTTTGCAGCTTCATCGAACATTGGATCCCTCTTACGAAGATCAACTTCAATACTGGCTGATTCACTATCGTCGATATATTCGGGAAGGTGCATGGCATCTGAATAACCTTTCTGCGATCCAATAAAGTCAGTGAGAGCTTCAATTTCGGGAGTGTCTATAAATGCACATTGCACCCTTACAGGTTCGTTCCCCGATGATACAAGCATATCTCCCCGTCCGACCAGCCTGTCAGCACCGGAAGCGTCGAGAATCGTACGCGAGTCAATAGATGAAAATACCCGGAAAGCAATTCGTGTCGGGAAGTTAGCTTTAATAAAGCCTGTAATTATGTTTGCTGATGGGCGTTGAGTTGAAATGATCAGGTGTATTCCAATAGCCCTTGCAAGCTGTGCAAGTCTGCCAATTGGTCCTTCAATTTCTCTCCCGGCGGTCATTATAAGATCCGCAAACTCATCGATAATTAAAACAATGTAAGGCAGATATTTATGGCCTTTTTCAGGACTCAGTTTCCTCGAGATAAACTTCTCATTATACTCCTTAATATTACGCGACTGTGCAGCCTTTAGAAGCTCCAGACGGTTGTCCATCTCTATACATAAGGAGTTCAGCGTCTTTATAACCTTTTGAGTATCTGTTATTATTGCATCCTCTTCGTCAGGCAGTTTAGCAAGAAAGTGCCTTTCAATTTTCATATATAATGGAAGTTCAACTCTTTTAGGATCGATGAGTACAAATTTCACTTCAGCAGGATGCTTTTTGTAGAGAATAGAAGTGATGATAGCATTTATTCCAACAGATTTACCCTGACCGGTAGCACCAGCAACAAGCAAGTGTGGCATTTTGGTCAGGTCAACAATATAGGGTTCATTGGTAATTGTTCTGCCAAGCGCCAGTGCTATATCAAACTTTGTTTCCTGAAATGCTTTTGATGTAATGAGTGACCGCATGGAGACCATTTCCGGCTTTTTATTTGGTACTTCAATACCTACAGTTCCTCTGCCCGGAATCGGAGCAATAATTCTTATACCCAGTGCAGATAGGTTTAGAGAAATATCATCTTCAAGAGATTTAATACGCGCTAGTCGTACACCTCTTTCAGGTACAATCTCATATAATGTTACGGTTGGTCCAACAGTTGCCGAAATACTTTTTATTCCGATTTTGTGGTCGCCCAGAGTTTTGATAATATTTTCTTTATTCTCAAAAACCTCATTATTATCAAAAGCCGTTTCCGACTTATGTTCCTTAAGAAGTGAGACAGGAGGAAACTTGTAGCGCGAAAGATCGAGGCGTGGATCATAGTCTCCCATTATTTTCTCAACTTCCTTTTCAGAAAGATTATCGCCTGCATCGGGTCGTATAATTTTAATCGGAACCTCACCATCTGACGGTAAAGGATGTCCATCATTGTCAAAATCGCGGATTATTGAACCTGTGGATAAGACCTCAGAAATATCGTCATCAATCTCGTCAGGTTCAATTTCATCAGGTTCAATATTCAGGTTTGTGTTTTTTACAGTGAATGCAATAGATTCTTTAGCTGGTAACGTTTCATTATCTGATTCTTCCTCTGGTATAACCTTCTCTTCAGATGAATCGTCCATAGGGAGAATATCTGCCAAATATTCAGCTTTTTTATGTTTAAGGAAAGCAGGAAGTTTCAAACCAAACGATTCGGGTTTTACCTTAAGTGCATAAACCAGATATATAACTGTAATAAGTACAATGAAGACTCCAGTGCCAGTTTTTCCCATAAATGCATTCATCCAGTCAGTTATAAAATATCCTTGAGCACCACCAGGGCCCGCTCCGAGATAATCTTTTAGAAAGTGAAAGACAAAACCGAGGATAAGGGAAAGAATAATTGCAGCGAAAGTGAATTTTGCGATAAGTTTTACTGGCTTTATTTTAGGGAATTTCAATAAATAGAGTCCGATAGTACCAATAATAAGGGGAACAAAAAATGCACCAAATCCAAAACCAAATGTAATCAGATATTTGGCGAGTAAGTGTCCTAATTTCCCCCCCAGGTTTTTTACAACTACATCTGAACCTGATATAGTTTTTGAATCCAATTGACTTAAATCAGTTTTCCACCAAGTCAGATACGAGACACATGAGACCAGAAGATATAAAGCGAACCCGGTTATAAGGATTCCGGTAACAAATCTGATCCTGTCATCGGAAAAGAAGGATTTAGATTTCCCCGAACTTTTTGGAGTTATTGTGCTTTTCTTACCAGCCTCTTCCTTCTCTTTATTCATTTCTGCCTGAAATTTATAAACCAATTTTCGTTTTTTAAAACGCAATCCAAAGGTAATAATTTTACGTCTGACTCAAAATCTCTCCGGATGATTTTGATTCCTGAGTTGTGGAAAAAGGAATAATGGAATAATGGAATAATGGAATGATAGAATTATAACAGAGCATCGCGAAACGTAAAACGCTGTAAGCTAAAAGCGGAACTACTATATGCTGATCATATTATCAATAAACTTGGCAATTTCCTCTTTTGTCACTCTTTTAAATTTTTCTCTCCTGTCAAATGTCTCGTCCGGTACTTGCTTACTAAAAACATTTTCAGCATTAAAATGAAGTTCTGCAGGACCAAGAAAAAAGAAGAAATTCATAAGTACTCCGTCTATCTGGTTGAAAGGAGTTGAGGCATTTGGATTCTTTACCTTGATTTCATTTGTATACCATACTTCATAGATCTTATCTCCTTTTGAAGGAAAAGTTACTTCTGCATTCTTACAATTATATCCACAAATAATTGAGGTCTTTGCTGTTTTTTTTAATGTCATCCCTTTCATGGTTTCAAAACCAGGATATACCTCCCCGAGTTTTCCGGCATAATAGAATCTGTTTGTGAATACACTAAAGTATGTATCATAATATCCTTTATCTGGATTTGATAAATTAAGAATTCCTGATTTTCCAAAACCAGTCATCTCGAAAAGAATCTTGTCCTTTTTAAATGAAACAATCAGATTCTGAGGAAGAACTTCTTTCGGAACACTTCCAAATGACCCAACATATTCAATATTAAAATGTATTTCACCCTGATCTATGTACTTGCCTCCTCTTTGTTTACAAGAGAACCCTGACATTGCGAATATCACTGCAATGAGCAATACTAAGTTGGATCTCACTTATCTGGTATTATTTTGTAACATGTAAATATAGTACTTTTTTTAAAATCCATCTCTCAAATGGAAATTATAGAAAAATTGGAAAAAATAATGTTATAAAACATATTGCACTCAATGTTCATTTTGATAAAGTTACTTGTTGGAATCCTTCTGAATTTGGTAGATTTGTGAATTTGGTAGATTTGTGAAATATCAATAACAGATTCATATAAGCTCTCAGAGAAAGAAATTTCTCAAAAAATTTAGGTTCGTTATTATCAAATTGTATGAGAAAGAAACTTGCGGTTGTTGCCTTGGGAGGAAATGCACTTTTGAGACAAGATCAGATTGGCACTATTGAAGAGCAGGAACATAATACTGCTGAAACACTTGAAAACCTTGTGTTTTTAATTAATGAGGGTTACGACCTTGTAATAACCCATGGTAATGGTCCACAGGTTGGTAATATTCTTATGCGAAACGATGCCGGCGAACAGTTATATAAAATTGCTCAGATGCCTATTGATATCTGTGTGGCCGATACCCAGGGCGGAATTGGTTATATGATAGAGCGTATATTCAGAAATGTTCTCAAAAAGCATGGAATTAATAAAAACGTAATCTGTCTGATAACACAGGTACAGGTTGATATTAATGATCCTGCTTTTAGCGATCCCCAAAAAAGAGTTGGCAGGGTATATTCAAAAGAACAGGCTGATGAACTCGCTCTAACAAAGGGATGGATCTTCAAAGAAGAAGTCAAAACACCCGGAGGATGCCGACGTGTTGTTCCATCTCCCGAGCCCGTGGGAATAATGAACGAATCCATAATATGCGACCTTGCCAGAAAAGGGAATATTGTAATTGCCGCAGGAGGTGGCGGTGTACCAGTTTATTTGGATGAGAAAGGTGATGTCAGACCGGCAGAGGCAGTTATAGATAAAGACCTGGCTTCATCTCTTTTAGCCAACCTTATCGGGGCAGATGAGTTTTATACTCTTACAGATGTCCCTTATATCTATATTAACTTTAACAAGCCAAATCAGCAGGTAAAAGAATTTCTTAATTACAACGACACATTGAAATACCTCAACGAAGGGCAGTTTGCATTGGGTAGCATGGCTCCGAAGATTAAGGCTTGTCTGAATTTTGTTAAAAATGGAGGCAAATTAAGTGTCATTACTGAAGCATTTAAACTTGCTGATAAAAAATATGGGTCGAAAATTACTATGGAGTATGAGGATGAAAGACGATGAAGGAAGACAAAAGACAAAAGGCGCAAGACAAACGTAAATCAATCCTGTCTGTAACCCTATCTTTTGGTATGGTTTAAATTTATTAATTTTTGTCTTTTGTCGGAATTAAACTTTTGTCTTTTTACTTTTGTCTTTTGTCTTGAAAAAAACTTTTTACTTTTGTCTTTTATCTTAATACACGATTACAATGGCCATCAATCTTCACAACCGTCACTTTCTAAAAGAACTTGATTTTACACCTGAAGAGATTAAATATCTTCTTGATCTGTCTGCAGAACTTAAAGCAACCAAAAAACAAGGTACTGAAAAACAGTATCTTAAAGGGAAAAATATAGCGCTTATATTCGAAAAAGCTTCCACCCGCACAAGGTGTGCATTTGAGGTTGCAGCTTACGACCAGGGAGCGCATGTAACTTATCTTGGACCAACAGGGTCTCAGATCGGACAGAAAGAGTCTATGAAAGATACTGCAAGAGTGCTGGGAGGCATGTACGATGGTATTGAGTATCGTGGTTATGGCCAGGATATTGTTGAAGAGTTGGCGAAATATGCCGGTGTCCCGGTTTGGAACGGCCTGACAAATGAATATCACCCTACTCAGATCCTTGCCGATTTACTTACGATGACTGAACACTCCGATAAGCCATTTAACAAAATGGTATTCTGCTACCTTGGTGATGCTCGTTATAATATGGGAAACTCACTAATGGTTGGTTCTGCAAAAATGGGAATCGATTTCAGGATTGCAGCACCTAAATCATATCAACCCGCGGAAGAACTGACTATAAAATGTCGCGCAATAGCTAAGGAAACAGGTGCAAAAATTACCATTACTGAGAATGTTGATGAAGCTGTTAAAGGAGCTGATTTTCTATATACCGATGTTTGGGTATCGATGGGAGAACCCGACTCAGTATGGGAGGAAAGAATAAAGCTTCTGACACCCTTTCAGATTAACATGAATGTGGTCAAAAAGACCGGAAACCCTGATGTGAAATTTCTGCATTGCCTTCCTGCCTTTCATAACAGAGCTACGAAAGTCGGCGAAGATATATTCAGGAAATTTGGTTTGAATGGTATGGAAGTAACAGAAGATGTCTTTGAATCAAAACATTCAATTGTTTTCGACGAGGCAGAAAACAGGTTACATACTATTAAGGCAGTTATGGTGGCGACGCTGGGAGATTAACGACACAAGACACACGACTCACGGCACACGGTTTTAAAATTATTCTTTGGATATCTGGTTATAAGTTTCGTGCGTCGTGCGTCCTGAATCGTGCGTCGCTTGTTATGCGATCCACTCCCTTATAAAATAAAAAGTCATTATTAATGAGGCTGCCAGCTTCAGGCCTATGCCTGTAAGAAAACCCAGAAGGCTTCCGAAGCCTGCCTTAAAAGCATAACCCAAATCATCCCTGAATATCATTTCACCTACAAAAGCGCCAATTAAGGGTCCCATTATTATTCCCAGAGGACCAAGGAAAAATCCGATTATCAAACCGACAGTTGCTCCTCTTGTTCCATATTTTGAACCTCCGAATTTTTTTGTACCCCATACTGGTACAATATAATCCAGAATAGTTACTACAACTGCTATACTTCCTAGAGTAATTAATGTGATATTAGTAAATTGACCAAATTTGCTAAAATGAAGAAACAATAATCCCAGAAAACTAAGAGGAGGACCTGGTAATACAGGCACCAGACAACCGATAATTCCAAGTATCATAAAAAGTATTCCTAATACTAAAAGAATATAATCAGACATTTAGAAGTATCCTTAGAAATAATGTAATTATAAAACCTTTCTACTTTCTGCCCAGGTCTTCAAACTCTACATTTGTGAACTCAGCGGTAGCATGAGTGCTAGTTTCTTCACTGGAATCATCAATTGGTGATGAAACGGGGGTTGATAAGATACCATTGCCATTATCGATATAAGCAACAGCATCTTTTAGTCCTTCAATAAATTTTTCAAAATCTTCCTTATAAAGAAAAATCTTATGCTTTTCATAAAAGATTTTACCTTCTTTGCCTAAACGCTTTTTGCTTTCAGTAATCGTCAGATAATAATCATCCTTACGTGTAGCTTTTACATCGAAAAAGTATGTTCTTTTTCCGGCACGTACCACCTTTGTGAAAATTTCTTCATTCACATTTTTAAATTCATGCCCGTTTATGACTTCCTTTATTCCGGCTTCTTCTTCCATTTATAAGTCAGTTAGTGTTAGGGTTTTGTTTTGTATTGTCAAATGTAACAATTATTTTATCAAATCAAAACCAGGCCGATTAATTTTACTTACTTGCTTTGACAGTAAGGGAAAAAGAGTATTTTTGCACCTGAAAAACGATGTTCTTTACAAATGATAAGCAGAAGATTACTACGCATAAAAGCTTTAATGGCACTTTATGCTTTTAACCGCAGGGAGGACGAAAACCTTAGTCGGGCAGAAACAGAACTGATGTTCAGCATTGAGAAGACTTACGATCTTTATCACTATCTCCTGCTGCTTGTTCTGGAAGTCGCCGATATTGCCAGTGAGAAGATCGATCAGGCTCTTCAGAAGAGAATGCCGTCAGCAAGTGATCTGAATCCACAAAAATGGTTTATAAATAACCAGATTATCGCCCAACTGAGAAAAAATCTGGCTTTCAAAACCTATATCTCTACTAAAAAGCTCTCATGGGTCAACTATTCCCATATCCCTCGTCTTCTTTACAATAAGATGTCTGCCTGGGAAGTATACCATGAGTATATGAAACTGGAAGATCATAGCTATATTTCTGATAAGAAATTCATTATTAAACTTATTACAGATCTTTTTTCAAACTCAGAAGATCTACAGTCAAATCTTGAAGAACAGAGTATTTATTGGAATGATGACATGGAGTATATTTCGGCGATGATTGAAAAAACGCTGAAGAAGTTCAAACCTGATTTGGGTGAAAAAGCACCGCTGATGGCTTTGTATAAAAATGAGGAGGATGAAGAATTTGTGAAAATTCTTTTCAGAAAAGCAATTTTACATTCGAAAAAATGCTCTGAACTCATAGATAAGAATACAACTAACTGGGAGGTTGACCGGATTGCATTGATGGATATTCTTGTAATGCAACTTGCTATAACTGAGATTCTTGAATTTCCGGAAATACCTATAAAAGTAACCCTTAATGAATACATTGAAATTGCAAAATACTATTGTACTTCAAAAAGTAGTACTTTTGTAAACGGAATTCTCGATAACATAGTTAAGGAAATACGTGAAACAGGGGCATTAAATAAATTTGGCAGGGGGCTTGTTGGAGAAGAAATTACTGACGGTAAGAAATAATCCTATACTTAAATTAGTACATGAAAAAGTTCATAATAATATATTTGTCCTTCATTGCAATAGTTGTTTCAAATTGTGGTAATGTGTCAAAAAAGAATCCGGCAAATGCCGGGTTACAACTATCTGATACCGGAACAGCAAAAATTTATTTTAATGAATATCAGCACGATTTTGGAAAAGTTGCAGAGGGTGAAAAAGTAGGATATAATTTTACTTTTCAGAACAAAGGTACTACAAGTCTCGTAATCATCTCGGCAACAACTACCTGCGGATGTACCGTTCCGAAATATGACACTAAACCTATTGTTCCTGATGGTAATGGAAACCTTGAGGTTGTTTTTGATACTTCTGGCAGAAGCGGAATTCAGACAAAAATCATTACAGTAAAATCAAATGCATCTATCCCGGAAGTATTATTAAAAATAACCGCAGAAGTAGTACCTGCAAAATGAACATTCCTTTAAAAGATATTATAATAAAGAGTGATTTTTTATAATTAATAATTAATAATAATTAAACGATGACCAATTTTGCTTATTTGTTTTTAATGGGACAACCTGCCGGAGCTGCCGGACAGAGTAACCCCCTTGTGACTTTCCTTCCACTGATTCTGGTTTTTGTTGTTTTTTATTTCTTTATGATCAGACCTCAGATGAAAAAACAGAAAGAGATGAACAACTACAGAAGTTCTTTAAAAAGAGGCGATAAAGTTGTAACTACCGGTGGAATATACGGCAGAGTATATGAAGTAAAAGACAATTACGTAACAGTAGATGTTGGAGGTGATATTAAACTGAAAATGGATAAAAACGCGCTGCTCAAAGATCCCTCAGCAGAAGAATAGAGTTTAACTTCTTTTCAATAGATTTGAGTGAAGGGAAATGATTCGATAAAGACTGAAAATTTTTTGAGAAAGGAAGGAAGTGGCAAAAACAGAGATGTTGTAGTTTTTGCTTTCTTCCTTTTTCTCTCCTTCGTATTCTGGTACCTTAATTCTCTGGGAAAAGACACCGAATCCGATATCAGATATCCGTTAGAGTATATAAACATCCCAACAGAAAGAGTAATTACACCAGAGCCACCGGGTAAACTTAGCTTGTATCTTAAAGGTCCGGGTTATGCAATAATGAAGCTCAAATTATCTGGAAACAGTTCACCTTTTAAGATAGATATATCGAAGATCAACTATAAAAGAGTATCCGGGAGCAGTTCAAATAATTACTTTATCGTTACTTCGGGATTGACAAAAAGTCTTAACGTTCAGCTTAGATCAGAATGCGAAATTATATCAATTAAACCAGATACACTTTTTTTCACGCTTGATAAGATAATCTCAAACTCCACTTCACCCGAACCTGAGAATAAATTGCCCAAAAACAGTAGAAAGTAACATTTTACTTAGTAGAATACCGAATGATAATTGGTAGTAAATCAGTAGTTAAACTAGGCGTGACCGGCGGTATCGGAAGTGGAAAAACTTCTGTTTGCAGAGTTTTTAATGTCCTTGGAATACCAGTATTTTCAGCTGATCAGGAAGCAAGAGAGATAATGGAGAATGAGGAGGGTATAATTCGCAGGATAAACACAATAACCGGTAAAAATCTTTACATCAATGGAAGTCTAAATAGGAAAGAGCTGGCAACACTCATCTTTAATGACAACTTCCTGCTTGAAAAGGTAAATTCGCTCGTTCATCCTTTTGTGCTCGATCGATTTAAGAAATGGGAAAGAGAACAAACATCACCTTATGTAATTATGGAGGCAGCTATACTTTTTGAAAGCGGTGCTTCTAAGCTTGTCGATAAAATTGCAACTATTATTGCTCCAAAGGAAGAAAGACTGGAACGGGTAGTGCAAAGGAGTCGTCTTTCAAGAGAAGAAGTTTTGGAGAGAATGAGAAATCAGATGGATGATGATGCCCGTATAAAGCTTTCTGATTATGTAATTCATAATTCAGAAAATGACATGATCATCCCTGCGATTCTAAAAATACATGAAGACATTTTGATATTTATTAATACTAACGCCTGATTATGGGAATTTTTGGAAAATGGCTTGGTGGAGGACTCGGTTTTGTAATGGGGGGGCCGATTGGAGGGCTTTTAGGTTTTCTTGTAGGTTCAATGATAGACAGTACTACAATTCAAACATCGACTTCCACCCGGCGTGCTGTAGGGACCAATCAGGGAGACTTTGGAATGAGCCTTTTAGTCCTGGTTGCTGCTGTAATGAAGGCCGACGGTAAGATAGTAAAATCAGAGCTTGATTATGTAAAACAGTTCTTTGTCAGACAATTTGGTCAGGAATCTGCCAGACAGGCTCTACTTATGCTAAAAGATATCCTTAAGCAGGATATACCTGTACGGGATGTTAGTATGCAGATTAGCAGAAACATGGACTACTCCTCGCGTTTACAACTATTACATTTGTTGTTTAATGTATCTCTCGCAGATACAAAAATTGATCCATTGGAACTCGAAATAATTGAAAAGATTTCAGGGTATCTTGGCGTCGCTTCTGCCGACTTTTTATCAATAAAAAATATGTTTATCCCGGAAACAGATTCTTCATATAAAATTCTTGAGATAGATCAGGTTTCCACTAATGATGAGATAAAAAAAGCATACAGGAGAATGGCTATGAAGTATCATCCCGATAAAGTAAGTCATTTAGGTGAAGACTTCAGAAAAACTGCAGATGAAAAATTCAAAAAGGTTAATGAAGCATATGAGAAAATAAAGAAGGAAAGAAATATGGTCTGATAATTAATAAAAAAAATCGCTATAATAAAATTTACTTTACATTACAAGGATTAAATTTGTACTTAAAAGAATTAAAGAATGGATTTAAAAGACATAATGGCAATTTCAGGAGAACCCGGGCTTTTCAAATTTATTGCTCAGGGCAAAAATGCAATAATTGTTGAACAGCTCGAGACGAAAAAAAGAAGTAGTGCATATGCTTCTGCTAAAATAAGTTCACTCGAGGATATTGCAATATTTACCGACAAAGAAGATCTCCCTCTCGGGAAGGTTTTTGACCTGATCTACGATAAAGAAAAAGGAGGACTTACAATTGACTCTAAGGCTGATAACGGCAAACTGAAAACATGGTTTGAAGAGATACTGCCTGATTACTCAAAAGATAAGGTATATTCCAGCGACATCAAAAAAGTCGCTTTATGGTACAATACACTTCAAAAATTAAACTTGCTTGTAAAAGAAAAAGCTGAGGCAAAAGAAGAGTCTGCAATTGAAAAAGAAATTGCTCCGGTTGCTGAGAAGAAAAAGAAAAAAGCTGTAGCAAAACCTAAGGTGAAATAGATCAAAATATATTCTACCTTAATAAAGGAACGTTATAGGGTTTAGTCATTACCGGAATTTAATAATTGCAAAATGATGAACTTTGGTGGAGATGAAGTTGTCTATGACTATGCCGGATCTGAAATAGTCATCATTCCTGTCCCTTACGATGAAACAAGCACATGGATGAAAGGAGCAGATAAGGGTCCCGAAGCTATTCTGGATGCCTCGGTAAACCTTGAATTCTACGATATTGAAACTTCATCTGAAGCACATCTGTCAGGCATTTACACAATCAATCCGATATTTCAAAAAGAGACACCTGAATTACTTGTTGAGGATGTATATTACAGGGTATTATCAGTATTGGATGACAAAAAATTTCCGGTAGTAATCGGAGGAAATCATACCGTGTCAATTGGCGCAGTAAAGGCTTTTTCAGAATATTATCATAATTTCACTGTTTTACAGCTCGATGCGCATACTGATCTGAGACCAGAGTATGAAGGATCGAAATTTAATCATGCGTGTGTTATGGCAAGAGCACGTGAATTTGCTCCTATTGTACAAGTTGGCATAAGAAGCATGTCTGCTATTGAAGTTCCTTATGTTGAAAATGACAGGATATTTTTTTCCCATGAATTATACTACGATAAGAGTTTGTATGAAAGAGCTATTGACAAGCTTTCCGAAAATGTCTATATCACTATCGACCTCGATGTATTTGATCCTTCAATTATGCCTTCAACTGGAACTCCCGAACCAGGAGGGCCAGCATATCTCGAACTGCTCCATTTTCTGAGAAATGTAATTGAGAGAAGAAATGTTGTTGGCTTCGATGTTGTTGAGTTATGTCCAAATGTATCAAATAAATCTCCTGACTTTACTGCCGCTAAAATCATTTATCAGTTATTGAGTTACAGGTTTGCAAAGAAGTCAAATGCTCTTTAATAAAAGCGTAGTTGCTCATTAGGCTTCACAAGGATTAGATAACATTTCTAATCACTGTTATTCACGTTCAATTCGAACAAAACCATCAAAAAAAGGTTATAATAATCAAAAGAAGATTATTGCTGAATATTTCAGAATAAGGTTAATATGTTATTTTAATATATAGATCCGCAGTTATAACGATGGATACTGAAAATCAAATTAATAATGTTATTAAGGGTTACAATATGCTTTTGTATTTTGCAGGAAGTATGCTTTTGTATGAACCTTCTGAGGAATGTGTTGCCGACTTCTGGACGAATGACTTATTAAAAAAGCTTCCTGTTTCAAGTTCAAATCCAAATTTCATCAAAGCAGCGAATCAGTTAAAGGATTCATGCATCGACAGGGTATTATGTGCAAAAATGCTCCGGGAAGATTATATAAGACTATTTACCAGAAAGAGGCATCCACTTGCTCCTGCGTATGAATCATTTTACAGAAAAACAGGGCTGATCAATCGTGACATCAGGCAATCAAGCGCCACCGACTTTTACAACTCATATGGGTGGAAATCAAAATTTAATGCAAAAGTAAAAGACGATCACCTCGCAATTGAGCTTCTTTTCCTGACTCGATTAATAGATAAATATATCGTTCTGGATGATATTCCCTGCCAAAGTGAAATGGGGAAAGAGATACGCCGATTTATTGATAATCATATATTGTCATGGGTTCCTGTATGGAATAAGAACATGCAGCTTCACTCAAAAACGTTAAGTTTCAAAGGTTTAGGAACGCTTATTCTTGCCTGTTCGGAAGATCTGTTTTCTATGTTTGATTCGTCTTTATCAATTGAAAACCCAATAAATGCTCTTAAAAATTAGGATTAAAAAAGTTCTTTATTGCATCAAAATAATACTCCCTCCATCCTTCTGCAATTCCACTAAACTCTTCATCAGGAATATTTGTGTGCTCAACAGTTACCATTGAATTTTCTCTGTCCGGAGCTATTGTAATTGTGACTATAGATTTTTCAGTCTGGTCACCAAAGAACCACTCCTGAACTACCTTTTTATCCTGGATAAACTCGAGATTCTTACCTGTAATATCCCCTTCCCATAAAGAGAATTCACTTCCCGGCTCTGTACTCATCTCAGCAGGATATCCAGACCACAATGCAATAGTAAAAGGATTTGTAATTGCTGCATAAATATCCGAGGGCTCAGCATTTATTTTGAAGGTTTTTTTGAATGTTTTCATTTTTTATTTAAGTTCTGACAAATAACGTTCTGCATCAATTGCGGCCATACAACCAGAACCGGCCGCCGTAATTGCCTGCCGGTAATGCGGATCCTGAACATCGCCGGCTGCAAATACTCCTGCGATGTTCGTTTTTGAAGTACCCGGAACAGTCTTGATATACCCTACTTTATCTGTTTCAATATACTTTTTAAACACATCAGTATTAGGTTTATGTCCAATAGCAAGAAAAAACCCGTCAATTTTTATTTTAACAATCTCTTCATTTGTTGTACCTTTTTTCTTGATGAGGGTTACTCCTTCCACCCCATTCTCCCCAAAAAGATCAATTGTCTGGTGCTCCCAAAGAATTTCAATATTTTTTGTGGCAATAACTTTATCCTGCATTACTTTGGAAGCTCTGAGTTCATTCCTTCTTACAATCAGGTAAACTTTTCTGCATAATCCTGCAAGATAAGTCGCCTCTTCTGCTGCAGTATCTCCTCCCCCAACAACGGCAACATCCTTGCCTTTGTAAAAGAAACCATCGCAAGTGGCACATGCAGAGACACCCATTCCGGCATATTTTGTCTCTGACTCCAGTCCGAGATATTTTGCAGTAGCGCCTGTGGCAATTATGACAGCATCTGCAATAATAATTTTTTTATCATCAATAGTCACTTTATACTTCTTCCCTGAAAAATCAACATCAGTTACAATACCGAACCTTATTTCGGCACCAAAGCGTTCCGCTTGCTTCTTAAAATCCTCCATCATTACAGGTCCGGTAACACCAGCAGGATATCCGGGGTAATTATCAACCTCGGTAGTTGTTGTAAGCTGACCACCCATCTCGAGACCAGTGTATAGTAGAGGTTTCAGATTTGCTCTGGAGGCATAAATTGCTGCTGTGTAACCGGCAGGTCCCGAGCCTATTATAAGGCATTTAATGTTTTCAACATTTTCTATTTCCTCATTTTGAATATCCTTCTGCAGGTTAAGAGACTTAAATAATTCCATCACATTATTAATAAATTACAAATGCAAATATAATCAACTTTTGACTTCCTCTGGCAAAGTTTAAGAGGGAGATAAACTCTCAATCGGAACAAAGCTATGAGCTGTTTGTTTTCTCCGAATTGTTGATTATTTTTGCACTTAATTCCGGGGTGTGGCGCAGTTGGCTAGCGTACTTGCATGGGGTGCAAGTGGTCGTCCGTTCGAGTCGGATCACCCCGACATAATAAAGAGCCTGTAAATTAATAACTTACAGGCTCTTAAAGGCAGTAAAGGTTAGTTTTAGTTTTCTTTCAGAAATTCCCATACATGATCACAGTATCAAATCTTAGTATTCAGTTTGGAAAAAGAGTATTGTTTCAGGATGTCAACATGATTTTCACCCCGGGCAACTGCTACGGGATAATCGGAGCGAATGGTGCCGGTAAATCTACATTTCTGAAAATGCTATACGGAGAGGTTGAAAACCGTACAGGATCGGTTTCGTTTGGACAAGGTGAGCGGTTATCGGTACTCAAACAAGACCATTTTGAGTTCGATGAATGCCTTGTACTCGATACCATTATGATGGGGCACACCCAGTTATGGAGTATAATGAAAGAAAAAGAAATCCTTTATTCTAAAACGGATTTCTCAGATAAAGACGGACACAGAGCCTCTGAATTAGAGGAAAAATTCAATGAACTGAATGGCTGGAATGCTGAGAGCGATGCTGCCAGTCTGCTGAGTGGGTTGGGAATTAAAGAGGAACAACACTATAAACTGCTAAAAGAACTTACCGGAAAAGAAAAGGTAAAAGTACTGCTGGCTCAGGCCCTCTTCGGAAAACCTGATAATCTTTTACTTGATGAACCAACCAACGACCTTGATCTTGAAACCGTTAACTGGTTGGAAAACTATTTGTCTGAATTTGAAAATACTGTGCTTGTAGTATCGCATGACCGGCATTTCCTTGATTCGATATGTACACAAATTGTAGATATTGATTTTGGCAGGGTTCAGCAGTTTTCTGGCAATTACAGTTTCTGGTATGAATCAAGTCAATTAGCACTTCGTCAACAGCTTACTCAAAATAAGAAGGCAGAGGAGAAAAAGAAAGAGTTGCTGGAATTCATTGCCCGTTTCAGGGCCAATGTAAAAAAATCAAAACAGACTACCAGCAGGAAAAAGATGATTGAGAAGCTTAATATTGAAGAAATCAGAGCTTCGACACGCAAATACCCCGGGATTATCTTTACACCCGGACGAGAACCAGGGAATAATATTGTGACTGTAAAGGGACTTACTAAAAGCATTGAAGGGAAATTACTTTTCAAAGATCTCAATTTTACGATAAATAAATTTGACAAAGTAGCCTTTCTATCGAGAGATTCCAGAGCAATGACGG
>Ga0209747_1000139_pt1 | contig 35942 bp, 34 predicted proteins | sample BarGraNGADG00311_FD_184498 | JGI IMG/M metagenome (GOLD analysis project Ga0209747, IMG submission 184498) | Arctic peat soil microbial communities from Barrow, Alaska - Barrow Graham LP Ref core NGADG0011-311 (SPAdes) (version 2) | ecosystem: Environmental > Terrestrial > Soil > Wetlands > Peat...
GAATGCCATTACCGTACGGGCAATCATCTGGCCTTAAAGAGATTCGTTCTACTACAAGATATTTTTACCCTTGCCGGCATATATCCGGAACGCCTCGGCGCCTTGTGGCTCTCGCCCTTCGATCCCGAAGGCATCAGAAAGTCTATCGATCTTTTCTATAGAAATCTATGCGACATCGGTCCCTTTAAATACACGATGGAGATGAGAAAGTGAGCGAGCGGGAATCGGAGCTGCAGGAGAGGCGCGAAGAACAGGTAAGAAAAAGGGCGGCCGAGCTCCTGAAATCGGGAAACGTGGGGGGCATACTGGCTTTGAGACGAATCCAGGATCATGTAGTGCCTTGCCTCTTTTCCGAAATCGATGATCTTGCAAGCCTAGATATTTCAACCAGATATGCAGTTGCCGGAGTGGCCGAGCGCCTCTTGAGGATGGCCGGGGAAGATCGCCTGGGAATAGTCGCTAGAGGTTGCGGCGAGCGGCACCTGATCGAGCTTGCCAAGAAGAAAAGCATCGATATCACACGCATCGAGATAATAGGACTGGCGTGCACGGAGAGCGAGGCCAGAGAGTGCCACTGCGTGAAGCCTTATCCTGGAAGGGTCGATGCGGGCGAGTCCATTGGCGACGTCGATTTCGCGGATCACGAGGCATTGGCCAGCCTTCTTGAGATGAACATATCGGAGCGAAGGCGCTTCTGGACGGAAATATTCAATCGCTGCATCAAATGCTTTGGCTGCCGTAACAGTTGCCCCCTCTGCAATTGCGACGACTGCAGGCTGGAGGAGGCCCGCTGGGTGCGGGTGGGTGAAATACCTCCGGAATATCCTTCTTTCCACCTCATAAGGGCTGTGCACCTGGCCGACAAGTGCATCGGCTGCACCGTTTGCGAACGCGCTTGTCCCATGGGCATCCCACTATCCAAACTCCATCAACTGATACGCCAGGACATGAAGAGGCTTTTCGGCTACGAGGCGGGCCTGAGTGTTGATGAGAAATCACCCCTACTGACCGATCTCGACAAGGGGCCCCTGGAGGTGACAACCGGTGAACTATGATACCTTCCTCTCGGTGTGCCCATATTGCGGGTGCGGATGCGGGTTGTATCTCGAAGTCGTCGATGGTCACCTGGTTGGCACAATGCCCTCCGGAACCCATCCTATCAGCCAGGGCTCACTCTGCATTAAAGGCTGGTCCGCCCATGAATTCGTCGAGAGCGACGCCCGGCTCACCAAACCCCTCTGGAAGAGGGGAGCCAACCTGGAGCCCACGGACTGGGAAACAGCCCTCTATTTCGTTGCCGAAAAACTCAGGTCGGTTCAGGAAAGGTACGGGCCCGACGCCATCGGCTTTCTTTCCTCGGCCAAGTGTACCAACGAGGAGAATTACGTTCTCATGAAATTTGCCCGGGCCGTGATCGGTACAAATAACATCGATCACTGCGCCCGCCTTTGTCACGCGCCCACGGTCGTCGGCCTGGCCGAAGCATTCGGGAGCGGGGCCATGACCAACTCCATCCCGGATCTCGAGCAAGCCTCCTGCATCCTTATTACGGGCTCGAATACGAGCGAAAACCATCCCATGGTGGCATCGAGGATCTTAGAAGCGCGCGAGAAGGGATCCTACATTTTGATCGTCGATCCCCGAAGAATACACCTCGCCTATTATGCGGATCTTTACGTTCAGCCAAAACTTGGAAGTGATGTGGCGTGGATAAACGGCTTGATGAACATCATCATCGAGAAAGGCTGGTTTGACCGGGAATTCGTGCGCAACCGGACCGAAAACTTCCAGGCCCTGAAGGAGAAAGTGGCTGATTACACACCGGAGAGAGTGGCGGAGTTGACGGGTATCGAGCCGGGGCTGCTTGGTGTAATGGCCCGGGCTTATGCGCTCGCTCCCAGTTCGGCCATTATTTACACACTGGGTATAACCGAACACGTCACGGGAACCGATAACGTTCTTTCCTTGGCCAACCTGGCGATGCTCTGCGGTCAAGTTGGGAAACCGGGGAGCGGCATCAACCCGCTTCGCGGGCAGAACAACGTGCAGGGCGCCTGCGATATGGGGAGCCTGCCCGATTTCTACACAGGTTATCAGAAGGTCGCGGATCCCGAGTCGAGGGCCAAGTTTGAGGAGGCCTGGGGTGTAGCGCTGCCAACCCGACCCGGCCTTACTGTGGTCGAGATGATCGATGAGGCCGCCAGGGGACGGATCAAGGCGCTTTATGTGATGGGGGAAAACCCCATGCTCTCAGACCCTGACATCAATCACGTCAAGCAGGCAATGTCAAACCTGGAGCTGTTGGTGGTGCAGGACATATTCATGAACGAGACGGCCGATATGGCCACGGTCGTGTTCCCGGCCCAGAGCTTCGCCGAAAGGGACGGTACCATAACCTCGACCGATCGCAGGGTGCAGAGAATCCGCAAGGCGATAGAGCCGATTGGGATGGCAAAGACCGACTGGCAAATAATCTCGGAGCTGGCGGGCTTGCTGGGGAGCAAAGGACTCCGGTATCCGCATTCGAAAGAAATCTTCTCCGAAATAACCAGGCTGACCCCGAGTTATGCCGGGATCGAATACAGCAGGCTCGATCGCGGCACGATTCAATGGCCGTGCCCTTCCAAGGATCACCCGGGAACGGAATATCTTCACAAGGAAAGTTTTACCAGGGGTAAGGGTAAATTCACGCCGGTCGATTGGAAGCCGCCGAATGAATCGCCGGACGAGGAGTATCCCATGTTCCTCACGACGGGACGGGTCCATTTCCATTACCATACCGGGACCATGACCAGACGCAGCCCAACGCTGAACCGCGAAATGGCTTCGGGCGCCGTGGATATAAATCCGGAAGATGCGGACACACTTGGGATCAAGGAAAAAGATATGGTGAAGGTGACTTCCCGGCGCGGGGAAGTAAAGATTAGAGCCCGGATTACGAACAGCGTCCCGCCGGGCGTGGTATTCATCCCTTTCAACTTCAAGGAGAGCGCGGCCAATGCGTTGACCAACCCGGCCAGGGATCCGATCGCCAAGATACCCGAATTCAAGGTCTGCGCGGTCAAGTTGGAAAAAGCGCAGCCGAGGGGGTAAGGAATTGCCCAGAAAAACCAGGATCAAGGAAGAGGATAACCGCTTCATCCGGCTAGTGCAATCGATGTGGGTCGACAGCTATACCCTGACTTTCGACAAGGGTGAGTGCATAGGCTGCGATCTCTGCCGGCAGGTTTGTGCTAAGGAAGCGATTTCGTTGAAGATAAGGGACTCGAGGATTGTGCCCAGGCTGGATGAGAAAACCTGTTCCATGTGCGGCTTCTGCGTCTCCATCTGCCCGGTCAATGCCGTGAGCCTCAAGGCAAGGAACACCTGGAAGAAATTGGAAGAGGATGTGAAACCCCTGCTCGACCGCGGCGGCATCCCGCATTTCTCCAAGGGCATGCAGCTGGACACGGACTTCTGCCCGCCGGGGTGCAGCCAATGTGTCGAGGCCTGCCCGCGCCAGGCCCTTTCCCTCGAGAAGGGGAAAATGAAGCTGGACCGCGACCGCTGCCTGTCCTGCGCACATTGCCAGGATGTATGTCCCGAGAAGGGAGCGATCCAAGTCACGAGCATCTTCGACGGCAAGATAGGCGTCGATATCTCGAAATGCAGGCAGGGCTGCGACGACTGCGTCTCCGCCTGCCCCACGCATTGCTATACGGCGCTCCCGGACAGGGGCGTCGAGGTGGATAGCCGCCATTGCATCTGCTGCGGGGCATGCATGATAGCATGCCCCTATGGAGCTATAGACCTCACGAGGCTGAGGCTCAGGTCGCAAGGGGACGGCTATTCATCGGTGTGGAGCAGGGCCGTGGACAGGCTCCTTTCAGAGAACGCGCGCTTCTTGCAGCAGAACGAGGGAAGCATCTTCGAGCTGGTACAGATGCTGCGTGAAAGCCGTCTGTAATTATTTACCAGCCAGGCAACGCCGCCGGCGGTGGCGTGGGATCAACGGAGGATAGAGAGAATGGCAGGAGATGGGCAAGAGATCCGAATAGGCGTTTACGTTTGCCATTGCGGCCTCAACATTGCCCAGACGGTTGATTGCGCCGAGGTGGCCCAATACGCCGCGGCCCTTCCCGATGTGGTCATCGCGAAGGAAAACATGTACAGTTGCGCCGATCCCGGCCAGAACCAGATCAAGGATGACATTGTGGAGTATGGCCTGAACCGGGTGGTCGTGGCCGCCTGCTCGGTAAAGATGCACGGCCCAACCTTCATGAACGTCTGCTGCGAGGCAGGGCTGAATCCCTATCTTTTCGAAATGGTAAACATCAGAGAGCATTGTTCCTGGGTGCACATGCGCGACAAGCAAGGGGCGACAGCCAAGGCCAAGGATCAGGTCAAGATGGCCGTGGGGAAGGTGCATTTCGCGCGCCCGCTCGAGGACAGGTTGGTGCCCATGACGCAGGCCGGGCTGGTGATAGGCGGTGGTGTTTCGGGACTGCAGGCTGCGTTGGACATGGCCAACGCGGGCCATCCGGTTTACCTGGTGGAGAAAGCTCCCTATCTCGGTGGCCGGGCCACGCAGCTCGAACGAGTCTTCGACCGCTCCGAGAGGACATCGTGCCTCGTCAACCCGGTGATCATGCGCGTCTTGAACCATCCGAAGATAAGAGTCTTCACGTCGACCGAAATAGAAGACATAAGCGGTTACATCGGGAGTTTCAAGGCCTCCCTCCGTATCCATCCGCGTTTCGTAACCGAGGACTGCGATGCCTGCGGCGCTTGTTGCGAAGCCTGCCCGATAAAGGTCCCCGACGAGTTCCAGTCCTGCCAAGCGGAGCGAAGCGCCATATATCTTCCCCATACGGATTGCCTGCCTTATCGCTACTGCATTGATCCGGAATCCTGTAACCGCTGCGGCGAATGCGTGGGTTCCTGCCCGCAAAAAGCCATTGATCTCGAAATGCCGGAGAGGGCGGAAACGATCGAGATCGGAACCATAGTGCTGGCGGTCGGGAGCAAGCCGTACCAGCCCCCGCCGGATAACCCGTGGGGATATGACGGCAAGGGCGATGTCCTTACGTCATTGGAGCTGGAGAGATTCCTGGACGGCAACGGACCGACTCGGGGAAAGCCGGTGCGGCGCAGCGATGGAAAATTGCCTGGGCGCCTCGCTTTCATACAGTGCGTTGGATCACGGGAGCCCGAGGGCAACGGTTGGTGCTCGCGCATCTGTTGCATGAACACCATAAAGGAGGCCGTCGAGCTCAAGAAGAGATACCCGGTCATGAAGATATCCGTTTACCATAACGACATCCGCGCCTATAAGAAGGAGCACGAGGAGATGTACCGGCAGGCCCGGGCCTCAGGAGTTATCTTCTTGCGAGGCCGGGTCGAAGGGGTGGAGCGCCAGGATGGCGGATTTCGCGTTCTGGCCGCGGATGAGGTATTGGGCCGAATGACGGTACAGGATGTGGATATGGTCGTGCTTGCCACCGGCATGGTGCCCAGTGATGACGCGCAGAAGTTTCAGAATATGTTGAAGGTTCCGACCAGCGCGGACGGGTTCATGCTCGAGGCCCACCCCAAGCTCAAGCCACTCGAAACCGCCATCGATGGGGTTATGCTCGCAGGAAGCTGCCAGTTCCCGAAGGACGTGGGTGACTGCATGCTACAGGCGAGCGGAGCGGCAGCCAAATGCATGGGGTTGCTCTGCAAGGAGGAGATCGAGCTTGATGCCATAATTTCCCATATAGACCAGGAAAAGTGCAACGGTTGCCTGGTCTGCGTCAAGAGCTGCCCCTTCTCGGCCATAGTGACCGACGAGGTGGAGATCGAGGGGAAAAAGAAAAAGCGCGCCAGGGTGATCGCGGCGTCCTGCAAGGGATGCGGTGTCTGCGCGGCCCGCTGCAAGCAGGATGCCGTGGAGGCGCAAGGTTTCACCGATGAAGAGATATACGCCCAGATCGACGCGGCTCTTGAAGAGAACCCGGAGGGCAAAGTGCTCGCGCTTGTGTGCCACTGGTGAACTTACGGAGGAGCAGATCTGGCAGGTGTCAGCAGGTTTCAGTACCCAACAAGGGCGAGGATGATCCGGGTGATGTGCACCGGGAGGATCAGCCAGGATATGGTCCTGCGCGCCTTCGAGAAGGGAGCCCCGCTGGTTCTGGTGGGTGGCTGCCATCCCCCGGGGGATTGTCATTATATAAATGGCAACATCCGGTGTCAGGAGATGATCGAGAAGTTGAAGGAGAAGGTCTTGCCGGAGCGGGGGATAGATCCCGCGAGGTTGCGTCTGGAATGGATCTCATCGGCTGAAGGATCCGTTTTTCAAAGGGTGATGAATGAGATGTGCGAGCAACTCGAAGGCATGCAAGAGGGGGTGAAAAAATGAGCCCGGCAGCTTTTATATGCACAACGCCGACTGAGAGGGAGATGGACCTCAACGACCTTGGCCACTGCCTTACCGACATGGGTTATGACGTTTCCATGGGTCCCAAGCTCTGCTCTCCATCCGGGCAGGCCTTCATCAAAAAAAAGGCCGAGGAATACTATCACATAGTCCTCATCTGCTCACGAGGAATGGGAAGAGATGTCTTCGATGGGAGTGTGCCACGCGAAAGCCTGTTCTTCTCCTACCCCCTTCATGGCCTGCCGAAGGAACTTGCGACATTGATCCACGAGGAAGTCACGCTTATGCCCAGCGAGAAAGTGCTTCCCGCAATGCCCTTGCAGGAGGTCATGATAATCGGAGGCGGGGTGGCGGGCATCTATGCAGCTGTCGATCTGGGAGAGCAGGGGTACAAGGTCTACCTGGTGGAAAAGGATCCCTCCATAGGGGGGATAATGGCCGCCCTGGATAAAACCTTCCCGACCATGGACTGTTCCATATGAATTCTCGGTCCCAAGCTGGTGGAAGCAGCTAAGCACAAAAAAATAGAACTGATAACCAACGCCGAGGTTACGGGCGTAGAGGGAGAACCCGGAAACCTGACGGTCAGCCTGAAACGAAAGCCGTGGTTCGTGGATACCGACAAGTGCACCGGTTGTGGTGCGTGCGTCGACGCATGTCCGGTCATAGTCCCGCACCAGTGGGATCAAAACTTGAAACCACGCCGGGCCATTTACGCCATGTTCGCTCAGGCGGCGCCGCTCAAATACATTATCGATAGGGAGCGGTGTATCGAGTGCGGGCTCTGCACGCAGGCTTGCGGCCTGGATGCGATAAACCTCTCCCAGGAGGAAAGCAGGGATGAACTCAAGGTGGGATCGATAGTGGTAGCGACCGGAGGCAAGGTCTTTGACCCGGCCTCGATGCCGGAATTCAAGTACGAACAGTGCGAGAACATAGTCACCAACATGGAATTCGAGCGCATATGCAACGCGTCGGGGCCGACCGAGGGAGAGCTCGTGCGCCCGGATGGAAAACATATCCAGTCGGTGGCCTTCATCCAGTGTGTGGGCTCGCGGGACGTCGATCGCAACCCATGGTGCTCTTTCTTCTGTTGTATGGCCGCGGTGAAAGGTGGCCGCCTCGTGATGGAGCATACGCCGGGGGCTGAAGTCATGGTCTTCTTCAACGACCTGCGGGCGTGCGGGAAGGGCTTCGAGGAGTTATACAGTCGCTCGCGGGAGGAAGGCATGAAATTCATAAGAGCCATCCCGTCCGTTCATGAGAACCGCTCCACCAACAACCCGGTCATCGTATATGAAGACCCGGAGGGAGGGATCACCACCAGGGAGGTCGACCTCGTCGTGCTGGGCTGCGGATTGCAGCCCTCGCAAGGAACCGCGGAGGTTGCGGCGCTGTTGGGCTTGGAAAGGGACCGCTACGGCTTCATACGCGAGGAACACGAAGTCGACAGGTCTTGCGAGACCTGGAGGGAAGGCGTCTTTATGGCCGGGCTTTGCCAGGGGCCCAAGGACATCCCTGACTCGGCCACGCAGGGAAGCGCGGCCGCCGCGAAGGTCTCCATATTTTTATCGCGAAAGGGATCGAATCATTTAAGAAATGGATACTGAGTCCGGCGGGCCGAACAAGCATCGCTTGTCGTCGGCTGAAAGGCAATAAATGGAAGAAAATAACGGGCACCGAACGGTCAAAGTCGAGTTCTTCGGTCCCTTCAGGGAGTTCGGGAGCGGCATGGACCTTGTTGTGGAGGGCGATCTTACTTTTGAGCAGCTCCTGGACCGGCTGGTGCAGGAATTAGGAGAGGCGTTTCGCGGGAGGGCGTTAAAGAGAAACACCACGTACATATTGAACAACAAAGTCATCAGGAGAAAGGGCTTGAGCGAACTACGGATTTCACCGGGCGATCGCATGGCCTTTGCTCTGGTCTTAGGCGGTGGTTAGGAGGAGTTATGCGATGAAAGGTTACACGGGTAAATATCTCAGGGTCAACCTGGGTAATGGAGAAATAAAATCCGAGATTCTTGGGGAGGACGTTGCGCGATCATTTCTGGGCGGATACGGGCTCGTTGCCCATACCTTATACAACGAGGTCCCCGATGGCGCGGACCCCCTTTCCCCGCAAAACGTGCTGTGCCTCTGGACGGGGCCGGTGGCGGGAACCCCTGTCCCGGTGTCGTCAAAATACATAATGGGGGCTCGGTCGCCGGCAACCGGCTTCATCGGCTTTGGAATCTCCTCGGGCGGAATCGGCTCCGAGCTGAAGGCGGCCGGCTGGGATGGCCTGATTCTGACCGGCAGGTCGGAAAAGCCGGCCTATGTCTTCATACAAAATGGCCAGGTAGAGATAAGGGACGCGTCTCACCTGTGGGGGAAGACAACGTGGCAGACGGAGGAACTCATAAGAGAGGAACTCTGCGATGATGAGATAAGGGTGTCTTCCATAGGCCCGGCGGGCGAGTTGACGACGTGTCTGGCAAATATTACCAATGATCGCAATCGCCAGGTGGGCCGCTCCGGAATGGGCGCCATCATGGGCTCGAAGAACCTCAAGGCCATCGCCATAAGGGGGACCGGGAATGTGGAAGTAGCCCATCTTGACGAGCTGATGGAATACTGCCGCGATTTGTATCAGCGCTGCCGGGGACCGGCTACAGAGAAGTACCGTGTACTCGGAACATCGGCCAATGTCCTGGTACACAACCGGCTCGGTTGCCTTCCTGTAAATAATTTCCAGAAGGGTACCTTCGATCAGGCCGAAGCCGTTTCCGGCGAGACCATGCTTGCGACGATGGTCAAAAAGATAGTTGCCTGCCCCTCCTGCCCGATCGCCTGCGACCATATAAACGAGGTCAAAGATGGACCCTGGAAGGGGACCGTGGCTTCCGTGGACTATGAGTCATTGGAGTTGCTCGGGCCTAATTGTGGTGTGGCCGATTTGAATGCGATCACCAAGGCGGTAGAGCTTTGTGACACCCTGGGAATCGATACCATCTCGGCCGGTGCTACTGTTTCATGGGCGATGGAGGCCTATGAAACAGGACTCCTCACCAAGGAAGATTGCGACGGGCTGGATCTCCGCTTCGGGAACGCGGAAGCAATGGTGGAGGCCGTCAGGCGCATGTGCCTGCGGGAGGGAAACCTGGGAGCCCTCATAGCCGACGGCGCGGCGAGGGCGGCTGAGAAGCTGGGCCAGGACTCATATAAATTCGCTATGGTGAACAAGAAGTTGGAGTGGGGCGCTTATTCCCTTCGCTCCCTCCAGACTGCGACCCTCGGCTTTGCCACCTCCGTGCGTGGCGCTTGCTACCTGAGATCCGGGTCGTATCAGGTGGACATCAAGGGTAAAGTCGACCGTTATCACCTGGACAAGACCAGGGGCAAGGTAGTATCCGATGGCGAAAATCTCTACGCAATTATCGATTCCATGATCATCTGCAAATTTACCCGGGGTATCTATAAGACCAATGACGAGATAGCCAAGGTGATCCGGCTGGTGACCGGCTGGGACATGGACGCGGAAGAGATGATACGAACCGGGGAGCGCATTCACAACATGGCCAAGCTCTTCAACCTGCGCTTCGGCGCTTCTCGCAAGGATGACTACCCGCCACCGCGCGCCTTTGAAGAGAAGATGTACGACGACGTGAGCGACGGGGCCATAATAAACAGGGCGGAATACGACGAGGCGCTTTCGGGTTATTACCAGGCAAGGCGGTGGAACGAAGAGGGCATTCCAACCAAAACGTTTCTCGAAGAATTGGGACTCGACCCCGGGCTGGGAGTGTAAGGATGGAAGCAAAGAAGATAATCATCTGCGATACCGAGAAGTGTGCCGGCTGTGAGATATGCGAGTACGTGTGCTCGATCTTCAAGGAGAAGACCATCAACTGGTCCAAGTCCCGCATCCGGCATATACGGATCGAACCCACCTTCGATATAGCGATCGCCTGCAGGAAGTGCGAGAGTCCCGTATGTATAAAGGCATGCCCCCGGGATGCGGTGATCGGACAGGAAGACGGCTCCATAAACATAGACAAGGATAAGTGCAACGGCTGCGGGTGGTGCATAGAAGCCTGCAAATTCGGCGCGCTCAAGCTGGATTGGGACAAGAGGCGGGTTTTCGCCTGCGACTTCTGCACTGACTTGGACCAGCCGAAATGCGTCGAGTTCTGCCCTTACGATGCGCTGGAATTCACGACCCTGGACCAGGTGGGACTAGAATCGGGCAAGAAGGCCTTCAAACGCGTCATCGAAGAACTGGAATAGAATCTGGACTCATTAGCTGACTACTTCTTTTATGAATGGGGAAAGACCCAGGCCGCCGGCGAGCTTGACTCCCCGCCAGAAAACAAAGAAGCCAGCGATAACGGCCACGATGATGCCGGGGGCATGTACACCTGTCCAGCCGGCAAGGCCGAATATGGCGATAGTCGCGAAGTAGGCGGCGGGGATCGCAAGGACGGGAAGGCCGAAGGCGATAAGAAACGAAAGGTAGAGACGGTTCGAGGGCAGGTGCAGGATAACTTCATCATCCTGCTTGGCGCCCGCCCGGTTTGACACACTGAATTCCACGCTATCCTTCTTGCTTCGAGCTAGAAGCCCGCAGGCGCCGCATTCGCCGCAGTTTATTCTGGCGACTCGCACGAGCGCCTTATCTCTCTCCGCTTTGATGACTTTAGCCGGGCAATCCATAAGATAAGTGTACCGCAAGTGCTTTTCCCCGGGGTTATATTTTTTTGGGAAATAAGAATTTTCATTGTCCTTGCTTGACGCTAGCCGTAAAATACTGACGATGCACTACGTCATTGAACTAGAAGGACACATACGATGGGTGTGGCTTTGAGTCTGTTTAGCAAGGTGAGGGGAGGAGTCCACCCCCCCGGTTACAAAAGTTTTACCGAAGACAAGGCCATCCGGGAGATTAAAGCTTCCTCGACAATATTCATGCCTTTGCAGCAGCACGTCGGTACCCAATGTGCGCCCCGGGTGAAAAAAGGTGATGAAGTCCGGGTAGGGACCGTCATCGGCGATTCGGAAGCCTATGTCTCGGCACCTATCCACTCCAGCGTCTCCGGCAAAGTAATCCAGGTGGCACCCCACGTCCATCCAACTTTCGGTGATGTTTTATCGGTCCTGATCGAGAACGATGAGAAATACGAGATAGACCCTTCAGTAAAAGCGCCGGGCACTTGGAAAGATATGGATGCCGGGGAGCTGCGACGGGGCATCCGAAAGGCGGGCATCGTAGGCCTGGGCGGCGCCGCCTTTCCGACCCATGTCAAGCTCAACCCGCCTCGTGAGTTTGCGATCGATACCGTCATCTTGAATGCTGTGGAGTGCGAACCCTACCTGACCTCCGACTACCGTCTCCTTCTCGAGCAGCCGGAAAGCCTGCTCGAAGGTCTGCGCATAATCATGAAAGTAGTTGGTGCGGCCGCGGGCATTATCGCCATAGAGGATAACAAGCCGGAGGCACTGAAAAAGATGCGCGAGGTCGCGTCGGCGAACGGCTTTCAGGTCGCGTCACTGAAGACCAGGTACCCGCAGGGAGCGGAGAAAATCCTTATCAGGAGCCTGCTCGGCAGGAGGGTGCCAGAAGGCGGCCTGCCTATGCATGTAGGGGTTATCGTAAATAATGTCGGGACCGCTCACGCCATCGCCAATTATTTCTCGACGGGGATGCCTTTGATAAAGAGGGTGGTCACCGTGACGGGATCACCTGTCAGCAACCCCTCCAACCTGATGGTGCCGCTGGGCACGACATTTGAAAATGTTATTGAAGCCTGTGGCGGCTTCAAACAAGAGCCGAACAAGGTGATAATGGGCGGCCCCATGATGGGATTGGCCCAATTTACGCTCGATGTGCCGGTGATAAAAGCTACGTCGGGCATACTCGCCCTTTCCGCCGCTGAAGCGAAATATTCGGTTCCTACCGAACCGGTGTGCATCCGCTGCGCTCGCTGCGTGGATTCCTGTCCGATGGGACTCAATCCGAGCTACCTGGCCGCCTACGCCTATCATGAGAAATGGGAGGAACTGGAAAGGCTGCGGATAGACGATTGCATGGAGTGCGGTTGTTGCACCTATGGCTGTCCCACCAAGAATCCCATCGTGCAACTGGTGAAAATGGGAAAGGTGGAGATGGCACGGCGCAAAGCCCGCGACGAAAAGACTGAAGAAGAGTTGGCAAGCCTTAAGGATAAGGACAAGGATAAGGGAGGGGATCGAGCTGGAGTCTAAGCTCATCGTCTCAACCTCTCCCCATATGCGTGACGCAATCAATACGCGCAAGATCATGCTGCATGTGATCTTCGCCCTCACTCCGCTTACCATCTTCAGCCTGGCCATTCACGGCCTCGCAGCTTTTTCGGTGCTCCTTTCGTGCATCGGGGGCGCGCTGCTTGGCGAATTCATTATGGTCAGCGTGCGCCACCTGCCCTTCACCCTCGATGATTTCAGCGCCCTGCTTACGGGCCTTTTGCTGGCATTGACCATGCCGCCGCTCCTGCCCTGGTGGATTGCATTGGTCGCCGGCCTGGTGGCTACCATATTGGGCAAGCAGATGTTCGGGGGAATAGGCCACAACATGTTTAACCCGGCCCTGGTTGGCAGGGCGGTAGTTTTCGTTTCCTGGCCGGGGTATTTCGCCGCCGGTTATGCGAAATCAGCTGCGATCGGTCTGGCAAACACGACGGCGCACAAGACCATCCAGGGGGCGGTGGATGTCGTAAATGGAGCGACTCCACTCGCAGCTATGAAGATTGTTTATGACCCCGCAGGTGCTATCGGAGTCCCGCAGGGATTACACGGATCCAATTATTACGGCCCGTTGTTCCTGGCTAACCCATGGGGTTGCATCGGCGAGGTGTCGGCGCTCCTGCTAATACTGGGAGGCATCTACCTCATAGCGACGCGGGTAATAGATTGGAGGATACCGGTCGGCTACATCGCAAGCCTGGCGGTTCTCACCGCCTTCACCGGACGCGACCCGCTTTTTTACGCGCTGGCGGGAGGCCTGCTCATTGGGGCCTTTTTCATGGCAACCGACTACACTACCAGCCCGATGTCCCGCAGGGGCAAGCTGGTATATGCTTTCGGGCTGGGGACAACGACCTGGCTCTTGCGGCTATCGTCTAATTATCCGGAAGGAGTGATGTTTTCCATCCTCTTCATGAATGCGCTGGTGCCTCTGATAGACCGCTACGTGCTGCCGCAACCCTTCTCGAAGCCGCTCGCGGCCGAGGGGGATAAGGAAGCGGAGGAGGCTCTGCCGGCATGAAAAAACTCATAATCAATCTAGGCTTTCGCCTCTTCCTGGTATGCGCGGTCGCTGCCATAGCGCTGGGCTTTACCTACTCCGTGGTTGAAAAGCGCATCGCGGCCCAGGCGAGCAAGCGCAGTTCCGATGCAGCGCTGAACGTGTTTGCCTCCATAAAGGCCGAGCCCCAGGAAGATCTGGACCTCACAGCCACCCTGCAAGGCACTTACCCTGATTTGATCGATGTTTTCAAGGGCCTCAATGGAAATGGCGATATCAGCGGATATGCTTTCATATTGAAGAGTAAGGGATATAACTTCATTACCATGGCTGTCGGCGTGGACTCCAACGGCAAAGTTACGGGCATTAAAATTGTGACTAACGAGGAGACCCCGGGACTTGGTGCGGTGGCGGCCGAGAACCCGACATTTCTCGATCAGTTCAACGGAAAAGGGCCCGATCCCCTGGTCCTAAAAAAGGACGTCGATGCCGTTACTTCGGCCACCTACACTTCGAGGGGCATCACCAATGGAGTGAACATGGCTCTCGATATATGGAATCATATCCGGCAGAACGGATAGGAGAGACGATGGAGAAAAAGAGGACGCTCTGGAGCGAGTTCAGCAAAGGGTTAATAACCACCAACCCGCTCCTGGTGCTGATGGTCGGCCTTTGTTCTTCCCTCGCCATCTCAACCAAGGTCGAAAACTGCATCTTCATGGGCCTCGCCGTGATCTTTGTGCTCACCTGCTCCAACATGCTCATCTCGCTCATTCGCAACTTCATCCCCGACCAGATACGCATACCGATATACATCGTGGTCATAGCTTCCTTCGTGACCATCGTCGATCTCACCCTGAAGACTATCCCCGCCGTGTACGAGCGCCTGGGGGTCTGGATACCGCTGATCGTTGTGAATTGCATCATACTGGCGCGGGCCGAAGGTTACGCCAACGACGCCAAAGTATCCCACGCGGCCATGGATGGCCTGGGAATCGGCTTGGGTTACACCAGCGTTCTACTGATCATGAGCGTTTTTCGGGAACTACTAGGAACGGGAAAGATCGTGATGTTCAACACTACGCTTATCAACCTGGGCATCAAGAACATGCCGGTTTTCCTCATTCTCTTCCCGGGAGCATTCATTACCTACGCCATGCTCTCAGCCTTGCTTGCCTGGTATCAGGAACGAAAGACGACCCTGGAAATACCGAGAGAACTCCCGGAAGGTTTGCCGGAGGGCGCCTATGCATACGAGACGCTGAAGCAAGACGGCCAACCATCCGCCCCTCCGATTGAAGCGAAGGAGCAATGACGAAATGAACGAAGGCTGGAGATTTTTCCTATTATTCTTCGGCGCCGCACTGGTCGCCAACATCCTGCTCATCCGCTTCATCGCTCTGTGCCCCTTCTTCGGGGTATCGAACAGCCTGGAAACATCCCTGGGGATGAGTATCTCGGTCATCTTCGTAATGGTCATGGCGTCTTCGGTAAGCTGGGTGGCCTGGAACTACGTGCTGGAGCCGCTGCACGTTGGCGAATTCCTTTACATCCCGACCTTCATCCTGATCATTGCCGGCCTGGTGCAGTTCGTGGAGATGGTGATCAAAAAGAGTAGTCCGCCTCTATACCGGGCTATGGGTATTTATCTTCCTTTGATCACGACCAACTGCGCCGTCCTGGCGGCCGCAACAGAAAGCGTCAAGCCCGGATTCTTCACCAAGATCAATATCGTCTATCACTACGGCTTCATCGAATCGGTTGTTTACACCCTGGGAGTCGCCGTGGGCTTCTCGCTGGTGTTGATCATCTTTGCCGCGCTTCGCGAGAGACTGGATATGGCGCCGGTTCCCAAGTACTTCAAAGGAATCCCTATAGCTTTTATTACCGCCGCCCTTTTCTCCCTTGCCTTCATGGGATTCGCCGGGATGTTCAGCCTTTAAAGGAGCATATGCATGGACTGGTCTTTAATTTGGAAAGCGTGCATCGGCCTCGCGGGCTTCGGCATAGCGCTGGGGGTTATCCTGGCGATCGCCGCAAAACGCTTTCACGTCGATATCGATCCACGCGTCGAGGAAGTGCTGGCCGCGCTTCCCGGCTCCAACTGCGGCGCCTGCGGCCTCGCCGGTTGTGAGGCTGCGGCGGAGGCGGTGGTGAAAGGCAAAGCCACGGTAAAGGTCTGTAAGGCGGGCGGCCCCGAAGTCGGCGTCAGGGTCGGCAAGATCATGGGCCTTGATATGGGTGAGGCCATCCCGGTGAAAGCACATATACACTGCCGGGGTGGAAAGTCGCTCTCACCTCTTCGCGCGGTTTACCAAGGAGTAAACAGCTGCCGCGCGGCACAGATCGTCGTGGGAGGAGGCAAGGCTTGCCCCTTCGGGTGCCTTGGACTCCAGGATTGCATGAAGATCTGTCCGGCCAAGGCGATCCTCTTTGATGAAGAGGGCATACGCCGGGTCAACGTCAAGAAATGCAACGGCTGCGGCCTGTGTGCCGATACCTGCCCACGGGGGCTGATCGAGATGGTCCCCGCCACCGCAACTGTTTTCGCCCGATGCAAATCGAAATATACCGGCAAGAAGGCCTCGAGCCTCTGCAAGGTCGCATGCATCGGCTGCAAGAAATGCGAGAAGGTCTGTCCCGTGGAAGCGATCCATGTGGAAAACGGCTTCGCGGTTATCGATTACGACAAGTGTACCAATTGCGGTGACTGTGCAGTGGCCTGCCCGACGAATACAATTCAGCTCTGGGTTGCCAACCGCGCCGACCCGGAGGGAGGCGAATTCATAGTCCCGGAGAAGGAAAAAATCGCCGACCCTGTCAGTTAATCGTCAGCCCCATAACGGTGCCGTGTCTTCGATCTTCGATCTTCGGTTTAAACCCGGGATGCACGGCATTTTCTCTTGGACCTAAGATCGAAGACACGGCACCGTTATTTTCAGCACCGTTATTTTCAGGGGAGTGATGGTTGGAATACTTTTCCATCTTCATTACATATTATCTGGATTACGTCGCGACCGGATTGAGACGCGGGTGGCAGCCCTCCACCCGGCATTACCCACTGGCCTATCATATAGAAATCTTCGAGCCCGGGAAGCGTCTTGCTCATACCCCGGGTAAAAGAGCTGAAAACGTTCTTGGTCGTCAGCAACCAACCCTGGTAACTTCCCTGCCAATTATTGGTATAACGGTACCAGGTGACGGGAGTGGCGATATCGACTACATCGACGTGTCCGGCGATGGCGGGAAACCTTGATTCCACTTCACGCGTAACAATATCGGCTATACGGAGCTTTTCCGAGTCGTATCGCTCTTTGTCTTGATAGAGCCGCTCCCAATAGGAATAATCGCAAAGCAAGGTGACGGCGAGAATCGATTTACCCGGCGGCGCCAGCGTTGCATCGAGGCTCTTCTTCTCAACCGTCATTCGCCTGCGGGTCTCTCCGGCTATCTCGATCGGACTGGCGAGGGGGAAGCTGACCAGGTTCGGTTCGCCGGAAAGATCCGCGGATATGCCGAGTGAAACCTGAACCAGCGGCCTGAAAAGTTGCGCTTCCCGATAACGTTTACGCAGTTTCTTGTCGGTGTATTTGCCCCCCAGCATTTCAAAGATGGTTGCATGCCCGTCGGCGGCTGAGATTATTCTGTCGCCCCTGTGTTCACTGCCATCCTGCAGCCTGACCGCAGCGGAACGCCCCCCGTCAACCAGGATCTCCTCGACGCGAGCACGATAAGAAATTTCGCCGCCTAGATCCAGGTAGCGGCGCTCGATCGACCGTGCGAATTCGAGTGAACCGCCTATCGGGTAGCCGGCGTCGCGAACGTTCATCCAAACCAGCGTCATTACGAGGAACAGAACAGGAAAATCACCCAGGTCGAATATGTTGGAAAAGGCTTCGTTTAAAAGCGGATCGCTGAAGCGCGAGGCGAGGTCTCGCCCCGAGATCTTACCATATTTTCTCAGCGGCCTTATAAAGGGCAGCATCCCCATGAGAGACTTCAGGCTCTCGATAGTAGTCTGTATTTCCCTGGGCTTTAATAAGGGAACGTCCCACCGGCTCAGCGTTCGTATACCTGCGGTAAAATCCTTGATTGCCTCGACGTTGGTGGGCGCCAACTCCAACATGTGCTGTTCCAGCCGGTCGACATCAGTGTATAGAACGAAGGTCTTGCCGTTGCTTCCCTCAAAGCGCAGGAATTCCTCGGGATCGAAGATCTCCTTTCCCTGTAGCGCGCCGAGTTCATTCCATAGGCGGTTGAAAGCCGAACCTGGTTTCGTTCCCACCAGCCAATGGATGCAAGCGTCCATCTCGTAGCCCTTGCGCTTCCAGCCGGTGCAAAGCCCTCCCGGTTTATCGTGCAGCTCATAGATGTGAGTATCATAGCCGTTCATCTGTCCATAGCAGCCGGCGGAGAGCCCGGCGATTCCGGCCCCTATTATGATGATCGATTTTTTCATAGGCTCACTTCCTCAAGAATCTATCATTGTTTTGTATCACTGTTTTGGCAAGTACACTCGATGCCGCTTGCAGGAAATCATATATAATCATGAGGCTGTCCGGTGCAGCTAAAGCAGGCGAGGATTGATTTTAAGGGGTGTTGACTATGCCAGAATCCGCGAGTAATAAAGCTAATTCCGCATTCGGCCTCGTGCCGCCGCATGTAAAAGGTTTTCTGCAGTCCGGCTACGACGACTTCGAGAAGTTCTGGGAGCAGGCCGCACTCGATGCCATGGAGGAGATCTATTGGTTCAAGAAATGGGACAAAGCCTTCGAAGATGACTATCCAACCTTCAGGTGGTTCGTCGGCGGCCTTACCAACGCCTGCTTTAGTGCCGTGGACTATAACGTCATCAAGGGCAGGGCCGGCCGGGCGGCCATAGTATCCGAGATCGCGGAGACCGGCGAGGTAAATGTCTTGACCTACGGCCAGTTGCTGCACATGGTGAAGCTCTATGCGGCGGCACTGCGCGGCATGGGTGTGAAAAAGGGAGACAGGGTCGCTATCTACATGCCCATGGGCGTAGAGTCCGTCGCGAGCATGCTCGCTTGTGCCCGCATCGGAGCTATCCACGTTGTCATATTCGCGGGATTTTCATATAAGGCGGTGGCCGATCGCATCGAATTGTCCGGGGCGGAATACGTGCTGGCCCAGGACGTAAACCATCGCAGGGGGTTGGCCATCGAACTCAAGAAAGTTGTGGACGATGCGATCGCAGAGGTGCCGGGCGGGCAGGTGAAGAAGGTGGCCGTGCTGCGCACGGCGGCCGAGGAGGCGCGGCCGATGGTTGAGGGCAGGGATATCTACTGGGAAGATTTTCTCGCGCTCGCCGAAGGTCAGAGCGGCGAGGTCGAGATCATGGAATCGAACGAGCCCCTCTTCCTCCTTCCCACCTCAGGTACGACGGCCAAGCCGAAAGTGACCGTTCATGTGCACGGCGGCTATCAGCAATACGTGTATTCCATGGGGCAGTGGATCTACAAGATGCGACCTGAAGACGTCTGGTTCGCTACCTCGGATATTGGCTGGATAGTGGGGCACAGTTACAACGTTTACGGCCCCCTGATATCGGGATGCACGACCATTCTTTTCGAGGGCACCCCCGATTTCCCCAAAAAGGATATGATCTGGGACGTTATCGAGCGCAATCGGGTAAGTGCGCTGTGGATATCGCCGACCGGCGTGCGTGGGCTGATGAGGCTGGGCGTCGAGGAGGCCGAGCGGCACGACCTTAGTTCGGTGGAGCGCATATTCTGCGCCGGCGAGGTGCTCAATCCGGCCGCATGGGAATGGCTGCAGATGGAGGTCTTCGAGGACCGCGTGCCGGTCATCGACCACATGTGGCAAACCGAGACGTCGGGTCCGGTGATAGGAAATCCCTATGGCCTCGGCATGTACCCCATCAAGCCCGGTTCGGCGGCGCTCGCCGTTCCCGGCGTGCTCGTCGATATCGTTGATGAGAAGACGGGCGAAACCTGCCCACCCAATGAGAAGGGAATGTTCGTCATCAAGCGGCCCTTCCCGGGTCTTACCCCGACCCTCTGGGGCGATCCCGAACGCTATAAGAACGACTACTGGGAGTACATCGACACCCTGCAGGGCATGTATTGCTCAGGAGACGGTGCCTACCGGGATGACGACGGGTACATCTGGTTCGTAGGCCGGGCGGATGAGGTCATAAAGATCTCCGCCCACCGCATCGGCACCATCGAAATCGAGAATGCCCTCATCTCACATCCTCTGGTCATGGAGTGCGGCGTATCGGGGGTACCGGATGACTTCAGAGGCGAAGTCGCCTGCGCGTTCGTTGTCCTCAAGGCCGGAGCCGAACCTTCGGAAGAGCTCAAGAAGGAACTCATACAACACATCCGGCAGGTTATGGGCCCCATCGTAGTCATGGGCGATATACAATTCGTCGGCATGCTCCCCAAGACCAGGAGCGGCAAGATTATGCGCCGGGTGATGAAGAAAATGTGGCTGGGCGAAGACCTCGGGGATCTTTCCACTATCGAGGACGGGGCTTCCGTCGATGAGATAAGAGAAGCTGTAAGCCGGATGCAGGCATGAGGCGCGGCTTGCCATCTCTTATCTGGTAAAGATTGCCATTACCGCTATCTTCACAGCAGGGCAAGGGTGAGGAATAATAGGTATATGGCCTCACGTGAACCCTCGAATCCGGAATGTCATGTGCACCGGCACAACCACGTGCATGGCAAAACCGATCCTATAATGTTGACGACCGCCAGGGGCATCTGGGCGGTCAAATGGTCACTGCTGGCGCTGATGGTGACGGCCGGCTTCCAGTTATTCGTCGTGATAATCACGGGCAGCGTGGCCCTCCTCGCCGACACCGTCCACAATTTCGGCGACGCTCTCACCGCTCTCCCGCTTTGGATAGCGTTTCGACTGGGGCGCAGAAAACCCACCCCTCGTTTCACATACGGCTACGGAAGGGTGGAGGATCTGGCGGGGATCATCGTCGTGCTGACCATCCTCGCCAGCGCTGTCTTCGCCGCCTATGCATCGATAATGCGCCTCTTGCACCCGCGAAGCCTGAGCAACCTATGGATCGTGGTAGTGGCCTCCTTCATAGGTTTCGTGGGAAATGAAGCCGTCGCCATTTTCAGGATCAGGGTGGGGAAGGAGATAGGCAGTGCCGCCCTGGTGGCGGACGGGCAACATGCGCGGGTGGACGGCGTAACCAGTCTGGGGGTCCTCATCGGCGCCATCGGAGTCTATGCCGGCTTGCGGCTTGCGGACCCTATCATGGGATTGATTATCACCGTGGCCATCCTTCGCATCGTCTGGGAATCCGGCGAATCCGTTTTCACCAGGCTGCTGGATGGCATCGATCCCGAAGTAGTCCATGAAATGCGCCATGCCACTCTCGATGTTGAAGGGGTTAAGGAGGTCTCAGGCGTGCGGGTGCGCTGGCTGGGGCACAGGATGTACGCGGAATTGAATATAACCGTGTGTGCGGATCTGACGGTGGAGGCCGCGCATGAGATAGCCGTCGAAGTGAGGCACCAATTACTGCATTGCCTGCGGTATCTATCGGACGCCACTATACACGTCGATCCCGAACATGCCTCCGGCGGGGAACACCACAGTATCGAGGAACACCAGCACGACCATTTCCCCTCGCATTCCCATTGAAGCCTCTTGCGATCAGCTCACCGTACAAAACCTTCCCCTGATAAGACAATGGACAATACTCTATTGACAAATTGCTAATAGTACCCAAGAATCAATAGAGACAGTATGCTAATTGTGACCGAAGGTGGTGAAGAAAATGTTTATGGGAGAAAACGCAGAAGGCGAGGGATGCGGCTGCGGCGGCCATCAGAGCGGACCCGGATTCCATGCCGGCCATCACCACGGAATGCCTCATGGCTTTGGCACCGGTTGGGCCCAGGGCCGGGGAATTATGAAAAGGTTGTTATGCCCGGCCATCCTCCTCCTGCTTGCCGAGAAGCCTCAGCATGGCTACGAACTCATGGGTAGGATGAAGGAATTCGGGATCACCCAGGGAAGCGTGGACCCTTCAGTCCTCTATCGCTTCCTACGGCACCTCGAGAAAAGTGGACTGGCGGAAAGCACGCTTGATGATTCCGGCCAGGGCCCGGCGCGTAAGGTTTACAACCTGACTCCTGAAGGGCAGGAGATGCTCGACATGTGGGCCGCCAATCTCGATGAATTTTCCGGCCTCCTGGAGGAGTTCAGGAAGAGGTTCCAGAATCTCGAAGGCGACAAGAAAAAGTAATTTCAAGCTGCGACAAGCGAAGAGGCCGGGCATTTTGCCCGGCCTCTTCGCTTCATGCCGTCTATATCTTATCTATAAGGTAGGCAAGCCCCAAACGCTTCAGAACCTCGGGCTTGGGTTTACCGTCGCCGGCCAGGCCCCGGTATTCGTAGAATTCCCGCATCATCATGTCCATGTCCGGCACGACGCCGGCGGTCATGCCATCTTCAACCATAGTCATAATCTTCTGACCGATGCGGTCATCGGCACCGGTCGCTCCCCAGATATGGCCGAGGCAGCGCTGCAGAAACCAAACCCGCTCGGCGGCCTGCATCATGTCGTCCACACTCCAGTTGTAACCGGCCGCCGCATTGAAAAAATCCTTGAACTGGGTAACGGAGATCATGCTGCCGGCGAACTGGCACCAGCAGCCTGAGTTGGTTATGACGCCCATGTCGGCCGTCTTGGCCACCATCTCCGCCTTAAACTCCGCCGATTGGCCCTGATAGTTCTTGTCCAATCCGATCTCCGGATATTCAACGGCTCCCCATTCGAGCATGTAGGTCAGGTTGGAGACGTGGCAGGCGCCGCGAATGGATACGGCATAGGCAATTCCGTCTCCCCAGTTGCAACGAGGATTATGCATCGCTGCTTCGAGACCCTTACTGTCCGTCAGGTATTCGCTCCCGGCGCCTATTTCATCCGCGGCATTACGTGAACCCTTAGCCAGCAGGGCTCCGAGTTTGCCCTCCCTGGCCACGATCTTGGGCAATAATTTCATGACCGTCGCCACATCTCCCCACTCCAGCTTGATGCCGTCGTAATCTTCGGGCTTCAAGACGCCGTTCTCGTAGCAGTCCATCGCCCAGGCTATGGTAGCTCCGCATGTTATTGTGTCCATTCCGGCGCGGTTGCAGTAATCGTTCATCTTACAGACGGAAGCCAGATCATCATTCATTATCAGGGTGCCGAAAGCCGCCTGCGTCTCATACTCAGGCCCCGGGCCTTCAGGCATGGCGAACGGGCCATCTTTGATTTCGATGACCGGCTTACATTTCACGGCGCAGCCACGGCAAGTCTCATGGCCGGTAACAAAATTATCCGCGAGGGCTATGCCGCTCAGCTTTTCAGCGCCTTCTTCCCACTCTCCCTGTCCCCAGTTGCGGACCGGTACATCTCCCTCGAACATCTTGGCATCCATATTGGCACCGGTGCCGAAGGCTGAAATGGCCCCGCACCAGACGTTTTCCTTGACTGCCTCGCGGTGCTCGCGCTGCAGTTCCTTTACCCTATCCGGGTCGGCGTATTCCATCTTCTCAGAGCCTCGGGCGGCCAGGGCTTTGAGGTTCTTGGCCCCCATCACGGTGCCCACCCCCGAGCGGCCGAAAATATGGCCATAGTCGTTGAGGATGCTTCCGTAAAGGACCCCATTTTCGGAAGCAGGTCCGATGGCGCAGATCTTGCACTGTTTGCCGTGTCTTTCCTTGAGGACGTCGGTCGTCTCGTAGGCGTCCTTTCCCCATAGGTCGGGAGCGGGTAGTATCTGGGCTGAATCTTCAGCGATGAGAAGATAGACGGGCTCGGCCGCCTTGCCCTTGAAGATTATGCCATCGTAGCCGCAGCGCTTCAGTTCAGGGCCGAAATTTCCTCCGCATGACGCCTGCCCCCAGATGCCGGTCTGAGGGGAACGGGTTCCCACGGAAAAGCGGCTTGATCCCGACGCTCCGATGCCGGTAAGGGGGCCGGTGGCGAAAATGAGAAGATTGTCCGGATCCAACGGTTCGGCTTGCAGGTTGCCGCGGTCATAGAGTAGTTTGGCCGCCAGGCCGGTACCACCGATGTACTGTCGGTAAATCTCTTCATCGAGCTCGATATCAGATGTCGTCCCCGAGGAAAGATCTACCTCCATTACCTTGCCCATATTTCCGTAAGCCATAGAAGTCCCTCCCACTTATAGAAATATCTTATGGTCTATCTCAAGGGCAATATAAGGATAACTCTGCCGGTTGGTTATGGATAAGCCCCGTTAATTGATGGACATCACCTTCGTCACTTTGGTGAGGGCGATGGGATGCGCCAACATCCCTTTTATCTTCAATTCCCCCTTAAATATTTTCTTCAATACTGCGCGGCCCGTCTTATCAAAGTAATAGGGCATGCCCATCTTTATCTTAAGATTTGCGAGCTCGAGCAGCGTGGTGGCATCGGTGCTTATCTCCAGCTTCGGTTTTCCCTCCTTGCCGCCGTAGACGACGAGCTTCCCCTTATCGAAATCCATAGTCATGCCGGCGTCGGCATCCTTCGCGTAGAGATAGACTGTGGATTTCAGGCCATTAAAGACCTTCATCTTCTGTGGCTTTTCCAGGTTCGCCTTCAGCATGTCGGCAATCATGCCGGTCATTGCGACCTCTTCCGCCCCAGGCGCGAGTGTTACATCCGCCATGTCTCAACCTCCTTAATCTGAGTACTCAGCCCGCCATCCTAACAGCAATTAATACGCCTTCCTCAATACCCCCATCACCTCTTCGGCATCGAATATGGGCTTGGGATTGTAAATAACCTGGCTGTCCGAGAGCGTGAGATCCGCTGCGGCCTCCAGGCCGGATTCAGGCACGCCAACTTCACTCAGTTTCTGGGGGAGGCCGATCTTCTTGGTCAATTCGAAAACGGCCTCGATCGCCGCCTTCGACGCCTCCTCATCGCTCATGCCCTTTTCCTTTATACCCATGGCTTCCGCGACCAAGGCATAACGGTCGGCCACTTCATCCATGTTATATGCCATTACATGGGGCAGCATGATGCTGTTGCCCAGCCCATGGGGAACCTTGTAAAGGGCGCCGATGGAATGGGCGGTGGCATGGACCAGGCCGGTCTGAGCGAGTCCGAAAGCTGCGCCGGCCATGGTTGCCGCGATCTGCTGCTGCCCGCGGGCGAAGAGGTCTTCACCATTTTCGACGCAAATCGGTAGATTATTCATGATAAGCCGAATGGCATAAAAAGCCATGCCATCGGAGATGGGCTCTGACTCGATGGCGTGAATGGCCTCGATGGCATGGGTCAAGGCGTCCATGCCCGTAAACGCGGTTATCATCGGCGGCAACCCCTTGACCATGTTTGGATCCAGGATGGCCGTATTAGGGATGACATGATCGTCACCGAAAACGATTTTCTGATTCCTCTCATAGTCCTTTACAACGATAGCCCAGGTGACTTCGCTGCCCGTTCCCGCCGTGCTGGGTATCGCTATATGAGGGGTCTGCGGTTCGGTCAAATTCTGCACGCCGTAATAATCCTCGAGCTTCCCTCCTCCCTTGAGGAGGATGGCCACTCCCTTAGCCGTGTCGATGACACTGCCCCCGCCAACGCTTACCAGTATATCCGCACCCTTTTCCTTGGCGATTTGATAGGCCTCGTTCACGACATGGATGCCCGAGTCTTGCGGGATCTCGTTGTACGTGCCCACCCATTTGCTGCCCAGCGCCTTGACAACCATGTCAGCCAGTCCGGCCTCCTCCACGCCTTTGTCAGTTATCAGAAAAGCCTTGGTACCTTTCAATAGAGCTATCTCAGGACTCAAGTCATTCAGCGAATTTATGCCGAAAACGATCCTGGTTGGCATTTTAAAGATGAAACCAAGATCCAGATCGTACGCCATGCGGACACCTCCCATTCCCATTGATGGCTCGAAATTATCTTTCGGGCTTCGAATTTTCTATATGCCTAGATTTTCTGCTTTCGCCAACAGGTCGTGGACCTTTGGGGGAATTTCAGAATCCTCGTCCTCGAAGGCCGTATCGATCGTGGCTGAAAGCTCCACGAGTCGTACTGCCGCCTTGACAGCGCGAACAATTGTCGGAAGGTCGCCCTTGAGCTTTAACTTGCCCTGCATCATGCCCTTGACGGTATCCAGCTCCTTTTTGATGACCTGCTTCCAGCGCTCGTATTCTCCGGTGATTACGAAGGCGCCCGCTTCTCCGACTTCAGGAGGCACAAGCCTGAAGTAGTTCGCTTCTCCGTGCCAGAGGTCCATGAAGACATAGATGTCTCTCTCGATGCCTATTTCGGGCTTCGCCAAGATGTGAAGGACTACGCTTCCTTCCCAGGTCTTCGCGACCTCTTTGTAAGTCTCATCGCCCTGGACCAGTTTCTCATAGGTGGAGACCCATTCCGGCAGCCCGAGAATAAAGGGCGGGCCACTGGCGAGTCCTTCCTCAACCAGTTTGTTGTACTCCTCGAGCCATTCGTCGGTTCCATAAGCCAAAGCCATACCGAATCCCTCCTTAACATCCGTGTTCCCTATCACACTTATAATTGCCGGCAACGAAATCTTAATATCGCGATTACACAGCTCCAGATATGAACCCTCGGATATTATTTGTCAGTATGAAATACCAATGGTTAATTAATAAAATTAAGGAACATGTTTGCACCCAGTTCTTCTGCCCCGAACAAAATCCCAGCGAATGAATCCTATCAAAATCTGGCCCACTTGCATAGCTTCAGGCCTGCAAAACTATGGCTGCTCAGCGCGGCTTTTCAAGAGCCTTCCCGCCCGCCGAACATGCTAAAATTCAAAAGGAGAATCATAAGGCGCGAATATCCTTGGAGGTGGGATAATATGGCCGATTGGGTGTGCAAGAAATGCGGTTACGTGCGCGACTCCCGCTGCAAGCCGAAGAAATGCCCCAAATGCGAGGAGCAGAACAGTTTTGAGAAGGACGAGCAACCAAAAAAGTAATCAACAGCGGGTGACGATTCAGGGCGACTTTCAAGAACCAATCGATGCCATGCCTGATGCATATAGGAGAGGACTGCTCCTCGAATATTTTACCGTTGCCTATAATCTTGCCGAAGCCGCCGTTTCCATCGCTTTCGGCGTCCTCGCTTCCAGTGCAGCCCTCTTCGGCTTTGGTCTCGACAGCATAGTCGAATCCCTCTCGGGCCTGGTCCTTATCTGGCGTCTGAGCCGGCATGAAAAAGTATCGCAGGAAACGGAGGCGAGGCTGGAAAAAGGGGCGACTCGAATGGTCGCCGCAACCTTTCTTATTCTGGCGATCTACATCTTCTATGAATCGCTTGCCAAACTGATAGGAGGTCAAAAGCCTGAAACGTCCTTACCGGGGATAGTCATCGCCTTGGCTTCACTGATCGTCATGCCCATGCTTGCCTGGAGGAAACTTAAGGCTGCCGGCCGAATCGGCAGCAAAGCTCTCCTGGCGGATGCCAAGGAAACTCTCGCCTGCGCCCTTCTCTCCCTTGCGCTTCTTCTCGGGCTCGGCCTCAATTACCTCTTCGGATTCTGGCAGGCCGATCCCGGTGCCGGCATTGTCATCGGTCTGTTCCTCGTTCATGAGGGAATAGAGATTTGGCGCGAGGCCCGGGAAGACGGCGATGAGCAGGCGATAGACTGAATCAGTCCCGGCCGTGCTCGTCTCGGACCTGTTGTGCCGCTTCGAGCTCAAGAATTTTCTCCTCGAGCTCGGTCAAGCGATTCTCCAGCTCCAAGACCTTGCGAACACCCTGCGCGTTAAGCTTTTCTTCTTCTATCAGTTTATATATGCGGCGCAGGGCCTCGAGGTTGCGATTGGAATAAAGCCTGGTATTGCCCTCCGTCCTTTGCGGCTCCACAAGCCCGGCGTTTTCATAACGGCGCAGGCTGCTCGGCTCGCAGCCCAACAGCCGGGATACTACACCTATTGTATAGAGCGGTTCATGGTCCTCTTGCGATTCTTCATTATTTTCAGGTATTCGTTTTTCATCCATGAGCTATTTATAAACTTCTTTAGATTATCTGTCAATGTGATTCAGATCATTTATCTCATGGCGTTAGATATGGTAACTTACAGATAGAGGTTAAGAGCGATAAGTTAGTGAGAGTCGGAAAGAGAACAGAGAGTTTTTGAGAGTTTGAATCGGGAAAGTACCGAGAAAAGAAAATTGGGAGGTGGACATGATGGCTATAGTCAGGTGGGAACCTTTCGGAGGTCTGCTTAGTATCGAGAGCTTCATGCCGGAGTGGCAGGATCTGTTGCCAAGAGTTAATTTGTGGCCGAGCATGGACGTTTATTCCGAGGGTGAGGACCTTCTCGTAAAGATGGAGGTGCCTGAAATGAAGCCGGACGAGATTGATATAACCTTGAAAGACGGCTACATAATAGTAACCGGACATCACGAGCATGAGGAAACGGAGAGCAACAAAGAGTACTACCGTAGAGAGCGCTTTGCCGGAGAGTTTGCTCGCGAGATACCTCTTCCAAGAGATATTAATAAGGAAGACGTCCAGGCGAATGTAAACGATGGCGTTCTCGAGATACGCATAAAGGGTTTTGCGAAAGAAGTGCCAGTTGCAACCAGGATACCTGTCTCAGCCGGCGAGTACACGGCAGTGTCCGGGGGAGCCGGTAAGATGGCGGAGGGTCATGAGTCGGCTGCCGAAAATGAAGGCAACTCTTTTGAAACCGGCCCGACCGCAACCGAAAAGAAGAGTGGAAGCCGGACCGTAAAGGTAGAATCAGGCAAGCAAAAAGGTGAATAAGCTTTAAAAAATGAGTCTCATATAGAGACTCGAGGTCAACGCCCCATCCTTAAAGGGCAGGGGTCCCATTCTAAGAGACCCCTTTCCTATGCCATAAAACGTCGCGGAACTTCTTGCTCACCTGACAAATGCAAGCGATGACTGCTGTATAATTTTGAACAATTGAGCGAAAGGATATTTGAATGCCCGCGATCCGCATCAGGGATTTGCATAAGAGCTATGGCCAGATCAAAGCCGTGGATGGCATTTCGCTCACGGTTGAGGAGCGCGAGATATTCGGGATACTCGGCCCGAACGGAGCCGGGAAAACGACCACGCTCGAGATAATCGAGACGCTGCGGGCGCCTGATAGCGGGACGATCGATGTCCTGGGCCTGGACGTGCTGAAGGACGCCCAGGCAATAAAGGAACTTATCGGGGTACAATTGCAGACCACCGTTTTCTTCGACCAGCTTAACGTCTTCGAGACGATCGACCTGTTCAGCTCTTTTTATCCCAAGACGCTTCCGATTAATGATCTGATAGCACTGGCTGACCTTGGGGATAAATCGCATTCAAGGGTTAATGAGCTTTCCGGCGGACAACACAAGAGATTGTCGATAGCGCTCGCCCTCGTGAACGACCCCAGGATCATTTTCCTCGATGAACCGACCACCGGCCTGGATCCCCAGGCGCGCCGCAGAATCTGGGAAATCGTCGAGAATTTGCGCGATCAGGGTAAAACCCTGGTGATAACTACTCACTATATCGAGGAAGCGGAGCACCTATGTGACCGGGTGGCGGTCATGGACCAGGGAAAAATCGTAGCTCAGGGTACGCCGGATCAGCTGATAAATGAACACGTTGCGGATAGCATCATAAGCCTTCGGATCGATCCGCCTTTGCATGCAGATGCGCTGCGGGCGATCAAAGGTGTAATCGATGCGCGAGTCTCCGAAGGTCAATATGAGGTGACGACAAAGACGCCCCAGGAAACGCTGGTGGAGCTGATGTCTTTGGCCCGCGAGCGCGGGTTCGAGGCCAGTGACATAAACATGAAGCGGGCGACCCTGGAGGATGTCTTCCTGAAGTTGACCGGTAAAAGGATCCAGTCATGAGCCGGTTTTACAAAATTTTCCTGTACGATTTTAAAATGACTCTGCGCCAGCGTGAGGCTCTTTTCTGGATGTTCCTCTTTCCCATACTCCTGATGGTGATTCTCGGCCTTATTTTCGGGAACTCCAACCGTATGAAACTGAGCGTGGGCATCGTGGATCAGGACGAATCGGTGGTCAGCGAGGCGATAGTAAACGCTTTCAATGGCATGGACGGCCTGGTTATAACCACGGGCAGCGAAGAGGCGGAGCGGTCCGCCTTAAAGGACGGCGAGCGAAATGCAGTGCTCATAATACCAAAGGGTTTCGGCCAGAACATCCTGGGCGGCACCACCCAAAGCATAACCATGGTGCTCAACAACACAAATGTGAATACGGCGCAGATCACTTCCAACACTATGAGAGGAATCGTGCAGCAGATGGGGCAGATGATCTCCGGAGCGCCGGAGCCGGTACAGCTCAACGAGGAAGTGGCCCAGGACGTAAAAGACTTCAAGTACATCGACTTCATTGTGCCGGGAATAATCGCCATGGTTGTCATGTTCGGCGGCCTTGCCGGATATTCGCTCGAGATTGCGACATATCGAGAGAAGGGAATACTACGCCGAATCAGGGTCTCGCCGCTTTCCTTGACGAGCTTCCTTGCCGGCGGCATCGCCACGGTACTGATCTTCACCCTCATCCAGACCGGGATTCTTCTCACCATCGGCGTGCTTGCGTTCAAGATGAAAATCGCCGGCAATTTACTCTACATCGGATTTCTCGTGATCTTTGGGGCGTTGTCGTTTCTCGCCCTTGGGTTCCTCATATCATCGTTGACAAAGAATAGCCGAAGTGCCGGCGCGGCCTCGCAAGCTATTGCCATGCCCATGATGTTCCTCGCCGGTGTTTTCTTCCCGCTGGAGATAATGCCCGGGGCCTTGAAAGTAATAGCCCGCTGCCTTCCCCTTTATTACCTGGGAGACGCCCTGAGGCAGGTTATGATCAATTCAGCCAGCCTGGTTTCCGTCTGGCTGGATATCCTTGTCTTGGCGGGGATGGGCTTGGTTGCCTTCGCTGCCGCGGTAAGGTTTTTCAGATGGGAATAAGCAGCATCACACTTGGAAGCGTTCGAGGCCTTCTCGATATTTCCTAAATAAAGCGGGAATCAGATAGTAACCTCTGTTTTCACACGTCCGCCCGCTTCCTCGCCGTTGACATCCCCCGCATCATTTGGGCCGTCAGGATCCTCAGGGTACTGGCGCATATCACCAGACTCTTTGCCATTTTCCTTATGATGCCCGTGTCCATGAAGCAGTGCCTTGAGCGTGCGGGTCTTGCGGTAGGAAGAGTTCATAAAGAATCCTTTTGCGTGCTTCTTTTGCATGCTTCCCCCTTGTAACAACCCCCTATATATTAACTCATAAAATGTATCGGACCGTGCCCCTTTGCCGATTACGGAGAAGGGGCAATTGTAACAGTCTTTATATAGCCTGGTAACACTGCAGACACATTTCTCCGATTTTCAGTAAAGCCCGCTTTAGCTGCCCGACTGGTAGTATCCAACCTCCACGTTGGGGTCAGTAAGAATACCATGAGGGTGCGTCAATGCCTGTTCCAAAGTCCACGCCGTGCCAGCCGCTGGCGTCCTTTTTCATGAGGATAAGCGCGTTTTCCAGTTTTTCGCTGGTACAAACGGCGATGCCGGCCGCCTCGTCACCATGGATCACGATATTGTTAATCTGGAACTCGAGCCCGGGCACCGCATTGCTTTTCACAAAACTCAGCATCGCGGTTTCCGCAGCCGCCTTTTCCTGGCTGCTCTGGTCGTTACCGCTGCCCGCCTCGGATACCGCCTTTGTGTAGCCGTCCTCGTATCCATTGGCAAAACCCTCCGCGTATCCTTGAGCGAACTCGGCGCTCACCCCCGATCCGGGATGCGCCTGGGGATTATTGACCCCCTTCTTGCCATCGGCATAGCCACTTTGGGAGCCGTCGCTATATCCCTGCGATACGCCGTTGTCGTGGTCGGCCTGATTTACGGACTGATTATCCCCCTCGGCTACCTGATTCTTGCTCGAGCCGCAGCCTGCAAGTAAAGCAATAAGGAAGAGGAGCGAAAAGAGCGATATCAAAAGCATCTTTCGTTTCACCTGAGAGCCTCCTTTTCTCGAACGCGCCCTGCAATATGCTAATTCTACACGAGATGGGTGCCGGCTTCTTTTGGTTTGAAACATGTATCAACCGATACGGGCGACAACTCCGGCTTCCAGAAAATAGATTAGCCTTTCTTTCACCGGTTCGCCGCTGCACTTCTCCCAGGCCCAGGCGTATAGTTCCATCTGCGGCCGGTAGCGGTTGAGCATGGTATCGATCGTCTTAGTCCCCGTCCGGTCCGTTTTGTAGTCGACGAGTACCCATCCATCCGGTTCCCAAAAAGCCAGGTCCACGGCGCCTCTTAACAACGTCGGCGATGCCCCGCCTTCGAGCATCGTTTGAAAGGGGACTTCGGTGAGCCTCCTGGGCGCAGACATCGCCCGCTTCCATAAGCTCGACGCCCTTGCGCCCTCAACCATCTTTAAGACAAGCGGCGCAAGTTTGGGGGCGATGCCCCTCCCGAGGAGGGCCGATGCCGCCATTTCCTGTAAGTCCGCCGAGGGCGTTTTGATGGCCGCCTCCATTAATGCGTGTATTATTTCTCCCAGGACGATGCCATCTTCGCCCTGCCAATCCCAGCCGGCTTGAGCCTCCCCTCCGGAATCCTCCGTTACCGTGAAAGAGGGTTCCTGAACGGGGGCCGAAAGAACGGAGTGGCGAGAGAGGGCGAATTCCTTTGCTCCTGAAACAGCGTAGCTTGGTTTGAGGCAATCCTTGAGCCGCTTTGAGATATCCATTTCCGCCTTGCTTATTTCGGCGAGACTGATATCAGGTGGTTTTTTCGCAGCCAGGGATTGCGGGCGGGGATCGGGCAGTTCGCTGCCGGGAGGCAGGTGAGCTTCGAAGCGCCGCCACGGATTCCAGCCGTTGTTTTTGGCCTTTTGGGAAATAATGGTAGCACGGCACGACCGGGTGGCTGCGACATAAGCGAGCCTGAGTTCTTCAGCTCGCAGGAACCCTCTTTCCTTATCCGCCAGTAGCTCCCAGCCGGCTGGATGGGCCAGTAGTTCGCCTCTGCGGCCATAGGCGTTTCCCTCCGCAAAGATCGCCAGATAACCCAGTACTTCGTCTCCGGAGCGATCGATGTGCCTGTCGATTTCATGTTCGGAAGCTCCGTAAGGATCGGCTAGGAATACAACCGGCGCCTCAAGACCCTTGGCCTTGTGGAGGTTCATTACCCTTACGCAGTCTTCTTTTGAAAAGACGGGCCCCGCATCATGGCGCCCCTCCCGATCGCTGAGCCTTTCCAGGAATTCAACCGCTTGCTCGATGCTCCACATCTCAGCTTGCGCCTCTCGCAAGAGCTCGAGCGCTTTGAGGAGCCCTCCGGCTGCGCTATTTCCGCCCGGCTCGGCTGCAGCTAGAGCGGTTATTCCGAGATCCGTGGCCATCATTTCAATAGCGGATAGGAGCGGAATCTTGAAGGTAAGCAGGTAGTAGGACCTGAGGCGTCTGAAGGCATCGTCAATTGAGTCTGCGAGATCGGGGGAAAGTCGTGCCGGAGGGGGGGTTTGAAAGCAAAAAGTCCCGCCCGCTTTCTTGAAGGAGTAGAGCGCATCATCGCCAAGGCCGAAGAGTTCGCTGCGTAGCACGGCAACCAGGGCGACGGGGTCGTCGGGATGGGCGATTGCCTTAAGGCACAAATTCAGCAGTTTAAGCGGGTATATCTCGCTCAAACCCGACCCCCCGGCCACCTGGCATGGAATGCCGTATTTACGAAGTGCGCGGGCATAGGCGGGCAGACTAGCCGTATTGCGAGCGATAATCATGAATTCGCGGGGAGCGGCTTGCGGGGAGGACTGCGATTCGCTTGCCGGTGGGACCCTGGTTTTTCCATCCAGGGTCTCCTTTATGGCCCGGGCGATAATATCCGCTTCGAAAGCGATTACCTCTTCCTTTCGTGTATAGACTTGCGGTATCTCGAGGCGGAAGACGCCGCTGGGATATCTTTCATCGTGCTCTTTTTTTCCCGCCAGCAATCGAATGTAGGACGGAGATTCCGGGCACTCCTGCAATGGAAATCTGCAGGCGTCCGATTCCGCGCCCGATGATTGCCCGGGCTCGAATGCATCATTCACCCAATCGAGGAGCCGTTCATTCGCCCTGAAGTTTGCGCATAGTCTCACAACCAGGCCGCCGCCGCTCGCGATAATCTGCTTCACCTCGTTATAGGTCGTGATATCCGCCCGGCGGAAACGGTATATAGACTGCTTCGGGTCTCCCACAACAAAAAGCGAACCGGGGCGGGGTGTAGCCTTTCTCCAATCCTTCTCGGCTGAGTTTTGCGAGGTTAAGAGCACGATCACCTCGGCCTGAATGGGATCGGTGTCCTGAAACTCATCGACCAGGAGGTGGGTAAAGCGGAGTTGCAGATAACGGCGCACCGCCGGGTTTTCGCGCACGAGGCGAGCAGCTTTCATCAGCAGATCCTGGAAGTTTAAGACACCGTGCCGCTTGCGCAGCATGTCATAGCTGTCACGGGCGAGAAGCAGCAGGCGCATGACGATCGCGTAGCGCATTTGCCGCCAGGCGCCGAGGTTGGGGGAGACCACCTCTTGCCGGAAGGCGTCCCAACGCCCTTTTTCGTCCTTGGCGTCCTGAGCCGTGAAGTCGCCGTCCTGCTTCCAGATCTTCTGTACGATGTCGACCTCTCTGTCAAATAATGCCAGGACTTGCATAAGTTGACCGGGATTTTCCAGTTCCTGGTAGTGGGAAATTACGCGGGGCAGGCGTGCCAGTTGCGGGATGAGAGTGTCGTTGCCCGTTTTTACAGGGAGCAGGGGAGCGAGGTCTTTCATGCGGCTGACATAGTCTTCCAGTTGTTGACGCACGTGATCCAGGTCGGCATCTAAATTTTGCCTGTCGGGGACGGGCCACTCCTCAACGTCCGGGAAATTCGCGAAATCGACGAAGGCGGTCTTGAGATCGCTGAGTTTCAACCCCAGATCGTGCAGCCTTACAAGAAGGCCTTGTGGATCGTCCTCGAGAATGTCTGCCGTAAAGACATCCCAAGCCTCCTCGCGCAGGCGCCGGTCCGCCTCCTCATCTATCTCCTCGAAAGTCAGGTCGATGCCCGCTTCGACCGGCCGTTCCCTGAGCAGCCGGGCGCAGAATGCATGGATGGTTCCTATGAAACATTCCTCCTGCTGCGAAAGCGCTTTCTCAAGCCTGTCGAGCTCCTCGCCACGCACCTCCTTCAAGGCCTGCTCCAGCTCTATATTGAAACGGGAGCGCAACTCGGCTGCCGCCTTGCGGGTGAAGGTGACGGCGGCCATGTTGCTTATGCTCTGGCATTTTCCGCTCGCCAGCAGGGCGAGCATGCGGCCCACCATGCCGGTGGTCTTACCAGTCCCGGCCGATGCTTCGACCAGAATGTTTTTATCCAATTCGGAGAAAATGAGGTTTCTCTCTTCCTGATCGGGAATAAGTCCCCGGCCTTTTTCCCGGTCTGAGGGCATCATGGCTGTTCCTCCTGGTAGCCCCTGAGGACGGCGAATGGCATTAGATTTTTATTATCCAGCCTGGCCATTTTTTTCTTCACCGCTTCACAAGCCGGCTGGATATCGCCGAAGGCCGATCGATAGTCGCTGTTCTTGAGATCGTCGGCATTATCGCTCAATGGGAAACAGCCCAGGCGCAACATTTCGCATAGCCTGACGATTACAAATAGACCTTGGCGCAGCTCGTCGGCGCTCCAACCGATTCTTTTTCCATGCTCGCTGGTATTGGGAAAAAAGTACTCGAAAGAGTCGATTCGCAGGCCCGGGTGATCTTCAGCAAGCCGGGATTCCGCCAGGGCGACGTACAGGCTTCCCTGCACACGCCTGCCAGCCTGGAAAGGATCTTCGCCTTCGAAGTATTTACTCGAACCGGTCTTGTAATCGCAGAGGACAAAGGCCTTTTCCCGCCCCTCTCCCGCCTCATCGATGCGGTCGATATAACCGCGGACTTGAATCTCACTGCCGTCGGGAAGCGGGATAAGGACCGGCTCCTCACTGTCAACCGCGTTGCCCTCGCCTTTGGATTTCAGCCCCACCGCGACTTCGAAATAAAGCGGTTTCCTGGCCCGGCATGAGCGCTCCTCCTCGTATAAGAAGATGGAAGCCGTGTTACGAAGTTCGTTAACCTCCGCCTCGAACACTTCCCGATTCGGCGGCGGTTTTATGCTTTTCCAGGCGAGCACCTCGGCATCGAGAATCTTATCGAGGTGCTCCCCGTCCCGCTCGAAATCCGGCTTGCGGCCGTCGCGGGCGAGGGTGTGATGAAATCTTCTAAAAACA
>Ga0209747_1000143_pt1 | contig 35660 bp, 28 predicted proteins | sample BarGraNGADG00311_FD_184498 | JGI IMG/M metagenome (GOLD analysis project Ga0209747, IMG submission 184498) | Arctic peat soil microbial communities from Barrow, Alaska - Barrow Graham LP Ref core NGADG0011-311 (SPAdes) (version 2) | ecosystem: Environmental > Terrestrial > Soil > Wetlands > Peat...
AATATCATGTACTGAATCTCTTCTGCTTACATGCCCCAGAAGATGTTCAATATCCTCGAATCGCAGGATATCGCGAACCTCCGAATGAGCTTCAGCAACTTTTAAGACAATTCCGCGTGCTTCCAGGTCTATATAAAGTCTTTTTATAAGTCTTGCGCCTGTTGAATCTATATATGCTGAGGTGCTTAAATCGAAGATCACCACTTTTAACTCTATACCCGAAGACATAATTTTTGCCCAAACAGTATGAAATACATTTGCAGCATTAAAATAAAGGAGGGGTGCTTCCACTCTGAATAACAGTACTCCGGGAAGTGTTTCATTATCAGGATGCCGTTTCATATCGGTATACCTGTTGGTACCGGGTATTCTTCCAAGAAATGCAACATGCGGACTTGAAACAATTCTGATAATTAATATCAAAGAGGCTAACGCTGCAATTGCCACTCCCTGTAGTATTCCAAAAATAATAACACTTAAAAGCGCTAGATTAGCGATGACAAAGTCAAATTTATTGACTTTAAATAAACGGTTGAATTCTTTAAAATTTACAAGACCTCTTATAGCAACCAGAACCACTGAAGCGAGGATTACAGTGGGCAAGTTTTTAAGCAGTCCGGTCAAAAACATAAGGCAGGCTGCAATTGTAATCGAAGCAACTATCAGTGCAACAGGTGTTTTTGCGCCAGCTTCTTCATTCACGGCAGATTGCGACAAGCCACCGCTTACAGGATATCCGCTTCCTAATGAGACAGCTAAATTAGCAACTCCCAGTGCGAGCAATTCCTGGTGCGGATCAATCTCGTAATTGTTTTTCTGTGCTAAAGCCTTGGCAGCAGAAACACTCTCGATATAAGCCAGTAGAAAGCAGGCAAATGCAAGGGGAACAACACTTCTGATATCATCTATATTAATTGAAGGCAGATGGAGCTGTGGCAGCCCTGATGGAATTACCCCAACAGTTTTAAAACCTACAACTCCAAGCGATGTAAAAGATATTATTACAATTGAAATTGCAACTACAACAATAGTAGTCGGTTTGCCCGGAAAAAGTTTTTCACCGGCAAAAATGAGCAGAATCGCAATTAATCCAAAAACTAAAACTGTATAATTTGTATTGGGTAGTTGATGAAGGAGGGCGGTTATCCGCTGAATAGTATTTGTTCCACCACCTGGTACTCCAAATAACTTGGGTAATTGTGTCGATCCTATTGCTATTGCAGCACCGGCTTTAAAACCCAAAAGAACGTTTTCGCTGATAAAATTAATAATGCTGTTCAAGCGTAAAACATAAGCCAAAACACTCATAAAGGCAAACACCAGGGCGGTTAGCGAAGAGATATCGATCCATCGTTGAGGATCACCGTTAGAGAGACTTGCAAGAGTTATTCCAATAAGCATTGAAATGGCAGAGGTGGGGCCAATAGCAAGTTGCTTTCCTGTGCCAAGCAGTGCATAAAAGATACCTCCAATCAGGTAACCATATACACCATATTGCGGTGGTAATCCAGCCAGTGTTGCGTAAGCCAATGAAACCGGGATGGCATAAGCCGCAAGAGTCACGCCCGCTATACTGTCATTCCCAAAAATTTTTAATGAATATCCGGGAAGCCATTGCGAAGCAGGAAACAGTCTTTTAAAAAAATGGTTATCCATTAACAAGATATTTTAATTGATGTTTCTGTAAACACTATTGATAAACCATACCAAAGCCACGATAAAAATACATTTTTTAATATCAATTTTTGATACGACCAATATATTTTCAAAATGAGTATTTATTTGTCATAGTTAAATTCCTGATACCAGAACATTGAAACGTCTGCGTATGAGTAATTTTCTGTTTTAAAAAGTTTTGTATTAAAGAATTTCTTATCGATCATGGTATCAATCTGGGCAGCAGTTTTGTCAATGCCATAATTATAGGCTGTAGCAATGAATTTTAACTTTTGTAACTCACCTTTCCTTTCTGTGTTAAATTTTTTATCGCAAATCTTAAAAAAAGCGATGATGTAATTGAATTGAGATCTTGTGTTCTCAAGGTCACTTACAATTGCTTTGCGGTAACTTACCAAATCATCAAAGTGGGATCTGGATTTCAATTCCAAAGGTGGATTTTTGTTCATTTTGGGAGAAGTCTCTTCAAGGATTAATTCTGCAAATGAAGGTTTCATCTGGAATTGACCTATTGAAAAGTCAGCATATTCATCTCCGAGATTAATATAGAGAGCTTTAAGAAGGGTGATTTCCATTTTATCGCGCAATGCTGAATACCGGACCAGTTCAGGGAAGATAACAGCAATTGCCATTCGATATGATATGTTATATCTGGCAAGAACCGGCTCCATCCAGCTCCTGTTTTCCTTTTCAAAAGTCACAGCTTTCAACCAGTCTTCACCAAAAACTTTGCGATAGTTGAGTTGTTGCGAGTAGATGGGACTAAGAAGAAAGGAAAATATAAGTATGAAAAATAGTAGTTTCACATTGCTAGAATGGCACCTTGCATTGCAATATCGAATTTTTTTTCGGGGAGTAATACATATATGCAAGATAGATTTTCCCGGCATCTTTTACGAGATAAGGACTAAATAAATCAGTAAGTGAAGTTTTATCACTGAAAGAAAGCTTTCCGTAATCGTACACTGCGTATTTGGTGTTATCAGTATTGACAAATAATTGTCCACCGCCTATTATCTCCGGTTTTAGAGTAAGCAATGTTTTTCCCTGTAAATCCTTGATTTTATCGTATGCAACAAAAAGAATATCGTCATATTTTATATTGCCGTTTAATACACCAGCGACAGATTGTGTTGGATCGTAGGTTGCATTTTGGATGTTTGTAACAAGCTTTGGAAGCATGGCTCCGGGACCGCCCCCCTCAACCATTTTTTGCTGCATCATCTGTGCGTATTGCATAGCAAGGTCCATGCGCTCCTGATCGGTTTTTGCGTTTTTCATGGCAGCTTCCATCTTTTTCCCGTCTTCTTCAGAAGTCACAATAGTTTCAATGACTGTTGCGGCAAATTTCTCTCTCGTCTTTGATAATGTGAAACTGATTATCTGAGCATACGGACCATATTGCTTCCCATCGAATGTAATGAGCAATTTTTCGCCTGATTTACTAATGTATGGTTTGTTTCTCAAGATGAAACTTTCAATGCTATTGTCGGATTTATCTACAGTTTCAAATTCAGCAACATTAGGATCATCATTGCTGTATGGACCTTTTGTAACTCCCCCCTGAATGATATAATATTTGCTTGTAAGACGATCCTGAATAAGTATTCTCCCATCGTCCTTTACGCTGATATTTACTTCCTTGTAATCAATTTTATATTTACCACCCATATCCATAATAACATCAGGATTACTACAGGCACATGTCGGTTCAGGTTCCGGTTTTGGTTTTTCCTTTCTCCCGAGAAGCTCATCGGTCATCGAATTTGTAACTTTTTTTAACAGCCCGCCCTGGGCATTTATAGTGTTTACAAATACAAGGAATATTGCCAGTAATAACAATATTGACTTTTTCATAACATCTTGTTTTATAATTTCAAAGATAATTATTACTTAATTGATGTCTTCAGACCCTTAAAAAATCTTTATCTGTTACTCAACAACTCAATATTTTTAATGAACGAGGGGGAATCGTACCAAGGATCAAACTCCGGGTTATTGAAGATTTCACCTGTTCTGTAATTAATGTATCCTTTTATAAACCTGGGAGATAATTGATATACAATTTCGGAATTGTCATTCAGGAGGGGAGGGGTCTCAGTCAAAATATTCTCGAAAGAATAGTTTCTGACACCTGCTTTTTCCAATTCCATGGAGTAGAAATTTACAATGTCGTTTGAAATACAAATAATTATAAGATAATTACCAAAAAATTTCCGGCTATTATGCTTTATAGTCAGGTCAAGGTTGTCTTTTGAAACCGGCAGGGCAGTTTTATAGAAACTTTCGGCAAACTTAAAACCATTCAGCAAAATGTTGTTGGCATCAGACTCTTCTTTAGTATAATGCATGTAGGTTTTCAGCTCCTTTTCGTTTTCAAAGATAAAAGTAATTGCAGCTGGGTCGGGAAATTTATCAGGGAAGTATAAACTGTATTGACTTGATTTCTGGATTTCCGACAGAAAAGCCATCATTTCTTCAAGACTCTGGTTTTTTTCAATACCGGATAATCTGCTTACTGTAGATTCAATGAATCCATTTTTTTTAGCCAGTTGAATATGAAGAAAGATAATATATCCAAGTAGCACGATAATAAAAACCAATACCAAAATCTGTAATGTCATATCATTTCAGTAAATGGAATGAGAAACTTCACCCAAAGTTAAATCATTTTTCCAAGATAACTCTTTAATGATTACCTAAAACATAACATAATTATTTGCCCTAATTACCTCCAAACCTTGGGTTTACAACATTATTATAAATTGAGCCAAATGTGTAGGTAAGTCCGAAACTTGTATAATACTGGAATTGAGTGGCCAACTCTTTAACGCGCAGAAGTACCTCTTCCGTTGTAGCGCCACCTTTTACCAGGCCAATCTGATCGTGTATTATTGAAGCATCTCCTCCCAGGTTAACAGATAAACCTTTTGCTATCCTGAAATCAAGGTATGCATTAATGGAAAGATTGTTTTTAGACCAGTCGGGAAAGTAGTTACTATATTGCATACTGACATCAATTGATCCCCATTTCTGAACAACTTCATAAGCAATGGAAAACGAATGCCTGAAAAGACCCTCTTTGGTTTTGTTGTAAATTGTTGTATCAGTGTAATTGTTATAAATGTATCCTGGAGTATAAAGAAATCTTAGTTGTCTCCTGGTTGATTCTGAATATGGGTACAAGTCATATTCAATTCCAGGCATGATTTTCAGGGTCATGTCAATGTTGCTATAACTTGAAGATCCGAGATAGAATGATCCTCCGTATGACCAATGGTCGGATATGCTCTTCACTATCAACGAATTGAAATTTCTTGAGTTATTTTCACTCTTTATTATTCCATCATCAGTGTCAAACTGATCAATACTATAATTATACGATGTTGCCATGTTTATTTTCCAGTCTTTTGTAACCCTGACGGCTGAAATATTCCAATTAAGATAGCTTGATTCATACGATTTTTGTCCATTTAAATATCCATAAACAGATGCCCTATACACCCAGCTGTTCCATTTGTCAGAGGAGATAGTTTCTGACAGAGGCTCGCTGAAACTAATATTCATATATTTAGAAAGAGGGGTTTTCGCCACATAGCGCATCAGCCCCATTTTAAGTGTGCGGACCTCCATTATTCGCGATTCGTCCTGGGTTGCATCAGGAGAAGTGGCGAAGGATATGGTATCTCGCATTCCTGAGTTTTCATTTTGTCCGACAAGGTAATAAGTATGTTCATAACCTCCTGAACCAGTTTGCTGCATGGTTGAAATGATATATACTCCTGCGTCTTTGATATCTCTTACGTAGTTCACATAAGGCATTTCCTTTCGGATATAATCACTTGCTTCCATAAATACATTAAGAGCATCCTTACGCAGAGTGTCGGATTTGGTGTTTATCTCCTGCGAAAAGGCAGTAAGCATATAGATAAGACATGCGGAAAGCAGAAAAAGTTTTTTCACTTGGGTGATTCTGGTTAGCAGTATAAACAAATACGAAAGTAATATTACATTATTACACCAACAAAATTCAGGTAAACTTTGTTGTTAATAAAATAACAAAAGAAATCCGGCACCTATTACGGATGCCGGACATCAGTGAAGAAACAAGGAATGAAAAATGAGAACTTATTTTTGCTTTGAGGGAGCTCTTCTGGTTTCTTCCAATCCGTCTTCAGAAATAATCCAGTATTTGTTACCTAGCTCCCATGGCTCAGTGAGTTCATCATATTGGGAGTGAGTTACAATGTTGTTTTTAACCAGGCCGATTCTTATTTCATTATGAAAAAGGTTTTCCGACGTTTTATCAAAATGAAGGACAGTATTTTCCGGGACAAAAAGGTTTACTGTAGCAAAATCAGCTGTCCATCTGCTTCCTGCCGGAAGGGCAAAGTATTCGTCGAGCCAGATTGTATCTCTACCTATTTTTGAGTTATAAATAATGGATTCTGCTTTTCTTACCGCATCACTTCTTGTGCGACCAGAAGAACGTTTTTCGATTTCTAACTTTACTATATTCTCATCTGTAATATTTAACTGTAAGCGAGATGGAATATACAACTGATGTGCTGAATCATCCATGTATATAGTGTAGTCCTCATCAGGTAATGAAAACTCTTTATCATATTTCAGATCAGAAGTTTTATGATCGGTCATAATGTAAATAGTATCAGGCGTATTAGTCATTAGAATCTGAGTTATGGCCTTTCCACTCTGGGCGAAACTTATACCTTCGTTAAAGAGGATCATTGACAATGCTACGCATGCAAGAACCCATACGATAAAGCCTGCAAGACTGAAAACACCATCTCTGGCCTTGAACCAGAAAATCATTTTTACCCCCCAGTATATTAATGCGAGCATTGGTAGAATTACGGCAATTAGTGTCAATGTTATTATCCACGGAGTGGAAGAAGGGCTGACTATATAATTCAAAAAATCGGTATAATAAGCGAGGTGCACATTAATTCCATTGTGTGAGAAAACTCCGGGGAATTTAAAGACGAAAACCATAACAACACTTAAAATGGCCAGGAACCCTATAAGCACAAACGCTATACCTATGATAATTAGAAATATACGCAATATTATATAGAGAACTCTGCCGATCGCACTGAACACTTCGTTGAAAGCATTTCCGGCATTGGAGGTATTATAATAACCCTGATTGTACGTTGGAGCCGCTGATGTACTATTTCTGTCAGACTGATGGTATTGAGATGTAGCTGAATGATAGGAACTACCATACATTTCTCTTTTTCTGGAATCCGTATTGGCGACAGGAAGTGCAATCCATAAGATGATATATACTAATAAGCCCACGCCAAAAATCGCAAAAAGAACAAACAAAATCCTAAACAGAACCGGATCGGTATTCAGATATGCTCCTATGCCACCGCAAACGCCACTGATTACTGAATCATCGGGATTACGGTACATTCTTTTTCTTCCGGAAGTATAAACCGGGGGTACCGTTTCCGACTCGTTAAAATCGAAATCCTCCGGTTTTCCCAATATGGAAATCATTGCCTGAACGTTCTCTTTGGAGATAGCTCCGGATAAACCCTTCTGTGATTGAAATATTTCAGCAATACGTGATTCAATATCATCAATTGTTTCGTGCCCCCCCTGGATATTTCGGAACCGGTTATTTATGGCCTGAAGGTAGTCGCGCAAGATCCGGTAAGCCTCATCATCGATCTGAAAGAGTGTTCCGGCTATATTTATGTTAATTGTCTTGTCCATTATTTTCAGTTTTATTTGGTTAGGGATAGGCTTACCGGGTTCTTATCAGATTTACCGAATCAACAAGTTCTTTCCACGATTTATCAAGGTCGGCCAAATAAGTCCGGCCATCTGTTGTGAGCTCATAATATTTCCTTGGGGGACCCTGTTGTGATTCCTCCCAACGATAACTGAGTAATCCGGCATTTTTTTGCCTGGTCAGAAGCGGGTAAAGGGTTCCTTCAACAACAATAACCTGAGCCTCTTTAAGTTCCTTTATTATGTCGCTTGCATAACAGGAATTCCTGGATAAAACGGATAGTATACAGTATTCCAGTATCCCTTTTCGCATTTGAGCTTTTGTATTTTCTAAATCCATGACATGTAATTATTATTGTTTACACTTCAATTTGATATGATACCCCGGGCTTAAAATTTCATGTTCTTTCTTACGGTATCAAATTCTTTTTTCACCGAATCTTTTATATTGTGTATATTAACAGGATTGCCTTTCATCTCAATTTTCTGTGCTGTAGTTTTTGCCTCAGGAATAGCTATATACAAAATCAGATATATCAGGACTCCCATTCCTCCGGCAAGAGTGAGAGCAACAAATATTACTCTTATAATTACCGGGTCAATATTCCAATAAGCTGCCATCCCGGAACAGACTCCCCCAATTACTCTGTTGTCGGTATCGCGGTACATCCTGTGGTAACCCGGGGAAGCAAATTTGTCGCGAGCAGATGGTCCTTCTTTGTCTGAAATGTCCTCAGGTGTTCCTAATACGGAAATAGCCTGCCTTACATCTTCAATATTTATCACCTGCTTATAGCTGGTGATCTTTATACGGAAGAGTTCCGCCATTCGGGTCTCAATATCTGAGAGGATCTCCGATGAACTTTCTTCTCCTGCAAAGTGAAGCTCAAGATTCTTCAGATAATGTTTGAGTTCGGCGTATGCATCTTCGTCGATGTTGAAAGAATATCCGCCGAGATTAATGCTTACTGTGATTTTCATAAGTCTGGTTTTTACTACTGTTAATAATTTACTACTGTTTAATGCATGTAACATTACAATGCAAAGATATATAATAATATTAATACCATGCAATACATAGTACTAAAATAATGTAAATTATTTTTAATTTCCACCTCTTTCCATCTGGCCGTTAACCTAAGGGTAATATTGAAATATGGATTAGAAAAGTTTCCCCTCCTTTTTGAAGGAGGGGTGGCCGGGACAAGTTATTCTCTCATTTTTTGCAATTCATTTCCCGGCCGGGGTGGTTGATCTATTCCTTTCTTTATATCTTTATATCAATGAAAGCAAAATCATATTCAATTGAAAAAGCTTTAAAACTTTCAGATCATCACTCAGGAACATGTCCACTTCGGTTGAGGCAAACCAATCAACCACCCCGGCCGCAACAAACCTTTGCAATACTTTGACTATCATTGTGCTGCGGCCACCCCTCCTTCAAAAGGAGGGGAATTTTCTTCACTTTGTATTTACGATTCTCCTCTTAGGTTGAAGGCTATTGGGTTGGGGGCGAAAACTTGGGGACAAAACGGAGTTACTAATAAACAAGGCAATTCTAAATTCTGGCAACTTTTTTCTATATTTATAAAAATATTTAAGAATGAAGAAAAAATATAAATGGGGAATTCTGGCCCCGGGAAAAATGTCAGCAAAATTTACGGAAGGATTAAAACTTCTGGATAATGTTGAATTATACGCTGTTGGATCGAGGAATGCAGGAAGGGCAGAAAAATTTGCAAAAGACCATGGCTTTAAGAAAGCATACGGAAGTTATGAAGAGCTGGCATCTGACAGTGAGGTTGATATAATATATATTGCATCACCACATTCGCATCATTATGAACATACTATGCTTTGTCTGAAGAATAAGAAAGCAGTTTTATGTGAAAAGGCTTTTGCCATGAATAGTCGTGAAGTGGATGGTATGATAATCGAAGCTACGAGGCAAAAAACGTTTCTGATGGAAGCTCTCTGGCCACCTTTTCAACCGGTTTATAAAAAAACCAAAGAGATATTACAGAAAGGTATGCCTGGTAAATTAATCCATTTGGATGCCAGGTTTTCAATTCAGCCTCCTTATGACCCCACTGAGAGAAAATTCAATCTTGAACTTGGAGGAAGCTCTCTTCTTGATATAGGAATATACCCGGTTATAGATGCTCTTTATTTTATTGGAGTACCAGATGAAATTAGCGCAAAAGCTTCGTTTGCAGGTTCAGGCTCGGAGGATTCCATAAGTATAATATTCAGGTATAAAGATGGCAGGATGGCAACTCTTTACAGCTCCTTTAAGACGTCGGCAGGAATCGGTTGTGACCTGCTCTGTGAAAATGGGAATCTCTTTTTTACCCGCGAACGCGACATGTCTCAAATGCTTATCGTGGAGCTAAAAGGGAAAGAACAGGAAAAATATTCACTTTTACCGGAAGGTATGGGGTACTCTTTTGAAGCAATGGAGGTTATGAATTGCCTTGATGAAGGAAAGCTGCAAAGTGATGTTGTCCCACATTCGTTCAGCCGCAAACTTATCAACACTCTTGACAGGATAAGGAATGAAGCAGGGATTGTTTTCCCGGGTAGAGATTAAAGAATGAGGGGGAGACATAAAGAGACTGAGAGACTGAGAGACAAAGAGCCAGTGACTCGAAACGCGAAACACGAAACGCGAAACGCGAAACACGAAACGCGAAACGCGAAACACGAATCCTGATACAAAGACTGATTAAATAATGCCGGACAGCGTCTCAAATATAAAAGCCGAAGGTGCATTCTTTAGGAAGAAGTTACTTCTTAGTGCGATTATTCCGGGGATTTTCATTTTTGTAATGTGGCTGGTAAAAATTATTGAAGTGCTATTTGAACTAGACTTTTCGGGTTTTGGAATTTATCCGTTAACGGCAAAAGGACTTCCCGGAATTGTTTTTTCACCATTTATCCATGCCAATTTTACTCACCTTTTTAATAATTCTCTGCCGTTTTTTTTCCTTTCAGTAGCCCTCTTCTATTTTTATTCAGAGGTGGCACTGAAAGTTTTTACACTGACCTTTTTCCTGACAGGTTTTCTAGTGTGGATTGCAGGCAGAGAAGCCTGGCATATAGGAGCCAGCGGATTAGTTTATGGATTAGCATCCTTCCTCTTTTTCAGTGGAATAATACGCAGATACTTCCGGCTAATAGCATTGTCACTTTTGATAGTATTTCTATATGGTTCCATGGTATGGGGCATGTTCCCCGATTTATACAAGAATGTATCGTGGGAATCGCATATGCTTGGATTCTTCTCGGGGGTGCTCCTTTCGGTATGGTTCAGGAATGATGGTCCACAGATGCCGGTGTATGAATGGATGACCGAAGAGAGGGAAGATGAAAAAGAAGATAATGAGATAGTTGGGAATGAAGAGAATAAGGAACAAAGCGCCTCAGATTGCGATGTTGCTAAAAAAGAATAACTTTAAACCTTACAAAATTTCCTTTATGCAGAAGATTTCCGCGGTAATAATTGCTTATAATGAAGAAGCTTACATTGAGCAATGCATTAGGTCGGTTGCAGAAGTAGCTGATGAGATTGTAGTTGTTGATTCATTCTCAGGTGATAGAACTAAAGAGATTTGTCTTTCAATGGGTGTCCGATTCATTGAACACCAGTTTGAAGGTTACAGAGATCAGAAAAATTTTGCATTGACACAAGCCTCTTTCGACTATGTGCTTTCTTTGGATGCCGATGAGGCTCTGTCTCCACAGCTGGAGAAATCTATTCTTTTAGCAAAACAGGATTTGAAATATGATGGATATAAATTTAACCGGCTAAATAATTATTGCGGTAACTGGATCTATCATACCAATTTATCCCCGGAGTGTAAAATACGTCTGTTCAATAGGAAAAAGGCCCAGTGGGGAGGTTTCAACATTCATGAAACCATAGCTCTTGATAATCCTAAAAGTGTTGTTTTCCTAAAAGGAAGCTTACTTCATTGGCTATATGATAGTTATGAAGAAAGTGTCAATAAGATGAACACTTATACAACTATTCTGGCAAATGAATATTATAGTAAAGGCTTTAAATCAAATTCAATAAGATTACTCATTAGTCCTGCCTGGAGATTTTTTCATTCATATTTTTTAAAAGCAGGATTCCTGGATGGATATGATGGTTTTTTAGTTAGTAAGCTTCTTGCCACAACCTGCTTCCTTAAATATGTAAAACTCCGAAAACTTCACATTCTGGCAAAGCAATTTAAATTTATGCCGGATAATGCTTCCGCTATTATTCAAACTAATCAAACCGTTGAGGTTGAAGAAAAATCAAGATCAATAAAGATCGGGTTTGATGCCAAAAGAGCTTTTTTCAATTTCAGCGGATTAGGAAATTATAGTCGTAACCTATTGAGCGCTATAGCAAACAAACACCCTGAAAACGCCTACTACTTATTCACACCTACTACCAAGAATCGCTATTTACTTGAGAGTGAAGAAAGGTTTAAATTGATTGAACCAAAAGCTTTCTTTTATAAGTATATTAATTCATTATGGCGCCTGAAGTACATGAAAAACGAATTCAAAGTTCAGTCGATAGAAATATATCATGGACTGAGCCAGGAGTTGCCTTTCGGGATCGAAAAATCCGGAATTAAATCAGTAGTAACTGTTCACGATCTTATTTTCCTGAGATTCCCGGAATTTTATAACTGGATTGATGCAAAAATCTACTATTTTAAATTAGTACACGCATGCCGGGTTGCAGATAAAATAGTTGCTATCAGCAGTCAGACAAAAAGTGATCTTGTGAGGTTTCTTGATGTTCCTGAAAGTAAAATTACAGTGATTCATCAGGGGTGTAATCCATGCTTTTGGAATAAATACAGTAATGAATATTGGCAGGAAGTCAAAACAAAATTCAACTTACCGGAGAGATATTTATTATACGTTGGAACTATTGAGGAACGCAAAAATCTACTTGGTGTAATTAAGGCAATGTACATTGCCAATATTAACATTCCGCTTGTTGTAGTCGGACGGAAGTCTGATGCTTATTACAAAAGAGTACTAAGCTACATATATACTAACAAACTGAATAACATAATTTTCCCTGAACAGGTAAAAAATCTGGAATTACCTGTAATATACCAAAATGCAGAATGCTTCATATATCCTTCATTTTTCGAAGGTTTCGGGATCCCGATTCTGGAGGCTCTTGTTTCAAAAACACCGGTTATTACAAGCAACCGGGGATGTTTTGCTGAGGCGGCCGGACCTGGAAGTTTGTATGTAGATCCTTACGATGTGGAAAAAATTGGGGAAGCCATTCTTGAAGTAATCAACAGTAAAGAACTTCGCGATAAAATGATTTCTATAGGTGAAGAATTTGCCAATAATTTTAAGGATGAGGTTATTGCCCGAAAATATATGAGTCTCTATTATTCATTGCTTAAGTAAGCAGAATCAAATAAAGAAATAGGATGAAAGTTTGCGGTTTTACTATTGTTCGGAATGCCATAAAATATGATTATCCGGTTGTTGAATCAATAAGATCCATCCTTCCCCTCTGCGACAAAGTAGTGGTTGCTGCAGGTAATTCAGATGATGGCACCCTTGATTTGATTAAAAGCATAGATAAAGAAAAAATTGTAATAATTGAGACTGTTTGGGATGATAAGTTAAGAGAAGGAGGATCCGTTTTAGCTGTTGAAACCAATAAGGCGATGGATGCAATTGCTGCTGATTTCGACTGGTGTTTTTACATTCAGGCGGATGAGGTGATTCATGAGAACAGCTATCTGGTCATTCAAAATGCGATGAAAAAATGGGTAGATGTTCCTGAAGTAGAAGGTCTTCTGTTTAAGTATCATCATTTCTGGGGAACATACGATTATTTAGGAATCAACAGACAGTGGTATAAGCATGAAATAAGAATAATAAGAAATAATAAACAAATCAGATCGTATCGCGATGCACAGGGGTTCAGATTGAATAGCAGGAAACTAAAAGTTAAACCTATTGATGCATATATTTATCATTACGGATATGTGCGACCTCCGGCAATAATGAAAGAAAAGATGAAAGACTTTTCAGAACTTTATCATTCCAACGATAATTTGAAAAAAGAAGTACAAAGAATTAATAATTTTAAATACGAAGAAGTTGATGCTGTAAAACAATTCACTGGTTCTCATCCTTCTATTCTGAAAAAGAGGATTGAGGGAATGGTATGGAGTGTAAAAATTGATCAAAAACAATTTAAAATGAACCTTAAAGACAGACTCCTTTTCGTTTTCGAAAGATTATTTAAATACCGGCTGTTTGAGTATAGGAACTATATAAAAATTTAAGCCGGTTAAATCCGTAACTACAGAAAATGTTATGAGTAATGAAAATGAATCCAGAGATATCTGTTGTAATTCCAACATATAATCGTTCCGCAATACTTCAAAGGGCAATAAACAGCATAGTTTCTCAAACTTTTAAGGATTGGGAGCTTATTGTAGTCGATGATTGTTCCACGGACAATACATTTGACATTGTTAAGTTATTCACAGAAGATGATAAGAGAATTAAATATCACAAACTTGAGAGAAACTCGGGCGCAAATGCAGCAAGAAATCTGGGAATTAAGTTTGCCAATGCAGATATCATTTCGTTCCTCGATTCTGATGATGAAATGCACCCTTTGAATCTTCAGAAGCAGTATGAAAAATTCTTATCAATACCCGATTTAGCATTGTGTTACACAGGCGTTGATTATTATTCTGAAAATAAAATGGTGTCTGATGTTCATCCTCATGTTCGGGGATCTCTTGAACTATTTTTGTTTACGAATTTAAAGGGATTAGGATCAAGCACATCAGGCTTTTCTATTCGTAAAGAGGTATTCGAAAAGATTGGAGGATTCGATGAGAGTATGGTGTCGCAGCAGGATTTAGACCTGCTTGTAAGAGTTGCCCGATTTTATACGATCGATTTCATAGAAGGCTGTAACACAAAGATGTATCTGAACTCTGGTAACCGTATTTCTGACAATCGCCTTTCAGTTATTCAAGGTGAAGTGCAATTCATGCAAAAACATGAACAACGAATCCGTGAACTTGGTCTGTATCATCATGTTGCCCGGAAACTTGCCCGCAAGTATGCACTCTATGCAAAAGACCTGAGGAAAGCCTACTCTACGCTTTTCAAAGCCATCAGGTACCGCCCAACCTATTTTTATGCGTATATTTATGCTCTTAAACTTCCGGTTCTGTATTTTAAACGATAACGCATGAAAAGGGCATTTGTTACAGGAGCTGATGGTTTCATCGGTTCACATCTTGTGGAACTTCTCCTGAAAGAGGGATATGTTGTTAAAGCGTTATCGCAGTATAATTCTTTTAATTATTGGGGATGGCTGGAAGATATCCCCGGTAACCAATCCCTGGAAATAATATCGGGCGATATCCGCGACCCGCATTTCTGCAAAAAGGTTATCCGGGATGTGGATGTGGTATTTCATTTAGCAGCATTAATAGCTATTCCCTACTCATACATTGCCCCTGATAGCTATGTTGATACAAATGTTAAGGGCACATTAAATGTAATTCAGGCTGCTCTAGAAAATGGAAGAATAAGAGTAATTCACACTTCAACCTCGGAGGTGTATGGAACAGCTCAATACATTCCTATTGATGAGAAACACCCCCGTCAGCCTCAGTCACCTTATTCTGCATCGAAAATAGGTGCCGATGCTATGGCTATGAGTTATTTTAATGCATTTGAACTCCCTGTTACCATTGCGCGTCCTTTCAATACTTATGGTCCGCGTCAGTCGGCTCGTGCTATAATTCCAACAATCATTTCTCAAATATTATCCGGTGTAAAAATTATTAAAGTGGGAGATTTAACTCCAACCCGCGACTTCAACTACGTGAAGGATACGTGTATGGGATTTGTTGCTTTGGCGGAGAGCGATAGCACAATTGGGGAAGAGGTTAATATTGCCTCAAACAGCGAAATATCAATGGGAGATACGCTCAATATTATAAAAGAGATTATGAATAGTGGTGTGGAATTTATTGCTGACGAGCAGCGTTTTAGACCTGAGAACTCAGAAGTCTTCAGGCTTTGGGGCGACAACACGTTAATCTGCAGCCTTACCGGTTATTCACCTTCTTATTCTCTCCATCAGGGTCTTACCGAGACAGTAGAATGGTTCAGAGATAGTAATAATCTGAAAAAATTCAAATCGAATATTTATAACCTTTAATCATGTGGAAAGTTCCTTTGTTTGAACTCAACTACGATTACCTCGAATCCAAAGCAGTACAGGATGTTTTAGATAGTCAATGGCTTACCATGGGTGAACGGACCATTGCTTTTGAACAGCAATTTAGTCATATGCTTAATCATCAGGAGATACAATGTGTGTTTGTCTCCAATTGTACAGCTGCGTTGTATATGGCTGTATTGGCCCTTGGATTAAAAAAAGGTGATGAGGTGATTATACCATCTTTGACATTTGTTGCTGATCTTAATGCAACTTTAATGGCCGGGGCAAAGCCGGTTCTTGCTGATTGTAATTCCCTTGACAACTGGAATATTTCTGCAGAAACCATTGAAAAATGTATTGGCCCTAAAACCAAAGCAGTTATGGTAGTACATTTTGCAGGTTACCCCTGCGATATGGATCCGATTATTGAACTGTGTAAGAAGCACAAACTTTTTCTTATTGAGGATGTTGCGCACGCCCCGGGAGCAACTTATAAAGGCAGGGTATGCGGAACAATGGGCGATATTGGTTGTTTTAGTTTCTTTTCAAACAAGAATCTTTCGATGGGAGAGGGCGGAATGTTATCGACCCGAAACCCTGAATTACACCAGACCCTTAAACATATCCGTTCTCATGGAATGTCATCTCTTACTCTCGACCGGCATAAAGGAAGAACAATTTCATACGATGTAATCAGAACCGGATTGAATTTCAGGTCGGATGAAATCCATGCAGCACTTGGATTGGTTCAGCTTGCAAAACTTGAGAACTCTAATAAGCTAAGAGCCTCAATTACAGATTATTACAGACTGAAGCTTAACTCAATAGAAAGGATTAAAGTGCCATTTGGTGATTTGAAAAACACGTTGTCTTCTTACCATATACTTCCTGTTATTCTCGACAAAAGAATTAACAGAATAAACCTGATAAATACACTGAAAGAATCGGGAATTCAATCGAGTATACATTACCCATCATTTCACCAATTCAGCGCATTTAAGCGCTTGAATCTGAATCCTACACCTATTGCGGATGATATTTCAGAGAGGGAGCTAACGTTACCCCTTTATCCCGGCCTATCCTTTGAAGGGGTCGATCTGGTAGTAAATACAATTCATTCAAGTTTAAAAACACCATAGAGATGAACGAAAAGCTCATTATCTCCTCAGATGCCACTCTTATGGCAGGAATAAAGCAGATGGACGAAATTAAACGGAAGCTGCTAATCGTTTATCATAACAATAAATTTTTTTCACTCCTTAGTATCGGTGATATTCAGCGGGCTATTCTCAGGAACCTGGATATAAGTCAGACCACTATTTATGAATCAATAAAAAGCAAGCCACTTGAACTTTGTTACGAAGGCGATAGTGTTGAGGTTATTCGTCAAAAAATGCTCGGCATACGATGCGAGTTCATGCCAATTCTCAATGAAAATGGTGAACTGAAGCGGGTAATCTACTGGGAAGATTTTTTCAAGCCTGAGCAGATGGAGAAAGAAAATGCTCTGTCTCTTGCAAATGTTCCGGTGGTTATTATGGCAGGAGGAAAAGGTGAACGACTCCAACCCATTACAAATATTCTGCCTAAGCCTCTGATTCCTATGGGTAAAAAGCCTATAGTTCAGGTTATTATGGAGAAATTTCGATTATATGGTGCTACAAATTTCTTTATGTCGGTAAACTATCGTGCTGAAATGATCAGGTTTTACTTCGACTCCTTAAAGGAAAAAGATTACAATATTGAGTATTTAACTGAGGAAAAACCACTTGGTACTGCTGGCAGTCTTTATCTTCTGAAAGATAGAATCAAAGAGACATTTTTTGTTTCCAACTGCGATATTATTATCAATCACAATTACGCTGAAGTACTTGATTATCATATCACGCAGGGAAATAGCATTACTGCCATCGGGGCAATGAAATTTCACTCTATACCCTACGGAACTTTTAATGTTGAAGAGAATGGGCGGTTGATCTCTATTCAGGAAAAGCCAGAATTATCATACCTGATCAATACCGGAATGTATATACTCGAACCCGGAGTACTCGATCTGATATCTGATAATGAGCATATGCATATTACCGAACTTATGGAGAAGGTAAACAAGGGTGTTGGAAAGGTTGGTATCTACCCGATAAACTCAAGCTCATGGGTGGATATTGGTTCCTGGAAGGAGTACAATAAAGTTTCCAATATCCTTTAATATTTTTTCCGCATCTAATGAATCTCTCAACACTTTAAATAATTATTAAAATGATATTCAATCGTCTGATTACTTCGCGCATAAAGAAATTTCTTTTTATTCAGGAGATTAACCGGGTAATTATTGATCCGCAAATTTTACTTAATAACCAAAATGACATACTTCAACGACTTGTTTACCTGTGGGGAAATGAAGGTTGGTCAGGGTTAAGTTCATATTTACTTGCTTGCCTTAACCATACTGAAAAAGCAAACGGATATGTTCTGGAATGCGGAAGCGGACTTTCAACAATTCTGATGGGTATAATTGCGAAAACAAAAGATGTTAAGATTGTCTCATTGGAAAACTCCAAAAAATGGAAAAACAGAACCGATTGGTATCTGAATCACTTTAACCTGAACAATGTATCAATAAAATACACACCAATAGTTGAAAGAGGAAATTATCAATGGTATAATATTGAAAAGAATTCCATTCCCGAAAAAGTATCGTTAGTAATTCTTGATGGCCCTCCGGGAGATATAAAAGGTGGGCGAACAGGATTTTTTCCTGAGTGTAAAGATTTCATAAGCAGGGACACGGTAATTCTCGTTGACGATGTGATACGTAAGGATGAAATGCAAATGGTAATTGAGTTTTCAACCTCGATGGACTTTAGATATGACATAACCGACGGAGATAAACCATTTGCAACAATGATCAAAAACTAATGCTGGGTTATGGAGTTTAACAAAAAGCTGGTATGTTTTATTAATACGGCCGGTATCTGGGGTGGCGGCGAAAATTGGCAGTACGAAACCATGCTTGATCTGAAAGACGAAATCGATTTGGTTTCCATTTCTAATCCAGGCGGCAAACTTTGCATGCTCTTGAAAGATGCGGGTATAAGAACATATCCCTTTAAGTCAAAAAATCTTTCTTTTCTTAATCCCATAAAACTCTTAAGGGCCTTCATCCTGCTTAAGAGATTAAATCCACACGCTGTACTTTTTAATACATCTAACGACTTTAAAATGTTCACACTACCGGCTAAGTGGGCAGGCATTAAATATATATTATACCGTCGCGACAATGGTAAACCTCTTAGAAGTCATCTGCTGAATAAGGTGCTTTTACGTAAAGGGATTACTCATCTTCTGCCATGCTCTCAATTTATTGGCAAAGCAGCGCTTTCGAATGATGTTAACCTATTCCCACCTTCTAAAATTGACACAATTTATAATAGCATTAACTTAAAAAAATGGGATTCCATTGATGCTACGACATTATCTGTAGGCAGAAAGGCCAACGAGATAATTTTCGGTTGTATCGGACGTCTTTCTTTAGAAAAAGGGCAGCTTTTTCTTCCTCCTGTAGCAGCAAAATTAAAGGAAAAATCCCATGATTTCCGCATACTTGTTGCTGGTACTGGCCCGTTGAAAAGTGAATTGGAGAGTCTTATAATAGAAACAAATGTTGAAAAACATATTCAGCTTCTGGGATTTGTTGATAGCAATAAATCGTTTCTGAACTCAATCGACTGTCTGATAATTCCATCTCACTGGGAAGGCCTTTCTACAGTTGCCATTGAGGCAATGGCCATGCATAAGCCTATAATTGCCTTCGATGTAGCCAGCAATTCCGAAGTAGTTCAGCATGGGATAACCGGATTACTTGCGAAACCTTTTGATATTGAAGAGGTTGCTTCCCAAATGTTCCGGTTTATCAGTAGTCCTGCCGAATTAAAAGTAATGGGTGACAGAGGACGAAAATTAGCTGAAAAAACTTTTTCAAAAGAGGTGACAAATAAGCAGTTGATAAAGTATTTTTTTTAATCTTTGCGCTGCGTTTCAGAACAACTGACTAATAACCTCTTAAAAACATTAAATTTTTCAATATATGAAGGGAAGATTCGTTTTAACTCAATTTCTATTATTGGTTCTCATTTTATTACCTGAATCCGGCTGGGGGCAAACGACATCCATCGATACTACAAGACGTGGGGCTGTTAAGATTTTTTTGGATTGCAACGAATGCGATATGAACTATATCAGACAGGAGATACCATATATTAATTATGTACGGGATGTACGCGAGGCCCAGGTTTATATACTTGAGACAAATCAGAATGCGGGAAGCGGAGGGAATCAGTTCACGTTTACGTTTCAGGGACAAGGGGAGTTTCGTGGAATGAACGACACTCTTGTTTTTACAAGTAGTCCCGATCAGACAAGTACAATTATCAGGGAAAAAAGGACTAAGATGCTTAAAATGGGCTTGATGCAGTATGTTGCGCAAACTCCTTTATTTAATGAGATAGAAATAATCCACAATGGAGCTCTTGCACAGGAAGAGGTGGTCGATAAGTGGAATAACTGGGTAATCGAATTGGCGACTGAACCTCAGTATCAGTCTGAGGAGGCAAAAAAACGACTTGAGCTGAGGAATTCCATAAATATATCAAAAGTCACATCAGATATAAAACTGGAAATAGAAATGGATCAGTACTATAACAGAGAAAAGTTTATTGAAAATTTAAGTACTGACTCTGCGAGTACAAATACCTATATTACAAGCGAGAAAGGAATGAATATTTTGTTTGTAAAAAGCCTCGGCGAACACTGGTCGGCCGGATTAAAGTGGACCCTGGGCTCTTCTACACGGGAAAATTTTGATTTTAGAACTAATTTTCTTCCTTCAGTCGAATATGATATATATCCCTACTCGGAAGCAACTTACAGACAATTACGGATTTTGTACAGCGCCGGTTATCGGTTTAACAATTATGTTGACACCACTATTTTCAATAGAGCGAAAGAAGGTATGGCAATGCAGATGTTGAATGTTGCATTTCAGATTCAGAAAAAGTGGGGAGAGATCAATCTGTCTCTGGTAGGATCAAACTATTTCCGCGATTTTTCAAAGAACAGACTTGAACTATACACATATATCAATATAAGAATATTTAAAGGTTTGTCGGTGAGGATTGATGGAGGAATAGCGCACATAAATGATCAGTTGAACCTTAAAAAGGGAGACGTTTCCGAAGCTGAAAGGCTATTGCAATTAAGGGAAATTGCAACAAAATATCGTATACAGGGGGGAGTTGAATTAACATACACTTTCGGATCAATATTTAATAATGTTGTTAATCCGAGATTCAATTAGTTGACATTTAGGGATTAGTTTTTTCAGAGATTTCCGTGGAGCCTCAAAAGAAGTGATCGACCGATCAGTCTATTAGACAATACATTGATGTCCTCAAACGATTTTCCTAAACATATTTTCGTTGATTGTTGACAAAGTCTCGCAAATTACTACCTTTAAAACGAATTTTACTGTAAAACCTGATAATACTCTTTACGTATGAACAACAAACCTGTAGCTGTTATTACAGGTGCCAGCAGAGGAATAGGCAGGGCGGTTGCAATTGCTTTAGCTTCAGAGGGCTATGATATTGCAGCTATAGCGCGTTCAGTCAATAGTGAAGGGATGGAAAATCTGGGCCCGGAGGTTGAAAACAGAGGGGCTCAATTCTATCCGATAGGTCTCGATATCTCATGTACTGATTGTCAGAAGGAGGTTGTTTCAAATATTCTTGAAAGATATGGGAGGATTGATTTTCTGGTAAACAATGCGGGTGTAGTACCGCTACTGAGGAGTGATGTTCTCGACATGACAGAAGAAAGTTACGACAGGGTAATGAATATTAATCTGAAAGGTCCTGTGTTTTTTGCTCAGAAAATTGCAAAGGAAATGATTTGGCTTAAACAGCAAATAAATGATTATAAGCCGGTTATTGTATTTATTACTTCAGTTTCTGCCGTGCTTTCTTCAACTAACAGATCGGAATATTGTGTTTCAAAAGCAGGGCTTAGTATGGCCTCAACAATTTTTGCCGACAGGCTTTCACGCGAGGAAATTCTTGTTTATGAAGTGCGCCCCGGAGTTATCAAGACCGATATGACAGCAAAAATAAAGGATAAATATGAAAAACTGATCAATGAAGGGCTTGTTCCTCAAAAAAGATGGGGATTACCTTCAGATATCGGGAAAGCGGTAGCTTCAATTGCCAGGGGAGACTGGGGTTTCTCAACAGGAATGATATTTGAAATAAGTGGTGGGCTGAATATTCACAAACTTTAAATCAACACTATAGGATAGTCTGATGAGCAGAAAAAAGACAGATTCTCATCAAAGTTCTGAAGGAGTAGAAATGACGAACTTCCTTTCGTTTTTTCACTCCATCCCCGACCTGTTATTTGTATTTGATTCGGATGGGTTAATTATTGAGGCAAATAATACTTCAGTAGAGAAACTTCATTATTCCAGGGAAGAACTTCTTGGCAAACCCAGATTACTATTATACCCACCAGAACTTCACAATGATGCTGAAAGATGCCTTATTGAAAATATATCTGGTAAAATAAGTTTTTGTCCTCTTCCCCTTTTAACAAAATCAGGCGTATTGTTAAATGTTGAAACTAAACTTAGAAAAGGAAAATGGAATGGGAAGGATGTTATATTTTCAATAAGTGCTGATGTTTCTGACAAGCTTCAGGTGGCGGAGTCAGCCAGAAAGAATGAGGAGCGTTATAAAATACTTTTTGGCAATATAAATGATGGAGTGTTTGTGCATGAGTTTACCGGGCAGGGATTTCCGGGAACGTTTCTGGAGGTGAATGACATAGCTTGTGAGCGACTTGGTTATACACGTGAGGAACTTCTTACTATGAGCCCGAAGGATATTGACACTCCTGAAAGTTTTGCACTGGTTCCTTCGATGATGAAAAAGCTTAAATTGGAGAAGCATGTAGTATGGGAGGGTATCCATATTTCTAAAGCCGGGAAAAGAATTCCAGTTGAAATCAGTAATCATTTATTTGAGATGGACGGGAAGTCAGTGATTCTGGCAACTGTTCGCGATATTACCGACCGTCAGAGATCAGAAGAACTGCTTAGGAAAAGCGAAGAAAAGTATCGTAAGATTTTTGAAAATGTTCAGGATATTTTTTATCAGGCGGATATAAATGGCAAAATAGTGGAGATAAGCCCATCTATTGAACGGTATTCAGGATACAAACCGGAGGAATTGATCGGGATGAATATTTCGGAAGTCTACCAGCACCCTGCCGACAGGAAGGAGATGTTACAGATTCTTTCAGCAAAAGGAGAAATTGAGGATTATATTATTAAACTAAAGACTAAAGATTTAAAAGAAGTGTTTGTTTCGGCGAATATTCACATGCTTTTAGGATTGAATGGGAAACCTGTTGGCATAGAAGGTTCACTCAGGGACGTGTCGGAGAGAGTGCTGGCTGAAGAGAAAATTAAAGCAAGCGAAAGACTGTTGCGTACACAGAATGAAGAGTATGTGTCTCTTAACGAGGAACTTAAAGCTGCAAAAGAAAAAGCCGAAGAGAGCGACAGGCTTAAGTCTTCATTTCTTGCAAACATGAGCCATGAAATAAGGACCCCAATGAATGGTATTTTAGGCTTTTCAACTTTTCTTGCTGACCCATTGCTGGCAACTGATATACGTGAAGCCTATGTCAAAATTATCAATACAAGTTGCGAGCAGTTACTTCATATAGTTAACGATATAATCGATATTTCAAAGATTGAAGCAGGCCAGATTGATCTGACAGAATCAATGTTCGATCTTAACGATTTATTTAAAGAGGTCTTTTTATTCTATTCTCCAGTTGCAAAAGAGAACAAAGTTGAGCTTATTATCAGACCTTTAACCGGGAGGTTGTCCGACATCCAGAGTATAATCTCCGACCGGACAAAATTGCGACAGATATTAGACAACCTTTTAAGTAACGCTGTGAAATTCACGCATTCAGGTAAAATAATTCTCAGATGTGAAGTAAAAGATGGATTTCTTCAGTTTGAGGTTGAAGACACTGGTATCGGAATTCAGTCTGAATTACAAAACGCTGTGTTTGAAAGGTTCTGGCAGGTTGAGAAATCTTACACTAAAAAATACGGAGGGACAGGGCTGGGACTCTCAATTACCCGGGCATATGTGGAAAGAATGGGTGGGACTATCGGATTAAAATCTGAATTAGGTAAGGGATCGACGTTTTTCTTTAATGTACCATATAAAAATTCGCTAAAAGAAGAAAAAGAGCTTGCAGAGTCACATCCCGGGGATCATGCAATAATAAAGAATCTAACCATACTTGTTGTGGAAGATGAAGAAATTAACTGGCTGTACCTGAATGAAATTCTTAAGAGTAAGGCAACAACCCTCCATGCACTAAATGCGAAAATGGCAATTGAGTATATTAAGAAGTATCCCGAGATTGATTTGGTTCTGATGGACATTAAACTACCGGATATTAACGGTCTGGAACTAACAGGGATCATTAAAAAGATAAATAGTAAAGTAAAGGTAATTGCACAAACAGCTTATGCCTTATCGGGCGATCGCGAAAAAGCAATTGAAGCAGGATGTTCCGGCTATATTACCAAACCAATAAAAAGACAGGAACTGCTGAATCTTATCTCTTTGTATTCCGAAAGCAGAGGGCGCTTCTAAATTTCAGCTAACTGACTTCTTAATACTTTAAGAGCGTCTCCAGCCTGTAGTTCCAGGTTTTTCCATGAACATTCAATAGCCATTCGGCCCTCGTACTTAACATCTTTCAAGGCTTTAAAGTAGGGTCTGAAATCATCATTATTTACACCTGGAGCGGTGCGGCCTGTTTTTTCTGCAATGTGAGTATGGTACAATAAGTGCCCATACCTGGTAATATTTGCCGGACTCTCATTCTCCATAAGCATGTGATAGATATCGGCAAGTAACCTGAAATTTTCATGTTTAACAAGCTGAACTATTTCGCCACCTTCTGCAACTGAATTAATAAAGTTGCATTCCCTGGTATTTAATGGTTCAAGTGTTATTACAACATTATATTTTTGTGCTAAAGGAGCAAGCTGTTTGCAAACTGAGATGAATTGCTGTTTAGCCTCTTCTCTTGAAAAGCCTTCAGGTATTGCTCTCGCTCCGCCGCTACCAAATACGATTGTTTTAACACCTGCCATCTGAGCTCTGCGAAAGGCAATTTCCCCATATTTTAGTATCTCATCATGAACAGGTGCCGGTCCGACGCATTTAAGCGTGGCAGGAAGAAAGGTATTGCAAGCTTCAACAGGTAGTTTGGATTCCTTTAACAAGGCAAGTTTTTGTTCAAAAACTGATTCGGGTTCAGCAGGTACAAGAAAGGTTCTTACAGCTTCCTCAACAAAAGAGTACCCGGCCGTGGCAAGGATTCCATTATTCGCCAGTCCAGTTGATACACCTATCTTTTCAAGAAACATTCCGGCTTCTGAAGCCACTCCATAAATACTAAAGGGTCTCAAAATCAGAGTAGTTCCTGCTAAAACTGTAAATCTTATAAAATCGCGTCTCGAAGTATTCATATTGTTCATATTATATATACTATTCATTGCAAATGTTTATCACCTTCATTAAATAGTGGTCAGTAATTAATGAGAATTTTATTCCTGAACCTGAGTGCTTATACGGAGAAATAATTCTTCCACCTTCTTACGTGCCCAGGGGGTTTTTCGTAAAAACTTAAGACTCGATTGCAACCCGGGATTATTTGTAAAGCAATTGATTTTTATCCTCATTCCCAACTCTTCCCATCCATAATGATCAACCAGATACTGAACAATGTATTCAAGTGTTCTGCCATGTAACGGGTCATTACTCTGTTGTTCACTCATAAAAGTGCAATTTACCTGTGATTTTCTTTTATTTTAATCCCCAATTCCCTTTCTATACGCTTTAATGCGGCCTGTTCCCGCGATGTTATCAAAATAAACGAGAGCCCTTTGTTTCCTGCTCGTCCGGTACGTCCGCTTCGGTGGGTATAGTATTCAGTACTTTCAGGAAGAGAATAATGCACAACATAAGCAAGTTCCTTAACATCAATACCCCTGGCTGCCAGATCCGTAGCTACCAATACCTGAAGTTTGCTGTTTTTGAAGGCCCTCATAACCTTATCACGTTCTTTTTGTAACATGTCTCCATGTAGTGACTCTGCATTGATGTTTCTGGCAATCAGCTGTTTGGCAACGTTCTGGGCATCTGCTTTTGTTCTGCAGAAGATTAGACCCCTGCTTTCACCCTGGGCTTTTAGGAAAGCGAATAAGATTTCAGACTTTTTTTCTTTTTCACATACAATATATTTATGTTCAATGTCGCTGTTTACAACATCATGCTTGTTAATCACAACTCTCATTGCATCGTTCGACATGTAATCCTTAATAATGCCTTTTATAGCCGGAGGCATGGTGGCTGAAAAAAGCCATGTATAGCGCTTCCCGTCTGTAAATCGTAGGATAGTATCAAGATCTTTTTTAAAACCCATGCTTAACATTTCATCGGCCTCGTCAAGCACAATGGTTCTGATAGATGACAGATCAATTGCTTTTTGCTCAAGTAGATCAACAAGACGTCCGGGTGTGGCAACCACAATATGTGTTGGCCTTCTCAGCGAACTGATCTGGGTATCAATACGGGCACCTCCATACACAGACTCTATAAATATCTTTTTTGCTCCGTATTTAGTGAACTTAAAGAGCTGTTTTGCAATTTGCTGTCCTAGTTCGCGTGTTGGGGCAAGAATTAAAGCCTGAACATGTGAATCATCCGGATTAATTGCCTGAAGTATTGGCAGACCAAAAGCCGCAGTTTTACCCGTACCTGTCTGGGCTTGTCCTATAAAATCAGTTCCTTTCGCGATAAGGAAAGGAATGGCTTTTATCTGTATTTCAGTGGGGTTATAAATATTTAATTCTTCCAAAGCTTTTAAATAGGTGTCGGAAACACCAAGGTCTGAGAATGTTTTCAATTTTTCAATTTTTGATAAGTTACAAAGATAACCTAAAAAGTGTGTGAATGCCAGAATGAAATAAAATGCGAGCCCGATAACCGCTAATACTTATGGCAATTTATTTTTTATCTTTTTAATAAATATTTTGAACAATATAAATGAAAAATTTGTTTAGTCTATAATAAGTAAAACAAAAACAAGTAAACACAAATATTTTATTACAAACTTAAAATTAGAAATTATGAAAAAGTTATTATCAATTTGTTTAGCATTAGTGGGATTTATCCTTCCATCGATTGGACAATCTCATGATTATAATGTTAATGATGTGGAACCGGCTGTAACTGCTAAAATCTCAAAAGAGCAAGTACCTGCTGTAATTCTTAATGCTGTTAATACTCAGTTTGATAAGAATAATCCTCAAACCTGGTCTAAGTTTCCATATGCCCTCAAGGAATACGGATGGGTATATGATTCAGGAGAAGGAAATCTTAATCTGGATCGATATGAAGTTACAATGAAAACTACCTCAGGAAACGATTTATGGGCAATCTATACTAATAAAGGAGAACTTGTCGAAAGCAGAGAGATGTCTACAAATATAGCTGTTCCCCAATCTGTTATGGCTGAATTCTTAAAAAGCCAGTATAAAGACTGGAAAATTACCGGAAACAAAGAGATTATCAAATTCTATCACGACCATAATAATAGTAGTGTGGAACAACACTTCCGAATTACTGTCGAGAAGAATGGTGTTAAAAGAAGCATCTCATTTAACTGGCAGGGAACTAATTAATATTGTAATCTAATAGTCTGGTAATCAGTTAGTTAATAAATCAATTAACTAACTGATTTTTTTTAGACTTTATATCCATAGATGATTTATACATTACATATGACGACTTTGTAAAAAGGTATAATTTTATAATTAGTTAAAAGTTAATCGGGAAAAAAGTGAAAGCAATTTTTATTCAAATGGTGAGTATCAGAAAAGTATTGTTATTTTTTGTTTTGGCAATCTCACTGCCAGTTCACAGCCAATCCCGGAAAGGAAAGGTTTTATCAAGTGAGACTAATACTGGTATTGGGTATGTTAATATTGGAGTTCTTGGAGCAAGTATTGGTACAGTAACTGACGCTTCAGGTGACTTCACAATTGTTCTTGACGATAAGTTTGATAATGATTCAATACGATTTTCAATGATTGGATATGAATCTAAAAGTTTTCTGGTAGGTCACTTAAAAGAGGAGAAAATGCTTAATGTGTATCTGACTCCAAAATCGTACAATTTACCTGAAATAAAAGTGGTTTATCGAAGACCCAGAGAAATTAAACTGGGGACTGAAGTAACAACCAATACCCTTAGATCTGGTTTTTCATCGAATGACTTAGGATCAGAACTTGGTATAAAGGTTCATACAAAAGGACTTGTAAAATTGAAGGATATAAAATTTAATGTTGCAGTATGTACATTCGATTCCGTTACCTATAGATTAAATATCTACCAAAGAAATAATAGCACTGAATACAGAAACATTTTAATTAAACCGATTTACATTACCTTTTCAAAAGATAAAATCAATGAAGTTATAACCTTTGATCTGAAGGATTATTCAATATTTATTGAGGGAGATATATTAATAGCTTTGGAATTGTACAAAGATTTAGGTGAAGGCAGTTTATTGTTTCATACTCAGTTCTTTACCGGTATTACATATCATAGAAAGACAAGTGAGGGAAAGTGGACTGAATCGCCTGGGTTGATAGGTATATATATGAATGGTCTGGTAATAAAATAAGTATAAGTCCCGGATTTTTTCGTGGTAAATCAACAGTCGCTCAGGCAGTCATGACAAATCAGGCAGGAGTTGTTATAGTTTATCAGGAAATGAAGCGGCAAGCAATTCGCAGATGATTTTAAATAGGCGAGTTGAAAAACAAATTAGTTATGGATTACAGGATAGAAAAAGACACTTTGGGTGAAATACAGGTACCGGCCGATAAGTACTGGGGAGCTCAGACACAAAGATCACTTTTGAATTTTCAAATTGGTCCTGTTGCATCGATGCCTGTTGAAATTATTCATGCTTTTGGTTATTTAAAAAAAGCTGCTGCAATAACCAACAATAAATTTGGGATATTATCCGACGATAAAACGGAAATTATTTCAAAAGTATGCAATGAAATTATTGCAGGAACGCTTGATGATCAGTTTCCTTTGGTTATCTGGCAAACAGGTTCGGGAACTCATACAAATATGAATTGCAATGAGGTTATCGCAAATCGCTCGCATGTTTTGCTGGGAAATAAACTGGGAGAAGGGGTCCGGTTTATTCATCCTAATGATGATGTAAACAAATCTCAATCGTCCAACGATACTTTCCCCACTGCAATGAATATCGCTGCCTATCAGAAGATTGTTAATCATACAATTCCGGGTATAGAAGTACTTATAAAAACATTAAATATTAAGGCCGCAGCAATGTCTGGGGTAATAAAAATCGGACGCACTCATTTGATGGATGCTACACCGATTTCGTTTGGACAGGAATTTTCAGGCTATGCCTCCCAGCTGACTCATGGAATAAACGCGCTCAGGAATACACTACCTCATCTTTCGGAATTAGCCATTGGAGGAACTGCTGTCGGGACAGGATTGAACACCCCCGATGGTTATGACAAAGAAGTCGCAGCTACTATAGCCAGATTGACTAACATTCCTTTCATTTCTGCTGAAAACAAGTTTGAAGCTCTGGCAGCAAATGATGCAATTGTAGAAACTCATGGAGCTATAAAGCAGTTGGCTGTGAGTCTGATGAAAATCGCAAACGATATAAGAATGATGGCTTCCGGACCCCGTACAGGAATAGGAGAATTAATCATTCCATCGAACGAACCAGGTTCATCAATTATGCCGGGTAAAGTAAACCCGACCCAGACTGAGGCATTGACGATGGTTTGTTCACAAATTATGGGCAACGACACAACTATTTCAGTTGCTGGCTCGAATGGCCATTTCGAACTTAATGTATTCAAACCAGTCATGATCAGCGCTTTATTACAATCGGCCACACTCATTGCAGATGCCTGCAAATCATTCAGCAATAATTGTGTTGCAGGAATTGAAGCTAATTTGGATCGAATAGATGAAAACCTCAAAAAATCCTTAATGTTGGTAACTGCATTGAATATTCATATCGGTTATGAAAATGCAGCAAAAATTGTAAAAAAAGCATATAATGAAAATTTAACTCTGAAGGAAGCTGCTTTAGGACTAAACCTTATGACAGAGAAACAGTTTGATGATTGGGTCGTTCCCACAGAAATGATTCACCCATTAAAAAGAAAATTGTAAAAATAGGTTGATGGCAGTAAAATTCTGGCTCTATAACTTATGATTTCTACTAGTAATGGAATGTAAAAAATGACCGCTATGGACGGATTAGATAATTTAATAAAAACAATTTCGACACCGTTAGGTAGGTTTAAATACTTTTCTCTCGTTGAGCTTAAGAATACCGGACATGATATTGAAGAATTCCCGTTCTCAATCAGGATCTTGCTGGAAAACATAGTCAGGAATTTCAATGATAGCGGTTTCAACAAAACTCATTTCGATAATATTTTAAACTGGAATTTAAAACAAGAGCACTCAGAAATACCATATCTGCCTTCAAGAGTATTAATGCAGGATTTTACAGGAGTACCATCAATAGTCGACATTGCGTCAATAAGATCTGAAGTAGCACGAAAGAACAAAAATCCCCAACTGATAAATCCCCTGGTTCCGGTCGATCTTATAATAGACCATTCTGTGCAGGTAGATTATTTTGGAACCAACTACGCTTACGAAAAGAATGTGGCACTGGAATATGAACGGAATAACGAGAGATACTCTTTATTAAAGTGGGCACAGAAATCATTCAATAACTTCAATGTACTTCCACCCGGAATGGGTATTTGCCACCAGGTAAACCTTGAATACCTTGCAAAAGTAGTCACAGTGCGAAACGGGGTCATTTTCCCTGATACTCTGATAGGAACTGATTCTCATACTCCCATGATAAATGGTATTGGTGTTCTGGGATGGGGGGTTGGCGGAATAGAAGCTGAAGCTGTAATGTTGGGACAACCAATATATATAATGCTTCCGGAGGTACTCGGGTTAAAGTTGACAGGAAATTTAAAAGAAGGTACTACATCGACAGACATGGTTCTATCTGTTGCGGAACTATTAAGGAAAAAAGGCGTTGTCGGGAAATTTGTCGAGGTTTTTGGGGAGGGACTAAATGGACTTTCAGTACCTGACAGGGCAACAATTTCGAACATGTCGCCTGAATTCGGTTGCACTGTTACATATTTTCCTCCTGATCAAAAAACACTGGAATATTTAAGGATAACCGGAAGAGAAGAAAAACATATTGAAACAGTTGAGAGATACCTGAAGGCAAATCTTCTATGGCGCGAAAATGAAGAAAGAATAAAATATACCGAAGTTATAGAATTGAATCTAAGTGACATTGAACCTTCAGTCGCTGGACCTAAAAGACCTCAGGACAAAATTGTTCTGACAAATGTAAAAAACAGGTTTATTGAAATTATGAAGGGCAGCTACGAAAGAGAGTATATCGCTTATGATGAGAGAGCTGAAGGAGGATGGTCTGATGAGGGCGGTCATACGGAAGTAAGTGCCCGTGCCGGAAGCCCGGGGTTTAAAAAGATTAAGATAGCCGGATTCGGAATTAAGCCTGAACCTGAGATAAGTATCTGCCTTCAGAGTGTTAAAATTAAAACTGATGGTACTGAGTATTTGGTTAGCGACGGATCAGTTGTTATTGCTGCTATCACAAGTTGCACGAATACTTCCAATCCAAGCGTAATGATCGGTGCCGGACTTCTGGCCAGGAAAGCGGTGGAACGGGGACTAAATGCAAAGCCATGGGTTAAAACAAGCCTGGCTCCCGGATCCAAAGTAGTTACCGATTATCTCGAAAAAGCCAATCTTATGCCATACCTCGAGGCCCTGGGATTTCACACTGTAGGATACGGATGTACAACATGTATTGGGAACAGCGGACCTTTACCGGATAATATTAACAAGGCCATCACAGACAACAAATTAGTTGTCGCCTCAGTCCTTTCCGGAAACAGAAATTTTGAAGCCAGGATACATCCGCTCATAAAAATGAATTTCTTAACATCTCCGCCTCTTGTAGTTGTATATGCATTAACAGGAAGAATAGATGTTGACCTTCAAAACGAACCACTGGGATTTGATCCTAATCTTGAACCGGTGTATTTACGGGATATCTGGCCTACTGCTGAAGAAATTCAGACAGTTATGGGTAATGTACTTGAGTCGAAAATGTTTGTGTCGAATTATGAAAGTATTTTTCGCGGTGATGAAAAATGGGAATCTTTGAGCATTCCTGAGAGCAGTGTATATCCGTGGGAGAATGATTCAACTTACCTGAAAGAGGTTCCTTTTTTCAGAGATATCTCATTACAACCCGATAAAATTTCTGATATTAAGTCTGCCAGAGTACTACTTAAACTGGGTGATTCAATTACAACAGATCATATTTCGCCGGCAGGGTACATAGCCGAAAACTCCCCGGCAGGACAATATCTGAAATCTCAGGGGATTAATAAAGATGATTTTAATTCATACGGTTCACGAAGAGGAAATCATGAAGTAATGGTAAGGGGGACATTTGCCAACCTTCGGCTGAAAAATGAATTAGTCGCAAAAGAAGGTGGTTGGACACGTTATCATCCAAATGGTGAAATTATGACGGTATATGATGCAGCAATAAAGTATAAAGCAGATGGGATACCGCTTATAATCCTTGCCGGGAAAGAATATGGAAGCGGCTCTTCACGCGATTGGGCTGCAAAAGGAGTTTCGTTACTTGGGGTCAGAGCTATCATTGCAGAAAGCTTCGAGCGGATACACAGAAGTAATCTGGTTGGAATGGGGGTTCTCCCTCTTCAGTTTATTAATGTCGAAAACATAAAGTCGCATGGCCTGACCGGTGATGAAGTATACGAAATACTTAATTTGGAGAACTTAAAACCCAATGAGGAGTTAAAAGTAAGAGTTACAAGTTCTGGTAGTCATAAATCGGAATTTAATGTCATTGCAAGACTTGATTCATCTATTGAGGTAGCCTATTTCCAAAATGGCGGGATATTGCAGTATGTTTTAAGAGACTTTCTGGCAAAAAATAGTGAATAACTCCTGATCGCATCCTTCAGAAATTAAACAATTTTTATTAATTTCACCCTCACTGAAGAGGTTCTTTGTAAATTTGGTATGGCCATAAAAAAGTTGTATTGGCACACAGAGCAAAAAACAAACGAAATGAGTACCTTTCAGGCTCTTAAAAAACAAATATTAACAGATATTATTAACTGATTTTACTTCAGAATTATTAGTGCTGTTATATTATTAACACTATGACTCAGATCTTCACTATATATTCTGTATTTTTTATAGCAGCAACGCTGGTTTCGTTTTTTATTGCCTTTCTGGCGCTACAGAGAAAATCGGTAAAAGGGGCCAGAGAACTGGCCTGGTTGATGATTGCCGCTGGTATTGGTGCATTCTGGATTATTCTCGAAACATCAGCGGCGACTGTTGCAGAAAAAATATTCTGGTCAAAACTCGAATATTTTGGGGGAGTGGCAACTCCGGTTCTTTATTTGATTTTTGTCCTTCGTTTCACAGGAAAAGATAAATTTATCAACAAAAAGAACATCTTCTTACTGTTTATAATACCGGTAATCACCCTGGTTCTTACATTAACCAATGAAAAACATAATCTGGTTTGGTCTGGATTTTCAGCAATCTCTGAAGAAACAAATCTAATGGAATATTACCATGGGATTTGGTTCTGGGTAGGGTATATAGGCTATACTTATCTAATGCTTCTTCTGGCGACTGTCTACTTATTCAGTTTTACGCTCCGCCACAATAAGGCTTTTAGTTCCCAGGGGTGGATTGTTTTATTTGGGGGCTTACTGCCCTGGATAGTCAGTTTTATTTATTTAACTGACAACAATCCGGTTCCCGGGCTGGATTTAGCACCGGCAAGTATTATTCTTAGTGGTACACTGGCTGCATATGCAATATTATACTCAGGATTGCTCGATCTCGTGCCTATAGCCCGTGAAACGCTTGTTGAAACATTACCCGACGGAATACTTGTTATTGACGGGCAAAACAGAATTCAGGACATAAATGAAGCTGCACTAAAGTTTCTCGGTATCCGGAATAAAAACATAATAGGATTGCCTGCCGATTCTTCCGGTGCTTCAGTATCACAGTTATTAAATGCAGCCATCGATGATATACCCGTTAGCCAGATAGAAATACATAATAGTGATGTGGTTAAAACCTACAGCATTGTTAAAAAAGCAATAAAAAACCAGCCGGATAGTCGTCTTGTGATTATAAACGATATAACTGCGCGCAGGAAGGTGGAGCAGGAGTTAATTAAAGCCAAAGAACATGCTGAAGAAAGCGACCGGTTGAAATCCTCGTTTCTGGCCAATATGAGTCACGAAATCAGAACTCCCATGAACGGTATTCTGGGTTTTACAGATCTGCTGAGGACTCAGGACCTGACAGGGGAACAGCAATTGGCATATATAGATATAATAAAGAAAAGCGGCGAACGGATGCTCGATCTCATTAACGATATCATCGATATTTCCAGAATTGAATCGGGTCAAATGAAAGTATCCTTTTCAAAAACTAACATTAATGAGCAAATAGAAAATATTTATTCCTTTTTTATACCTGTGGTTAAAGAGAAAGGAATTGATTTTATCTACAGTAATGCATTACCCACAAAAGACGCCATCATAAAAACTGATGGGGAAAAACTCTTTGCGATTCTTACAAAACTTATTAAAAATGCCATCAAATTCACTGGTAAAGGTTCCATTGAATTTGGTTATGAGAAAATAAATAATGAAATTGAGTTTTATGTTAAAGATACGGGTATAGGTATTCGTCCGGAACAGAAGGATTTTATTTTTAAAAGATTCAGGCAAGGTAATGAATCTCTCAGCCGAAGTTATGAAGGAGCCGGGCTGGGATTGTCTATCTCCAAAGCATACGTGGAGATGCTGGATGGTAAAATCAGGGTTGAAAGCGAGTTTGGTAAAGGATCTTCATTCTATTTTACGGTTCCTTATAATACTGAATTAACCTCGATGGTTGTAATTACAAATATTACATCGGGAAATTTAATAGATAACCAGATTAAAAGTCTGAAAATATTAATTGCTGAAGACGATAAGGCTTCAGAAATGCTAATTGCAAAAACAATAGAATCATTTGGCAAAGTAGAGTTTAAAGTTATAACAGGCATAGACGCTGTTGATGTCTGCCGCAAGAATCCTGACATAGATCTGATTCTTATGGACATTAAAATGCCGGTAATGGATGGATATGAGGCAACACGCCAGATAAGGTTATTTAATAAAAAGGTAATTATTATTGCGCAAACAGCCTTTGCGTTAATTGGTGACAAAGAAAAAGCTTTAGCGGCAGGCTGTAACGATTATATTTCGAAACCTGTCGACAGTAAATTGTTGTTGGGGATATTGCAGAAATATTTCGAGAAAGAAACATAAAAGATATTATTCAAATACCTGTTATCTCAAAATAATAAAGCCTCGATATAATTGTATATCAAGGCTTTATTTGTTTTAATATGCTCCCCAGGTAGGACTCGAACTATTTCTGTATTCCGCTTATAATCAATTCACTCCAAAGAACTGTTTTACTGAGGTCTCGAATAATACTCCTCTCTGTCTGCATTTGCAATTACAAAGTTAACAAATTTTAATTCAGATTGGGAACCTTTTCAATTTTTAGGTTTTTATCTGAAATTGATATAATGGCAGGAATAATATCTTATTTAATTATGG